>Ga0316604_10000697_pt1 | contig 36848 bp, 31 predicted proteins | sample OWC_soil_day20_C_FD_207650 | JGI IMG/M metagenome (GOLD analysis project Ga0316604, IMG submission 207650) | Wetland soil microbial communities from Old Woman Creek delta, Ohio, United States - OWC_soil_day20_CT | ecosystem: Environmental > Terrestrial > Soil > Wetlands | place: USA: Ohio... | reverse complement strand
TTAGTGTATCATGTTACTGTCATATGTCAATAACAGCACAGCGCGCTCTCAGCGACGAGCCACCACCGTGCGCCACAGGAGAGATCGATGACCAGAGAAATCATTCATACCGTCCAAGCCCCACAGGCTGTCGGCACCTATTCTCAAGCAATAAAAGCAGGCAACACCGTCTATTTGTCCGGCCAACTTGGAATTAGCCCGGACAATGGCGAGCTTCAGCAAGGGTTCGCGGCACAAGCGCATCAGATGTTCTGCAACTTGCGTGCGGTGTGTATTGCTGCCGGCGGCGATTTGAGCCACGTTGTCCGCCTGGGCGTGTACCTGACCGATATGGCAAACTTCACCGCACTGAATGAAATCATGGGCGAGTATTTCGATGCGCCCTATCCCGCGCGCTCAGCCATTCAGGTAGGAGGCCTGCCCCGCGCTGGACTGGTTGAGGCAGACGCCGTTATGGTGCTTTGAACCAAAATCACGCATCTCAACCGATAATGGGTATTTTCATCCAAGGAGCCGCCATGACAAAACAGCAGGTGAAAATTACGGTGCTGGTTGACTACGAAGCCGCCGAAGGGCTGGAAACAGAACACGGTTTTGCCGCCTGGGTGGAAGTTGGCGATCACCACATCCTATTCGACACAGGGCAGACAGGTGCAATGCAAGCCAACGCAGCCAAGCTCGGACTTGAATTGAATCGGGCTGAGGCGCTGGTACTGAGCCATGGACATTTCGACCACACAGGCACCCTGCCAGATTTTCTGGCTGAAAATGAGGCGGTGCATGTGTATTTTGCCCATGGCGCGCATATCGATCGGTACAGTTGCAAACCTGGAACACCAGTTCGTTCGATAGGAATGCCCGAAAATTCCCGCCTGGCGCTAGCACAACTCCCGGCGGAACGCCTGCACGAATTGAAAGCACCGCATTACCTCTTGCCTGGCGTCGGGATTACAGGGCCGGTCCCACGAATCGCTTCGTTCGAGGATGCAGGCGGCCCCTTTTTCCTCGACCCGGACAGCCGCAACGACGACCGCATCGAGGACGATCAGTCAATGTGGTTCGAGACGGATGAAGGACTCGTCATTCTGCTTGGCTGCTGCCATGCAGGGCTGGTCAACACCATCGAATACATCCGCAAGGTTTCCGGCATTCACAAGCTGCGGGGAATCGTTGGCGGGATGCATCTGGTAAATGCGAACCAGCAGCGCCTGGACAGGACTTTTGACGAAATAAAAAACTGGGAGCCGGAGTTTCTCGTGCCATGTCACTGCACAGGTCAGAACGCGGCCGAACAGATGCAGCAAGCGATTTGCAGCAGCATCGTCAAGACGGGATATGCCGGCATGGTCATCAGCGCAGGACTGATGTAATGACAGCCCCTTTATGAACCTAAAAAAAAACCCCTTCCCACATGTCTGAAGGAAGGGGCTGATCCGTACAGTTTTCCGGCCATCCTCGCTGAATGGCCGGACGAATCAATCACGTTTCTTATCATTTGGCTCAGTGCGCTTCGGTTGTTGCCGTTGCACCTGAGGTTGTTGCCGTTGAACCTGTGGTTGTTGCCGTTGCACCTGAGGTTGTTGCCGTTGCACCTGAGGTTGTTGCCGTTGAACCTGTGGTTGCTGACGCTGAACCTGCCCCGGCTGTGTGCCGCGAACACCATGCGCCACTCCCGGTGGGTTCGTGCCGCGTTCGCTGACAGAACGCGAACCCGGCGTTCCCGTCGGACCGCGACGCACACTAGGAGCAGTTCCAGTGCTCGTCGGTGCGCTTGGGCCGGTTCTGGTTACGCCTGGCGCTGTTTTGGTTGTACCTGGCACTACCCTCGTCGTGCCAGGAGCAGTTCCAGTGCTCGGCGCACCAGGACCAGTTCTGGTTACGCCCGGCGCGGTCTTGCTCGTGGTCGGCGCTACCCGTGTCGTGGTCGGACCAGTTTTGGTCGTTCCAGGTACTACCCGGGTTGTACCCGGTGCTACCCGCGTCACGCCTACGCCGGGGCGTGGCGGCTCGACCTTGATGGTTCTGGTATTGGTCAGCCTGCCGCCGGTAAAGCGGGTGTTGGTATAGCGGGTCGTATGGCGGTCAATCACTGGTTTGTGCGTATCACGCACCCAGGTGCGGGTACGACCATCGTGGATCCGATCGCGGAAACCTGTATGACGTTGATAATAGCTATGATGGTGGTGTTCACGCACGTGATGGCGGTGCCAGTCGAATGCGCCATACAGCAGACCAACACCGACGATGGTGCCGGCAGCCCAGACCCAGCCACGGTTCGAGCTGACATAGCCCGGCCACGGCTCCCAGTAAACCGGCGCGTATGCCGGCTCATGCCAGGTTCCATATACTACGGTCGGGTTGTAGTACGGCACGTAAACTACCGTCGGCTTGACCGGATAAATCGAAACCAGCTGATCCTTGAGCACCACCTTGATGCGACTGTCTGACCTCAGGTAACCTGCTTCCATCGCGCGATGGCGCAGCCGCTGAATCGCATCCATCACCTGCTGCTGCTGGTTGATGAATGCTAGGCCAAGACGCTCGGTCCAGTCCATGTTGGTGGCCATCGTGTTCAGCAACTGCGGGAACGGCAACAGCGATTTGACGCTGATATCCCACGGATAGCCTTCTGCCGCGCGCACGGCCGCATCGCCCTTGTAACCAGGGTTGGCGCTGGACCACGCCGCCGCTTCCGCAACTTCCGAAGGATAAGTAGAAGCCATCAGCACCTGCGACAGCAAGCCATCTGGATACAATGCGACTGGCGCCAGTATCTGATCCAGTTCCGCCGCAGAATAAGCTGCAACCGGTGCCGGCGCAGGCTGTGCATGCGCGACAGACACGGCGAACAGCAGCGCGAGAAACTGCATCAACATATACCTCGCTCTATTTTTCATAACTCTCCTCTCATATTTTTATTTATCTGCATCAGAACCGGCGACTGCTCCGAATATCATAGAAAGCAAGCATAAACAGCAAATACCTGTCAGGGCTTGACGATGATCAACCGGCCTCGCAGGTTACGCCAGTTGCAAGCAGAATGGCGCTGCAACGACAAGCCTCGCTCATCATGAAATAGTACAGTATCAACATTACTTGACGATGCGACGCTTTTCAACCGACTACCCAGTAAATCTTTGCATCTTATGTAAGTATTTGTAATACCTTACGCCGTTTGGGGCGCGCCAATGATATTTACAAATCGTCAATTCACCCATGACTCCGGTCAAGAATGAAAATTGACCTTTACGCCTGAGCAACACCAAAAGCGACTTTTACGCGATAATTCACAGGTGACGACCGACCAGCCCCAGCGCGATGACGCCCGACGAGTATTGCCAGCAAAAAACCGTTGAAAGCGGTTCCAGTTTTTATTACAGCTTCCTGTTCCTGCCGCCTGAACGCCGCCGTGCAATGACGGCGCTGTATGCGTTCTGCCGAGAGGTGGACGACATCGTCGATGAATGCAGCGATCCATCCATCGCACGCCTCAAGCTCGACTGGTGGCGCAATGAAATCGACTTGATGCTACAGGCTCATCCGACCCATCCGGTCAGCCGCGCGCTGTTGCCGCATATCGCACCGTATGCGCTTGGAGGCGAATACCTGCACGCGATTATCGACGGCATGGCGATGGATTTGGCTCAACAGGTGCGCTATCCCGACTTTGCCGCGCTGGAGCGCTACTGCTGGCATGTTGCCAGCGCAGTCGGCATCCTTTCATCCGGCATTTTCGGCGCAACGCAGCCACAAACAAAACAATATGCGGAAAAACTCGGCCTAGCATTCCAGCTGACCAACATCATCCGCGACGTGGGCGAAGATGCGCGCATGGGACGCATCTACCTACCGGCCGACGAACTGGCGCGCTTCGGGGTCGCGCCTGCCGACCTGCAGCAGGCACGACACTCGGCGGCATTCGAATCGCTGATGCGCTTACAGGCACAACGCGCACATACCACCTACGATGAAGCATTCTCGCTCTTGCCCCCCCAGGATCGCAAGGCGCAGCGTCCAGGGCTGATCATGGCTGCAATCTACCGCGCACTGCTGGTCGAAATCGAACACAGCGGCTTCCGCGTGCTGGATCGGCGCACCTCGCTGACGCCGCTGCGCAAGCTATGGCTCGCTGGAAAGGCATTTATCCGTGGCTGACGAGCGGCAGCGCATTGCGGTCATCGGCGGCGGCTGGGCAGGCTGCGCGGCTGCGGTCGAACTGGCGCGCAACGGTTGCCAAGTCACGTTGTTCGAGGCGGCGAGAACGCTCGGAGGACGCGCGCGGCAAGTTGAACTCGACGAACAGATGCTGGACAACGGCCAGCATATCCTGCTTGGTGCCTACAGTGAAACACTGCGGATGCTGCGGCAGGTCGGCATCGATCCGAATGCAGCACTGCTGCGACTACCGCTGCAGATGCGCTATCCGCCAGCCACTGATGGCATCGAATTCATTGCACCGCGATTGCCAGCGCCGCTGCACTTGGTGCTGGCGTTATGGCGCGCGCGCGGATTGGAAAAAACAGACAAGCTAGCGCTGGCGCGCTTCTTCAGCGCAGCACGCTGGATGGGTTGGCAACTGAACGCCGATTGCAGCGTAAACGAACTGCTATTGCGGTTCGACCAGACGCCGCGCTTGATTCAGTTGCTATGGCGGCCATTGTGCATTGCCGCACTGAATACGCCACCCGAACGGGCATCCGCCAGAATATTCCTGCGCGTACTGGGCGACAGCCTGGGCGCTCGGCGTGCTGCCTCCGACATGCTGCTGCCGCGCCTCGACCTGACTTCGCTCTTTCCGCAGCGGGCGGCCGCATTTATCGAAAACCGTGGCGGGATCGTATTGCGCGGCGTGCGCGTGCGCAAGATAGAACAGGATACCGATGGCTGGCAAGTTGATGGCATACCGTTCGGCGCCGTGGTGGTGGCGACGCAGGCTTCACATGCCGCCACGCTGCTCGCTGGATTGTGCGACACCACCATATTGAACGCGCTGACTCACGAGGCAATCACCACCTGCTACTTGCGCTACGAAGCCGGGGTGCGGCTGAGGCAACCATTTTTTGCATTAACGGATGAGCCGGCCAGCGGCAAATGGGGGCAATACGTGTTCGATCGCGGCCAGCTCGACGAAGCTCAACGAGGATTGCTGGCGGTGGTAGTCAGCGTGTCGGATGCGGCGATCGCCATCGGCCAGCAGGCGCTTTCGGCCGCGATCGCCGCACAGCTGGCCGACGAATTGCAGCAACCTGAACTGGCAGCCCCGGAATGGACGAAAGTGGTTTCCGAACGCCGTGCCACTTTCGCCTGCACACCATCACAAGCACGGCCTGAAAACGCGACCGACATCAACACGCTGGTCATCGCTGGTGATTACACCAGCAGTGACTATCCCGGCACGCTCGAGGCAGCCGTGCGTAGCGGCATAAATGCTGCCAGATTACTGCTCAATCTTCCTTCGCCCCGGAAATATCGAGTTCATGAATCTTGCGTGTGATCGTGTTGCGGCCAATACCAAGACGCACGGCCGCATCGTTCTTGCGACCATGCGTGTGCTTCAGCGCCGTCTTGATTACAGCCGTTTCAAACTGGCGGCTCAGTATGTCCATCACGTCAGCCTGCCCATCGGATAACAGACGCGCCGCCTCATCTTCCAGCAGCGCCTGCCAATCGCCCTCGCCCCGTAAACTAGCTTGTGGATAAGCCAACACCGCTGGCTGCACTGCATTCACCTCATCCGGTTCAGATGCCTGTGGCTCATGGCCATGCAACAATTCCGGCGGCAAATCACTGATCTCGACCGTCTGCCCCGGCGCCATCACCGTAATCCAGTTGCACAGGTTTTCCAGCTGGCGCACATTGCCAGGAAAATCGAGGCCAGTCAGGAATTGCAAAGCACTGTCCGACATCCGCTTCGCTTCAACACCAAGCTGCTTCGCACTTTGCAGCAGAAAATGGTGGGTTAGAAGCGGAATATCTTCGCGCCGCTCGCGCAGGCTTGGCAGGCGCAACCGGATTACGTTCAGCCGATGGTACAAATCTTCTCGAAACAGCCCTTCCTTTACGCGCTGCTCCAGGTTCTGGTGCGTCGCGGCAATCACACGCACGTTTGCTTTCAATGGCTGATGACCACCGACGCGGTAGAAATGGCCGTCGGACAGCACGCGCAACAGGCGCGTCTGCAAATCGAACGGCATGTCGCCGATTTCATCCAGGAACAACGTGCCGCCTTCCGCCTGCTCGAAACGCCCGCGCCGAGTCGCCTGCGCACCAGTGAATGCACCACGTTCGTGACCAAACAGTTCGGATTCGAGCAAATCCTTTGGAATTGCCGCAGTGTTCAACGCAATGAACGGTTGCGCCGAACGCGGGCTGTGCTTGTGCAAAGCGCGCGCGACCAGTTCCTTGCCGGTACCGGATTCGCCGGTGATCAGCACAGTCACATTCGATTGCGACAACCGGCCAATCGCACGGAACACATCCTGCATTGCTGGCGCCTGTCCGAGTATTTCCTGCGAATCGGTCGAACGTTGTTCAACCTTGGTTTCTCGCAGGCTTTCTTCCAGCGCACGCTGAATCAGTTCAACCGCCTTGTCAACGTCAAACGGCTTGGCCAGATACTCGAACGCACCGCCCTGGAACGCCGCGACGGCGGAATCGAGATCGGAAAAGGCCGTCATGATGATGACCGGCACTTCCGGATATTTTTCTTTTATCGCCTGCAACAGTTCGAGACCAGAACCACCTGGCATCCGGATATCCGACACCAGTACCTGCGGCATTTCATTCTGCGACGCTGCCAGCGCATCGCGCGCATTTGAAAAACTCAGCGTGGCCAGATTTTCGCGCGCCAGCGCCTTTTCCAGCACCCAGCGAATCGATTGGTCGTCGTCAACTATCCAGATTGGTCTCATAGTCACAAGTTTATGGCAAAGGTATCCGTATCCTGAAATCCGTATGTCCGGGCCGGCTTTCGCATTCGATCACGCCGAGGTGCTGCTGAATGAAAGTCTGTGCCAGCGTCAGTCCGAGCCCACTGCCGCCATCACGGCCGGACACCAGCGGGTAAAAGATACGCTCGCTGATTTCCGGCGGGATGCCTGGGCCGTTGTCTATGATATGCAAATCCAATGCCAGCCTGTAGCGAACTTTCGCCAATGTCACCTGACGCGAAACCCGCGTCTTGAAAGTCAGCTCCGCATCGCCAGCCACAATACGATCGGTCAGCGCTTCAGCTGCATTGTGCGCGATGTTCAGTACCGCCTGTATCAGCTGTTCCTTATCGCCGCGAAATTCCGGAATTGACAGGTCGTAATCGCGCCGTATCGCCATCCCTTCTGGGAATTCCGCCACAATCAGGCTGCGCACGCGTTCGCACACCTCGTGGATATTGACGTCACCGACGATATGCGGCCGCCGGTGTGGCGCCAGCAGCCGGTCGACCAGCGTCTGCAACCGGCCGGCTTCGCGGATGATGACCTGCGTGTATTCGCGCAATTCGCGCAAATGCCGTTCGGGCAACTCCATTTCCAGCAATTGCGCCGCGCCTCGAATGCCGCCCAGCGGATTCTTGATTTCGTGCGCGAGATTGCGAATCAGCTCCTTGTTCGCCTGGCTTTGGTCGAACAGTCGCTCCTCGCGGTTCAATTTGAGCTGTTGCACGTTTTCGCGCAGTTCGAACAGCACCGGCGTGGCATGATTGTCGAGCACCGAAACCAGACAATCGACCTGCAACGGTTCGCGCCCCGCGCGTTCAAGCGTCAAATCCAGCCGCAGTTCGGAAAACTCCTGCGCCATTGCCTGATTGAATACCGTTTCCAGTTGTTCGCCATTCACGAACAGCGACCACAACTTGTGCTGCGACAATCCCTTGAGCGAACTGTCCAGCATATGTTCCGCAGCCGGATTGACATGGCGGATACAGCCGGCACCGTCTAGCAAAATGACCGCCGACGCCAGCAAATCCAGCCCATTCAATGAATTCGTGTGCGGTGCATCCAATGGTTTTCCTTCGCTAGCGGATAAAAAAAGGCCGCTTACGCGGCCTGTGTCCTGCATGCGCCGCACGGGCGCACAGACCTACTTCAGATTGCCGATCTCACGCTTGAGCGCCTCGATGTTCTTTTCGCTACGCTCGATGTCTTCCTTCATCTTGCCAACGCGTTCCTGATATTTGGCGTAATTCTTTTCATTTCCCTGGCGCTCAGGCTCGCCGTTGTTGTATTCCTTCTTCAGGTTGGCAAGTTTTTGCTCTTCGGCCCGTTGTTCGTCCAGCAATATCTGCTTGCGATCACTGTCGCGCGATTTTTGCGTTGCCCCATCAACCTTCGGAAAATTCGCCGGCGAACTGGCCTTCTTCGGCGCAGCAGCCTGCGCTGGCCGATGCGCTGGCATCGGAACCGTGGTCAACCCCGGCAATGCAACCTTCTTGCACCCTTTTGTAATACCGGTATTGCGATATTCCTTGCGCCCCTGCTTGTCAACGCACAGATAAACATCCGAAGCTGCATAGGCACAACCAGCAACGGCGGTAAAAATCAGGGATGCTGCAAACTGTCGTTTCATGGCTTTTTCAGGAGGGTGGTTTGAACCTTCGCCAGTTTATGCCAATAACGACAGCAATTCAAACCTGAATTCCAGCAGATCAGCCAAGAAAAAAGGCGGAGAAGCAAGCCTCTCCGCCGAACCGCTACAAGAGAGAACCAGCACATGTGCACCGAAAAGCCAAAGGTGCACACGTCCCGGTCATTACAGCGAGTAGTACATATCGTATTCAACCGGATGCACGGCCATGCGGAAACGCGTGACTTCCTGCATCTTCAGTTCGAGATACGCATCGATCATCGTATTGCTGAATACGCCGCCGCGAGTCAGGAATTCGCGATCCTTGTCCAGCGCCTCAAGCGCCTGATCCAGCGACGAGCATACGGTCGGGATCAGTGCATCTTCTTCCGGCGGCAGGTGGTACAGGTCTTTCGATGCGGCCTCCCCCGGGTGGATCTTGTTCTGCACGCCGTCCAGACCCGCCATCAGCAGCGCGGAGAAACACAGGTACGGATTGGCGGACGGATCTGGGAAGCGGGTTTCGATGCGGCGCGCTTTCGGATTTGCAACGTGCGGGATGCGGATCGAAGCCGAACGGTTGCGTGCCGAATAGGCCAGTTTCACCGGTGCCTCGAAGCCCGGAACCAGGCGCTTGTACGAGTTCGTGCCCGGGTTAGTAATCGCGTTCAGCGCGCGTGCGTGCTTGATAATGCCGCCGATGTAGTACAGCGCAAAATCGGACAGGCCGGCATAGCCGTCGCCCGCGAACAGGTTCTGGCCGTTCTTCCACACGGACTGGTGCACATGCATGCCGGAACCGTTATCGCCAACCAGCGGCTTGGGCATGAAGGTTGCGGTCTTGCCATAGGTGTGCGCCACATTCCAGATCACATATTTCTGCAGCTGGGTCCAGTCGGCACGCTCAACCAGGGTCGAAAACTTGGTGCCCAGTTCCATCTGGCCTGCGCCAGCCACTTCGTGGTGATGAACCTCAACCGGGATGCCGAGCGATTCGAGAATCAAGCTCATTTCCGAACGCATATCCTGGAAGCTGTCGACCGGTGGAACCGGGAAATAGCCGCCCTTGACGGTCGGACGATGGCCGGAATTGCCGCCTTCAATCTTGGCACTGGTGGACCAGGAACCTTCTTCGGATTCGATCTTGAAGAAAGCGCCGGACATGTCATTACCCCAGCGAATGCTGTCAAACACGAAAAATTCCGGCTCCGGACCGAAATAGGCGGTATCACCCAGACCGGACGATTTCAGATAGGATTCGGCGCGCTTCGCGATCGAGCGCGGGTCACGGTCGTAGCCCTTGCCGTCGGCCGGCTCGACAACGTCGCACTGCATGAACAGCGTCGTTTCTTCGAAGAACGGGTCGATGTTGGCAGTGTTCGGATCCGGCATCAGCAGCATGTCGGACGCTTCGATACCCTTCCAGCCGGCAATCGAGGAACCGTCAAACGCATGACCCGACTCGAATTTATCCAGATCAAAATGAGAAACCGGAACGCTTACATGTTGTTCCTTGCCTCGGGTATCAGTAAAGCGAAAATCGACGAACTTGACTTCGTTGTCTTTCACCATCTTCAAGACGTCTGCGGCAGTTTTTGCCATGCGAATCTCCTCAAGAATAATGTCAAATGAATGTTGAACCGACGTATGCCTAGTCGTTTATGCCAACTCGCCACACAGCATGGGCAAACCCGAGCGCAGTCGTAACTCGTCTATTTGAAGCAGTTTCCATGCCAGTCCCGAACAGGCGCAACCGCTAACGATCTCGCTACGGAACTGACTGATTTTGTTCGAAAAACCAGCCAGCCGCCACATTTGCGATGAAGCCCCCCACCAGCACAAAATCACCAAAACGGTGCTTAACACACAATACGCACCAAAAGTGCGCAAAATAAATACCCGCACACAAATATCGCACCAATTTCGTGCGCGTATAAATTGTCGCACATCATACATTTCACACAAGACAGCATTATCATTTTGAAAACAAAATATCCGGTGCGACTTGATCTAAAACAACGCAGCTTTGCCAATACGGGTCAGCATAACACCTTAAGCGTCCGCGTCCGACGGACACCAGCTATCTGGATGTGGTACCTCACCTCCAGCAAGAAATACTTCGTCCAGCAGCAACAACACCAAACGACGAACAGGCCATGAATGCACTGAACAACGAACGCAGATCCAAGTCATTTACCAATGACAAGACCATGCCGACCGTTCGGCAACAGCAATTGGCACTTGAACTGGATTTTGATATCTGCCAGCAAACGGCCAACGCGCACACCCAATCCAGCGACCAGTTGCGCCGTCTCTCCAATTACCTGATGTACGTCTGCGATGAAGAACGCCAGCGGCTAGCCAATGAGATACATGACTCACTGGGGCAGAATCTGGTTGCACTGAAAATTGACGTCTCGATGCTCCATGCACGCACCAGAAAAAACCATCCGCGCATTAACCATCGGGCTGCAGTCATGATGGAACATCTGGACGTTGCCGTAGCCAACGTGCGTGAAATCATCAACGACCTGTATCCACCGGTACTGAAACTGGGCTTGCTGGCATCGGTTGAATGGAAGGTGGGAGAATTTGAAAAGCGCCACCAGATCGCCTGTACGCTGCAGGTTGATGGCCACGACAACGATTACGCGCCTTACGACGGCTATTCGATGCCAATGATCCGCATCCTGCATGAGTCGCTGAAAAATGTTGCCCACCACGCCCGCGCCAACCATGTAAATGTGGCTCTATCCGGCGTTCCGCGCCGTTTAACAATGCAAATAGCCGATGACGGCATCGGCATCCTCCCGGAGCATTTATGCAAGGATGGCGCCTACGGCCTGGTCTGGATAAGAGAGCGCATCAACGCAATGGGAGGCGAATTCGCCATTGGCGCGAATAGCCAGAAACGCGGCACAATGCTAACCATTTCTCTCCCCAGGCGAGCCTCCGCGTAAATCAGCGTGCACGCTCCAGCGCATCGCACAAAGCCTTCACGCCATCTGCCATGCGTGGCCCTGGCCGGTCAAGCAGATCCGGGTTCAACCGGAACAGCTTGCCGCGGCGCACAGCGCCCACCGCCGGATAACTGCGCCAGAAGGCAATCCCCCTGTCTTCATGAGCGACATTCGTTGAAATGATCACCTGCGGATTGGCCGCCAGCACTGCCTCGACGCTCACCTGCGGCGCAATCGACGGCAAAGCGCCAAAAATGTTAGTGCCGCCGCACAACCTGATCGCTTCGCCAATCAGATGCCGGTCGTTCAAGGTATACAGCGGACGTTCGGATACCTGATAAAACACACGCAGCAGCGGCCGCTGGCTGAAACGCGCCGACAACGCTGCCAGCTTGCGGCGGAATTCGCCTGCCTGCTGCTGCGCGCGCGGTTCGTGGCCAAGCAGCTTGCCCAACCGCACGATGCTGTCGGCAATGTCGTCCAGCTTCTTCGGATCGCTGATGAATACCGCGATACCGTGCCGGCGCAATTGATCAATCTGGCGTTGCGGCACGCCATAGCGCCACGCGACCACCAGATCGGGCTTCAATACCAGCACTCGCTCAATATCGATCTGCTTGTGGTCGCCTACAACCGGAATGGCACGCGCAACCGGCGGATAATTGCTGTAACTGCCGCTGCCAACGATGTTGCCGAGGCCTCCGGCGGCATGCACCAGTTCCATCGTATGCGGCGCCAGCGTGATGATGCGCCTTGCCGGTTGTGCCATTGTTACCGCATGGCCGAGATCGTCGTTGACGCTAATTGCGGCAAACGCATTGGCCGCAACATTCAGCGCCAGCAGCACAAACAGAAAAACCGTTCGCATCATCGCCCCCCCTTTCACGCGCAAGGCGTGGCCACATACAACACACGGCCATGATGCTGCACCAATTCAACCGGATGTCCAAGACAGCGGCCAAGCAATTCCGCTGTCATCACCCCTGCAACCGGTCCGGCATGCCATTGACCATCGCCCATTAGCAGCAACGCATGGGTTGCAATGCCATGCACCAGATTCAAATCATGCACTGCCATCAGCACCGTTTTCTGCCGTTCACGACACAGGCGTGATAACAGCGCCATTGTACTCACCTGATGCGCCAGATCGAGCGCATTCGCCGGCTCGTCCAGCAACATCAACGCGGAATCCTGCGCCAGCATTGCGGCAATCGCCACCCGCTGGCGTTCGCCACCGGACAACGTACGCACGTCGCGCTGCGCCAAGCCGTCCACCCCCATTGCCAGCAACGCCGCCAGCGCGGCGTCATGATCGCTATCCGATTCCCAGCGATTGCCGGCATGGAAAGAATAGCGCGCCGCCAGCACAGTATCGATCACGCGATAACCGAACGCATCGCTTTTCGCCTGCGGTAGAAACGCGCGCTGCCGCGCCAGTGCCAGCTGCGACCACTCCGGCAACTGACGGCCATCGATCCTGATCCGGCCACCATCCGGCTGGTGCAATCCTGCCAGCGTACGCAACAGCGTGGTCTTGCCTGCACCATTTCTGCCGATCACGCACCAGCATTCACCCGGCCTTGCCTGCCATTCGAGCCGGTCAACCAGCGTTCGCCCGGCAATGCTTAATTTCAGCGACTGCGTGTCAATCACCGGGTAGCCAAACAGCGGACGGTCATAATTGGCATTCATGTCATTTCCGATGCAATTGGTGCAACTGGAGCAGAAACACCGGCACGCCGATCAGCGCGGTCACCGCCCCGACCGGCAATTGCTGCGGCGCCAGCAGCGTGCGCGCCAGGGTATCAGCCAGCACCAGAAAGATGCCTCCCGCCAGCATCGCCACCGGCAGCAGCACGCGATGATCCGCCCCAAAGGCGAAACGGCAGCCGTGCGGCACGATCAGGCCGACAAAACCAATACTGCCGGCGCTGGTGACCGCACTGGCCGTCAACAGCGTTGCGCACACGAACAAGCTCTTGCGCAACGCACCGACTCGCACGCCCAGGGTTGCCGCCGCATCATCATGCAATGCCAGCAGGTTGATCGGTCGCCCTTGGCGCAATGAGATAGCCAGCACCACCAACAGCACCAGCCAAGGCAGCCAGGCCGTCTGCGCTCCAGACAGGTCGCCCATCAGCCAAAACACCATCCCGCGCAAGCTGGTGTCCGGCGCGAGCGACAGCATCAGCGTCACCAGCGCGCCGCAACCAGCAGCAAGGATCACACCTGTCAGCAAGATCAGCGGCGCGCGCCCTTCTGCCTGGCCGTTGCGCAAGTCGCGCCGCGCCAGCAGATACAGCAACAGAGAAATTGCTGCCGCGCCGCAAAACGCGCCGGCATCGACCATCCAGGTCGCGCCTGCCAGCAGCATCGCCGCCAGCGCGCCGACCGACGCACCACTTGACACACCAAGCACGTACGGGTCGGCCAGCGGATTGCGCAACAACGTCTGCATCATCACGCCGGCCAACGCCAGCGATGCTCCGGTGGCAAATGCCGCCAGCGCTCGCGCCAGCCGCAACTCCAGCAGCACCGCTGGCAGCGACTCGGGTTGGCCGCGCAGGATTTCCGCCAGCCCTGACGCCAATTCAGCCACCGGCACTCCGACCGAACCAGCGACACAGGCTAGCAGCACCGACGCGAGTGCCGCCACCAGCAGCACACCAACGATCAGCGCAGCCCGCCCGCGGCCGGAGTTGTTTCCGGAACCACCATTCTTGCCGTCCATTTTTGCCGATTTATCGGGGGTATCCATCAAAACATATCGGTTCCGCCACTTATTCCGCGGCCGTTTAAATATACTGCACCCAGTATTTTTTGACCGCCAAATTGGCTTAATTGAACGATTTTGTTATTTCGGTCAGTTACTTACACCAAGCTGCAGCCTTCCAAAAAAACATCCTGTGCGGCACCCTGTTCGCAAACAGAATGCCGCTGCGTTATCGACCGTTCATCAAAAGTCGTAACGCGCCGTCACCTTCAGTTGCCGGCCGGCGTCCGGGTAAATGCCGGACGCGCAGCCGTACGCATTGCTGAAGTAATGCCTGTTGGTCAGGTTCGCGCCCACCAAGGCGAATTCCCACTGGCCGATTTTCTGCGCATAGCGCGCATCAAACGTCAGATGCGACGGAATGCGCGCGCTGCAAGTATTGCTGAAATCGCCGCCATAACGCTGTTCGCTCGCCCATTGCGCGCCAACCGACGCGCTCTGGCCGGAACCGGGCAGCCACGACAGCCGCGCCGACGCGGTGTTCTTCGGCACCATCACCATCTCGCGCCCGGCATACGGCCCATCGGTAAAAGTCGCCTGCACATGCTGCAGATTCGCATTTACCATCCACGCCGGCGCCAACCGCAGGCTGCCTTCGATTTCGATGCCGCGACGTCGGGTCGGGTCAAGGTTCACGTTCGCGCCGTAGTAGCCTACGGTCGGGTCGTAAAAGATTTCATCATGCAGGCGATGCTGGAACAGTCGCACCGTCAGCTTCTTCGCCTTGTCACCGAAGGTCGCACCCAGTTCGAGATCATTCGAGGTTTGCGGCTTCAGCGGCTCGTTCGCCAGCGCGGTCAGCGCGTTTTCATCCACGTTCGCCACGCGGTAGCTGCGGCCCGCCTTGGCGAACACGGTCGCCTGCGGCGCAAGCGCATAGCTGCCCTGCAATTCCCATGCGTTCAGCGATTGCTTCTTGCTGTAAGTGGCTTTGGTGTACGGCACCGGATCGACTGAATCCTTGTCAAAATTTTCGTGCCGCACGCCAGCAGCGATGCGCGCATTGCCCCATTTCACTTCGTCGCGCAGGTAAACCGCACGCGAATTCTGCGTCGCGTCCGCCTTCGAAGAGGCACTATCAGTCACGCGGTTCCAGTGCGTGAAATCCAGCCCGGCAACGAATTCGTTGGTCACCCCGCCACTGGTGCTGAGCTTGCGCAGGCGAGGTGAAAATTGGGTCTGTTTCGTATCATATTTCACCATCGAGGTGCCATAGCTTCCCATGTCGTAAAACGCACTCGCCTTGCGTTCGCGGTGCGACAATTCTGCCGCTGCATCCCACTCACCAAGGCGGCGTTCTACAAAAGCCGTGAAGCGATTGGTATCGAGCGATGCATAGTCGTTCGGCGTATTGGCCTGACGCGGATTGGCATTGAACTGCGCCAGCGTCAGCGCGCCGGGTAAGCGCGAATCCTGCCGCGACACGTCCACCCGCACACCGGCGCGACCTTCCTTCGATGTCCATTGCGCGCCACCGCTGAAGTTCTCCAGTGTGACCGCATTGTTGTCGCGGTAGTTATCCGATTTCATCTTGCTGGCACTCGCGTCCAGCGCAACGCCTTCCCAGCCGGTCATCACCGATGCGCGTGCCTCGCGATGATTGAACGATCCGATCTCCAGTGAGGCAGAACCGCGCGTACCGGTCGTTGTGCCTCGCTTGGTGATGATATGAATCACGCCGCCAGTGGCACCATCGCCATACAACACGCTGCTGCCGCCACGGATGATCTCGATCCGTTCAACCGTATCGATCGGGATCGACGACAAAAGCGGCGCTGTCAGTTCGTTTTCTGACAGGCGAATACCATCGACCAGCACCACCATGTTCTGGCTGCTGTTGGTCCCGAAGCCGCGCAGGTCGAGTTCGTAATCCTGCGTGCCGTAACTGCTCTGTCGGCCATACACACCGCCAAGCTTGCGCACCGCCTCGTTGACGTTGTCGATGCCGGCACCTCTGATTTCACCGGCGGAGATTACGGCCGCACCGATCGGCGCCAGCGCCGGATCATTGGCAAAGCGCGAAGCTGTCACGACTACCGGCGTCAGCGCCTTGTCGGCTTCGTCTTGTGCAAAAACGGAAGAATTGAATACAGTGGAAAGCGCGGCAACCAGCGCCAGCGGAGCAAATGCCGGAGCACGCGAACAAGAAACGGAAAAAATCATGATGTTGTTTTCGAAACATGAGCGCCAGACCGGCTTCCCCGCTGGCCCGGCTCAACGAAAGCGGCAACGGGGATTCGAAAACGATGATAAATCGCCTCTCCGGAGTTCCCCGTCCGCAGCACTTCCTCTTATCTGGCCGGTATCCGGGCTAGCAAGTTGCTTCTAACCGAAGCTGGCGGCCTCACCTTCCCATGCAAATCTTGCACAGTGGTATTGAAAGGCAGCCCGTCGCTTGCGCGACACTTGCTTACCGTTGCGGGGGCAGCACACGTTGGCTCAAGGGAGATATCCTCCGCTTTAACTTCCGTGCCGATGGCGGCGAAACAACTAAGCCATCGGCGACCCGAAATATAAAAAGCGCCGTGTTTCCCGTTTAACCGCGGACAGAAACCTGTCCGCGAGCACCAGAACGAGGGGGATTGTAATGCCTGTCGAGGAAAAGCAGCAAGAACCTCAATGAATCGCCGGCGTTTTCGGCGGGTTCATCGGCAGTGATATCGTCAGCACGGTGCCATCGCGATTTTCAACCTTTGCGATACCTCCCAGCATCGCAATGCGCTCACGGATGCCGAACAGCCCAAACCCGTCGCCTGCCGCCAGGTCTTCGTCGCTGATGCCAACGCCATTGTCGGCTACCGTCATCACCAGATAGTCGCCATAGCACCGCAGTTCGACCGATACCCTGGTCGCACTCGCGTGTCGCTGAACATTCATCAGCGCCTCCTGCATCACGCGGAACAAAATCGTTGCAATGTGCTCGCCAGCAGGCAATTCATCCTCGTTGCCATGCAATTCGCACGCAATGCCGCTAATTCGCTGAAACACCTTCGCCTGCCACTCAAGCGCGGCAAACAGCCCCAGGTCGAGTACCGAGGGACGCAAATAATTGATGATCGCCCGGACATTGTTTACCGTGACATCAATCTGCTGCAATACTTCCTTGAGGCGTTCGGCAAACAGTGAAGGATCGGATGCAATCTGGGACAGCATGGAAACATCGATCTTCAGCGCCAGCAAATGCTGCCCAAGTTCGTCATGGATCTCGCGTGCAATCCTTTTGCGTTCATCTTCGCGAATTTTGTCCTGATGTGCAACCAGTTGCCGCAACTGCTCGCGTGACTGGTGCAACTCTGCCTCAATGCGCTTTATATTCGTAATATCGGTAATGAAACCATGAGAAATCGTGCCACCATCCTCCTGCCGTTCCGGCATTGCCATGCCAAGCAGCCAGCGCATGCCGTATTTAGGCAGAATGCAACGATACTCATGCTGCCATGGACGCAAAGTTTGTATGGATTCAAGAATAGACGCATGCAGCGCCTTAACATCGTCAGGGTGCGTAAACGAAAAAGCCAAAGCCGGATCTGCGTAAATCGATTCTTGCGACAAGCCGCTTAATTTCTCGACCGTGCGGCCGACAAACGGAAAGGAAGCACTGCCGTCAGGTGCCTGGCGGTATTGATAGACAATACCAGGAACATTCGAAGTCAGATCGATGAGCTGCTGATGGCTCTTGCGCAATGCTTCTTCAGCCCGCTTCCGTTCGCTGATGTCGCGGAAATAACCAGCGAAAAATGCTTTACCTTCATGCCAAAGCCGGTTGACGGACACCTCCACAGGAACCTGTTTGCCCATCGCCACCCGATGCACGGTTTCGATCACCACTCCCTCTCCCTGCGTCACCCGTTTGTCGATTTTCGCCAATTCGGACTGGGTGATGGAAGGATCCCAATCGGTTACGCACCATTGCAGGATTTCCTCCTGAGTTGCACCAAAGTGCTGGCACGCCGCCTGATTGACAAACACCATCCGATGTCCATCTGCCGGGTCGAGAACGTAAACCGGGACATTGGAATATTCCACCAGACGCCGGAACATCAACGCCTCTTTCTCGGCTTCATGCCGGCTGGTAATGTCGCGCGCAATGCCAAGCACGCCAATAATCTGCCCGGTATCGGTTCTGACGGGAATCTTGATCGTTTCCATCAACGCCCGCCTGCCATCGTCTGCAAAGGTTATCCACTCCTCGTTGACTCTTGCTTCCGCCGAAACCAGCACGGCACGATCGTTCTCCCGGAATGCCTCGGCTTGTTCAGCGCTGACAAAATCGTAGTCAGTCCGCCCGATGATTTCATGCTCTTTCTTGCCCAAAAAACGCTCAAATGCCGGATTGCAATTCAGATAACAGCCATTAACATCCTTCAGCCATATCAAATCCGGAATAGTCTGAAACAGGCTCTTCAGCCGTGCTTCGCTCTGCGCCAGACTGGATTGCAACCCCCGCTCCGACGCCTTCGCCTGCGCAAATCGCCCAATGCCAATAAACAGCAAAACCAGCAACAGCAAAATGCTAATTGCAAGAAACGCAAGCTCATACTCGCGGCCGGCTGTATCTACCTGCGTGCGTACAATGTCCGCCCTGAACAGCAAAAATACAACCACGCACAACATGAATAACACTGGTAAAAAAATTCGCAAGACACCGCTCAGGCGACAGACTGGCGAATTTTTATCAATTTCCGGTAAAGACACGATACAACCACCTCAAAAGCAAATCACACGACGATAGAATAACTGTTCCAGCCGCCTTGCGTTTGTCATAGCTTAAAATTCGCTGACAAACACAACCGGCAGCCCGTCACACTTGTACTTATCAAACACGCCACTATCCAGCTCCAGCCACAAATCCACAGTTGAGCCTTTCCTTGGAACAAACCATGTACGAACAACTCGCGCTTTACATTGACGGCGAATTCCTCACTGGCAACGGCCGCACCGAACAGCAAATCATCAACCCGGCCACGCTTGAGCCGCTTGGCCTCCTGCCGCACGCCAGCCGCGCCGATCTGGATCAGGCGCTGCTGTCCGCGCATCGCGCATTTTCCCTATGGCGCGACACTCCGGCCGTCGAGCGCTCGCGCATCCTGCGGCGCGCGGCCGAACTGCTGCGCGAACGCCGCCGCGACATCGCCACCAGCATCACGCTGGACGAAGGCAAGCCGCTGCGCGAAGCAATTAGCGAAGTGCAGACCTCAGTCGAACACCTCGAATGGCACGCAGAAGAAGGCAGGCGGATTTACGGCCGCATCATCCCGCCGCGTTCCCTCAATGTGAGGCAGATGGTGCTGCGCGAACCGGTCGGCGTCTGCGCCGCCTTCACCCCTTGGAACTTCCCTCTGGGGCAAGCTATCCGCAAGGTAGGCGCGGCGCTGGGCGCGGGCTGCACCATCATCGTCAAGGGCGCAGAGGAATGTCCGAGCGGCATCGTCGCGATGGCGCGCGCGTTTCACGATGCCGGCCTGCCGCATGGCGTGCTAAACGTGGTCTGGGGCGTGCCGTCCGAAATTTCCGAATACCTGCTCGCCTCGCCCATTGTACGTCAGGTGTCGTTCACCGGATCGGTGCCGGTCGGAAAGCATCTGGCCTCGCTGGCTGGCGCGCAAATGAAGCGGATGACGATGGAACTCGGCGGACATGCACCGGCGATCGTGTTCGACGATGCCGACATCGACCACACCGCCGCAATGCTGGCGCGCTACAAGCTGCGCAACAGCGGCCAAATCTGCATTTCGCCATCGCGCTTTTTCATCCACGAAAAGGTGTATGACCAGTTCGTCAGCCGCTTCGTCGAAACGATGCGCACGGTCAAGATCGGCAACGGTCTGGAGGATGGGGTCGAAATGGGGCCGCTGGTGCATCAACGGCGGGTCGAATGGATGCAGCAACTGGTCGATGATGCACGCTCTCGCGGCGCGACCGTGCTACTCGGCGGCAAGCGACTCGACTTGCCAGGCCATTTCTTTGCGCCGACAGTGCTGACCGAAGTGCCGCAGCAAGCGCGCATCCTGCATGAAGAGCCGTTCGGCCCAATCGCGCCACTGATCCGCTTTAATGATACCGACGACGTGCTGCGCGAAGCGAACAGCCTGCCCTACGGCCTGGCGTCGTATGTGTTCACCAACTCGATCGCAACCGCAACCAAAGCGTCGAATGCGCTCGAAGCGGGGCTGGTGTATGTGAACCAGATCGCGGTGGTGGCAGAAACGCCGTTCGGCGGCATCAAGGACAGCGGCATCGGCAGCGAAGGTGGCGCCGAAACGTTCGACTGCTACCTGAACACGAAATACGTCATGCAGGGATAGCACCGATGGCGATGGAAGCGTAGCAACCATCGCCTCTCATATCACGCCAAAAGCTGCTCGGCACCATCGAAAATTACTGGGTGCAGTATTTTGAAAATACCTGAAGATATATAGCGTAATCGGCTGTTTTTTGCACATACCCTATCATTTTTTACGATTTGGCAGCAAAAAACCGCTTGCGCAACTCATCCAGCAACAGCATCACGCAGGCGAACGGCAGCACGGACAGCCACGCCGACACCGCAATCGGCGCGGTGTCGAACAGCGCATGCCCCCACGGCGCATAAACGATGAACAGAATCAGCGCGACCTCGAACGCGACCCCGGCCAGCACCGCCGGATTCCTGAACCAGCCAAGCGAGAACACCGAACGGCGGTCGCTACGGCAGATGAACACATTCATCACCTGCATCACCACCACCGCCGCGAGGCAGGCGGTGGTCGCCTGCAAATACAGCGGATCGTTCGGCGCGAGTTCCTGCCCGTATTCCCATCCACCACCAATCAGCACAAAGAAAAACGCGGCCATCGCCGCCAGCGCTTCCATCAGCCCGAGCAACAAGAAGGCGCGTAGCGCCAGCTTCAGGTTGAACAGCCGCTCGTCCTTCGGCCGCGGCGGCCGCTGCATGATTTGCGGATCGGGTTTCTCCGCCCCCAGCCCGACCGCCGGCAACGAATCGGTGCCAAGATCAATCAGCAGCACCTGAATCAGGCTTAAGCCCAGCGGCACCTTGAACAGCGTGAACGCCAGATACGGGATCAGCTCCGGCACGTTCGAGGTCAGGATGTAGGTCAGGAACTTGCGGATGTTGTCGAACACCGCACGCCCTTCTTCGATTGCGCTGACGATGCTGGCGAAATTGTCGTCCAGCAGCACCATGTCGGCCGCTTCCTTTGCCACGTCGGTGCCGGTGATACCCATCGCGATGCCGATGTGCGCACTTTTCAGCGCCGGCGCATCGTTCACGCCATCGCCGGTGACCGCGACCACCTGGCCCTTGGCTTTTAGCATGTCGACGATGCGCTTTTTCTGGTCGGCCGCAATGCGCGCGAACAGGATTTCCGGCGCATCCAGCGCCAGCCTTAACTGGATGTCGGAAATCGTGCGCAATTGTTCGCCGGTCAGCACCACCGCATCGTCGGTCTGCGTCATGCCAATCTCGCGCGCAATCGCCGCCGCAGTGCGCGGGTGATCACCAGTCACCATGATCACGCGGATGCCGGCAGCATGGCACAGCCTGATCGCTTCCGGCACTTCGGGCCGAGGCGGGTCTTCCAGCCCGATCAGCCCGGCAAACACCATTTGCTGCTCAGGATCGATGTCCTGCCAGCCATCCTCCAGCTGCCGGTGCGCAATCGCCAGCACACGCAAGCCGCGCCCGGCCATTTCCTCCTGCATCCGCCGCGCTTTCTGCCGTTCGATATCGGTGAATTCGCGCAATTCACCATCGTTCCTTATCCAGCGGCACAGCGGCAGCACCGCTTCCGGCGCGCCCTTGCAATACAGGTGCGCGCCATCCGGCAGCGCCTGCACGGTCGAGAGCCGCAAGCGGTCGGTATCGAACGGGATTTCATGCAATTTCGGATAGGCAGGCACCACCGGCAACGCTTTTTGCGCCATCTCGACCAGCGCGATTTCCATCGGATCGCCCAGCAAAGCGGCACCGCCAGTGCCATTGACACCATTATTGCCATTGCGCAAGTCGTGACAGAACAGCGCCGTCAACAGGAAATGGCGGTGCATTTCTGCTTCTGCCGGCGTGATGCGCTGCGGCGCCGTGATCTGCGCTTCGCCCGCCAGGTACACCTGCACCACCGTCATCCGGTTTTGCGTCAGCGTACCGGTCTTGTCGGTGCAAATCACAGTGGTCGAACCAAGCGTTTCGACTGACGGCAGGTAGCGGATCAGCACATTGCGCTTCGCCATCCGCTGCGTTCCCAGCACCAGCGACAAGGTCAGCGTCGCCAACATCCCCTCTGGCACCAGCGCGACGATGATGCCGACCGCGAACAGGAACGCCTTCCAGATTGAAATGCCGGTAATCAACCAGCCGGCGATGAAGAACACGATGCCGATGGCAATCGCCATGAACACGATGATGCGCGATACCCGCGCCATTTCCATCGTCAGCGGTGAAATCCGTTCGGTGCCGGTTTGCGACAGATGCGCAATCCGACCAAATTCGGTATGTGTGCCGGTTGCATACACCACCGCTTTCGCCTGCCCGGCGACCAGCGACGTACCCGCCAGCAATACATTGCTGGCGTGGATTAGCTCGCCATTGCGTTCGACCGGCGCCGCATCGCGCGCCTGCGGCAGCGATTCACCGGTGACGCTGGCATTGTTCACCCGCACGCCATAAGCCTCGATAAGCCGGCAGTCGGCCGGAATGCTGTCGCCCGCTTCCAGCAGCAGGATATCGCCCGGCACCAGTTGCTCGACCGGCAGCACCAGCACGCTACCCGCGCGCAGCACATCAGCCTGATGCGGCAGCAAATCCTTCAGCGCCGCCAGCGTGCGCTCGATGCGCCACTCTTGCCAGAATGCGAAGCTGCCATTGATGACAATCACGCCGATGATGGCGAAGCCGACCTTGCTCCAGCCCTGCCCTGGATCGTGGATTTCGGAAAAGAAGCACAGCCCGGCCGCGACCCACAGGATCAGCGCGAAGAAATGCGTGAATTCCTTGACGAAGCGCAGCCACAGCGGTTCGCCGGCGATTTCCTCGACCCGATTCAAGCCATATTCGCTCAGCCGCCGCGCCGCTTCGGCATGGCTCAAGCCGTCCTGGTTGCTGCCGAGGCTGGCAAGCGCATCGTGGATGCCCAGCAGGTGAATTTTCATGGCTGTGCCCCGAAAAATATACTCCACCCTGTATTTTCAAACCGCCTATGAATATATGGCCAAGCGGCATGTTTTACTTCTATACCCCCACAATCTTCACCATTTCAGCCGCCACATTCATGGCCGCAGGCGCTGCCAGCCGGGATGTGCCGTGCCGAATGCATCTGCGCCACCATCGTTGGCAAAAATCACCGCCACCGCGCGCTCGTCATCGCACAACGGTTCCTGCGACGCGCGCAACGCCTCGAGTACCACCACATCGGCTTCGGAAGCATCTCGCCCTTCACGCTGGCGCTGCTCGATACGGGCACGCAGCACGTGATCGCTGGCTTCGATCGAAGCGATGACAAACGGCACGCACAGTTCGTCCGCCAGTTGCCTGAACTGCGCGCGCTCATCATGACGCAGAAACGCAGCATCGACGATCACGGAAAAACCGTTCGCCATCAGGCCGCGCGCCAGTTCGAGCAGGCGGCCGTAAGTGCGTCGCGTCGCCTCCTGGCTGTACATATCGCTGCCGATGGTCGATTCGCTGCGCGCTAGCGGCAATAGACCGAACAGCCGCTTGCGCTCAACGTCGGAACGAATGCGAATCGCGCCCAGCGTTTCCAACGCCGCCTGCGCAAACGTGGTCTTGCCGCAGCCGGGCAAGCCATGCGTGATGATCAGCACCGGCTTCGGCTTTTCGAGCAATCTCGCCGCCAGCAAGAAATAGCGACGCGCCAGCGACGCCTCGCGCTGGCTCGCACCTATCGACGGCTGCGATGCGCGGATCGCGCCCACCTTGCCGCGCACCGCCGCGCGGTACGAGGCGTAAAAACGCAGCAGCGCCAGCCCGTCGAAATCGCCAGTCGCTTCCAGCCAGCCGTTGACCAGCCGCCAGGCGAAATCCTGCCGGCCGAAATGCTGCAAATCCATGAACGGGAACGCTATGTCGCAGACGATGTCGCACCAGCGCAGCGCCGGCTCGAACTCGATGCCATCGAACGGCACCGCCTTGCCGCCGCGGATCAGGATATTGCCCAGATGCAGGTCGCCGTGGCATTCGCGCACGAATCCCTGCTGCTGCCGCGCTTCAATCAATGATTCGCAACGGACAAATTCTGCTTCGGTCGCAGCGCGCAGTGCCTGCAACGCCTCGCGGCCGAACCACTCGTCTGCCTCCCCCGGCAACTGGCTGAAATTCTGCCACGCCAGTTCGCGCACGATCGCCGGCAGGCCGTAACCGGACGCCTGTGAAGCGGATGACAAGCCGGCATGAAACTGCGCCAGCACTTGCGCCAGACTGTCGATATGCCCAGACTTCACCTTGCCGCGCCACAACAACCGATCCATTTCGGCTTCGACCGAAAAGCGCCGCATCCGCACGGCGTATTCGATTGCTGGTTCGGCTCCGATCACTGGCGCGGCAATACTGCCGCCAATCGGCACCGCATCGAGATAGATTTGCGGCGCCAAGCGACTGTTGAGCCGGATCTCCTCTTCGCAAAAGAACTTCCGTCTGGAAAGCGAGGAAAAATCGAGAAAGCCCAGGTCAAGCGACTTCTTGATTTTGTAAGCGAAACGCCCGGCCAGCAGCACCCATGAAATATGCGTTTCGAACAGCCGCACCGTTGCCGCAGGGTGCGGATAACGACCGCCAGCCCGCAACGCATTCACTAGCTCGGCCTGCCGTGCAAGATCTTTTTTTTCCGCGTTAACGCTCACCGCATTCCTTTTCCTGAAGGTCATCCAGCGTCATCGGCTGCGCGCCGCAATCGGTCATGTCGCGCAACGCCAGTTCGCCATCGCCCGCATGCAGATCGACTGCGCGGATCGCATCCGTCAGCAGCATCACCACAAAACCAGCCGCTAGGGCATCGATCGCAGTATGCAGCACGCAGTAATCGGTCGCAATTCCGCCGATAAACAGCCGCTTGACACCCATTGCGCGCAACCTTCCCGCCATATCTGTCTGCTTGAAGCAGGAATAGGTGCTTTGCAAAGGCAAAGTATCTTTCGACACCACCAATGTGGACGACGGCAACGCCAATCCGGGCGAAAAATCAGCGCCCTGCGTTCCCTGCACGCAGTGATCCGGCCAGATACCCCCATTCGATTCGAATGAACAATGATCGCGAGGATGCCAATCGCGCGTTGCGATCACCGGCAATGACGCGCGCACAAAAATGCCGATATAGCGGTTCAGCACCGGAACGACCTGGTCGCCTCCAGCCACCGCCAAGCTCCCGCCGGGCAGGAAATCGTTCTGCACATCGACGATCAGCAAAGCATCTTCTGGTGTCAATACGACGGCTGGCATTACTTTCCCCTAGTTGAACGTATGGACACACTGTACCTGACTGACAAGCATGCACCAAGCGTAACCGGGAAAGCCGTTGATGCATCTCAACATGCCGCCGGCAGTTCACTTCTACACTCGGCACACGACCTCACAGGAGCCAATGCCTTGATCAAAGCCACGGTCGAAAGCGCGCTGCTGACTGACTTGTACGAACTGACGATGCTGCAAGCATATTTTGCGCGGCAAATGAATGGTACCGCCGTGTTTGAACTGTTCGTGCGCAAGCTCCCGGAAAACCGCCATTTCCTGCTGGCCGCCGGACTTGAGCAGGCAATCGATTATATGTCCAATCTGCGTTTCGACGAGGTCGAACTGGCCTGGCTGCGCGCCTGCGGCCGTTTCGATGATGCTTTCATTGAATCGCTGCGTGATTTCCGTTTTACCGGCGAAGTCGACGCAATGCCGGAAGGCACGGTTTTTTTCGCCAACGAGCCCATCCTGCGCATCACCGCCCCGCTACGCGAAGCGCAGTTCGTCGAAAGCCGACTGATGAACCTGATGCACCTGCAAACATTGGTTGCATCGAAGGCAGCACGCTGCGTGCTGGCCGCGCCGGGAAAACGCCTGATCGATTTCGGCCTGCGGCGCGCGCATGGCGCGGAAGCCGGATTGCTGTCGGCCAGAGCGAGCTATATCGCCGGCTTCGACGGCACCGCCACCACGCTGGCTGCGCCACGCTTTGGCATTCCAGTGTTCGGCACCATGGCACATTCGTTCGTGCAGGCGCATGACAGCGAAAGCGACGCGTTTGCCACCTATGCGCAGGTTTTCCCGAACAACACCACGCTGCTGATCGATACCTACGACACCGATATCGCGGCACACCACGTGGTGGCGCTCGCGCATGAACTCGAAGCGGATGGCAACAGCATCGCGGCGGTACGAATAGACAGCGGCGATCTGGCGGAAACGGCGCAGCGCGTCAGGCGTACGCTCGACGAGGGCGGCTGCCACAAAATTGGCATCGTCGCCAGCGGCAATCTGGACGAATACGCGCTGCGGCAACTGGTGCGTGACAATGCGCCGATTGATGCCTTCGGCGTCGGCACGCGAATGAACACCTCAGCCGACGCGCCATATCTCGACTGTGCGTACAAAATCGAGGAATACGCCGGCCAACCCAAGCGCAAGCTCTCGCCCGGCAAGGAAACCTGGCCCGGACGCAAACAGGTATTCCGCACGTTTGACGCCAGCGGCGTGATCGCTGTTGACACGCTTGCTCTCGAAGGCGACCGTTTTCCAGGAGAACCACTGCTAAAGCCGGTCATGCGCGCTGGAAAACTGCTGCAACCGCTGCCATCGCTCGATGAAATACGCGCCCACGCACGCCAGCAGCTCGCCAGCCTGCCAGCTTCGCTACAGTCGCTGGATGCAACACAACCGTTTCAAGTCATCGTTTCTGCATCGCTGCATGAACTGGCGAGCAGGGTCGATTCCCAAATGACCAGCCCCTCCTGCAACCGGAACGCCTGAAAACCGCCAATAACGTGGCGGATGCTGTCCGAATCACCGGCCATATGTAGGAATACTCCTACAATGCGTTTTCATTTTCCTACCCTTATTTTCAGCGCATGCTGATATTCACGCCCAGCCCAAAGACAGATAATTTCTGAAACGAAAAAAGAAATATCCATGATTTAACGCAGGAATCGGCAGGCAGAAAGGAGAAAGTTCACGCCGGTTCACTGACAAAGCGCAAAGACATTTCCATATTCAGCGACAAAAAAACAAGGGGGCCTGATATGTATTCCGCAAAAATGTCTGAAATCCACTCTGGATCGCAAACGATGATTGCACAACCGTCTGCCGCAGAAGCAGGCAGGCAGCGCCAGGGGAAACTCTGGTCAAATCTGAAAGAAGTCTGCGATCTGCTGCGCATCCAGGTCGCACTGAATTCCTCGATTGCGAATGAAGAAATTCTGTTCCAGCATGTGCAATTCAAGGCAGGCCAACGGATTTACACCATCGGCCAGCCGTTCGACATGCTGTACATCGTGAATTCCGGTTTCCTCAAAACCGTGCTAATCGATGAGCTTGGCAACGAACAAGTACTCAGTTTTCCGATGAAATCCGACCTGCTGGGCGTCGATGGCATCCACACCAAATGCTATGCGTCAGAAGCGGTCGCGCTTTCGGACTGCGACCTGATCCTGCTGCCGTTCAGGAAACTGGCCGCGCTGAGCCGCAGCCATGTCGAACTCGAACATGCGATGTATGGCGTGATGAGCCGCGAACTGGCACGCGAACAGTCGATGATCTGCATGCTCGGCACGCTGAGCGCCGAAGGGCGCGTGGCACGTTTCCTGATGTCGCTGTCGGACAAATTCGCGCAAATGGGATATTCGAGCAAGATTTTCAACCTGCGGATGACGCGGCATGAAATCGGCAGTTATCTTGGCTTGACGCTGGAAACCGTCAGCCGCACCCTGTCCGCACTGAACGATGCCGCACTGATTGGCGTCGACCAGAAAACCATCGAGCTAAAGGACACATCAACACTCAGGACGCTACGCCGACTGCCGACAGCAAAAGCACGCGCAAAAGCAGCACCTGTCAGCAAGCCCAAGGTGAAGAAATCTGCACCGAAATACCCAGCAGCCATCGCTGTCTGACAGCGCCGTTCAAAGCGACGCTAATGCACTGCAAAGCAAAAGAGGTTTCCTGCACAAACAGGAAACCTCTTTTTGCATGGAGGCAGGCTATTATTTCAGCGCTGCAAGCCTTTCCTTTGCTGTCTTGGCCGCTTCGGATTGCGGGTAACGCGCAACCAGCCTTTCCAGCGTCTTCTTCGCCGTCATCCTATCCTTCAGTTCCAGATAACAACTGGCAATATTGAGCATTGCTTCCGGCGCCTGCGGGCTTTCCGCATGATGCTTCACGACCTGCGATTGCGCGCTAATTGCATGGCGGTAATCACGCTGAGCATAAAATGCGCTGCCCAGCCAGTATTGCGCTGCGGCAGCATAGGCCGATTTCGGATAACGTTGCAGAAAACCTGAAAACGCTGCACTGGCCGGTTTGTATTCTCCCGCCTTGAACTTTTCCAGCGCCGCATCGTATGCCTGCTGCTCGGCCGGTTCGATCACCGCTTCCTTGCCATCGACGACCACCTTTTGCGGCTCCAGCTTGCGCAGCCTGTTATCATGATCGACATAGAAGTCCTTCTGCCGCTGCTGCAGGCTGGAAACGTCATTGGTCAGCACTTCCACCTGTCCGCGCAGTCTGGCAATTTCCTGGCGCAACGCGTCAATCTGACCTGACAACTCCAGCACGCTGGCCTTGTCCGCCTTGTTGTTGCGCACGTCGAGAATCGCCTTGCGTGCCTCATCGTCATCAAAAAGCCCTGCCCTGGACTGCAACGGCAGGATCACCAGCGCGGCCAGCAACGCTGCCGCAAGAACCGGACGGGATGGCTTCAGCATACGTTATCAATAAACGATGTCTGCACGACGGTTCTCGGCCCAGGAAGCCTCGTCATGACCAGTTGCCTTGGGCTTTTCCTTGCCGAAGGAAACGGCTTCCATCTGGCTGTCGGATACGCCCAGCAGCGACATCGACTTGCGCACAGCTTCAGCGCGCTTCTGGCCCAGCGCCAGGTTGTATTCGCTGCCGCCGCGTTCGTCGGTATTGCCCTGGATCACGACCTTGCGACCCTTGTTGGCATTCAGGTACTTGGAATGCGCTTCGACAACCTGCTTGCCTTCGCTGTTGACGTCATACTTGTCGAAACCAAAATAGACGCTGCGCTTGGCCAGTACGCCTTTCGGATCATTCAGCGCATCGGAACCCGTGTTGACGGTGGAAACGCTACGCGCATCTGCGCCAGAACGGTCGTCAACCTTCGCCTTGTCGTCGAGTTTGGTCGAGCTGCAAGCGCTCAGGATGGCTACGCTGGACAGCAGCAGTGTCAAAGTTTTCAAATGTTTCATCATCTTCCCCTAACGGTACGTGTAAAAAGTTTTATTTCATGAACGGGCCCCAGGAAGGCTCGCGGATATCACCTGCGCGGGTAGTCAGGCGGTGCTTGACGCGGCCATCAACAGAAACCACCGCAAGCGCGCCGCGACGACCGGATCCGGTGGCATACATCAAGTATTTCCCGTTCGGTGAAAAACTGGGCGACTCCGCCCTTCCTTCATCGGACAAACGCAGTTCCTGCCCATTGGTCAGGTCGAGCGCATACAGATTGAAACCGCCTTCACGCCGCGAAATGTACGCCAGCGTCTTGCCGTCCGGCGAAACACGCGGACTGATGTTGTAGCTTCCCTTGAAGGTGATACGTTCGGCATGGCCGCCATGCACGCTCATGCGGTAGATTTGCGGCCCGCCGCTGCGGTCGCTGGTGAAATAGATGCTTTGCCCATCGGCCGAAAACCGCGGTTCAGTTTCGATGCCGTAGGTATTCGTCAGCCGGCGCAAACCGCTGCCGTCGGCATTGGTAACATAGACTTGCGTCAGCCCGTCACGCGACAGTGCCAACGCAATCCGTGAACCATCCGGTGACCAGGATGGTGCTGAATTGCTGCCCTTGTAGTTCGCCACCACCGTGCGCTGGCGGGTAACCAGATTCTGCACAATCACCACCGGCTTCTTGTGCTCGAACGACACATACGCCACCTTGGTACCGTCCGGCGACCATGCTGGCGAAATGATCGGTTCGTTCGAACGCAGTGCGACCTGAACGGAATCACCATCCGCATCGGCCACTTCCAGCCGGTATTCGCGGCCGGCTCGGGTCACATACGCCATGCGCGTCGCGAATATGCCGCGCACGCCGGTCAGCTTTTCGTAAATATCATCGGCAATCTGGTGCCCTAGGAGGCGGGTGCGCTGCGGCTGCCCCGTCAGTGTCAGGCCGGACAGCGAAACCGATTTGATGGTATCGAGCAGGCGGTATCGCACTTCGACCCGCCCGTCCGACAGCCGCTGCACGCTGCCGACCACCAGCGCATCTGCGCCCTTCGAGCGCCATTCGGCATGGTTCACCGGTGTTTCTTCCGTGATCACGCGGCCTGCGTCGATGATTTTAAAGAAGCCGCTGCGCTCCAGATCGGCCCTGATGATCGCCGTCACCTGCTGCGGCGCCATCGCTTCATTGGCAAAACTAGCTATCGCCACCGGTATCTGGCTGGCGCCGACGCCGGAAATTTCGACCCGCAACTGCGCCTGTGCGGGCGTGAACATTACAGAAAGGAGGAACAGGATGACTGAAAAGAAGGTTCGCAGCAGGGAGGCCATTTTTATTTTCCGCTAGTCTTTCAGGTTGTACTTCACTCTTACTTCAGCCGGAACCCGGCCGGATTTGTCAACCGGGAACGGCACCGACTTCTCGATCCCTCGCAACACAGCCTCGTCAAATCCAGGCAAGCCGGAAGATTTGACCTTGCGCGGTGGTCGCCGCAAACTTCCATCCGGCAACAGTTCCACGTCGAATTCGACCGCCGGATTGCCGCTCACTCCTGCCGGGGCGGAGTAGCGAGTATTCGACTTGATCTTCGCCCGGATCTTGTCGCCATAGCTGGCTTCGAACCTGTTATCGCCAGTCGAGCGCGCTGCCGTCCCCTTGCCGCCGGTGCCGCCGCGTCCTGCCCCGCCAATGGTGCCCGTCAGGCGGCGCATGTCTTCTGCCCGCATTTTGTCACGCAGCTTCCGGTCGGCCTCATCCTGCTTCTTCTTGGCGGCCGCGTCCGCCTTTTCCTTCTCGCGCTTGGCGCGTTTATCGGCTTCGTCCTTCTGGCGCTTGGCTTCGGCTTCTTTCTTGCGTTTGTCCTCGTCCGCCTTTTTCTTCGCTTCCGCCTGACGTTTTTTTTCCTGCTCCAGTGCAATGTCAGGCCTGTTCACCACCGGCTTTGCCGCTGGCGCTTTTTCAACAGCCTTAGTAACGGGCGGAGGCGGAGTTTTGTTGACAGGTTCGACTGGCTTCGGCTGCGGTTGCGGCGTTTCCTGCATCGATACCGGCCCCGGCTCCTCGGCTTCCTTCGGCGCCGCTTCGCGATATTTCACATCCCACACTTCGGCCTCGACCCCACCAGGCGCCTGGCTTTGCCACGACACCCCGATCCACAGGAATGCCAGCAGCAGCATGTGCACGACCACCGCCAGCACGGCAGAACTCGTGCCACCGGGTTCCTTCGGGATGGAGTATGGCGCCGCGCCTGTCATCTGATTGCCTCGTCGCGCCTATCGGGTCGCCAGGCCGACACGTTCGATGCCAGCTTTCTTCGCTTCGGAAACCAGCTGCATCACGTCGTCGTAGCGGCTTTCCTTGTCAGCTGCAATCAGCACCGCATATTTGGGATTGGCGTCATGCAGCGCACGCAGTTTTTTTAGCAGCGCAGGGCGATCGGGCATGGTTTCGGTCTTCGCGCCGCCCTGTTTCGATTGCTTGATGCCGATTTCAAGCGTCGCATCGGCACGCAGCGAAACCTGAATGTATTCGGTCGGCGGCTCAGCCGATTTTTCTGCAGTCGGCAGATTGACCGTACCGGGCGTGGTCAGCGGCGCGACCACCATGAAAATCACCAACAGCACCAGCATCACGTCGATGTATGGCACGACATTGATTTCCGACTTGAATTTGCGGGTGCGCCCGCCACGCAGCGATCCGGCCATTTCCTCTCCTAGCGCGACTGCCGTTGCAGGATGTTGGAAAATTCTTCGATGAAGCTTTCGAAACGAATCGAAAGCCGGTCGATGTCATGCGAATAGCGGTTGAACGCCACCACCGCCGGAATCGCAGCGAACAGGCCGATTGCGGTCGCCACCAGCGCTTCGGCGATGCCCGGCGCAACCGCCGACAGCGTTGCCTGATGAACATTAGCCAGCCCACGGAACGAATTCATGATGCCCCAAACCGTACCGAACAGGCCGATATAAGGTGAAACCGAGCCAACCGATGCCAGAAAAGCCAGATGCGATTCCAGACTGTCCATTTCCCTCTGGTAGGCAGCGTGCATTGCGCGGCGCGCGCCTTCGAGCATCGCTGTCGGGTCGGTATTCTGCTTGCCTGCGAGGGAATTTTTTGCCTTCAGGAACTCGCTCATGCCCGCTTCGAAAATCCGCTCCAGCGCACCACTGTCCCTGCTGTTGCTGGCGCTCTGGTACAGGCTCTGCAGGCTGCCGCCGGACCAGAACGCGCGTTCGAACTCGTCGGTCTGGCGGCGCGCCCGCCGGATGGCAAACATCTTGCGAAAAATATAATTCCAGCTCATCACCGACCCGACAAGCAGCAGCGCCATCACCAGCTGCACAATCAGCGAGGCGCCGGTAATCAGAGAAACAAAGGAGAGATCGTGTGAGACATTCATTGGAGCATGGATAAAATGAGGACTGAGAAATGATACGCGTTGCGGACACAGGCATCAGGTGTTGTAACAACCTGTAAAGAAATAGGCACGATTGGATTCGAATAAGACATCTTTTGTTAGCCTATACCTGAGCGCGCATTTTTGCCAGCACTTCGGCCGGCACCGGCTTCGGTTTCATGGTTGAGGAATCAACGCAGACGACCCGGATACTGCCGTTTGCCAGCAGCATGTCGCCGCGCCGGGCCTGCTGCGCGAACTGTACCGATGCGCGGCCAAGACGTTCGACCGTCACCGTCACGCCCAACTCATCATCCAGCCTGGCTGGCGCGAGATAATCCAGCGCCACGCCGGCAACGACAAACATGATGCGATGCTTTTCCATCAGCGCCTGCTGGCTTGCGCCTGCCGCGCGCAGCCATTCGGTGCGCGCACGCTCGAAGAATTTGAGGTAGTTGGCGTAATACACCACCCCGCCCGAATCCGTGTCTTCAAAATAAACACGTACGGGCCAGTGGAACGATTGCGGCATGGTAGCCATTTGTCATCAAAATCAGTGTTTCAGGTGCGTTGTTACGTCATCCACCACTGGCACAATCGCCAAAATCATAAGAATCAGCGCCAACGGAACCGTCGCCCAGAATCCCATGTGCTTGAATCCCTGCGCTCCGGTTAAGCCACCGATAAAGAACATCGCCAGCAAAATGGCAAACAAATTGAGCCTGTCCCGGTTCGCGCGCACATATGCCTTATCTTCCTTGTCAACCTTCCGGTTCCAGTAGCACATGCGCCCAAGTTCGATGCCAATGTCGGTAACGATGCCGGTCATGTGGGTCGTGCGAATCAAGGCGTTTGAGATGCGGGTGATGATTGCATTTTGCAACCCCATGGTAAAACAGAGTAACATCACGGTGCATGAAACGAACAGCCCCATGATGTCGTGGAAATATTCGCCCAACACGCCGAATGCCAGCAGCAGTATCGCTTCCAGCGTCAGGCACAGTGCATATTCGCTTTGCAGGTTGTGGTTACGCCCCCACATGATCAACATTTCGGAAATAGCTGCGCCAATCATGAAACTGACCAGTGCCCCTAATCCTGCTAGTGCCAGCTTAAAGTTACCAAGCGCCATACCATCCGCCATCGACGATACAATGCCGGTCATGTGGGATGTGTATTGCCTTACAGCGAGGTAGGCACCGGCATTCATGGCGCCAGCAATGAATGCCAGCCACATGCCGAGATGCAGATTTGACGTGACGTTCCGGTCTTTGCCCGTCAGGCGACGCAGGTAGAAAATCGGCATATCGGTTCTCCTGTCGCCTAGTTCATCAAGCCTTCGGAAGGGTCACTCCGCTCTGACCCTGATATTTGCCATCGCGATCCCGGTACGAAGTTTCGCAAATCTCGTCGCTCTCGAAAAACAGTACCTGCGCGCAACCTTCCCACGCATAAATTTTCGCCGGCAGCGGCGTGGTGTTCGAGAATTCCAAAGTAACGAAACCTTCCCATTCCGGTTCGAACGGTGTGACGTTGACGATGATACCGCAGCGCGCGTAGGTTGATTTGCCCAGACAAACCGTCAGCACGCTGCGCGGAATGCGGAAGTATTCGACCGTACGCGCCAGCGCAAACGAGTTCGGCGGAATGATGCACACATCGCTTTTTACATCAACAAACGAGTTTTCGTCGAAATTCTTCGGATCGACGATGGTGCTATTGATGTTGGTAAAAATCTTGAATTCGTCGGCGCAGCGGATGTCATAGCCATAGGACGACAAACCGTAGGAAACGATGCGCTGATCATTCACCGTCCGCACCTGCCCAGGCTCAAACGGTTCAATCATGCCGTGCTGCTCCGCCATGCGGCGTATCCACTTATCGGACTTGATGGTCATTTATCAACGAAATAGAGATGAGCTTTGAAAACGAAAACGCATGCGATTCGGCCATACAGCTCATCGAGATGCGAACACCTGTCAATTTTACGCCAAAAACAGACCAAAATCGCCTCAAATTGGCGCATTTTGCGCAAAATTAAACCGTTTTTTTTCGCCCCCCTTTAACCCATTGAATCAACAGGTTTTTCGTCCTTCGCTGCGCCTGTATTCTCGGATGGCATAAGCGGCAGGCATGACGCCACTTTCGCCCCAGAATGCGTCTCGGCGCAAACATCGACCACCACCACACCGAAACAACTAGGGGTATATATCAAAAACGCAGCCCCAGGCCTCATATTTGCTAGTCATTTTTAAATACTAACGGGAGTATATTTTTCAGGCCTTACTGACCGAAACTGCCACTTTGGTCAGTTATTTTAACCCTGCTCACCGGCTGTCCCCAAAACCGCCGACAATGCCACCGACTGATGCTGACCGAAGCCAACGTGCCCGGTCAGCATCAAGACGGCGGGGCACGGACGATATGTAGACCTGGCGAGGCTGGCGCTGGTCAGCCTCGCTTAACGCTTCAACTTGGCCGACGGGAAGAACAGTTGCTGTCCATCAACCTTGAACGCGGCAATTTTCGCCTGCCCTTCCTTCGACGTCATCCAGTTGATCAGCTGCATCGCCCCTTTGTAGTTGATGCCTTTGTGCTTCGCCGGATTGACCGCGATGATGCCGTACGGGTTGAACATTTTCTGGTCTCCTTCCATCAGGATCGCCAACCCAGTTTTCGCGCGGTAGGCGCCATAGGTGGCGCGGTCGGTCAGCGTGTACCCCTGCATTTCGGCCGCCATCGTCAGCACTTCACCCATGCCCAGACCAGCTGACACATAGGCGCGGCCACTCGGTTTCACGCCTGCTTCCTTCCAGTACGCCTGTTCCATCTGGTCAGTGCCTGAATTGTCGCCGCGCGAAATGAAGCGAATCTTGCTGGCGGCAATCTTTTGCATCGCCGCAATCACGCCCGTGCTGCCCTTAATGCCGGCCGGATCGCTGGCCGGGCCGACAAGAATGAAATCGTTATACATCACGTCGCGTCGGTTGACACCATGCCCTTCGACCACGAACTTGTCCTCAGACGGACGCGCATGCACCAGCGTCACATCAACATCCCCATTTTTCGCCAGTTCCAGCGCCTTGCCAGTGCCAACCGAAATCACATGCACCCTGGTTTTCGTTTTGGCCTCAAACGTCGGCAGCAAATATTTCAGCAAGCCGGAGTTTTCGGTGCTGGTCGTGGTCGACAACTTGATTACATTCTGCGCGAACGACGGCACGGCCAGCGCCAGCATCATACCTACCGCCACAAGGTTTCGTTTCAGGTTTTTCATTGATGATTCCTTCCTTTTCATCTCTCAGTTGAATCCGTTACGGCGCAAAATGCCGCTCATGTTCGCCCAAGGCACAATGCAGAAGCGCCCAGTAGCCCGCTTTACCACGGCATCGGCATGCATCCGTCCGCGAGCGCAATCACATCCTGCCGCAACTTAGAAAAATGATGGTACGGCCAGCCATAACATCAACGCAATAAGCTAAGGACAACAAATTTAATTGGTGTTCGCTCGCATATTTATTTCTGCCACAAGGATCTGCCTTCTTTATCGTAGCCTCAGGCGTGGGTATTCGCATGAAAACAAATCAGCGAGTTCTACCAGAACAACAAATAAGCATTCGCTAGCCTGTCAAATGGCCGGCTAAGGTGCATCAATTCCCGAACCTTTTCCAGCCATCCCAAAGACCCGTTGGCGAGTTTGATGTGGGATTGGGATTTGTTTCAGTGTGTGGAAAGCAAAAACCCCCTCGAAGCGTTTA
>Ga0316604_10000692_pt1 | contig 36932 bp, 39 predicted proteins | sample OWC_soil_day20_C_FD_207650 | JGI IMG/M metagenome (GOLD analysis project Ga0316604, IMG submission 207650) | Wetland soil microbial communities from Old Woman Creek delta, Ohio, United States - OWC_soil_day20_CT | ecosystem: Environmental > Terrestrial > Soil > Wetlands | place: USA: Ohio... | reverse complement strand
TTAATAAACTACCGCCTAACCGGTTACGCTTGAGAGATAGCGGTAGCTGTTGAAGTTGGCGGAACAAACACTCTCGTGCCAAGTTCTGTATCCAAATACAACAAATCTGCTTTTCTATCTCCGATTAATTCCAGTTTGCTAATGACCTCCGAGGCATTGGACTCTTCTTCGACCTGTTCATTGACAAACCATTGTAAAAAGATTTGAGCTGCGAAGTCATTTTCCTCTATAGCTACTTTATACAGGGTATTGATCCTCGCCGTAACTTGCTGCTCGTGTTCCAGTACCTTTTGGAAGGTTTCAAGCAACGAACCAAATTCGGCTGGCGGGGCATCCACGCTCTTTAACTCCACCTGCCCATTACGATTTTTTACATAATCATATAATTTTAAGGCATGAAAGGTTTCTTCTTCATACTGCACTCTCAACCATTTTGCTGTTCCTTTCAGTCCCTTGTTCTCTATATAGGCGGACATCGCTAGATACAAATTAGCCGAATACATTTCATATTTAATTTGATCATTCAGCGCATCTTGCATTCTTTTGTTCAGCATAAGGTACATCTCCTTTAAATATTCTATTTTATATACTTTGCTCACTTCTGCGAAACATGATACAAAATATGTAATAAATATTTTCTACTCTTATTTTACCATTTCATACTATAATTTTAAATAATTATTATTTAAAAACAACAATTATTCATCACGTATTCTCTAATTTTATTCACAATACCCCACAACTTTTATTTCCTGTTTGCTGCTTTATTTGCCCTACGAAAAAAACCATCCACAATCGGATGGTTTCAATCATAGGCAAACGCCAAATAGCCCAATCTATTTCCCGGTACTTTCATCTTTGGTGTTTTGTAATACTTTATCATACCATAAGGACGCACTTCCCCCCCTAAGACAGCGCCTATAAACGCCGGGGTACGAACTATATATTGCTTTGCTGGCAATAATCCGGCTAATAATGACAGCCCCGTTGTTAAATATTTGTCAGGCAAAAGAAGTTCTTTTATAAAAACAACGCCCGTATCCGATACTTCCGCAGCTGCACATCCGGTAACATCACCAATATGGAGATGATAGATATCAGCGCCTGCCTGCATCGACAGTTTTTTCTGATAGTCTATCGCCTCATTATCGTAACGTACATGCAGCGATCCTTTCAAGAATTCATTACGTACAGCGTTATAGGTATCAGGAGCCGACACCTGTATCTTGCCCTCAGTTTCACTAAGAGGTACAGCCTGACTATCTATCATGGCTTCCCGTATATAAAAACACTCAATAAAACCCACTTTTGCAAAATAGTCGAACATTCCCGTCGCCGGTACAGTAATGGTACTATCCACCCCTAGTTTTATTAAATGGGTATCCACAAATTGTAGAATATTAGGCCCATAGCCCCGTCCTCGAAATTTTAGATGAGTAGCAAATGCATACAAATACCCCGCAGAAAAACTTTGCCCCTCAGAAAAACGTATACTCATCGGCAGCAAAACCAGCATTGTGGCAATTGCATTACCCTCCAGCAAAACAACTGACTCCTCTGGCTTATAGCGGTTATTATAAAAAAAATCAATATACCTGTCGCTATCGCCAAAACAAGCCTTCCATAACGCTTTCAGCTGCCTTATATCGCCGGGACTAGAAAGTCTAACCTCGTTCATTATTTCCACATCCTTTTGATTAACCGTTATAAGCAGCTTTGTGCTTCATTACCATAGCATCCGGATAATACGATTGCTTAGCCTTTCTAAGGCCGGGCAAACCCATATCATCTTCCCGGTTAAGGTAAACCACTTCGGGATACTTCGCTTTTATATAACGGGCAAACTCCCGGTTTATCATCGCATAAGAACCATTTATGTCCTTATACGCCTCTTCAAAGTGTATATCATAAGTGTCTTGATTAATTCTCCCCCCCACCGTCAAAGCAACCACTTTGCCGCCCAATCGCAGCAAACCGCCTTCCAGATTAAGGGCAAATAAATGATCCAGTGCCCGTTTAAAAGCACTGTCCTCCTCAGAATCGCTTCGGAATTGATTGTCCTGATTTAGCTTATACCATTCCTCGTCCAAGGCATAACACTCATGAATATTAGCAACGGTTATCGGCTCAAAACTCCAAAAAAGGTTGCTTTCGATAAAACGATTGATATGATTTCGTTTGCCGTGTAGTTTTCGTCCCGCTAATTCAGCTAATTTCTCCACATCATACAAATAATCTGAACTGTCCGGTTCCTCTTCATAAGTAAACCAACCGGGAAATAACTCTTCCAGTTCCCTTATCCCCTGTTGTTCAATGCCAATCAGCAAAAACTCATGCTGATTCTCGACTGAATCCTGTTTCATTTCAAGAATAACAGATTTGATATCACCACTGCCAGAAGGATACATGTAACAGATGCCGTTTATTCCCTTCAGTTTAACTACAAGATAACCATTTACTTGCGCAACCTTAACATGGTAGGCCTTACTCCAAATGAACATGTTGGCAAAAGTGTATTCACAGCCTCTTTTATTTCCTGCAGCCAAAAGTTGATCTACCCACGCCTTATCCTCTAGCGTAATTGGTTTAAAATTAATCATAATATATAATGTAACCTCTTTAATTAATCTACACTTATTACAAATTCCGTACTACCTTCGAAATAAAAAAGAGCAGTTTAAACGAAAGACCCGCAATCTCGCGGACATCTTCCATCTACAGCTCTCATATTATGAGAAATGATAACAAAAAACGGCTTTATTAACCTCACCAATACCAGTAATCTTCCTTGATTTCTCATATTTATTATAACTGCTAACAAATAACCTAGCAACTTGTTTTATACGACAGGATCTATCTATCAGCAACTTGTTAACAGGATTCAAACTAAAAACCAGTTAGTAGTTTTTTATCCTTATTTGTCAAACCAACTACACAGCTCCTTATTAAACATTACATTTTTCGCCAAATTATCCATAAAGAAGGAATTTGTTGTTGTTTATAGAATAAGCAAAATATGCGCAATATTTTGTAAATTTTATAACATTGAGGTTAATTATATGGATTATACATCTATATCAGTAATTGACTCCTCTATTGGTACCCTCGCAATAATTCTTATTTACATTTATTTTTATCTATTGCATCGTGAACGTTACATGGGGATATGGGCCGTAAGTTGGCTTATTCTTCTTTCTCGCTTTTTTCTTTTTGATACAGGGTTCATCTCTTGGAAACACTCATTCATAGGCTTAACAATCTATCAGTCGTTGATTATTTCCAGCATTCTGATATTCGTATGGGGGACATATCTCTTTCTAAATAAACCGCTTAATAAACGATGGATATATACCTGTATTTTTTTATCCTTCGTCAGTGTAGCCATAAATTTATTACCATTACCCTTGTCATATAAGTTGATACTCCCCTTATACCTCGGTTGCTTTGTAGGCATATGGATAGGCTTAACCTTTATACGCCAATTTTACCTGCCATTCATTGGCCATTTAATTACCGGCTATGCCTTTATTTTATGGAGCATTCTCAACATAATTGCTCCTTTCTCTCTAAGTAGCTCATTCTTTTTCCCTTGGGGTTTTATTCTTGGTGGTGTATTACGTATGACCATCGCTTTTGGTACGCTTATTGTATACTTTGAAATAACTAGCAGTAAATTAGCAACAAAGGAATATCAATTTCGCTTACTGGCGGAAAATGCCGTTGATGTGATTTATTATTATCAAATCCTTCCTAATAAGAAAATCGATTATATCACACCCTCAGTTCTAACCCTTACCGGTTATACTCCCGAAGAATATTACAACGACAATACCCTATTCTTTTCTTTAGTTCATCCTGACGATATACCTCTGATCACCAATTTTGTCAAAGAACTGCCAAATTCTATTGAATTACCACTAACCTTACGCATCATTTCTAAAAACAAAACCACACTTTGGTTGGAGCATAAATGCGTTCCCATCTATGATAAGCAAGGTAGGCTTATAGCCTTAGAAGGTATTGTGCGAGATATTACCACACGCCAAAAACTGGAACAGATGGCCTCCTTGTTTGACCGTATGAATATGGTAGGCAATATGGCGGCAACCGTTGCCCACGAAATACGAAACCCACTAACCACCGTCCGCGGCTATCTGCAGGTTATGGGCACAAAAGAGAAGTATCTGACAGACAAAGATAAATTCTTGTTAATGATCGAAGAAATAGACCGGGCCAACTCCATCATCCGGGAATATCTCTCATTATCCCGCGAAAAGCTGGCTGATTTTAAAATGTGCTCATTAAACGGTATTATTGAAACCTTATTTCCCCTAATCCAAGCCAACGCAATTTCAACCAAAGTATACGCAAAACTTAAGCTTTGCACTATTCCCGAATTACTACTGGATGAAAATGAAATTCGCCAGATGCTGCTCAATCTCACCCGTAATAGCATCGAAGCAATGCCGTCTGGCGGCATACTATTAATTCGCACCTACCTTGAGAATAACAAAGTGATTCTCTCAATAAGCGATCAAGGCTCTGGAATCCCCCCTAACATTCTCGACAAACTTGGCACCCCCTTTGTTACATCGAAGGATACAGGTACAGGTTTGGGTCTCCCCATTTGTTACCGGATAGCGCACAGACATAACGCCAAAATTAAAATTGATACCGGCAACACAGGAACTACCTTCTTCATCTGTTTTAATTAATAAATAATCTATACTGAAAAACCCCATTTTTAGCGAGTAATCTCTCTCGCTGAAATGGGGTTTTATTGTTCCTAAATATCCCCTTTTTCTACCTAATATTTCATTTTTAACAGGATTTTGACATTTTTCTCCGTATCCCCAACTTATGAGGGGGTGATAGTTATGAAAACGTAACGTCTCTACAAAAAAGACTTACGCTAATAACTAATACTGAGGAGAAATGAAAATGAAAACAAACTACCTGGAAGCAAAGTCACCCGTATTGGAAAACCCTGAAAGCTCAATACAAATCGGAATAGCCACCACCTTTGAAGAAAAAAGAGAAATATATCACTTACGCTACCAAATTTATGTGGAAGAAATGTCTATGCGTATAGACAACATAGACAGTAGCAACCAACTTGTCTATGATGAACTTGATGAATGGGCAACGCTTTTATACGCAAGAAAAGGAGCACGACTTATTGGAACTGCCCGAATTAATATTGGTACTCTAGTAGATTTTTCATCAGAAGAAGCAGAATTATTATCTTTACATCCATTTCAAGAGTGTAATGCAAAAAAATCTAAATTATCCTTCGTCACAAAGATGATGGTAACTCCTGATCAACGAAATTCTGCGGTACTTTACTTGCTTATGGCAAAATGTTATGATCTTTGCAGTCAACAATCACCCTTCATGTTTGGTATTTGCAATGTACATTTGCTGCGTCTCTATGAGCAAACAGGTTTTCATCGTTATAAAAAAAACGTTGTTCATCCAAACTTTGGTTTAACATTCCCAATTGTTATGGTCCTTGATGATGTTGAACATTATCATACAGTTCGATCACCCTTATACCGTTTAGCACGTAAAAGGAAACCAGATTCACTAGACCCGAAACCTGTTGAGTGGTTTTATTCACGGTTCACCAAACATTCTTCTATCAACAGTCAATTAATTAAAGAAGAGGAACTATGGGAGTATTTATGTGACCGATTGCAGTGTCCACCTACCGAAGCAATAACATTGCTTCATTCTTTGACTATTCCAGAAGCAAAAAAATTTCTGCACAACTGCAGTAGCATTATCTCCTGCGATGCCGGTGATAGAATTACTACTCAAGGAGAAATGAGTTACTCGTACAACATATTGCTTTACGGAAAACTACAATCCTTAACTTTTAAACATCCGATTAAAGAATATGCGCAGCATGGACAACACTTTGGCACCAACGGTTTTACTGAGCACAATATGCAAAAAGAGGACATTGCCGCCATTACTACAACAGAGGTATTAGTGTTATCCAGTTATGCCTTTCCAAAATTCAGCCATACCTACCCGGAAATTGCCCATAAAATTATGCGGCAAATTATCAAATCACGTGCATAAGCGTAGCAGCAGATTCCGCCTTTTCGCCTAGTAACAAGCAACAGGATAAAAAGATGCCTTTCCCGCTTTATGGGGAAGGCATCTTTTGCTTTGTTCCGTTTTAAAGTTTGATTTTCTCATTATTATTCGTCGAGCAAAAGCTTAGTCACTTCTTTAACAATCAGCTCAGTATCTGCAAGCATGCTAGGCACCATCTTACCACTCGGCATGATTTTTTCCTGCTGTATAAAGAAAAGGCCATCTTCCTTCAAGGTTTGAATGTTTCTTTGCACTACCGGTTTTCTGTACATTTTTGGATTCATATGAGGCGCAAAAACAGTGGGTGCCTCAGTTGAAAGGATGGTGGTGGACAACATATCGTCCGCAATTCCGCCAGCCGCTTTACCAATAATATTTGCCGTCGCGGGAGCAATTAACAGTAAATCCGCTTTGTCTGATAGTTTTTTATGCCCAGAGTTCCACGCCACCGGCTCGGCAAACGCATCTTGAACAACAGGATTTCCTGAAAGGTTACGAAAGGTAAGCGATGTAATAAACTTTGTAGCATTGTAGGTCATAATAACATCTACATTAGCCTTAAGCGCCACCAGTTTACTTACAATCTCGGCGGCCTTATAGGCCGTACTGCATCCCGTTACGCCGACGATAATATTTTTTCCTTCAAGCATGTCCCTGCCTTCTTTCTATTGCTAACTTATTACCTATTATAACAAAATACAAAATAAAGGAATGATATTTTTTTTAAAATTAAGTATAACAGCAGTGCTTTCCGGGAATATTACGCTTGAAACTTCCTATTTACCTCCCCTTTTAAGGCCCCTCTTCGCGGGCCTATTTTGTTTGAAAGTAAACAGGTAAAGGCTATACTCTTAGCCTTTACCTGTTTACTTTTTATTGAAAATGAGTACCTACCTATAGTACCCTTCCTTTACCGGCCAATATTAGGAGATAAAATAATAATGTTCTTCATAAACCGCCAATATCAAACATATCTTACCGTAGTAAATACTCCTATTTATTTTAGCGAGCCGATTTGGGGAGGTGTATCTCATACATGCGGGTTGGACTATTTGGGATATGTGGCTTCCAGAAAGATATGGAAGCCGAAGGCATAGGTCGTTTCATGGTGAGACTAACAGAAGGACTGCTATCCGTGAACAAGCATTTGGAAGTATTCTTAGTTACTGATAGCTTAAACTCAATGGTACCTATTTTTTCTTACATTAAATCCATCTATGGCAACAGACTCAATTTTATTGTTTCCAATGATGTCCAATGGACTAATGACAATATCGCCGTTGATATCTGGATAGTACCTTATGTCGTCTTACCCAAAGCACTCGAATTGCGAAAACCTTATATTGCCTGTCTTCATGACTTAGGCCATATTCATTTCTCTGATGGTCCCCAAGACGAAACCAGTCAAAAATATACTCAATACTTAAATGCCGTAGCCTCCAAGGTTACCGCTAACGCCATTGCAGTTGTGTGCAATTCAAATTATGTAAGAGAATGTGAGGGATTGCAGTTCCTTAAACTGCCTCGCACCAAGGTAACAGTTATACGCTTAGCTTCACCATCTGAAGAATATTCCCATTTTGGGCTTTTAGATGAAGAAATTTTTCGAAAAAAATACGATCTTGTTTATCCATACATAGTTTATCCTTCCGCAATACGCTTTTACAAAAATCATCAACGACTTATCGAGGCCTTTATTAATTACAGAAATAGCGCCGAATGTAATCACCCTAAACTATTCCTCGTACTAACAGACTCTAGTTCTTCGTATTCGAAAGTCCATGATGCATCGCAATTTGATTCTATAGACCCGGAAATACGTTTAAGTATTTTGTTTTCGGCAACAAGATTCCCAGCCCACGAAATACCCTCGCTGTATCATTATGCTGCCGCAACAATCATTCCAACCCTATTTGAAGGGAAATTCCCTTCTCAAATCCTTGAGTCCTTAATCATGAACACACCTGTCGCCTTTAGCAATATTCCGGTAACCTGGGAACTGGCAACGCCAGGAGAAGGGGTTATATCATTCAATCCATACTCGGTAGATGAAATCCAGCGAGCCATTGGACAATTATTGAAAAACCGGGAAAATCTTATTGGTCAGCAAGTTAATGCTTTCGCAACTATTCTCTCCCGCACCTGGAAGGACGTAGCCCAGGAATACTTTGAGCTGATTCAAGAGATATTGCGATAAATTCCATCGTTGTATACCAAGCATGCAACTCAAAAATTCATCTAAGTGTATAAGAGAGTCGGCTATCCTGCGAATTCAGTTCCGCAAGTCAGCCGACTTTAACCCATTTCAAGATACCTTTTAGATTTTCTTTATAACAATCATCGGACAGTATACTTAATTCGTTCATTAAAAGAATCAAATAATTTTCTGACACTATGAAAGGCAATTAAAAGGGCCAGAGTAATAAGCGCAATAGCCACGATTAACTGCAACCCATCGGTTAAAAACGAAAACCCGCCAGTATATATGACTTTGTTAAATATACCGTACACTGACATAAGTAAAGCAATCAGTGTGACAACAAGCATAAAGCCCATAGGAATATAGAGCATTTTTCCCTGCCGTCCGGTGACTTTCAAAAATACCGCCAGCGTGATAAGTACCAGAGCCGAACATAACTGATTCGCAGCACCAAACAGCGGCCAAACGTTCATATACCCACCCAGGCAAAGCAAGTAGCCAAAAAACAAAGTGATGGCCGTAGCAACATATTTATTCGTAATCACCCGCCGTAAAAACGACATCGCTTCCGGATTTGTCGCTGCCCCCAGGAATAACTCCTGAAGGCACATTCTTCCAATACGTCCTACCGAATCCAGAGTGGTCAATGCCAGTGCCGATACACACATAGTTATAATACAGGTCGCCACATACCGGGACAAGCCAAACATCGCCATAAAGTTTCCAACGGAAGCTGAAAATATTTGGAACGGCGTTCCTTTTGGCAATACTCCGCCAGTAGCTGCTGCGCCCACAACAATCAATGATACAACCGCCAAAATCGTCTCAATCATCATAGAGCCATAGCCAACAAACAACATATCCTTCTCATTGGAAATTGTTTTAGAAGAAGTCCCGGCAGAGACCAAGCTATGAAATCCAGATACAGCACCGCATGCAATCGTAATAAAAAGCATCGGAAACAACGGTTTGCCGCTTACTTCAAAACCCACGAAAGCCGGAAGTTCTATCACCGGATTCGTAAAAATAACACCAATAACCCCACTTGCAATCATTCCCAACAATAAAAATGAACTCAAATAATCCCGTGGTTCCATTAGTAACCACATCGGCAGTACAGCCGCCAGAAACATGTATGCAAAAATAACATATGTCCAGGTTGTCTTGTCAAAGTAGAGCGGGTATACGATACCGACAGACAACATACCCAGAATTAATAGAATACCAATTACCAATTTTGGTTTCTCGGTTAAAGCATAACGTTTTAGAAAAAGTCCAAAGCCAATCGCAACCACGATATATAGCATGGAAATTGAAGCAGCCGCTGCGTTAGGCGCTGCCTTAGAACCCGCCGCATCAAACCCATTGAAAGTACTAGCAACAATATCAACAAAAGCCGCTATAATCAACAAAGTAAACAGCCAGGAAAAAAGGAGGAATAGTTGTTTCCCGGTTCTGCCTATGTATTTTTCAATCAGCATACCGACAGACTTACCCTCATTTTTAACAGAAGCATATAAAGCAGTGAAATCCTGAACCGCTCCCAAAAAAATCCCACCTATCATTAGCCAAAGCATCACCGGCAGCCAACCGAACATAGCTGCGATAATCGGCCCCGTTACAGGTCCGGCCCCCGTAATTGAAGAAAATTGGTGTGCAAAAACTGTAAACTTAGATGAAGGCACATAGTCATTCCCGTCCTCAAACCGATAAGCCGGAGTTTGGGCCTGAAGGTCAATCCCCCAGATTTTTGTCAACCAGCGACCATAAATAAAATAACCGCCCGCGCAGACAAGTAACGCAATACACAATAACATTAATCCAGACACTCTTTACCAACCCCTTTCTTAATATAAGCAGCGCCTAAAGTCCTATGTCGCAACACTATCTTAAACCTCTGCCGCGTTCCTGGAGATAGGAAGTAGGCCATAAAAAAAAAATCTTCGCCTTCTACACGTTACCGCTTTGAAGACGAAGGTTAGACCTCCGCGTTACCACTTCTTTTGCTGATCCACTCAGCCAACTCTATCATATCAGGAAAACACCTTTCCGAATATGTTTCATTTTAACGGTTGAAAACCGGACACTGCCTACTGAATTTTGCTATATGTTCAGCATGCTGCTCGCAGAGGAGAAAACGCGAAATTTTTCACCGTCTTTCACCACCCGACGGCTCTCTGGAGAAAAAACTTTCGCCTTTTTTGTTCTGCTCATTGCATTTCTAGTATTCTATTAGGGTACAATATACCACTAACGCTTTCACCTGTCAACCAATAACCTTCTTACTCCGGCCTGTTAGACGAGAGATTGTATTAGGCCAGCGTCTTTACAAAGTAATGGCGTTTCCCTGTGACAGGATATTGTTCCAATGTAAACACTTCTTTATATCCTAGTTTAATATAAAAATCCTTTGCTTGGAAACTAAATGTATTAAGAAATACATAAATACAGCCTCTTTTTTTAGCTTCGGCTTCAACATCCTTTACCAATTTTGTCCCTAACCTGACCCCTCTCGCTTTCTCATTCACCCATAAAAAATCTATTTCCAACCAATTTCCATGGGTTTCACCTGTAATTCCGCCAATTCTGCTGCCACTTTCATCGGTAACAAAAATAGCAATCGGCGTAACAATTTTGCATTCTAGATGACTAAGATTAATTTCTAGAAGATGATTACGTATTTCTAGAATATCCTGCTCTTCAGGATTATTGGTCATTGTAAAATTCATTAGTACCTCCTAATAAACCGAGTAAATAATTTCCAACTCCCACTAGGATGTAACCCGTCTTATACTTTGGCTAGTTCCAACCATTCACAATATAGCGCATCACGTTCCTTTTCCCATTCTCCTTTTTGTCGCAATAATGGTTCAAGCGCAGTAAAATCGCTGTTACATTTCTGCATACGTGCCTCTATAGCCTTCAGGGCATTTTCCATTTCCTCGATCGCTCTTTCCAACCTTTCGCTGGCCGCCGCAGCCTTATCAGGTGAAAGCACTTTCCGGGAAGAGGATTTCGCCTCGACTTTTTCCTCGGGACTTGGGGAATTCCCTGCCGATGAATTGCATGTACGTTCATTCTGCCCCGTCACATCTCTCCTCTCGATATATTTTTGTCGGTAGTATAAATAATCCCCCGGATATTTAGTCAGCCTTCCATTCGCCAGTTCCCAAATTTGCGTGGCAAATGTACTGATAAAATAACGGTCATGGGATATAAACAGCACTGTACCGTTAAACTCATCTAATGCCTCCTCAAGCCACTCACGGGAGTCAATATCTAAATGGTTGGTGGGTTCATCCAACAGCAATAAGTTTACATCACCTTGCATCAGGAGACAAAGGCACAACCGGCTCTTTTCCCCGCCAGAAAGGTTCTCAGTCTTACGATATACGTCTTCCCCCCGGAAAAGATATTTTGCCAGGATACGGCGGGCTTCCCCTTCCTCAATCCCCAGTTCGTACCTGGCGATATCCAGCACACTGCGTTCCGGCTGCCCAAAGGTGATGATTTGGGGCAAATAGGCGGCACGTATACTGTCGCCAAGCCTGACCTCTCCGGCATCAGCCTCCATTTCGTCGACAATAAGCTTAAACAATGTTGATTTTCCTGTGCCGTTCGCACCCAACAGGGCGACTCGTTCCCCCTTATACAGGGTGAAGTCCAGGCCATTAAGCAGGTTTTGTTCACCAAAGTTTTTTTGCAAGTTCCGAGCAATAAGCGCCTCTTGCCCGGAAAATGTTTGTTCGCTAAACCGGCTTTTCATGAGCGCCTCCCGCCGGGGGCGCTCAATTTTCTCCACCCGCTCCATACGCTTTTCCATAGCAAAAGCACGTTTATGCATACTGGGATTGTCCGCCCGCTGCGCCCATTCATGCATACGTTTCGCAGCCCTTTCCATCTGTTTTAACTGCTTTTGTTGCTGTTCAAATTGCTGCCGTTGCCGGTTATTACGAGCTGTCTTTTCCTCGCGGAAACTGGTATAGTTGCCCTCGTATAACTCAACTTTCCCCTCGACTAGCTCGATGACACGGGTCACCACTTTGTTGAGAAAATAACGATCATGGGAAATGACAACAACGGTGCCCTTATATTCCGAGAGGTACCCTTCCAGCCATTCGACAGCGGTAACATCCAAATGATTAGTAGGTTCGTCTAGTAGCAAGATGTCCGGTTTCTTCAATAGCAGTTTTCCCAACATAACCCTGGTTTTTTCCCCGCCACTCAAAGCGGAAAATGAGGTTGCCAACAATTCGGAACTCAAACCAAGACCTATACACACCCGTCCGAAGTTCTCCTCCATCGCATAACCCTCTCGGCTCTCAAAGATTTGCTGCAACTGCCCGTACTTTTGCAGCGTATCGCTCTCCTCTAACTGTTTAGCCATCACTTCTTCCAGGACCGTCATTTGCTTTTTTACCTCTAGTAAATCACTGAAGGCCGAATACAAGGCATCATATGCAGTACACTCAACCACAAATTCCGGCGTTTGCTCCAAAAGGCTCACAACCGCACCTTTTCGGAGCATCTTCTCACCGATATCACTAGCTACCCTGCCTTCCAGAATATAAAACAAAGTGCTTTTTCCTGTACCATTTCGCCCCAAAAGCCCCACTCTATCACCAGTTTTCACTTCAAAAGTAACTCCCTTAAGCAAATGATGGGCGCCATAGTATTTTTCAATATCACGTAACGCAATGTCAATCATGTTGTTCTCCTTTCTAATTTGCCATCCCCATCAGGGCATAAAAATAACGACCTGAGCAAGCATTACACCAGCCTAGGTCGTTATTGTCGTAACAGAAATATGTACCTTTTTGCCATCAGTCCAAAAAAGGTGCAGAAAAAACAATACCCAGGCAAACGAATCACCCAGGTATTACCGCTTATACGTTAGGCGCAAGATGAAACGTTCGTTTAGTTAACATAATATTATTTTTTGAACAAACTAACCCTTCGCTACCTTTCAGTGCCGTAATACGGGAAACATAGTGAGCCAGTCGTTCCAGCATTCCGTTTAAGCTTCGTACGTTCATCCTGCCACCTCCTTACACAAATATCTATTATAACAATACCATAATAATCCAACAATTACAATACTCCCGTACTGCTCCCTTATTGCAGCCTTTTTTTAAGGATAGGACCAAATATCGGCATCCGTTCGAGATCTCTTTGATTAAGGCCACCTGTTAACAGCATCATACCTAAATAAGCCAAACCGCCCCCCAGGGAGCAAAAACCAATTGCCAATATTTCACTTTTTAACAAGTCAAGCAGCGGCGTATAGGTAAAATACATAATGCCCCCCATAACAGCTGCCGCCCCAATATTTTTAATCAGATCACTGGCGCTAAGGAAAAAACCGGTATAACGGTAGACAAAATAAAGATTCAAAGCTGCTGCAATTCCAATATCGGCAAGGGTTGCCCAGGCTGCCCCCTGGATGCCGAGCGCAGGAATGGCAGTAAGCGTCCAATTAAGTCCGACTTTAACAAAAGCCGATATCACCATATTAATTACCGGAATGGCTGTACGTCCCAGCCCCTGAAGAACCCCCGTGGTAACCTGATGAATGCCAAGTAAAAAAACACTGGCTGCTAATACCCGGGTAGCACCGGCCGCCCCGGGAGCATGATAAATCGCACTTACCACCGGTTCAGCCAATAACCACAACATCAGACCGAAAGGGATAGTAGCAATATTAGCAAACCGCATAGCTCCTGCTGTACGATAAAATACTTCCCGCTTTTGCCCCAGCGAATTAACCCGGGATATTGCCGGTACAAGACTGGTAGCCAAAGCTGCCGTCAGAATAGTAGCCAAGTTGACTAGCGGCACGGCCATACCGGTTAAATAACCAAAAAACTCGGTCGCCTGCTCAACAGTATACCCCGCTTCCTCCAGCCTTAGCGGAACAATAAATAAATCCAGGTTGGCAACTAGCGGAAGTATGATACTTGATAAAGAAACAGGCAGCGCCAGATTGGCGATACGCCGAATGATTGTCATACCGTCTTCGCGAATCGCCGTATTATTTTCCACCGCTATACTTTGGGAGGTTTTCTTTTTTAAACCCCAATAATAGTAAATTAACACCAACAGGGCTGCTGCTGCACCAGCTCCGGCCCCTAAGCTGGCCCCGCCGGCCGCATAGGACAACCCTTTAGGTAATAGCAGACTGGCAAACACAAGCATCGCACCTACCCGGAACAACTGCTCAACAATTTGTGAGATGGCGGTGGGCTTCATGATCTGCCACCCTTGCAAATACCCCCGAAAGCTGGAAAGAAGCGTAACTAAAAAAATCGCCGGGGATAACGCTATCAACGAATAATAGGCACGCGGATCGCGAATGATACGGTACTCAATCAATTGTCCAGTTCCAAAATATAACATAACACTTAACGCAATACCCGTTATCATCAGTAATACGAAGGATAGGTTAAAAACACGACTTGCACCTCGATAATCCCCAATAGCGATTTTTTCGGCGGTTATGATAGAAATAGCCACCGGAATTCCGGCGGACGAAATACTCAAAGCTAATAAGTATAAGGGGTAAGCCATCTGATAGATGCCAATGCCTTCACCACCTAGTATGCGGGACAAAAATATCCAGTTTAAGCTGCCAATCACTTTAACCACGATTCCGGCAATCGTCAGGATAATGGTCCCTTTAAAAAAATGGCTGCCCGAACTTACCATTCGAGCATCCCCGGCTACCTCTTTCATTGTCTCAGTCCTTGTTTTACTTTTTACCTCATTGTCTGTTGACATTGAACTCACCTTTATACTGCCGCAACCACAGTATTCCCAAAATAGACGGGCTAATCCCTATCCACAGTAGCATTGCAGCCGATTCCTCTATACAAAATTCAAAACAAAACTATTCCTTTGTAAGCTTATGAAGTCTACCGTATCGAACCATCAACCAACCAACGAGCATAACAAGAAGTATTGCGGTAAATATGTGTCCATAATCTTGTAGCTTGGACCAATTTTCTCCTAATACTACCCCCAAATACAATACACCTATCGTCCACGGCAACGAGCCCAAAATCGTGTATAGCACAAACTTCCAGAAACTTACTCTGGCAAACCCTGCTGGCAACGAAATAAACGTTCGTACAAATGGCACCATCCGGCCATAAAAAGTCATAGCCAGCCCATATCGTTCGAACCACCTTTGCGTAATAACTAATTTTTTTTCAGACAATAGAACATAACGCCCATACTTATGGATAAACGACGGACCACCGTAATAACCTATAAAATAGGATACCACGGATCCAAACAGCCCTCCAAGCATCGCGACTGTCACCGCCCAGGTAGCGTCAAGCTCTCCCGCAAAAACAAGGTACCCGGCAAAGCCCAAAATAATTTCACTCGGCACAGGAATATTGGCGTTTCCAAGAGCCATCCCCAAAAAAATAGCCCAATATCCCCAAATAGTAATGTAACTAATTACACTCTGATAAATAATCTCCATAATCCTCCACTTTAATTCCCTATCTATAGTTGCCACTATTACACGGAAAAAACATTTAGCAAGCTCTTGAGTGGCTTATTTAATATAACCGCAAATAGACTTTTTCGACAACATATTCTATGTAACCTTCAAAACTTCCTGTTATTAATATAAAAAAATTCCAAAATAAAAGCCATACCTGCTCATTATAACAGGCATGACTCCTAATCTCCGTAGAAAATCAACTCTTAATTGACACCGATATCTATTTGAAATTTTAACTCGTCCGCAATCATATTTACCATTTCGCAACCTCATCCAGGCAGGTCACTGCTTCCCCCATCATAATAATAGACGATAACCTCTTAGCCGCATCCACTGTTACCTACTGGATTTAATAGAAAATAATGTCACACCTAAATATTCGAGTCAAAATATAAAGGTATTAATAAGATTATGGTACTTTCTTTCTAAGTAGAAAGTCCTATTTTTGCTTTGGATTTCTTTCAAAAAACTAACCCAGCTGTTGAATATCAGGAACGCAAAATGCACTTCACGCTTTGCATAAAGTACATTTTTGTCGACGGTCTAAAACGGGCTTTAACCCGTTTTAAATCCGGTAAGTATTTATCAATTATCGGAAGCCGCTCATTTGATACATATGATATGTTTACACTATCCTTCAACGCTTAAAAACCAATATTTTCTTGCATCCTTCATAATTGATTAATTGTATATGGGGAGGTCTTCGAAGTCTGGCAAATATGTCTGAATATAAATCAGAGAGCGCTAATAACCAATTAATCCGCCTCGTAGGCGCTCTTCCCGACAGAATTTCATGCTTCACCCAAGTCCCCCCATTTTTATTTAATACCGCTCTTAGTCCGTTGACAAGTTATCTTGTCCTGAGCTATTTCTTCTAAGGCAAGTGTTACAGGCTTGTTCGATTTTCCTTCGCAAGGTTCTAGTTTTTGATCTAGTATTTCACGAGCACGTTTGGCGGCAAATACTGCCAGGGTATATTTAGAATCGACCTTTTTCATCAAAACATCTAATGACGGCTTAATCATATATATCTCCTTTTAATTCCATTTTGTATTTACTAGCACCATCAAAGGCTTAGCGAGCAGTGCTCTCACCTAGGGCAAATCTAAATTGTATTTCGTAATGGCCTATGTTCAAAACGACAATGTTTCCTTGGCATCCATTAATTAACCTACGCAAAACATACTCTGACGTTATGCCCTAGGATGACCGATTCCGTATCTCACATTCCATTCTTCTATTGGTTGCTTTTTATTTTATAAACTTTACCTATATGTTTATTTTATACTTTTAAAAATAAATTAGCAAGAGATTAATATGATAAAGAGAAACAAACATCATACTATCCAGCTTTATAATTTTTAATTTTGGTACTAGCCTTCTGGTGATCCATTACATACTACCCTTTATAAGTGGTAATACTAATTTCCATAATAAGGAGGTTGACATCATTGGGGAATTTTAACGATCTCAGAATTTGTGAAAAGATTAGTAAAGCCCTAAACGAAATGGGGTTTGAAGAACCCACGCCTATACAACTGCAGGGTATACCAACTCTAATGGCTGGAAATGATCTTATCGGACAAGCTCAGACCGGAACTGGAAAAACCGCCGCATTTGGTATCCCCTTAATTGATAAGGTCCAACAAAGTCCAAGGGCTATCCAAGGGCTTGTTTTAACCCCCACCCGCGAATTAGCGATACAAGTAGCCGAAGAACTCAATCGAATCGGACAATTCACGGATGTGCATGCACTACCTATTTACGGCGGACAAGACATCCAGCGGCAAATTAAAGCCTTAAAACGAGGTCCAAAAATCATTGTAGCCACACCAGGGCGCCTAATGGATCACACAAAACGCCGAACCATCAGTTTCCAGAATATCATGACAGTTGTTTTAGATGAAGCTGATGAAATGCTGAACATGGGATTTATTGAAGACATCGAAAAAATATTAAGCGCCACGCCCTCAACTAGACAGACATTACTTTTCTCAGCAACCATGCCAAAACAAATTCAAAATCTTGCCCAAAAATTTCTCCGAAATCCATCCTTGCTGCAAATTAAAGCCAAGGAAATGACAGTTCCCTTGGTTGAGCAACACTATATTGAACTCCAAGACCGCGAAAAATTCGATGGATTATGTCGCTTGTTGGATATTCAGTCACCCGAGTCAGCAATAATTTTTGGTAGAACAAAGCGCCGAGTTGATGAACTGGCTGAAGGACTAAAAAAGCGTGGATATTCTGCCGAAGGTATTCACGGAGATTTATCACAAAGCAAACGCGATGCGGTTTTACGGCAATTTAGAGAAAGCACTATTGATATTCTTGTCGCTACTGACGTGGCTGCCCGTGGTCTAGATATCAGTGGCGTCACCCATATTTATAACTTTGATATTCCTCAAGACGCAGAAAGCTACATTCATCGAATTGGCCGTACCGGTCGGGCCGGACAGTCAGGGGTAGCTCTGACTTTTGTAAGCCCGCGCGAATTAAATCATCTACGCTCCATAGAAAACACCACCAAACGGAAAATCACCCGAATGCTTATGCCAACCATGACTGAAGCACTGGAAGGGCAAAGACGAATAGCGGTAGAAAAGCTACTGTTCCAGTTGGAAGAAGGTAACTATGATCACTATAAAGGTCGTGCTGAGGCGCTTTTGTCAGAAATAGATTCTGTCTCTTTACTTTCCGCTGCGCTAAAATTGCTCACCAAAGAACCCGCTATTACTACAGTTAAGCTCACCACTGAACCACCTCTTCGAGCCCAGACTTACAACAAAAACAGAAAAAAACCTTTCATCCGCCGGAACAAGCCGCATGCAACGCCAACAAGAGTTTAAACTATAACTAATCTAAATTACAGTATCTTCTTTTTCGCAACTTCAAATAACAAAAATAGAGTTTAATATAAAACACCATACTTTCAAAAATGAAGGCATGGTGTTTTATATTAAACTCTTCCAATATCATTTGATACGTCTCGATTCAGTTCTTTCCCAGGCACTTAGAATATCTTTATCCTTTAAAACTTTTTAAATCTATGTTTACAAACCATTAAATACGATAAAACAATAACAAGTATCACTGCAACTGGCCATGGAACTAAGTGGTTCACGGTAAATAAACAGTATAGAGCTAAAAGCATTCCAGCCAAAGTAATCGGGATACCATAAAATTCTCCGTCAAATTGCGTAACGTTGAATCTTGCCAAACGATAGGCTCCCGCCAGTGAAAACACCAATACTAGTAAATATCCAAAAAAACCCAGATCGGAAAAACCATATACATAAAAAACAAGAATAGCAGGAGCCACCCCAAAGGAAACTAAATCGGCCAACGAATCCAACTCTTTTCCTAATTCACTTGACACCTGCAAAATTCTTGCAATTCTTCAATCATACCGATCTGCTAGACAGGCTAATAAGATAAAAAAAGCAGCCCCTATATAATTCATCTGAAATATCATCATTAAAGACATGATTCCACAGGCTAAATTGGCAAGCGTTAAAGCATTAGGCAAAGCATTTTTTACAAGAGCGAACATATCAAGCCTCCAGATAATAAAATTTAGTTCTGTATTAATCTAATATCATCTTATACGCAATCTCCGTCGACAGCCAATTTAACTTGTGGAACATGAGGTAAACGTTCGATAATTTCTTTCACCTCTAGCTGGGTAAAGCCCAACCGCGTCCAATAGGCTCCCGCCTCCCTACCTTCCGGCGTCGCAAAGCTTGTTTCACATAACAACTTAAACCTGCCCCAAGCGCTTTTGCAGACTCACCCAATTAGTAACCATCATAATAATTTGTCAGCATCGCCTGTAGAGCGTTCATAAAGCCAAAATAAATAGCTACCCCTGCTAAAATAATTACAACTCCGGATAATCTATGTATCCATGGCAACCAGGCATACAACCGCGAAAAGCGGGTGGCAAACCGACTATACAAAAACGCAAGCAACAAAAATGGCAGACAAAATCCCATGGCATAGAGAAAAAGCAGCCAAGCACCTTGCGTAACGGTCCCCTCTGCTCCGGCGTACATAAGAATCGTAGCCAAAATAGGTCCGATACACGGCGTCCAACCGGCTGTAATAGCCACGCCAAAAATAAAAGCCCCCACTGGGCCCCGGAATACATAGTTTAATAGCGGCCTATTCTCCCGTTGCAATGCCGGTATCGGTAAAATTCCCAGAAGCTGTACTCCCAGCAGTACCATAAACACAGCCCCTATTTTACGGATGACTGCCTGATAACTAAAAAATACCTGTCCGATATAGGATGCACCGGCTCCCATTATAACAAAAACCGTGGTAAACCCGCAAAGGAAAAGGGCAACATTTCGGAGCAGGCGCCATTGCTGTGATGCCTGCTCGGTAGAGTTGACTTTTTCCTTATCGCTATTCGCCCCTAAAAAAGCGAGATACGACGGCAATAAAGGCAGTACACAGGGAGATAGTAGCGAGGCAACGCCAGCGAAAAATGCCGCAAACAAAGGAATATTCATAGTATCCATATCTATACCTACAATCTGTTTACGATTTCTTCCAACTCGGCCATGGTCATCCCACCACTCGTACGGAATCGAATTACCCCATTGCGGTCTACAACGATGGTAGTAGGAATATATTGGACTCCGTATAAATCGGAAACCGCGTTGGATGAATCTAACAGGGTTGGAATGGAATAATTGTTTCTATACATAAAATTATTTACTTTATCGGCTGTTTCGCCCAAATTTACACTATAAAATACTACCTGGTCACCATGTTTTAGAAAAAAATTATTTAATTCCGGCATCTCTTGCCGGCAAGGCGGACACCAGGTTGCCCAAAAATTAATAATTGTCACTTTGTCTGATGGAGCTACAGTTACCGGTTCGCCATTCAAAGCATTCAAGGTAAATTCCGGCATAGGACTGCCCACACCGGTTGAGGCGGCGCTGCATACGGAAATAGAGCACAAGAGAATTACTAAGGATAGAAATATACCCACTGTGCTTTTACGCATTTGTCATCCTCTCCTTTTTCTTCCTTAAACACTATTACTTCCCGGATCGTTTTATAACCTAAAGCAGACTCTTACAAATACTTTCTTCTGCCAAATAAAAAATCCTGCATTTATTTGATTGTTTTTACCAATAAGTCAACGTTTCCTTTTAGCATAAAGCCCAACCAAGCCGAACAACCTATAAGAAAAGGAGGGAACTACCTTGCATTATTACCAAAAAGTGTTATGGCTTATTGTTATTTCAGCATTGTGTACTGGGTGCGGCCTACAAATGCAGTTTAGCGATACCGGACCTATCGGTAAACTACAGAAGGAAAAGGTGAATAAAACTTTTTCCGAAGGTTTAGCACCAGCACCGGCGGTATTTTACGATCTGGAAACCATCGCCGGTTCCACCTTTGAAGGTATCAATAAAGCCGACTGGATAGTGGCGGAAGAAGGACTAACGAAATTACAATCAGGCTGGCAGCAAGCGAAGCCATATATTACCGACCCCGAAATTGTAAAAAAAGCGGACGAAGCCCTTAATAAACTTTCCACCGCCGTAACCGAAAAACAAAATACCGTTTCCTATGAAGAGCTCAACCAATTTATGTCCAGTATTGGCTCCGCGAGTAAATCTTATAAACTGTCTCCTCTATCCGACATCATATCTGTTGACAACTCCATTCGTGATACTAAGTTTTACTTAGAAGACAATAATTGGGGTAAAACCTCTGCCAAACAAAAGGAACTAGAGACTGCATGGAAACAAATTAAGCCCAGTTTGGAACAGTTCGGTATTATGGGCAAAGTAACCAAAACACATTCGTACATTAATCAGCTCAAAGACGCGGTACAAGGAGAAAATAAAGGCAGCGCGGCTGCAAAACTTGACGATATCAACACCAGCATGGCCCAAATTACTGCCTTTTACCGAGGGCAATAATTTCAAAATAAGAAGACTTCCGCAGCTTTGCGAAAGTCTTCTTATTACTTGCCTTTGGGGTAATCGATTCCACTACGACTTAATATTTCTTCTATTGCTTTTTGCGTAATAGGCGAACCACGGCTTATATCATCTGCTTTGTCCATTTTTCCGATGTCTCCTACACCGACGATAATAGGTATATCCAACGTATTTAAGATGTCCACAGTATCGCCGCTGACCAAGGGACGATCGGATTTTGAATACCTTTCCCGACCATTTTTATCTACAGATACATTTGTTACATCCCCGCAAAAGTTTACGCACATATCTGCGATTACGCCTTCTATCCCCGTAGTATTTGATGCTACAGCCACTGCCCCAAGCACTTCAATATCGGGATGAGATGCGACATATTCCAATGCCGTTTCTCCTTTCCCTTTATCCCTTCGTCCACGATCATCAAACATAACTAACACCGGATCATAAGGAACGGTTTTTAATAGTTTGACGATATCTTCTCCTTCAATGGGTGTTGGGTTTCCCCCCGAGGCCGAAATACACCTTAACCCTAGTTTGCTTCCGATACTTTCTATGGCGTGCTGCGCACAACGATCACCGTCGGTTACAAGAATGACCCTGACTTTATCAGGCAATATGTTCACCTCACGATTGCTCGTTATTATTTTCGGTTTCTAATAGACTACTAATTTTATTCGCAATTTTTTCACTTTCATCAATTACTTGCTTTAGTTTAGTAAGACTAGCCCTAAGTTCTTCGGATAATTCAAACTGCGCTTGCGATAGTGCCTGCGCCGCAGTTTGACTATTAAGAGCCGAAGCTGTATCTGTTTTAGCGGTGGTTTTGGGGGCATTATCTGCCGCTTCGAGAATGGTATTATTAGAAACACCCGGATTTTTGTTTTCCGCTAATAATTTGCTTAATAAAACCCGCAGCTTATCGTCTGCTTCATCTTGACTTGACGCATTTGCTGATGGATTTCGATTAGGTTTCGCTGGTTGTTGCTTTCCCGAAGCTTCGACATCCCCGGCCCCACCTTCTCCCTCCTGGCTTTGATTTTGACGGGATAAAGACTGCAATTGCTGGCTCATGTTTTGTAAAAGTTGCAGGACCTCTTTATCCATAGCAGAAGTGTCAGCATTTTGGGGTTGTTGCCGAGATACCTCCCTCATCTGCCAGTTATTTTGATAAGGATTTTGCCAAGTTTCCGGCAACTCCCCATAATTTTCGTTTTGGTGCCTCTTAGCATAACTCGCAGACCGCCGTGGCGACATTCTCATACCTTATTACCCCGCTTATTGCCAAAATGTCCAACTACTAACAATAGCCGATAGTACCGCCAACCGAAAATTCACTACAGCAAACGGATGTTTTGCCGACATGAGAGGGTTAAAGAGATGCGAAGTTTTCTCATATTCGATTCCCCCGACAGTGGCACTAACGATATAATTCGCCAGTGGACCACTAAAAGTCACAAGCAAAGGCTGCCAACTACTTTTCATATTGTCGGCTACCGCACTCCCGAAAGCGCCCGCAGATAAAATGAGTTCGATATTTCCGTGAAAAAACAGAGCCATCATTATCCGCCCTACATCGTGTATAACCACCGCAATCAGAACATAATGCGGGTAGCGAATTCCCGTCAGACACAGGGTGAAAAGAAGACCAATAAAATCAACTGTCAACATCTTTTTTCATCCTTTAGGATTAAATAAAACCGCCATCGCAAATCCAAATACTACGGCTACCGTAATACCGGCTGCACCGGCTTTTAACGCTCCACTAAAGATTCCCCAGAACCCGCTATTGTTAATTTCCTCAAACGTTCCGTTAACCAGAGTATGTCCAAATCCGGGCAACGGAACTGTCGCCCCTGCTCCACCTATATCAACAAGCGGTTGATATAGGCCTAGAGCACTTAGCACACCGCCTAAAACAACAAACAAAACCAAAATATGTGCCGGCGTCAGAGGAGTAAGATCCATTAACAGCTGACCAATGACACAAATAATGCCACCGACCAGGAAGGCCATAAGATACGTTTCCATGATTTCCTCCTATATCTCCACTGCTACGGCATGAGCAATACATGGAATAGACTCTTTTTGCTGATAGGACGTTGTACTATGCAAACTTCCGGTTCCAATAAAAAGTATCTTTTTCAAATGTCCTGCAACCAAGCGCGGATACAAGTAGGCACATAATACTGCCGCGGAACTGGCGCATCCGCTTGCGCCAGAATGGGCATCCTGGTCTTCACGGTAGATCATGCATCCGCAATCCTCGTAGTTATTACTTATATCCATTCCTCGTTCCTTCATGAGCCGGATGACCAATTCTTTACCGACTTTTCCTAAATCGCCGGTATAAATCATATCATAGTAATCAGCTTGCCGTCCGGTATCTTGAAAATGCTGCCACAGGGTATCCACCGCAGCCGGCGCCATGGCCGGTCCCATGGAATTGGTGTCCTTAACACCAAAATCAACTACTTTTCCAATGGTTGCCGAAGTAATTTTGGGTCCTTTTGACTCTGCCTGAAGTACAACAGCTCCCGATGCGGTAATCGTCCACTGAGCAATAAGCGGCCTTTGCACTCCTAATTCCGTCGGGTACCGATATTGGCGTTCGGCGGTATCATGGTGACTGGACACTGCAGCTACAATGTGATTGGCAAAACCGCCATCCAACATCATAGCACCAATAAGCATTGACTCCGCCATTGTAGAACAAGCACCATACAATCCCAAAAAGGGACGTCCAATCCCCCTCATGGCAAAATTAGTAGCGATGAGTTGATTGAGAAGATCACCCGCCAACAAAAAATCGATATCCATCATAAGTAGGCCACTCTTTTGGACAACCGTTTTCACTGCCCATTCCATCATATAGGACTCGCACTTTTCCCAATTATCTTGCCCACTAAGATTATCTTCCATTACTTTGTCGTAATAGCTTCCTAGTAGACCCTCTCCTTCCTTTGGACCGGCGATGGCAGCCGTAGCCTGAATACCAGGAGGAACAGAAAAAACCAGTGTCTGCTGACCGCGCTTTTTTGTCACGTTCCTACCAACCTCCTAATGAGCCAGCCAATATATAAATCCCATTACTACTGCTGTGATGAGCCCATATACAATAACCGGCCCGGCAATGGTAAACATTCTAGCCCCAACGCCAAAGATATAGCCCTCGCGTTTAAATTCCATTGCCGGTGAAACGATGGAATTAGCAAATCCCGTGATGGGAACCACCGATCCGGCACCGGCCCGCCGCCCTAACTCATCATATACGCCCAGTCCGGTAAAAAGTGCCCCTAAAAAGATCATAATCGTTGAAGTCATACCAGATGCTACATTCTTGGCAAAACCAAATTCCATTATATAATTTTGGATAACCTGTCCAACCGTACAAATCAAGCCGCCAACAGCAAAAGCCCAAATGATATTTTTTACTAACGGTGGTTTCGGTTTTACTTCATCTACCATTTTCTGATAGGCTTGGTTGGCCGGTTTAGTTTTATCCTCATTACCTGTCATAGAATTCCTCCCTTGCCGACAGAAAACTGCTTGTCACTAGTACTATTTTTGCCAGCGACCAGATAAATCATGCACTACAATGTTAATGAGGGTACCGTTAGGCACCCTCCTGTCCAGACTGCTTTCTACATTACGCGGGTTGCTACTTTAACGTCAGCCTTGTATTCCGCAATTCTGCCATTATCAATATTAGCCGTGAAATTAGTAACCTCAACCCCTAAAATATCATCCGTTGTCTTAGCCGCTTCCATAACCGCATTATCTACAGCATCGGTCCAATTATGTCTGGAAGTTCCCACCAGTTCGATTACTTTTACAACTCCCATCGTATTCCTCCTTGTGGTTAAAGTTTTGTTTCATCCTTATTATGTCCATGACGGTATTTGTTATGCTTATAAGTTTAGCGCATCAACTGATAGCTTATTACCTGCTTAGCTCTTAGCGGCATTTTAGGAGTAAAGTTTCCATAATAAACCAGCCAGGCAGCCGTACTGCCAATAACCAACATAGTAAGCACAAAAATTGCCAAACACCATTGTTTTATACTTATCATTCTTTTTCACCTCTCGCGTGCAGTTAATAGCGCTTATAGGAACGGTAGCAACTAACTATTATTATGCCTTTTTTAACATAAAAAAATCAGACCGTCTGTTACGAGGTCTGCAAATATTCCCTTACCACTTTTAGCGCCTGCTTTTCTATTCGTGAAACCTGCACTTGCGATATACCGATTCTTTCCGCAATCTCCGCCTGCGTTTTATCCTCAAAAAATCTTAGTTGAAGAATCATTCGATCCCGCGGAGGCAGTCTAAGCAAAATTTCTTTTAAAGCCAATTTATCAAAATAGGTATTATCCAGGGAATCCGTATACGCAATTTGATCTAATAAATGAATGGCATCACCGTCCGCATGGTACACCTCATCATATAGTGAGGCAGGAGGCTGAATTGCCTCTAACGCCGCAACAATTTCTTCCGGAGGCAAGGCCAGTTCTTGAGCCACCTCACTAATACTCGGTTCCCGCCCTAAAACTCCCTGAAGTTTTTCCTGCATCCGGTGTACCTTGTAAGCCGTTTCTTTCACCGGCCTGCTTACTTTTACCGGGTTATCGTCGCGAATAAACCGTCGAATTTCCCCAATAATCATAGGCACGGCATAAGTAGAAAACCGTACGCTAAATTTTGTATCAAAGCGTTCCACCGCTTTTATCAACCCGATACAACCTACTTGAAACAGATCATCCCATTCATACCCTCTGTTTAAGAAACGGTGCACAACACTGCGCACAAGATTTAAATTACTTTCCAAAATACAGGATTTCGCGACTTCATCACCGGCTTGAGCCGCCTCAAGTAACCTTTTAAACTCTTCTTCATTTAACATCGGCGCCACCTAATGTTGTTCGTTGAATAACTTTTTACTCATACGCACCGTCGTTCCTTTACCAACTGCCGAATGTACCGTTAATACATCCATGAATGATTCCATAAATACAAATCCCAGCCCCATCCGCTCCGGATCAGATGAGTAAGCTGGCTGGCGCGCTAAGTCAACGTCGGCAATGCCCCTGCCCATATCAGTAATTACAAATTCTAGCATATCCTCCGTCAAAGTCATCTCACATTCAATATCCCCGGGCATATCTTTGTACCCATGAATGATAGCGTTGGAAACAGCTTCCGATAACGCCACCTTGATTTCATCAATATCACTCAACGTTAATTCGGTCTGAGCAGCAAAAGCGGCAGCAGTTACTCTGGCAATACCGACATTTTCACTATTGCTACTGAAGGTCATCTTAATCTGATTCTTTATCATCATTGGGCCGGTCCTCCTTTATAAGCTGTCTAACGCTTCGGATTCTGAACTAAATACCTTGATAATTCGTAATAGGCCGGAAACGTCCAGTATACGGGCCACTTGGGGCTTTACATTAGCAATAAGAAGTTTGCCGCCCACGGCACTAATTTTTTTATATCTTCCTAGTATGACGCCTACCCCGGAACTGTCGATGAAGCTAACACCTTTAAGGCTGATAATTAAATACTTCACCTGGCTATTCTCTAGAGCCGAGTCAATGGTATTCCTAAATTGATCAGTTCCATTTAGGTCCATCTCCCCATCAATGCGCACTATAAGCGCTCCCTGTTTAAGTACTGTACTGATATTCAAGGTACAACCCCCAATCATCAAATGCCTTTGTACTCTTCGCTTTTAAGGAAATTTTTTCCTGCTTGTACATACAAAAAAAAATAAGCGGTTTTGCTTTTGGCTTAACCGCTGCTCCCGCTTCTTAGTGAGTTAGGGAAAATAAGTTACTTAGCATGTTATGCATGACTTGCAAAAACCCCGCTCTGTCTACGGCCGTTTCCGCTATAAGATCCACTTTTCCTACTTCCTTTCCGTCTTTAGCCACAACAAGTTCTCCGCATTTTTGGCCCGCTGTGACCGGTGCATAAACGGGGTCATAAATAACAACATTTTTGGACAGGTTTTTATTTTGTCCCTTTGTCACAAGCAAATTGAGTTCATCTGCAGCAACAAGCTGCACTTCCCGTTGCGCTCCTTTAACTACTCTCATCCGGTCGACAACCGCGCCCTTCTCTACAACAGGAAAGGCCGAATAATGACTGTATCCCCAGTCTAAAAGTTTCATACTTTCGCGCAAATGGGATCTTGGTTCAGGCGTAGCAAAAACCACGGCAATAAGTCTTAGGTTGTTCCGTTTTGCAGTGCCAACAAAACAATACTTCGCCTCTTCGGTCCATCCAGTTTTCAAACCATCTGCTCCGTTGTACCACCACAACAGCTTATTAGTATTGACCAACCAGTTTTTTCCGTCTCTGAGCCAATATTCTTTAATTGAAACAAGTTCCATGTACAAAGGATGCTTAATTGCCTCTTTAGCAATTATCGCCGTATCATAAGCACTCATATAGTGCTCCGGTGTAGGTAGTCCATTCACATTTGCAAAGTGTGTATGCGTTAATCCCAACTCTTTGGCCCTATTATTCATAGCCTCAACAGCTACCGGTATACTACCGTAAACATGTTCCATCAAGGCTGCAGCGGCATCATTGGCACTTACCACTGCAATGGCTGTCAACATTTCTTTCACGGTCATAGCTTCACCAGGCTCAAGCCATATCTGCGAACCACCCTGCCGCCACGCCGTTTCGCTGGTATATACCGGATCGGTTAATTTAATGCGTCCGCTTTCAACCGCTTCCACCCCAAGTAATAGTGTCATAACTTTGGTAACACTGGCTGGTGGGAGCGGCCGGTTAGCATCCTTTTCATACAATACAGTACCATTGCCGTCCATTAAGACCGCCGATTCAGCCGTCGTTTCTAAACCGGTAGCCTGGGAAGGTTTCGTCTCGGCAGCATAAGATAGATTTAGACCTAGAACGCCTACCAAAAGAAAACAAACCAAAACAACCAGCATTCTACTATAGCGAAATCGTCCCATCAACAACACCTCTTTACCACGTTTTTATTAGAGTGTCCAGAACAAATTCCACTTACACTGGAAAATTAAACATAAAACAATTTATATCAATACAAAAATGACTGCCGGTAATACCGGCAGTCATAGGCGTTATTCCATGTGCACACCTTTCGAATCTACAATACCTAATATAAGTTTAGGCTTAACCGGCTCTTCCTGACCGATTCGGACCGCTTCCCCGACCTTGGTCAACGCCTGCGAAAGCTTCTCCTTCTGGTTGGTATAAAGTATGGCAACAGTATCCCCCTGGTGCACATAGTCGCCTATGCGGCACTTCATAATAAGGCCGGCCCCCAAATCAATAGCTTGTTCCTTATGCTCCCGTCCGGCCCCCAAAACCATGGCGCTATAGCCGATTAACGCAGTATCCACCGCCTGAACAAAACCAGTTTGCATTGCAGGAACTTTGATTTCAAAAGCCGCCTCCGGCAGCAAATTGCGCTGTGTTACCACCTCGGGAGAACCGCCTTGTGCTGCAAGCAATTCTTTAAACTTACTTAACCCCTTCCCATTTATCAACAGTTCCTCCAGCGTTTCATAGCCGGCCTGAAAACTAGAAGCTTGCCCGGCAGCCATTAACATATGTGACCCAATGGTTAGGCAAACGCGGCGCAAATCTTCTGACCCACCGGTTCCAGCCAGTATATCAATAGCTTCTTCCACTTCCAAGCTATTACCGACTGCCACTCCCAGTGGCTCTGCCATGCTGGTAATAATTGCAATAGTCTCACGATTAACAAGATTACCGATTCGAACCATGGCTTGAGCCAGGGTAACGGCATCGTCCAAATGTTTCATAAACGCGCCGCTACCTGTCTTAACATCTAAAACAATTTTATCCGCTCCTGCCGCGATTTTTTTACTCATAATGGAAGAGGCAATTAGCGGTATACTGTCTACAGTAGAAGTCACGTCCCTTAACGCATACATTTTTCCGTCCGCCGGTGTAATGTTCGGGGTTTGCCCGGTTACGGCAATATTCCATTTATTTAAATTGGCAATAAACTCTTCTTGGGTTAGCATAGTTTTAAAGCCTGGTATCGACTCTAATTTATCAATGGTTCCTCCTGTAAAACCCAACCCTCGTCCGCTCATTTTTGCTACCGGAACGCCCGCTGCCGCTACTAATGGCGCTAAAACAAGCGTAGTTGTATCGGCAACTCCGCCCGTGCTGTGCTTATCAACCTTAATTCCTGAAACAGAGCTTAAGTCCACCCTTTGCCCTGAATTAGCCATAGCCATAGTGAGCGCCGCAGTTTCCTTGTCAGTCATACCGCGAAAATACACAGCCATCAGTAAAGCCGCCATTTGATAATCAGGAATTTCTTCCCGGCAATAATCCTCAACTAACGCCGCAATTTCCTTCTGAGTCAATTCCAATCCATCACGTTTTTTTGCAATAACGTCTACCATTCTCATTCACTTTCACCTCGCAGGTAACGTAAAAAACTCTGCCCATAGGGCAACGGTTCTAACGAGAAGTTTTCAGCAATCGTAGCCGCAATATCGGCAAACGACAGCCGGACACCCAAAGACCCACCGCTTCCCTGCTTGTGATAAACCAGTAAAGGAACATACTCTCTGGTATGATCAGTGCCCTTTGTAGTAGGATCGCAGCCATGATCCGCCGTAATAACTAATAAGTCGGATTCTTTTAGAAAGGGCAGAAGTACAGCCAACTGCCCGTCCACCCGTTCGAGTGCCCGCGCATAGCCGATACTGTCATTACGATGTCCGTAAATGCTATCAAAATCCACTAGATTAGCCATGATAAGCCCTTCTCCGGTATCTTGGGAAATCAGGCGAAGAACCGTTTCCATACCGTTATCATTCGATACTGTTGGGTAAGTTTCTGTAATTCCCTTGCCAGCAAAAATATCAGCTATTTTTCCTACCCCTACTACGGATCGGTCGGATTTTACCATAAGATCCAACACCGTATGGGAATGAGGAGGCAAACTATAATCATGCCGGTGGGGCGTACGAACAAAATTGCCTACGGAACCAATAAACGGCCGAACGATAACTCGTCCCACCGAATGGCCTCCTACACAAACAAGTTCTCTGATTTTCTTGCCAATAGCATAAAGTTCTTCCAGTGGCACTACCTCTTCATGTGCCGCAATTTGCAATACACTGTCAGCCGAGGTATAAACGATAAGCGCACCGGTTCTGACATGTTCCTCACCTAACTCAGCAATAATTTCCGTTCCTGACGCCGCTTTATTGCCCAGTACTTTTCTCCCAGTTATCGCTGATATTTTTTCAATTATTTCAGCCGGAAAGCCGTCCGGATAGACTGGAAAAGGCGTAAACACCGGACAACCGACCATTTCCCAATGTCCGGTCGTAGTATCCTTTCCGTGCGACAATTCCGCCATTTTTCCGAACCACGCGCGTGGTTCACTCGCTGCTGTTTTATCACTAATACTAACAATGCGGTTTAATCCCAATTTCTCAAGCGTAGGTAAAAATAGCCCGCCATGTAAGCGGGCTATATTCTCAACCGTATTCACACCAACATCACCATATTGTTTTGCATCTGGCAATGCGCCTACGCCAACACTGTCAAGAACAACGACAATAATCCTCGTAAACACACTAGTCTCTCCTTTTTATCTAAAACAAGTCTCCATCAAACCAATTAATATACTATCTTTAACTATCATGCACGCGGATGCGATTTATCATACACTTCCTTTAAATGGTTCTTTGTAACATGCGTATAAATTTGGGTAGTAGAAATATCGGCATGACCCAACATTTCCTGTACAGAACGAAGATCCGCCCCATTTTCCAACAAATGCGTTGCAAAGGAATGACGTAACGTATGAGGCGTAATATCTTTATTAATACTTGCCTCCGAAGCATATTTCTTGATAATTTTCCAAAAACCTTGTCGGGTTAAGCGATTCCCATGATGATTGACAAATAAAGACGCTTCTTCGTATGTACGAACAAGTTTTTGACGTCCCCGTTGAATATATTCCTGTACACATTTAGCAGCAATAGAACCCAGCGGAACAATCCGTTCTTTTGAGCCTTTTCCAAAACACTTAATATATCCCATATCCAGATTAACATCTGAAATATTTAAAGCAATCAGTTCAGACACTCGAATCCCTGTAGCATATAACAGTTCAAGCATTGCCTTGTCCCTTAAGCCGGCCGGAAAAAAAGTGTTTGGTTGCTTTAATAGTTCCTCGACTTCGGTAATAGAGAGAATTTTCGGCAGTTTTTTCTCTAGTTTAGGCGATTCTAAATGGGCGGCAGGATCCTTCTCCAAATACCTCTCCCTCACTAAGTATTGATAAAACGACTTAATTGCGGCAAGATTACGGGATATGGTTGAAACAGCCCTTCCCTTGCTTTGAAGATTACTCAGATAATTTATTATCGTATTTCGATTTGAATCCTTAATAAAATCAAGCTGCCCGCTTTGTAAAAAAGTCTGAAACTGCCTTAAATCACGCCCATATGATTCCAATGTATTTTGGGCTAATCCACGCTCCACCGCCAGATAATTGATAAACTCGTTGACGTAACCTTCCATATCAACATCAACCACCCTTTTATTACCATATTTATAGGTATGGACGCCCTCGCCCGAGGTTTCAAAAATAGTAATTCGACATAAGAAGACGCTTTCCCTTTGTTTTCCTGTCAAAATAACCACTTTTTTTGTAAACTTACATTATAAATTATTAACAGTGTTGGAAATTACGCGCAGCGGCCTCTCCATATACTGTTCTTCCCTGTTTTTAGGAAAGCTGTTTAACTGCCAAACCTCACTCAAAAACTTAGGCAACAGGAGCAGCAATAAAAACAGTACTACCAATATTATCAGCAAAAATTTGGCATGCCCTACTGCTTTCCGCCTCGATATACTGATAATCATTAAACCCCTCCTTTACCCGTTTACTATCTTCTATGTTTATATGCGCATAATTATGCCAACTTTGTTAACATCGGGCAACATTACTTTAACAAGAAATACGTCTGTGCAAACCGCCAAAAAACCGCTATCAGCAAGTTCACTTTAGAACCTGACTAACAGCGGTTACCATTTTCTGAATTACGGTCATTACTTTCTGTCCTACGAATGGAGAAATAGACCTGATACCAACTTCATCAATACCGGTGAAATATACACTTCTACAACCGTAGACGCAAGCATAACCAGCATCATTAAGAGACATATTCCCGTGTATCCCATTGCTGCTTGAGATACATTTTTACCCCTAAACCTTCGCCTGACCAGCATAATTGAATACGATACCGCAGATACTCCCGAAACCAGAACGGCCGGAACAGAAAAGAAGTTATGAGGCAATACAGCTACTAAGGCAAAGGCTACGCCTTTCATAATATACTCATTTACTAAAAACCCTACGGTAAAACCAATGATAAAACCTCTCGTCAGTACAATAAACAGTACCAGCGGAATGCCAATGACTGTAAAACCAAGAAGCCACAGCAGGGCAATTGTCTTACAATTATTAAGTAAAACTGAAAAAAATAGACTAACACTGTTTGTATCAGAGGCTCCCTGGCTTAAACCCTGAAAAAAAATCGATAGATATCCGCAAAGCTCCGCCTTTTGTTCCTCCGGCAATAGTTTTACTGCTAATGCCCCCCCTACCACCCCTGCAACAAATAGTAACGTCATAAAAAAATACATAACAACATTGGCTCGCAAATACTCAGTTACATGGGGGCGAATAATCAGCGGCATATACATTCCCCCTCAACAATCAATGCTTAACTGTATGCCGTCGTTAGGAAGATTATACCAATTTATCTACTATTCTTTAGTCATTTTGCCATATGCGCCGCCCCCGCCACTTGAGATTAGCACGTTTCCTGTCCGGGCGGCCTCAATTGCTGCCGCCAGTTTTTCACCCACGAGAGAGCAAATCGACTCTGGCCTCGCCTGGTGAAGCACCTCCATTTCGGTATGAAAACAAGACAATAATTTATCCAGCGTGGCTTTTCCTACCCCCGGAATAAAGCTAAGCGGGATTTGATGCCTGTATACCGGCCGAAAGTCGGGATGCCGTGGCACTTCATAATCTGAAATTACTTCAATCCGGTCCAAAACCCCCATGACAATTTTAGTGGAGCCACAAGCAGGGCACGCCCTTCCCTGAAAGTCTTTAAGGATCATGCCACAATGTGAGCAGGCCGTTCGATGATATTTCCCTAAACGCGGATCCAATCCAAAATTCCCGGTTATTGCCCGCCCCTCTTTTCTGGACAATGCAAGCTTGCATTCCTCAAATGTAGGAGCCTTAAGGGCCAGAACATTGTACTCTCTGGCAATTTTGGCCGGAGAATGAGCATCAGAGTTACTTAAAAAAGGAAACACTGCCAATTCATCAATGCGATCGGCCATCTCAGTATCGGCGCTCAACCCCAGCTCAATGGCTGAAATAGCCGCTAATTCGCGGTCATTCAACACATAGCGCAAACGATCACTGCAAGCACCATACACACTTTTATAAGGAGTAAAAACGTGAGCCGGAACAAGAATAGCGTCAAATCCCGCCACATGTTGAACGAGGCGGGCTAAAGACATGTGCGCATTCTGTGTGCTAAGATTAAGATTACGAATATGAGGCGCAAGACTTGCAGCAAAGCGCTCCATTTGCGCCATATCCGGTAAAAAGACGAGCGTATGCGCACAACCGCCCCCCGGTTCCGCGGTTTCAATTTCCGCCCCCAGCAGGAGTGTCAACTTATTGCCGTACCGGTAGCCGCCCTGACAATCCAAAGTTAAAACCCCCTGGTCCAAAAGCAAAGCTACATCTGCCCGTACCAAGGGGGACAGGGCATCAACCACTCCAATAATACCCAACCCTTTACGCTCGGCCGCCTCAACAAGTATGCTCCTAAGCGTCAGCTGGCGGGAAGTAGGGATCTTCACCCACTGGCCGGCCTCGGTTATCCCCACATGAATGTGGAAATCCGCAAAATAAGAGATCATTTTAGGCCTGCCAGAAGAAGTCCCGCAATGGATTTTGCATCCTCAATCGTGTTATCCGTCAACATGGTCTTTACCTCAGCCAACGTATATTTCTCTACCGTCAAAAATTCATCTTCATCCAGTTTCTGCTTAGAAGATTTTAACTCCTCAGCTAAATAAATATGCAGAATTTCATTTGAAAAGCCGGGCGCCGTATAAATGGACCCGAGCTTTTTTAGCCGCCCGGCAATATAGCCGGTTTCTTCTTCCAGTTCTCTTCCTGCACATTCCTCTGGATCCTCACCCGGCTCAAGTTTACCTGCCGGTATCTCAAGCAGCATTTTCCCGATCGGATAACGGTACTGCCGCACCATCAGGACACTTCCATCCTCAAGAACCGGTACAACAGCTACCGCTCCTGGATGAACTACCACCTCCCGCGTCGCCTCCTTGCCATTTACTAGACATACACGGTCAACACGAACCGTTAATACCTTTCCTTCGAGGATGGTTTTTTTCTCAATCAGTTGTTCTGTAAAATCTTTCATATATACCTCCCGCTTGATTTTCTGCATATATAGCACAGGTAAACACCCTTATTATTGGGCACTTCTTTTTGTGTATATTCCTTTACACTCACAAAATATCCTGCCCTCCGACTTCTATGTCCTTAAACCCTCACACAATTTGGAGTATATAAATCTCATCGCATACACATATTAATGTCAGCATTATCTAGGAGGTGAAACAGTTGCCTTATCAAAATAGCCTATCCACAAAAGAGCGAAGCTACCTGGACGATTCTTTGCAAATGGAAAATCTCTGCATTACCAAATGTTCTATTTACGCTGAGCAATGCCAGCAGCCGGAACTCAAATCCTTCTTTTCCGATCATATTAAAGCAAAACGTCAGCATGCTAATGAAATTAAACGTCTGCTAGGCCTATCTAGCACACAAATGAGTTAATTAAATTCGAGGTGATGACATTGGCTTATCGCAACATGGATACAACGTCTAGCCGCAACCGGCTGTCAGACCGCGACATGCTGCTCGACATCCTTTCCACAGCAAAATCTATGTCCAATCTATATGATCATGCTATCCTGGAATCCAGCAACCCGATGATTCGTGAAGCATTTGAAGATTTTCAGCACGATGAACACCGGTCAGCTGAACAGTTATTCCTAATTATGCAGCAGCATGGCTGGTATAGCACCGACCCCCGGCAAGCTTCCGGGCAAAGGCCCAGAAAAGTCTCTTCCAACTACAGCAACAGATATAGCAATGACACCAGCGACCGCTATTCGAGCCGCAGTCAAGCTTCGCGCAACTGGTCCGATAATCCATCAAACGCTGCCGGACGTAACCGGGAAGGTAGCAATTATATGCAGCCTAGCTGGCATTTGTAACCTTTCCTCTCCAATTCCCTCTTATTACCTTAGCCGATCCCTAGTACATAGAGAGACACCAGGACTTGCCACCTGGTGTCTCTCTGTCACTTAGCCGTTTAACGTTACATTTAAAGCCTTTAGCACATTATCTATACGACAAAACATCGTCGATTGATCTGATCCGGCAAAAAGAAGCCCCACAGCATAATTATCCTCGGTAAGTACCAATGATCCACTGTCTCCGGGTAGAGACATGGGTCCCGCAAGAATCTGATCGGAAAAAATCGCGCACTCTTTCGGTGTAAGACTGACCTGACAAGTTACATCCGTAGCCAGCACAACACTAAACGTTAAACCTGAACTGCGCCCACTCTTTTTTATCAACATCCCTACCGCCGCTTCCTTGATCCCATGTACGGTACCTACATCAATTACTTCCGAACTAATCGCTTCATCATCCACCGGAACAGCCGCAGCACAATCTACTTGATTCACTTTTTCCGTAGCCCGAAATACCTTAACGTGATATTGTGGCCGAACTAACTTAATCCACTTATTAAGCCATTCCTCAAAGGTGTTTGCAATCCGGCACTGCGAAGTCCCTACTTCGCTATAAATAGGCACAAATCTGTCTAAATGCCCAATAACCGTATCCTTCTCCTCTCCTGCATCATACACTCCCGGCTGCAAAATAGCATCTCCCACCTTGGCCCTTTCATCTGCCCCATTCGTCAGATTAGCCAAAACATGATTATTGGATA
>Ga0316604_10000691_pt1 | contig 37008 bp, 33 predicted proteins | sample OWC_soil_day20_C_FD_207650 | JGI IMG/M metagenome (GOLD analysis project Ga0316604, IMG submission 207650) | Wetland soil microbial communities from Old Woman Creek delta, Ohio, United States - OWC_soil_day20_CT | ecosystem: Environmental > Terrestrial > Soil > Wetlands | place: USA: Ohio... | reverse complement strand
GGTGTAATCGCCCTTGGCCGTGTCATCTGGTGTTGCGAAAAGCGGTGGCCAGTTGAACGGACATTTGACGTTACAAGTGCTCTTGTTTGGCATTACGTCCTTGTCAAAGGTATAAAGCGTAATGCCATTGTTATTGACCAGAATGCCATCCTTGACCACAGCCGGGAAGGCTGGCGGTACGTAAGTAGATTCACTGGAGGGCTCTGAGCTGCAGGCAGAAAGCAGTACGAGAGAGAGTGATGCAACGACGAGGCTAAGCGGGTGCTTCATGGATATGTCCTCCTGGTGTGTTGTCAAGCAAACTCTGAGTCTTGTGTGACGCCTAACTCCATTATTCCAAGTCCTGAAGGCTTTCTCAACGGCTAATTGCAGGAGGTGATGACCGGCTAATGACTGTGGTCGAAAAGCCCCAGCTTTTTTGCCATGCAGAGACCACGGCATTGGGATATTCGGGCTTCCCTAGACTACCGTTGTAGCGTCCGAGTGCTCGGAAGAGGTCGCCTTTCTCGAGATCTATGTAATATCGCAAGATCGTGCATCCATAGCGCAGATTTGTCCGGAGATGGAAAAGATCCTGATCCGGAGTTCCGATCTGTTTTACCCAAAAAGGCATAACCTGCATCAGGCCTCGCGCGCCTGCACTTGAGACGGCATATTTGCGGAAGCCGCTTTCTACTTGGATGAGCCCCAATACCATCTGAGGATCGAGTCCCGCACGTTGTGCCTCGTAATAGACCGTTTTCAGAAAATCGATACGCTCTCGCGTATCAGGGAGCTTACTTGCCAAGCGTGGAACCATCGCATCTAGCCAACGGAGTTTTTCGTCCAATGATGGGAAGATGGGTTCTGGTGAGGCTCGATCACTGATTGCGGAATGCAATGCTGCCTGGACGCTTGCTGCCAACAACTCTTCTTTCTGCGCTCCGGCGTGGGCCGACGCGCAGAAAAGCATACAGAGAACCAAGCTTGTTGAACGCAACATGCAAGTTACCCAACTAAACGAGATCTCACAAAGGTCACTATCTCCGCGACACTGACTTTAGTTGCTTCTGTGTCGCGACGCCCTTGGTATTCGGCCACACCTTCTTTCAGGCCGCGGTCACCTATGACGATGCGATGAGGTATTCCGATCAGTTCCCAGTCAGCAAACATTACGCCAGGGCGTTCATCGCGGTCGTCGAGGATGACGTCGATGCCTGCACGCTTTAATTCTTGGTATATCGCGGAGGTTGTGTCACGTACGGATTCAGAGCGGCTCCAACCCATTGGGCAGATAACGAGTTGGAACGGAGCTATTGCATCTGGCCAGATAATGCCTCGATCATCAAAGTTTTGCTCAATGGCTGCGCCCATGATGCGGGTTACGCCAACACCATAACAACCCATTTCCATGACTTGTTCTTTGCCGTCTTCCCCGATGAATTTGCACCCCATGGTTTGAGAGTAGCGGGTCCGCAGTTGAAAAATATGGCCGACTTCAATGCCACGGCAGATTGCGAGAGGACCATTTCCGTCAGGTGAAGGGTCACCGGCTACGACATTGCGGATGTCGACGAATTCTGGTTCAGCAAAGTCTCGCCCTAGATTCGCTCCTGTGTAATGGTGATCGCTTTCATTCGCACCGATTACGAAGTCCGCCATCGCGGCGACAGCACGGTCTGCATAAATCCGTCCTTTGAAACCGATAGGCCCCAAAGAGCCTGGTTCGGAACCGAAAGCTTCGCGGATGACGGAGGGGGCTGCAAAACGGATGGGGGAGAACACCCCCTTCAGCTTACTGGCTTTGACCTCGTTCAATTCATGGTCGCCACGTAGCAGCAACAGCACAGGTGTTCCATCGTCGCCTTCAATGACAATGGATTTTAGCGTTTGTGTCGGTGCTATTTTCAGGGAGGCGCTCAACTGGTCGATTGTTTTGATTCCGGGTGTGTGTATTTTGAGGAGAGTTGCTTGTGGTGCAGGGCGTGGGTTTGCAGGGGGCAGTGCTTCCGCCAACTCTACGTTGGCTGCGTAGTCAGAATTCGGGTTGTATGCAATCGCATCTTCGCCTGTTTCGGCGATTACGTGGAATTCGTGAGAGCCAGTGCCACCAATCGCTCCCGTATCTGCAGCAACAGCCCGAAACTGCAACCCCAAGCGGGTAAACATGCGCGAGTACGCGCTGAACATGTTCTGATATTCGCGTTGCAGGTCTTCGAAGCTGGCATGGAAGGAGTAGGCGTCCTTCATTGTGAATTCGCGGCCGCGCATGATGCCGAAGCGCGGACGTCGTTCGTCGCGAAATTTCGTCTGGATTTGATACAAATTCCTGGGGAGTTGGCGATAGCTACGCACATCCTGCCGGACGATATCGGTGATGACTTCTTCAGATGTCGGCTGGATGACGAAATCGCGGTTATGTCGGTCCTTGAACCGTAGCAATTCGTCCCCCATCTTGTCGAATCGACCGGTCTCTTGCCACAGTTCAGCAGGCTGCACGATAGGCATGGATAGTTCTATGGCGCCTGCATTGTTCATTTCTTCGCGGATGATGTTTTCGATCTTGCGGATGACTCGCAGCCCCATCGGCATGTAGTTATAGATGCCGGCAGATAACTTTTTGATGAAACCTGCACGCATCATGAGCTTATGGCTGACGATCTCGGCATCAGAGGGGGCCTCTTTGAGAGTGGCAATGTAAAACTGGCTTGCACGCATGATCAGAAGGAATTACGGGTTCGTGAAATGAGGTGGAATTGTACCCGAGCGCTAGCGCTGACGGATGTCAAGCTTGGCGGGTGGTTTCCTTGGGTCTTGATCTGTGAAAGAATCGGGTCAAACGTCAACATTTAAGGTGATTTCTCATGCTAGACAGGGACGGCTATCGCCCCAATGTCGGCATCGTCATCGTCAACTCGAATAACGAGGTATTCTGGGGTAAGCGTATCCGCGAGCATTCCTGGCAGTTTCCACAAGGTGGCATCAAGCAGGGTGAATCACCCGAGCAGGCGATGTACCGTGAGCTCTACGAGGAAGTTGGCTTGCGTCCCGAGCATGTGCGTGTGCTCGCCCGGACCCGTGATTGGTTGCGCTATGACGTGCCGAAGCACTGGATTAAGCGCGAATGGCGCAGTACATATCGTGGGCAGAAACAGATCTGGTTTTTGCTGCGTTTGGTCGGCCGCGATAGTGATATCAGTCTACGCGCTAGCGGACATCCCGAGTTTGATGCTTGGCGCTGGACAGGGTTTTGGGTGCCGCTGGAGTCGGTCATAGAGTTTAAACGGGGGGTATACCGTCTTGCTCTGAATGAACTGGCGGATATCTTGTTCCAGGGGGATATACAAGGTCGTCCTAAAAGCTATCTGCTCGAAGCAGGAGGCGTGTAGTGGGACTGCGGGCGTGCTAGATCAAATCATTTTCCATGTTGACAGGGCGTTGCGTACGTTGGCTGCGCCACCGCGTTCTGTACGTCCGATTCCCGGAGCCGAGCTGCCAGACTGCATGCTTTCCGAGCCCCAGAGGCGGCATACAGCCGGCCTTATGCGTGTCAATCATGTAGGTGAAGTCTGTGCTCAAGCGCTCTATCAAGGTCAGGCTTTGACCGCAAGGTCTGATGAGGCGCGGGATGCGCTGGATAAAGCGGCTGGTGAAGAGACTGAACACTTAGCTTGGGCTCTGCAACGGATCCAGGAATTGGGCGGTCGTACCAGCCTGCTGAACCCCGTGTGGTATGCCGGTGCTTTGTCTATCGGGATCGTAGCCGGATTGGCAGGGGATCGTTGGAGTCTGGGATTTCTCGCCGAAACAGAACGCCAGGTTGAGGCACACTTAGGTTCTCACTTGGCCGAGGTCCCTGAAGAGGACCTGCGTACACGGTGCATTCTTGATCAGATGTGTCGGGATGAGGCTGCTCATGCCGAGACAGCTGTTAGGTTCGGCGCGAATGACTTACCACCCCCGGCAAAAATGGCTATGAAAATTGCTTCTAAAGTAATGACATCTCTAGCCTACAGGATATAGGTCAGCGTGCGCTTGGTGCGAAGCCCATCAAGCACAGGTATTTACAATCTCGAAGTCATGGCTGATCGTGGCTGTTTTGCCAAGCATGATGGAGGCAGAGCAGTATTTTTCTGCGGACAGGTTGATTGCGCGTTCAACAACTTCCTGCCTGAGGTTTTTGCCGCTGACTATGTAGTGATAATGGATGCGGGTGAACACTTTTGGGTCACTCTCCGCTCGTTCCGCACGCATGTGAACTTCGCAATTTTCGATGGCGTGACGTCCGCGCTTAAGAATCAGCACGACATCGTACGCTGTGCATCCCCCGGCGCCTGCCAGGATTAGCTCCATGGGGCGCGGGGATTGGTTTTTCCCGCCTAATTCTGCAGCCCCTTCCATGGCGACTTGGTGCCCGCTGCCTGTCGTAGCGGTAAAGCAGGCGTTTCCAGACCAAGTGACAGTGCATTCCATGACGGACTTTCGTTGTAAATATTCGGAGAGTGTAGCGTTCAATTTGAGTCAAAGGAGCGTTTGCTAAAAACGCAAGATGCTGCGGTGCGGTAATCGGCGTGCAGGATAAGAGATGGTCCGTTCATTTATCGGTAACTACAGATTTTGAGTGTAAGGCTAAGGTCTTGCTATGTATGAGAATTATGTCAATAAACAGCGCTTATTCTTGCATAGAAACATTCTCCTTTTGTCGAACAAATAAGTCTTGCAATGCACCATAGGGGTGGCCATAATCGAATCGTGCTGATCGACATGCAAGCATGTTCCGGATCAGAAGATTGTCTCCTCCACCCTCCTCCTTTGGTGTGGACTTGGCGCAGCCCCACAAGGGCTGCGTTTTTTTATTCCGGTATTGCCTTGCTGTCATTAGCAGCAAGAGGCTTAGCTGCCTCTGTTTCAAAAGTGCTGATCGTGTTTGACAGTGCGATTTGAAAAGGCATATACTTGCCGACTTTCCGCGTACGGGTGTCCGTACGGCGCACAACAAGACAAGAGGAAACTCTGATGAAGACCTTTTCCGCCAAGCCGCATGAAGTGACGCACGACTGGTTCGTCGTCGATGCGACTGATAAGGTGCTCGGTCGTTTGGCCAGCGAGATTGCTCGCCGCCTGCGTGGCAAGCACAAGGCTATTTATACGCCGCACGTTGATACCGGTGATTTTATCGTCGTTGTTAACGTCGAGAAGTTGCGCGTAACCGGTGACAAAGCACTGGACAAGAAGTACTACCGCCACTCCGGTTATCCGGGCGGCATCTATGAAACCAACTTCACCAAGCTGCAACAGCGCTTCCCGGCGCGCGTGCTTGAGAAGGCTGTAAAGGGTATGTTGCCCAAGGGCCCGCTCGGTTACGCCATGCTCAAGAAGCTCAAGTGCTATGCAGGCGCTGCACATCCGCACGCCGCACAGCAGCCCAAGGTGCTGGACATCTAATTCAGGAGCGAGAGCAATGCCCGTCGGTCAATATAATTACGGTACGGGTCGTCGCAAGACGGCTGTTGCCCGTGTCTTCATCAAAGCAGGTTCCGGCAAGATTGTTGTTAACGGTAAGCCCGTTGATGAGTTCTTTTCCCGCGAAACCGGCCGCATGATTGTGCGTCAGCCGCTTCAGCTGACTGAGAACATCACAAGCTTTGACATCATGGTCAACGTGATCGGTGGCGGCGAGTCTGGTCAAGCTGGTGCGGTGCGCCACGGGATCACTCGTGCCCTGATCGACTTTAGCCCTGAGCTGAAGCCTGTGCTGAAAAAAGCTGGTTTTGTGACGCGTGATGCTCGCGAAGTTGAACGTAAGAAAGTTGGCTTCCGCAAGGCACGTCGGCGTAAACAGTTCTCCAAGCGTTAAGCGCTGGCAGAATTGCCCAACAAAAAACCCGCTGTTGCGGGTTTTTTGTTGTCCGTCGTTTTTTATTATTCTGAACGTGACCCGTCCTGAATTAGGTCAGCACCATTAGTCATTGAGCAAGTGATGCCATGGCGACTGTGGAGTTGTTAATACGCATCTGAACAATACTGTCTGCAGATGCCATGAAAACGGCCCGGCCAGAGTGCTCCGGGCGGGCCGTTGGGTGCTGCTCTCTGTTGGCGTCGAGGTGCGCCTTGGGTGCTACAAAATCTGTTAGCCCATTGTTCCCGAAAGGCCCGGCTGGCCGGGCTCCTGGAACAAATGGGCCGGGTACTCAGATCTTCACGTCTGCGGCGATTTCCTGGTACTCGCTGATCTGGTCGAAGTTCATATAGCGATAGATCTTGCTGGCATCGGCGTTGATCACGCCCATGTCAGCTTGATATTCGGCGACGGTCGGGATATGACCGAGCTTGGATGCAATCGCGGCGACTTCTGCCGAGGCCAGATACACATTGGTATTCTTGCCCAAGCGGTTCGGGAAATTGCGTGTCGAGGTCGACACCACCGTTGCACCTTCGCGCACTTGGGCCTGGTTGCCCATGCACAGCGAGCAGCCAGGCATTTCGGTGCGCGCGCCAGCGGTGCCGAAGACGCCGTAGTGGCCTTCCTTGGTCAGCTCGGAGGCATCCATCTTGGTGGGGGGCGCGACCCACAGCTTGACCGGAATGTCGCGGCGGCCTTCGAGCAGTTTGGAGGCGGCGCGGAAGTGGCCGATGTTGGTCATGCAGGAGCCGATGAAGACTTCATCAATGGCTGTGCCAGCCACGTCCGAGAGCCACTTGGCGTCATCCGGGTCGTTCGGGCAGCACAGGATGGGCTCCTTGATGTCGGCCAGATCGATTTCGATGACGTGGGCGTACTCGGCGTTTGCATCCGGCTGGAGCAGTTCGCCGTTGGCGATCCAGTCTTCCATCTTCTGGATGCGGCGTTCCAGGGTGCGTTTGTCGGCGTAGTTGTCGGCGATCATGTTCTTGAGCAGCACGATGTTCGAACGCATGTACTCAACGATCGGCGCCTTGTTGAGGCGCACCGTGCAGCCGGCGGCGGAGCGCTCGGCGGAGGCGTCCGACAGCTCGAACGCCTGTTCAACCTTGAGATCCGGCAGGCCTTCGATTTCCAGGATGCGGCCGGAGAACTCGTTGATCTTGCCGGCCTTGGCGACGGTCAGCAGACCTTGCTTGATGCCGTACAGCGGGATGGCATGGACCAGATCACGCAGGGTGACGCCGCGTTTCTGGGCTTCGTCGAGCGAGCCCTTGAAGCGCACCAGTACCGATTCGGGCATGTCCAGCGGCATCACGCCGGTGGCGGCGGCGAAGGCAACCAGACCGGAGCCGGCCGGGAAGCTGATGCCGACCGGGAAACGCGTGTGGCTGTCGCCGCCGGTGCCGACGGTATCCGGCAGCAGCATGCGGTTGAGCCAGGAGTGGATTACGCCGTCACCGGGGCGCAACGAGATACCGCCACGGTTGGAGATGAACTTGGGCAGCTCGCGATGGGTCTTCACATCTACGGGCTTGGGATAGGCCGCGGTGTGGCAGAAGGACTGCATCACCAGATCAGCGGAGAAACCGAGGCAGGCCAGATCCTTCAGCTCGTCGCGGGTCATCGGGCCGGTGGTGTCCTGCGAGCCGACCGAGGTCATCTTCGGTTCGCAGTAGGTGCCGGGACGCATGCCTTGTTGTTGCCCATTTGCTTCAGGCAGGCCACAGGCGCGGCCGACCATCTTCTGTGCCAGGGTGTAGCCCTTGCCGGTGTCAGCCGGGACTTGCGGCAGGCGGAACAGGGTGGAGGCGGACAGGCCAAGGAATTCACGGGCCTTGCCGGTGAGGCTGCGACCGATGATCAGGTTGATGCGGCCGCCGGCGCGCACTTCATCCAGTAGCACCAGCGTCTTCAGTTGCGATTCGGCAATCGTGGTGGCGCCCTTGGTGGCAGTGACCTTGCCGCTGGCGTGATCGACGTTGAGGGTGATTTCGTCGCCCATGTCCATCTTGGCGACATCGATTTCAATCGGCAGTGCGCCCGCGTCTTCCTGGGTGTTGAAGAAGATCGGAGCGATCTTGCCGCCGAGGCAGACGCCGCCGAACTTCTTGTTCGGCACGAAGGGGATGTCTTCGCCGGTCCACCACAGCACGGAGTTCGTCGCCGACTTGCGCGAGGAGCCGGTGCCGACCACGTCGCCCACGTAGGCGACGAGATTGCCCTTGGCGGCGAGGTCCTGAATCATCTTGATCGGGCCGCGCTTGCCGTCTTCTTCCGGCGTGATGCCGGGGCGGGTGTTCTTGAGCATGGCCAGGGCGTGCAGCGGGATGTCCGGGCGGCTCCAGGCGTCCGGTGCAGGGGAAAGATCGTCGGTGTTGGTCTCGCCGGTCACCTTCAGCACGGTCAGCTTGATGCTGGCCGGGAATTCGGGGCGCGAGGTGAACCACTCGGCTTCTGCCCAGCTCTGGATGACTTCCCGGGCTGCCGCGTTGCCGGCCTTGGCCTTTTCTGCGACATCGTGGAAGAAATCGAACATCAGCAATGTCTTCTTCAGTGCAGTCGCCGCGATGGGCGCCAGTGCCGCGTCATCGAGCAGATCAATCAGGGGTTTGACGTTGTAGCCGCCCACCATGGTGCCGAGCAGTTCGGTCGCCTTCTCCTTGCTGATCAGAGCACAGGCCAGATCGCCATGTGCCAGTGCAGCCAGGAAAGAGGCTTTGACCTTGGCTGCATCATCGACGCCGGGTGGTACGCGATGGGTGATCAGGTCCAGCAGGAAGGCCTCTTCTCCGGCTGGCGGAGCCTTGATCAGTTCGATCAGTTCGGCGGTTTGCTTGGCATCCAGCGCAAGGGGCGGGATACCGAGCGCGGCGCGCTCGGCAACGTGTTGGCGGTAGGCTACTAGCACGGTCGTTCCTCCAGTTGTTGCGCGAAAGCGTTCTGGCTCAGCTTCCGCAAGTAAGGGTCAATCAAAGAATCTGCGAATAATTGGCTCTGGCAATTCAATGCCTGTGGAATGTGCCCGTTTGAGCACGTTCCAGAAATAACGGTACGAGGCGCGATCATGCAGCCGGTTCTGATGACGGGTTGGAGCCCAGTCTGCATCCTGCGCGGCAAGGAGGATCTCTCCGGCCATTTCGACTTCTGCCGCTGCAGGCTGCATCCCGCGCAGGATGGGTTCGATCTGGTCAGGATGGATGCTCCACATGCGCAGAAAGCCGAACTCTTCCCGGGCACGGCGGGCATCTGATTCGATAATCGTCTGGTCACGAAGTTCAATGCAAACGTTGTGCGAGGGAAGCACGGCATGTGCCAGTGCTGCGCGGACAGTCTGGACCTTTGCGCTGACCACGACCGGGTGTTCGAACTGACCAGGGCTGCGCATGGTGGAAGCGTCCAGTGCGCCATGGTGGGCACTGACAAAATCCATCAAGCCGAAATCCAGTGTTTCGATGCCAGGCAAGGCTGCGATTTCCCAGGCCTGATGCAGGGCCCCGTGCGTTTCGAGGATGACATGGAGCGGGATCTCACGGGAGAGCCCGCCGCGAGATTCGACCTCGCGCAGGGTGGCGATGACGCGTTCGACGTCGGAAATCCCCCTGGCTTTGGGCAGGACGAGGTAAGCCAGACGTGTGCCGGCCAGGCCGACGATCTGTTCCAGATCGGTACGCCAGGCGCTGTGGGTGATGTCGTGAATGCGTGCGCCGACACGGTTGAAACGGTTCTCGGCACTCATGATCAGTGCCGCAATCATCTCGGCGTGATCGCGTTCGGCTCCGGCAGGGGCGCCATCCTCGCAATCAAAGGTGATGTCAAAAACCGGGCCGCGCTCGGCTTGCAAGGCGAGCGCCTTGCGCATCAGTTTTTCGCTGCCGGCAAAATGCTCCACCGCTGCACGCTCGGGCAAGACTCCTTCTTCGGAGTAGAGCACGGCATCAGGGTGGGCGCCGGTCGTCATTATCGGGGTCTCTGTACGGGATCAGGGGTGTTCTGGCTTGGGCGGGAGCGCCGGCTAAGCGCTCCCGGATACGCAAGGCTCAGCCAAGCAGGTCGGCTACGCCGGCGCGCTCTTCTTCGAGTTCCTTGAGGGTGAAATTCATCTTCTCGCGCGAGAACTCGTCGATTTCCAGACCTTGGACGCGGGTGTATTCGCCGTTGGCGGTGATTACGGGGACACCGTAGATGATGCCGGCCGGAATTCCATAGGAACCATCGGATTCCACGCCCATGGTGACCCATTCGCCATTGGAGCCCAGGAACCAGTCATGCATGTGATCAATCGCCGCATTGGCTGCCGAAGCAGCGGAGGACAGGCCACGTGCTTCGATGATTGCCGCGCCGCGCTTGCCGACGGTGGGCAGGAAGGTGTCGCGGTTCCAGGCTTCGTCATTGATCAGGGCCTTGATGCTGTCGCCATTGCTGGTGACGAAGCGGTAGTCGGCATACATGGTCGGGCTGTGATTGCCCCATACGATCAGGTTCTTGAGGCTGGAAACCGGGCGTCCGGTCTTGCCGGAAAGCTGCGACAGTGCGCGGTTGTGGTCCAGACGCAGCATGGCGGTGAAGTTCTTGGCGGGCACGCGGCCGAATTTCTTGGCGCTTTCCTTGGCGATGTAGGCGTTGGTGTTGCAGGGGTTGCCTACCACCAGCACGCGGCAGTTCGGGTCAGCGTACTGGCCGATGGCCGCGCCTTGCACGGTGAAGATCTTGGCGTTTTCAGCGAGCAGGTCCTTGCGCTCCATGCCGGGGCCACGCGGGCGCGCACCGACGAGCAGGGCAGCCTGGGTGTCCTTGAATGCCACGGCGGGGTCATCGGTGGCGATTACGCCAGCCAGCAGCGGGAACGCACAGTCCTCCAGCTCCATGATCACGCCAGCCAGTGCCTTTTGCGCCTGGGGCAGATCGAGCAATTGCAGGATCACGGGTTGGTCCTTGCCAAGCATTTCTCCGCTGGCAATACGGAACAACAGGCTGTAACCGATCTGGCCGGCGGCGCCGGTAACGGTGACACGGATGGGTGACTTGGACATTCAGGGCTCCTTGTTTCAGATAGGGCTATGTCTAGGTTTATATGCGCTTGCGCGCGGTCCGCGTTGGGGTTGCGGGTGATCTGCTGTCTATGTACTGCGAATTATCAGCATGAGTTTATACTCCGTCTTCCGGTGTGTCAAAAGCTGTCTTATGTCTTATGTAAGACATAAGTTGGGATATGGACTAAGGTTTTTATTTGTGCTTGAATGATCGTTATGGCACATGAATCACCCACTTTCAGCCCTCTTTATCGCCAGATCAGGAATCTGATCGTGCAGGCGCTCGAGCTCGGTGAATGGCCGCCGGGGCAGGCGATCCCCAGCGAGCAGGAGCTCGCCTTGCGTTTCGGGGTGAGTCAGGGGACGGTGCGCAAGGCTGTCGATGAACTGGCGGCCGAGAACATTCTGGTCCGCCGGCAAGGGAAAGGCACTTTTGTGTCGACCCATCAGGATCCGCGTGCCGTGTTCCGGTTTCTTCGTCTGAAAGCGATCAACGGGGGGCCGGTGCTGCCCAAGAGCATGCCGCTCGAATGCATGCGCGGCAAGGCCGGGCAGGAAGCAGCACGCAATCTTTGCATCGAGCCCGGAAGCCCCGTCATCATCGTCCGCAGAATTCTCAAGTTTGACAGCAAGCCGGTCGTGATCGATGAAATGTACCTGCCGGGCGAGGTTTTTCAGGGACTGACGATCGAGCAGCTCAAAGATTGGCAGGGGTCGCTGTATAGCCTGTTTGAATCCCGTTTTGGTGTGCGCATGGTGCGGGCAACCGAGAAGCTTCGGGCCTTACCGGCCGAAAGGGCAGTTGCGGAACTGCTGGGGGTGGCGGAAAACACGCCTTTGCTCTCGGTTGAACGCGTGGCTTACAGCTATGGCGACAAGCCTGTTGAATGGCGACGTGGCCTGTATTCAACGGCAGATCATTTCTACGTTAACGAATTGAGTTGAATTGCGGCGTCGGCAGGCGGCGCTGGTTTGAAGCGAGGGAGTGTGGAATGGCAGAAGCTACTGTCAGGAAAGTACGGCCAAAGTATCTGAATCTGATTCAGATCCGCTTGCCGTTGCCTGGAATCGTATCAATCCTGCACCGTGTCAGCGGGGTGGGGCTGTTTCTGGCTCTGGGGGGGCTGATCTGGTTGCTTGGGGCCAGCCTCGGTAGTGCGGAGCAGTTGGCTGCATTTCGTGCGGTCCTGGCTTTTTCCGTGCTGGGTCTGCCGGTGGTGAAACTGGTGGTGCTGGGGCTGGTGTGGGCGTACCTTCATCACTTCTGTGCCGGTATCCGCTTCCTGTTCCTGGATATGCACAAAGGGATCGAGCTTGAGACGGCACGCAAAACGGCTGTTGCCGTGCTGGCCGTGAGCTTGAGTCTGACCGTTGTGCTGGGGGTGCTGACATGGTGAAACGTCTGGTAGTCGGAGCCCATTACGGTTTTCGTGACTGGCTGGCACAACGTGTGACGGCTGTCGTCATGGCGGTGTATACGGTCTACATGCTGGTGCGCGTGGCGTGCCTGCCGGCCTATGACAATACGGCCTGGCGTGACTTGATGGCTGGCGGGTTTACCAAATACGTGACCTTCCTCTTCGCACTCGCGTTGTTCTATCACGCCTGGGTTGGTGTGCGGGATATCTGGATGGATTACATCAAGCCGATCAGCGTGCGTTTGACTCTGCACGTGATCACCCTTTTGGCTCTTGCCGGTTATGCCGGGTGGGTCGCCCAGATTTTGTGGAGGCTGTAAGTGAAAGTCGCCAAGCGTACGTTTGATGCAGTGATTGTCGGTGCCGGTGGTGCTGGCATGCGTGCTGCGGTGACTCTGGCCGAATCCGGCCTGAAGACAGCCGTGATCTCCAAGGTGTTTCCGACCCGTTCGCACACAGTTGCGGCACAGGGCGGGGTGTCTGCTTCGCTCGGTAACTCCGAGCCGGATCACTGGACCTGGCACATGTATGACACGGTCAAGGGCTCCGACTGGCTCGGTGACCAGGACGCGATCGAGTTCATGTGCAAGCAGGCACCGCAAGTGGTCGTTGAGCTTGAACACTACGGCATGCCGTTTGACCGTACCGACGAGGGCAAGATCTACCAGCGCCCCTTTGGTGGCCACATGTCGAACTTTGGCGAGAAGCCCGTACGGCGTGCCTGTGCTGCGGCTGACCGTACCGGTCATGCCATGCTGCATGCGCTGTATCAGCGCAATGTCCGTGCGAACACCCAATTCTTCGTGGAATGGCTGGCGCTGGACATGCTGCGCGCGCCTGATGGCCGCGTGCTCGGTGTGATCGCTATGGAAATGGAAACCGGCGAGATCACCGTGTTCCAGGCCAAGGCCACCCTCTTCGCGACCGGCGGAGCAGGGCGTATCTACTATTCCTCGACCAATGCCTTCATCAACACCGGTGACGGTGTCGGCATGGCGGCGCGTGCTGGTATTCCGCTGGAAGATATGGAATTCTGGCAATTCCATCCGACCGGTGTGGCCGGTGCAGGGGTGCTGATCACCGAAGGTGTGCGTGGTGAAGGTGGCATCCTGCGCAATGCCAGCGGTGAGCGCTTCATGGAGCGCTATGCGCCGAACGCCAAGGATCTGGCTTCGCGTGACGTGGTCTCGCGTGCCATGGTCACTGAAATCAACGAAGGGCGGGGCTGTGGGGTCGGCAAGGACCATGTGATGCTGGATATCACCCACCTGGATCCCAAAGTGATCATGTCCCGTCTGCCCGGGATCCGCGAAATCTCGATCCAGTTTGCGGGGGCAGATCCGATCAAGGAACCGATTCCGGTCGTGCCGACCTGTCACTACCAGATGGGCGGGATTCCTACCAATTACCACGGTGAAGTCGTGGCCGACGGGAAAGTCGTTCCCGGGTTCTATGCCGCCGGCGAATGTGCCTGTGCCTCGGTGCATGGCGCGAACCGCCTGGGGACCAACTCGCTGCTCGACTTGCTGGTCTTCGGCAAGAGTTCCGGTGAAGCCATGATCGATTTCATCCGCAAGGAAGGCGCGGCCCTGCCGGAAATTCCGCAATCGGAAATCGATCGCTCACTGGCGCGGGTGAATCGTCTCGATACGCAGAAGAACGGCGCAGATGTGCATGAAACCCGTCTGGCCATGCAACGCACCATGCAGACCCATGCCGGCGTGTTCCGTTTCAAGGATCTCTTGGAGCAGGGCGTGAACAAGATCCTGGAAATTGAGAAGCAGGTGTTGCAGACCGAGATCCGCGACAAGTCCAAGGTCTGGAATACCGCACGTACCGAAGCGCTGGAACTTGAAAACCTGATCGAAGTGGCCAAGGCCACCATGATTTCAGCCAATGCGCGGACCGAGTCGCGTGGCGCTCACGTACGGGATGATGCACCGGACACGCCGGAACATCCGAACGGACGGGATGACCAGAACTGGCTCAAGCATTCCTTGTGGTATCGCGACGGAAACCGCATGGAATACAAGCCGGTTACCTTGACCCCGTTGACGGTCGACAGCGTTGCGCTGAAGACGCGTGCCTACTGATAGCCCGGGAGCAGAACAGACATGACCACCCGTACCGTCAAATTCAAAATTTATCGTTATGACCCCGACAAGGACGCTGCGCCTTACATGCAGGATATTGCGGTCGAACTCGATCCTTCAGACCGCAAATTGCTTGATGCCCTGGTGAAGATCAAGGCCAAGGATGACTCGATGGCTTTCCGCCGTTCCTGCCGCGAAGGGGTGTGCGGCTCGGACGCGATGAACATCAATGGCAAGAATGGCCTGGCCTGCCTGACCGAGGTCGATAGCCTGGCACAGCCGATCACGCTGCGTCCGCTACCCGGCCTGCCGGTGATCCGTGACCTGATCGTCGATATGACGCAGTTCTTCAAACAATACCACTCGATCAAGCCGTACGTGGTGAATAACACGCCAGCGCCGGAGATGGAGCGCCTGCAAACGCCGGAAGAACGCGAGGAGCTTAACGGCCTCTACGAATGCATCCTGTGTGCCTGCTGTTCGACGAGTTGCCCGAGCTTCTGGTGGAACCCGGACAAGTTCGTGGGGCCGGCCGGCTTGCTGGCAGCCTATCGCTTCATTGCGGATACGCGTGACGAAGCGACCAATGAGCGCCTGGATAATCTGGAAGATCCGTATCGGCTGTTCCGCTGCCACACCATCATGAATTGCGTGGATGTGTGCCCGAAGCATCTGAACCCCACCAAGGCCATCGGCAAGATCAAGGAATTGATGCTGTCGAGGACGGTCTGAGCCATGACGGATTTGCATGATCTGCGCGAGAAGATCAAATGGCGGGCCCGCCGTGGCTTGCTGGAGATCGATCTGTTCTTCAAGCGTTTTGCCGAAACCGAGCTTGAAAAGCTGGACAAGGCCCAGCTGCTGGAATTGCAGGATCTGCTGACCTGCGATGACCACGAGTTGTGGGCCATGCTCAGTGGCAAACAGGCATGCACGGCCGATAAATGGAAAAACATGGTGGCTCTGCTACGGCAGAGTGCGCCCGCAGTGCCCCCAGAAACATGTTCAAAGGAAGGGAATGAAGGCATGACCACACAGAAAACCGCCACACTGGGCTTCAATGGCCAGTCCTACGAGTTTCCGGTGCTCGCTGGCAGCATTGGCCCGGATGTCATTGACATTCGCTCGCTGTACGGAAAAACCGGTGCTTTCACTTTCGACCCCGGTTTCATGTCGACGGCGTCCTGCAAATCCTCCATCACCTATATCGATGGCGACAAAGGCGAGCTGTTGTACCGTGGCTATCCGATCGAGCAACTCGCGGTTAATTGCGATTATCTCGAAACCTGTTATCTGCTCAAGGAAGGGGAACTTCCCAACAAGAGCCAGTATGACGATTTCGTAGCGACGGTGCGTCAGCACACCATGGTGCACGAACAGCTGACTCGCCTCTATCAAGGTTTCCGCCGTGATGCGCACCCGATGGCGATTCTGGTCGGCATGGTCGGCTCGCTTTCTGCGTACTATCAGGATTCTCTGGATATCAGCAATCCGGAGCACCGTACCGTTGCGGCAATGCGCCTGATCGCCAAGTTGCCGACGATCACTGCGATGGCATACAAGTACACGATTGGCGAGCCCTTCATCTATCCGCGCAACGATCTGGATTACTCCAGCAATTTTCTGCACATGATGTTCGCCACGCCGTGCGAGAAGTACGAACCGAACCCGGTGCTGGCCCGCGCGCTGGATCGCATCCTGATTCTGCATGCTGACCATGAGCAGAATGCGTCGACTTCGACCGTGCGTCTGTCCGGCTCTTCGGGTGCCAATCCCTTTGCCTGTATTGCGGCCGGCATTGCTTGCCTGTGGGGCCCGGCGCACGGTGGTGCAAACGAAGCCTGCCTGGTGATGCTGGACGACATCATGAAGCAGGGCGGTGTCGAAAAGATCGGTGAGTTCATCACCAAGGTCAAGGACAAAAATTCCAGTGTCAAGCTGATGGGTTTCGGCCATCGCGTCTACAAGAATTACGATCCGCGTGCCAAGCTCATGCGCGAGACCTGCCATGAGGTGCTTAATGAACTGGGCCTGCAGGATGACCCGATGTTCAAGCTCGCCATGGCGCTTGAGAAAATCGCGCTGGAAGACGATTACTTCGTGTCGCGCAAGCTCTATCCGAACGTCGACTTCTATTCCGGCATCGTGCAAAAAGCCATGGGGATTCCGGTTTCGTTGTTTACCGGGATTTTCGCGATGGCCCGCACCATTGGCTGGATCGCCCAATGGAATGAAATGATTGGTGATCCGGAACAGAAGATCGGTCGCCCGCGTCAGCTCTATACCGGGTCTCCGCAACGCGATGTGAAACCGATGGCTTTCCGTTGAGCATCAAGCAGCCAGTGTTACCTGCGTATCTGTAAGTCATATATTGCCAATATTCCGGGTGCGAGCACATAGCTTGCACCCGACCAGAAAAGGCTAACCAAACATGAGACAGCTCCAACTCAACTCTTACCTGTTCGGCAGCAACGCGCCGTTCATTGAAGAGCTCTACGAGAACTACCTGGAAAATCCCTCGAACGTTCCGGACCAGTGGCGCGATTATTTCGACTCCCTGCAGAATCTTCCCGGCGCCGGCCGCGATGTTGCGCATGCGCCCGTGATTGCGTCGTTTGCGCAAATCGCCAAGCAGGGCAAGCCCTTGTCCGCCGCCGTGACGACCCCTGGCGTGGCCGACAAGCGCCAGATCGGTGTACTGCAGATGATCAACGCCTATCGTTTCCTCGGGAACCGCTGGGCGCAACTGGATCCGCTCAAGCGTCAGGAGCGTCCTGCCATTGCGGAACTGGAACCGTCCTATTACGGTTTCACCGAAGCGGATTTGTCGACCAGCTTCAACATCGGCTCCTTCAAGTTTCAGGAAAACAGCCAGGCTTCGCTGCGCGAGATTCTTGATGCCGTGCGTCAGACCTATTGCGGCACGCTGGCTGTCGAATACATGTACATGACCGACGTGCAGCAAAAGCGCTGGCTGCAGGCGCGTCTGGAGCCGATCCGCTCCACGCCGAGTTTCGATGTGCCGACCAAGAAGCGCATCCTCGAGCGTCTGACCGCTGCCGAGACGCTGGAAAAATATCTGCATACCCGTTATGTCGGGCAGAAGCGGTTCTCGCTCGAAGGGGGAGACACTTCCATCGTGGCGATGGATACCTTCATCAGCACGGCTGGCAATCTTGGCGTGCAGGAAATTGTCATCGGCATGGCGCACCGTGGTCGCCTCAATGTGCTGGTCAACATTCTGGGCAAGGCGCCCAAGATGCTGTTCGAAGAGTTCGAAGGCAAGCACGCTTCGGATCTTTCTGCGGGTGACGTGAAATACCATATGGGTTTTTCCAGCGACGTGAATACCGCTGGCGGTCCGGTGCACCTGACCCTGGCTTTCAACCCGTCCCACCTCGAGATCGTCAATCCGGTGGTGCAAGGCTCGGTCTATGCGCGCCAGAAACGTCGCGGCGAGGGAAGCAAGAGTCAGGTTGTGCCACTGCTGATCCACGGCGATGCCGCAGTGGCCGGTCAGGGCATCAACCAGGAACTCATCAATTTCAGCCAGACCCGTGGCTACGGTACGGGTGGAGCCGTGCATCTGGTCATCAACAACCAGATCGGCTTCACGACCTCGGACCCGCGCGATACGCGTTCCTCGCTGTATTGCACAGACATCTTCAAGATGGCCGAGGCGCCGATCTTCCACGTCAACGGGGATGACCCGGAAGCCGTGGCGCTGGCTTGCCAGCTGGCCATTGAATTCCGCCAGACTTTCAAGAAAGACGTGGTGGTGGATCTGCTGTGTTTCCGCAAGCTCGGTCACAACGAGCAGGACGAGCCGATGGTCACCCAGCCGCTGATGTACAAGAAAATTGCCCAGCATCCCGGTACGCGCAAGCTCTATGCCGACAAACTGGTCGGGCAGGGAGTGTGCACCGCGGATGAGCCGGACAAGATGATCGCGGAATACCGTGAGCATCTGGATCGTGGCGAGTTGCTCTACAACCCGGTGCTCTCCGGCCACAGCCGCAAGTTTGCGCAGGACTGGACGCCTTTTGCCAAGAAACCGTATACCGATGAAGCCGATACCACGGTGCCGATGGGCGAACTCAAACGGCTGGCTAAACGCCTGACCGATCTGCCCGAAGGTTTCACCCTGCATTCGCGTGTGGCCAACATCATCGAAGCCCGCAAGGCCATGGGTGAAGGGACACAACCGCTGGATTGGGGGATGGCCGAGAATCTGGCCTATGCCTCGCTGGTTGCGCAAGGGTATGGCATCCGCATTTCCGGGCAAGACTGCGGGCGGGGTACGTTCTTCCATCGCCATGCTGTGCTGCACGATCAGAATCGCGAAAAATGGGATGCTGGCAGTCATGTCCCGCTGGCCAACATCCAGCCGGACCAGGCCCCGTTCGTGGTGATCGACTCGGTGCTGTCCGAATCCGGCATCCTGGGTTTCGAATATGGCTATGCGACCGCCGAGCCGAATCAGCTCGTGGTGTGGGAAGCCCAGTTCGGCGACTTCGGCAACTGCGCCCAGGTGGTGATCGACCAGTTCATCGCGTCGGGTGAAGCCAAGTGGGGCCGTCAGGCCGGTATCACCATGCTGCTGCCGCATGGCTACGAAGGGCAGGGCCCGGAGCACTCCTCGGGTCGCCTGGAGCGTTACATGCAGCTGTGCGCCGAAAACAACTGGCAGGTTTGCGTACCTTCCACGCCGGCCCAGATCTTCCACCTGCTGCGCCGCCAGATGGTTCGCCCCCTGCGCAAACCGCTGGTGGTGATGACACCGAAATCCCTGCTGCGCCACAAGGATGCGATCTCCTCACTCGACGAACTGGCGGGCGGCAAGTTCCAGACCGTGATTGGCGAAGTCGACAAGCTCGATGCCAAGAAGGTCAAGCGCGTCGTGGTGTGCTCCGGCAAGCTCTACTACGAGTTGCTTGCGGAACGCCGCAGCAAGGAAATCAAGGACACCGCCATCGTGCGCCTTGAGCAGCTGTATCCCTTCCCCAATGATGCTTTTGCGGCCGAGCTGGCGAAGTACCCGAATGCCAAGGAAGTGGTGTGGTGTCAGGAAGAACCGCGCAATCAGGGGGCCTGGTACTGGATCGCCTCGCGGCAGCATCTGGCCCGCTCGATGGGCGCCAAGCATTCGCTGTATCTGGTCAGCCGTCCTGCCTCGGCCTCGCCGGCGGTGGGCTACTACGCGGTTCACAATGCCCAGCAGCGTGAAGTGGTGGAAGGTGCTTTCGGCAAACTCGGACAAGACCTGGCGCCGCGCTTCTGAGCGCGCCTGTCGGATAAAAACTGGAGAATCAGAACATGATCATCGAAGTCAAAGTTCCGCAATTGTCGGAATCCGTTTCCGAGGCCACGCTGGTGAGCTGGCATGCCCAGGAAGGTCAGGCGGTCAAGCGTGACCAGAACCTCATCGATATTGAAACCGACAAGGTGGTGCTGGAAACCCCGGCGCCGGCCGATGGTGTGATCGTCAAGATCATCAAGGGCGATGGTTCAACCGTGGTCAGTGGTGAGTTGATCGCCCACATCGATACCGAAGCCAAGGCCGGTGCGACGCCGGTTGCTGCCGCAGCTGCAGCACCCGCGGCAGTGGCCGCCAGTGCCCCCGCTGCTGCAGCTGCGCCTGCAGGGACAGGCCCGGCTGCACGCAAGATCCTCGCTGAAAAAGGTCTGGATGCGAGTGCCGTGCAAGGCACCGGCCCCGGCGGGCGCGTCACCAAAGGTGATGCGCTGGGGGTCACGCGTCCTGCCGCAGCAGGGAGCTCTGTATCCGTCTCGGCTGTCGCCGCCACAACCGCCAAGGCGGCAGACCTGCCGCAACCGCCTGTTCCGCCGGCGGTGGAAGCCGTACTCAGCGATCGCCCGGAACAACGTGTGCCGATGAGCCGCCTGCGTGCCCGCGTCGCGGAACGTCTGCTGCAATCGCAGGCCACCAATGCCATCCTGACCACCTTCAACGAGGTCAACATGGCGCCGGTGATGGAGCTGCGCAAAAAGTACGTCGAGAAATTCGAAAAAGAGCATGGCATCCGCCTCGGTTTCATGTCCTTTTTCGTCAAGGCTGCAGTGGCTGCACTGAAAAAATATCCGGTGCTCAATGCTTCGGTCGATGGGAACGACATCGTCTATCACGGTTATTTTGACATTGGCATCGCCGTGGGTTCGCCGCGCGGACTGGTCGTGCCGATCCTGCGCAATGCCGATCAGATGAGCATCGCCCAGATCGAGAAGAAGATTGCCGAGTTCGGCGCCAAGGCCAAGGAAGGCAAGCTTTCGATGGAAGACCTCTCTGGCGGCACCTTCTCGATTTCGGTTCGATGCTGTCGACGCCAATCATCAATCCGCCGCAGTCCGCGATTCTGGGGATTCATGCCACCAAGGACCGCCCGGTGGTCGAGAATGGTCAGATCGTGATTCGCCCGATCAATTATCTGGCGATGTCGTATGACCACCGGATCATTGACGGGCGTGAAGCCGTGCTTGGCCTCGTGGCCATGAAGGAAGCGCTGGAAGATCCTGCCCGTTTGTTGCTGGAAATCTAAGGAGTGAAGGAAGACAGGGGAAGGGAGAAGGGTGTGCAAACGCCAATTCTTTCCCTGATCTTCCAATCGAACAACAGATGTCTGGAGGTGAGTGGGGCCCCCTTCCCCCTTCTCCCTTCACCCTTCCCAGGGAACCCAAAATGAGCCAAGAATTCGATGTTGTTGTGATCGGTGGCGGCCCCGCCGGTTATGTTGCTGCCATCCGTGCTTCGCAACTCGGGCTGAAAACGGCCTGCTGCGAATCCGAGTCCTATGCTGATCCGAAGGGTCAGCCGCGTCTGGGCGGGACGTGCCTGAACGTGGGCTGCATTCCGTCCAAGGCCTTGCTGCATTCATCCGAACTGTACGATCAGGCGACCCACTCCTTTGTCATGCACGGGATCAAGGCCGATTCGGTCACCATCGATGTGCCCTCGATGATCCAGCGCAAGGACAACATCGTGACCCAACTGGTCACCGGCATCAAAAGCCTGTTCAAGAAGTACAAGGTTACCTTCATCGCGGGCCATGGCAGTTTCGTGGCGCAGGTCGATGGCAAGTGGCAGATCAAGATCGGCGAGGAAGTGGTGACGACCACCCATGTCATCGTCGCCACCGGCTCGCATGCCCGCCATCTGCCAGGTGTTCCTGTTGATCAGGAACTGGTGCTGGATAACGTCGGGGCTTTGAATACCTCCAATGTGCCCAAACGCCTGGGGGTGATCGGTGCTGGCGTGATTGGTTTGGAGATGAGTTCGGTGTGGAAGCGCCTGGGTTCTGAAGTCACCATTCTTGAAGCCATGCCGGATTTCCTCGCGGCTGCGGATGCTGCCGTGGCCAAGGAAGCCTGGAAGATTTTCACCAGCAAGCAAGGGCTGAAAATCCAGATGGGCGTGCAGATCAAGGAAGTCACTGCCAAGAAGAAAACCGTTGTCATCAAGTACGAAAATGATGAAGGCGACCAGACGCTGGAAGTCGACAAGCTCATCGTTGCTGTCGGGCGCGTGCCCAATACGGCCGGCCTGAACGCGGAAGGCGTGGGCCTTGCGCTGGATGATCGTGGTCGCGTGGCGGTGGATCATTACTGTGCGACCAATCTGCCCAATGTCTGGGCCGTTGGTGATGTCGTGCCGGGCCCGATGCTGGCGCACAAGGGCATGGAAGAAGGCGTGATGGTGGCCGAGCGGATCGCCGGTCAGGGCACCACGATCAATCACGACACGATTCCCTGGGTCATCTACACCCATCCCGAAGTGGCCTGGGTGGGCAAGACCGAGCAGGATCTGAAGGCCGCCAACATTCCCTTCAAGCACGGGCAGATTCCGTTCCTGGCGAATGGGCGTGCTTTGGGGCAGGGCGATACGACCGGTTTCGTCAAGGTGCTGGCACATGCCGAAACGGATCAGATCCTGGGCGTCCATATCCTGGGTACGAACGCGTCCGAGCTGATTGCCGAGGCGGTGGTGGCGATGGAGTTTGGTGGAGCGGCCGAAGATCTGGCACGCACCAGTCATGCCCATCCGACTTTGTCCGAAGCCATGCACGAAGCGGCGCTGGCTGTAGACAAGCGCTCCTTGCACTTCTGATCTAATTCCGTAAAGGGGAAGGGATAAGGGGGAAAGGTATAGCCCCCGACTCCCTTCTCTGACAGAGGGCCGGGCAGGGGCATTTCCCTTCGCCCTTCTTCTTTTCGTGTGAGTCCTTCGCCTTCTCCCTTTCCGTCAATGTCTGCCCACACGATTCTCAACGTACCCGAATTTGGTGTGCGTGAAGCTTATGATGCATTGCTGCGCACGCGTGGGTATACCGCCGATCCTGCCCAGCTGAATGCCGTGACACGCTTGCAGCGGCTCTATGGGGAGCTGCTCAGTTTCAAGGCGCAACGCCGTACCTCTTTGCGCAAACTCTTCATTCATCCCGATCTGCCGCATAGCGTATTTTTGTGGGGCGGCGTCGGGCGGGGCAAGAGTTTCATCATGGATTGCTTTTTCGACGCGGTACCGTACAAGCGCAAACGCCGCGTGCACTTCCATGCCTTCATGCACGAGCTGCACGCTCAGCTACGCGCCCACAAGAGCGAAGACGATCCGCTGGCCCGGGTCGCCGATGATCTGGCGAAGCAGGTGCGCTTGCTGTGCTTCGACGAATTCCATGTGTCGGATATCGCCGATGCAATGATTCTCGGCCGGCTTCTGCAGGCGCTGTTCGAACGGGGTGTGGTCTTCGTGATGACATCCAACTACCCCCCGGATGGGCTCTACCCCAATGGCTTGCAGCGCCATAATTTCTTGCCGACCATCGAATTGATCAAAGCCCAGTTCGATGTGCTGGAGGTCGACAACTGCACGGACTACCGTCTGCGTACGCTGGAATCGCTCAATATGTACATCGTGCCGGCCGACGAAGCTGCCCAGCTGGAATTGGCCAGTCACTTCAGCAAGATTGCTGGAGGAGACGGAGCCGCTGGTGAAATCCTCGTCCAGGAGCGTGCCTTGCCGGTGCGGCGTGTCGCGCCTGGCGTGGTCTGGTTCGATTTTTCCATCCTGTGCGGTGGTTTGCGATCACAGAACGACTACCTCGACATTGCCCGGGAGTACAACACCGTCATTCTTTCGGGCGTGCCGGTCATGAGCCGCAATCAGGGCAATGAAGCGCGTCGTTTTACCTGGCTGATCGACGTGCTCTACGACTGTCGCGTGAAGCTGATCCTGAGTGCCGAAGCCGATGCGGCCGAACTGTATCGCGAAGGCCCCAACGCCCAGGAATTTCCGCGTACCGTCTCCCGCCTGATCGAGATGCGCTCGCACGAATATCTCGCCCAGCCCCACCGCGCGGAGTAGCAATACTGCCGGCGGCGAATGCGAAATGTGGGAGCGACGTCCACGTCGCGAAGCCGTGCATTCGCGACGTGGACGTCGCTCCCACAGAAGGCCTGTCCCAAGAACCTCGCCCCGCCTTGCGCTGCAGCCCGGTGTTGCGGGGAAGCGCGTAGGGTGGGCACGGTGTGCCCATGCGGCGTATGGTTTGGAGATATTTGTTTACGCGTGGGCTCACCTAGCCCACCCTACCTGGCTGAGTAGTGATTCCACCGGACGTGAGCCGATTGTTGGAGCGGCCAGTGGCCGCGAAGTTTTTGCTGGCGGATCGCGCTCACATCGAAATAGCCTGGATTAGCCGCAATGTCGCGTAATCCGAGGCGCCGCAGGCGATGCAGGTTTTGCATATCGACCTGCGATCCGCCAGAGCCACATCCCTAGAGGGTTTGCAGGCTGGCATGCGGGAGAGGCGCGTCCATATTGACAGTGCTGATTGGGTCTTGAAGAAGTCCGCCGCTGTATGTATCTCTTCAATGATCGTGCCATGCTATGCGTGGAAGTGTCGTTATAGGCTAGCCCTGAGTTCTTACTGCACGAGAAATTCCAAAAACATGGCGTTGTTGCCAAACATATCTAGCTGAACCTAAAACTTCCATCTGGGCGGAAGAGATCTCGCACGCCGAAGCGCAAGCGGGGGTAAGTTCCTCCGTCAAGCGCCGCATTGAAGACTTGGAAATAGGCGTTGACGAATAGAGGTTCAGAATCACAAAAGGTCGCGTATTCAATAAGCTCACCGTAGTCGAGCGCGATACAAGGAAGGCCGGTCTGTGCGTGCAATTGCAGCAGACGCTTGCTGTAAACATCGTACATATCCAAGAAGAACTCTCGAACCACAACAAGGCTTAGAACGTTCCGTCTCCCGAGGTCTACTACTTCATCGCGTCCGTCAATGCGCATCACTAGCGGTCGCGTGCGATCAAGGTAATTGATAGCACCACCGATTTGCGTACAGCCTTCGTCAAGCTGCTTGACCGACTTCCTCCGCTTTCTTTTCAGAGAGTTGTTGAGCATCTGCTCCGTGTTTGGAGAGTCCTTTGCTTGAACGATTAGGCACAAGTTATCAGTGATCACCACGACGTCTGCTATCTCCTCACCGTCATAGTGTCGCTTAGGTGCGTGATAAATCTGTTCTGGGCTGAAAATGCGTTGCAGAAGCAGAATGATGTCCACTTCTTGGAACTGCCCTGGCTCCAATTTCACCAGAGGGACTTCACTAAAGCCTTTGGTGCCATGAAATCTATACAGATCAGGACGTTCATCCTTGAAAACGCGGTCTTCTGGGTAGAGAGGCGTTTCAAAGCGTACCGTGACTGCATCTGCATCGTCTTCGATAGTGCGTAAGCTAAACCACGAATGTCCAGCGTCCTTCCATCGATGGGCAAGCTCATGGGTCAAGGAATACAGCTTCACATGCTCAAGTCGCACACGAGATCTCAAAGGAGTCTCCGCTACACCAAGATACCCAAGCAATTCCCGATTGTGTTCATCAAAAAGGCGAATCGTGAACGTTCCGGCAAGAAGTGTTTGGATCAGCATGTGTGATGTGCTGTCCAGAGCAAGCGGCGTCCATAGCATCAAAGGACTATCAGCGTCATCCAAGAACACCGTCATCAATCCCAAGGTTGAGTCACCATTGACCTCAATCGGCACAGCATAGACTTTGACCCCCCTATTCATTCGGGCCGCCAGCAAGAACTGATGTGGCATTTTCATCAGAAATAGAGGAAGTAGCTCCCCCGGCACGGTAACGACGTGCAACCCAATTGGATAGTTCAATGCGTCATGCCAAAAATCTGGGTGGGTATCGCTTAATAGGATTGTGGTCATAGTGTTCCGCTCTTGGCTGACTGCTCAGTGAATATTTCTGTTGTATCAAGGCATTGCCGTCAGACGCGAGGCTTTTCTCAAAGCACCAGAAACGCCCCCGCAGCCACCACAGTTGGCAGCGCCGCGGCTGCGAGCAAGCCCAGCGGGCTGATCGCGCCATCTTCAAAGCATTCGCGTAGCACGGCGAAGCCGGCTGGGTTGGGGGCATTGGCGATCACGGTGAGCCCCCCACCGCTAACGGCGCCGGCCACCAGCGCGTAGCGAAAGCCTTCCGTGCTGCCTTCGACCAGCGAGCCCAGATAGGTGAGCGCAGCGTTGTCGGTGAAGGCAGTGAGGCCCATGGCGCCGAAGAACAGAACGGTGTCATGCAGTCCACTCAGGATGGGTTGCAACCACCATTGCTGGAAGGAGCCGAGCACGACCAGCCCGGCGAGAAACAGCGCAACCATCAGGCCTTCACGCAGGATCAGGCGATCCTGATAGCGTGCATAGGCATCTGCAAAACCGAGAAAGAGCAGGAAGATGGCCAGGAACACCACCGGGTGATGGCCGTACAGCACCACGCCAGCCAGACAGAGCAGATGGATGGCGATGACAGGCCACGGGATGGTGGTGTCCGACGGTGCTGTTGCGCGCGGCAGGATGCCTTGCAGCTCGCTTCTGAACAGCATGGTCAGCAGTGTGGTGTTGATCAGGACCGCAATCGCTGCTTTCCAGCCAAAGCTGCTGGCCATGAAGGCTGAATCCCAGCCCCAGGCACCCGCAACCATCAGGACCGGGGGCGCGGCGAAACTGGTGAGTGTTCCGCCGATGGAAATGTTGACGAACAGTGCGCCGAGGGTGGCGTATTTGAAGCGATGGGAGACATTCTGCGAGTAGTAGTGCTCGCGCAGCAGCAGGGCGGCCAATGTCATTGCGGCAGGTTCGGTAACAAGGGAGCCGAGCAAGGGCACGCCGCAAAGGACGACGAAATAGCGTGCGACTGGTTGTGGCAGTGGCAGGACGCGGGCGAGTTGTTCGACGAGCGTGCCGCAGATTTCGAGTACTGGACGCGAGGCTGCGATCACCATGATGGCAAACACGAACATCGGCTCGGTGAAATTGAGCCCTTCCAGATGCTCAACCGTCGACGTGGAGCCTATCGAAGCGGCCATCACGATGATCAGCACGGTCGCCCAGATGCCGAACACGGCTTCGATCTCGCCCATGAAATGCCACAGCCCCGCATGGGCGCCGCCCGCGTGCGCCAGATGCTCGAAACGCGGGGTCAGGAAGGTGTGCAGGATGGCCAGCGCAAACAACGCGGTGGCGAGGATTTCGATGCTGTGATTCATGCGTGGGCCTTGTTTGTCAGCGCGTATGACAGACCCGCATTATGCGGCGAGGTTCCGCTGGGGCAACCGGTCTTTCGTGCACATGGCGCTTGCACGGATGGGCGTCGATAATGCAAAGGCATTCCTTGTCTCCGGAGTTCTCATGCGAAATATTTTGTTGGCGTTGGCCATTCTCTGCACCTCCTTGTCGGCACAGGCTCAACAGCGCATGGAAATCTTCGCCCTGCAGCACCGCCTGGTGGAACAGGTGTTGCCCGCTCTGCAGCCGCTGCTGGAGCCGGGTGGAACGATGTCGGCCATGAGTGGCAAGATCATTGTGCGTGCGTCAGCTGCGAATATTGCGCAGTTGCGTCAGGCGCTCGAAGCGATCGACACGCGTTCGCGCAGTCTGATGATCTCGGTGCGCCAGGGCAGTGCGGCGCAAGAGGACGACACGCGCATCGGCGCAGAGGGGCGGGTGCAGATCCGCAATGGCGAATTGGATGTGGAAGGGCGCGGGCAGGCGACGGCACGCACGACGCAGTACAACGGCCGTACGCTGCAGACGATCCAGACTGTCGAGGATGGCGAGGCTTACATCTATCTGGGCAAGTCGGTGCCGCTGCCCATGACCCGGATCGTGTATGGACCCGGCGGCGCAGTGGTTTCGCGCAGCACGCAGTACGCGGATGTCGGGTCGGGTTTTGCGGTTCGTCCGCAACTGGCAGGCGATCAGGTGGTGCTGGACATTACGCCGCAAACCCAGCGCATGAACGGCAGTGGGGCAATTGAAGGCAGCCGGCTGTCGACCACGATCCGCGGTCGCTTGGGAGAGTGGTTGCCACTCGGCGGTATCAGTCAGCAGGGCGAGACCAGCGGGCGTGGCGTCCTTGATTATCGCAGCGGGCGAAGCGAACAGAGCAGCGAATACTGGATCAAGGTCGACGCTGTGGAGTAGTCAGGCATACAGCGCACTCTGCGCTTCTTCCCGGTTATCCCCGTGCCACGGTTTCGTTGAACACCTGCATCTCGGAAAGCGGTGCGACACCTTCATCTTCGATGATGTCTTCACCGCTGGCGAGGAGTCGTGCGTAGGCCCCGTTGGCGGCCAGCAGTTGTTCGTGGCTGCCAATCTCCACGATACGCCCGCGCTCCATCACGACTATCCGGTTGGCATCACGGATGGTGGTCAGGCGATGGGCTACGACCAGTACGGTGCGGTCGCGGCGCAGTTCCACCAGCGCTTCGCGCACCACGCGTTCGGATTCGTTGTCGAGCGCAGAGGTGGCCTCGTCCAGCAGCAGGATCGGCGCATTCTTGAGGAAGGCGCGGGCAATTGCCAGGCGCTGGCGCTGGCCGCCGGAGAGCTGGTTGCCGTTGGTGCCGATGCGCGAGTCAAAGCCGTGTTGCAGTTTGCCGATGAATTCCATGGCATGGGCCTGTTCAGCGGCGTGCTCGATGGCGGCCATGTCCGCGCCTTGATGACCATAGGCGATGTTGTTGCTCACACTGTCATCAAACAGTGCTGCATGCTGCCCGACCAGTGCGATCTGCTCGCGAAGGTTTGCCAATGGCATGTCCTGGAGCGCAATGCCGTCGATCCGGATCCGGCCGGATTGAGTCTCGAAGAACCGGGCGACCAGCGCCATCAGTGTGGTCTTGCCACTGCCGGAGGCGCCCACGAAGGCCACGGTTTCACCGGGTGCGATAGCCAGCGAGAAATTGTCGATGGCGGGGGCCTCCTGGCCAGGATAGGAAAAGCTGACCTGTTCGAAGCGGATTTCGCCACGGGCGCGCTCAATCTGCTGCGTACCGTGGTCTTCCTCGCGATGCAGGTCGAGCAATTCGAAGATGCTCTGTGCACCGGCCAGCCCGCGCTGGATGGTGGCGTTGATGTTGGTCAGGCGCCGGATCGGTTCGAAAATCATCGAGGTGACCGTCACATAGGCCATCAGCCCTCCCGGCGTGAGCAAGCCATTGGTGACCAGGCTGCCCGCAGCGTACAGCACCCCGGCCACCGCCATGAAGGCGAGGACCTGGACCATCGGCACATTCAGGGCCGAGATCCGCACCACACGCATGGTTTCGCGGCGCAAGTTGTTCGAGATGCGTGCAAAGCGTGATGCTTCGTGCGCCTGGGTGCCGAAGATCTTGATTTCACGTAGGCCGGCGAGTTGTTCTTCAACGGCGCAGGTCATTTCCCCCATCTGTAATTGCTGGGTACGGTTCGAGGCGCGCATGCCCGAACTGGCTTTGCGGATCACCCAGGCGATCAGCGGCCCGACTGCGAGAATGATCAGGGTGAGGTGCCAGGCGCTGTAAAAAAGCCAGCCGAGGAGCGCCAGGACAGTCAGGGAGTCCTGGATGACAATGATCCAGGCATTCGACAACGCTGCGCCGACTTGCGGAATGTCGTAGGTGATCCGCGAAAGCATGCGCCCCGAGGTCTGAGCCTGATGGGTGGAGACCGGCAGTGCCATCTGGTGGTTGAAGACCAGGCGGCGCAGGTCGTCGATGGCTTTGTTGGCCACCCACTGGCTGGATACGCTCGATGTGTATTCGGCCAGGCTCTTGCAGAACACAATCGCGATCAGTGTGAGCAGGACCCGCTCCAGCGCATCATGGTTATTGGCGATGAGGACGTCATCCACCAGGGCTTTCATCTGTTGCCCCATCAACGGCGTGAGGGCCGCAACGGCGGCCATGGTCAACATCGAAAGCAGCGACACCCGCCAGTAAGGTTTGATGTAGGCGAGGAGACGGCGGTAGAGCTGGAGGGAGTCTTTCATCACGGGGAGAAACGCTGCATGGACCGGGCCGGAATGGCTGGGTGTTCCGGACGCATTGTAGCAGCGGGGCGCTCCGCCGCTGTGTCAGCGCAAACCGGCCTGCCCGGGGATGACCAGGCTGGCCGGTGACGGGGCAGATCAGAATGCGTAGGACAGGCCGATGCTCAGCACCGGATACCACTTATAACCGTTGATCTTGTCTTGTACCTTTTGCTGTTCGACGGCAACGTCAGAACGCAACTGGGTGCATTGTGCGGCACTCAGTGCCGTACCGCAGGTGACGTTGACGTTGGTTGAAAGCTTGCCTTGGTAATAGGCACCGAGATCCGCGAAAAAGCCCAGGCCGCTCTTGCCGATCATGCCGTAACCAATGCCCAGATAGGGCGCAACGCTGTTGCTGGGTTTGATCTGCCCATCCAGACTGCCGACTTCGCTGCCCTGATAGGTGTGACCGTTGATCGTATAGACGCCCCCTGTGGGGCGGCCCGTGACATCGACCTTGTTGCTGTTGAACACCAGACCGCCAGAGATGCGGAAACCATGCGCGACATCCCAGTCGATCAATACCTTGGTCGCGGACATCTTGAGCTTGGCGTCGTAATCGACATCCGTCGAGTTCATGCTTTTCGAGTAATTGAAACCGGCATAACCGAGGCGGGCCCCGAACGATTCGCTGAGCTGATACCCCAGATCGATGCCATAGCCGCTGGTACCGACTTGCAGGCCTGCGCCAACATCGGCGAAAGCAGGGCTGCAGGCCAGGGCGAGCAGCGAAATGAGCAGTGTCTTGCGATGCATGGTGGTTTTCCTTTGCGTGGGAGTGGGAGGCTGCGCGCGGGATCCGGAGTATTGAACCCGCAGCGTGCATATACGGTAGGAAACGCCCGGAGCCTTAGGAAAATTCGCAAGAACTGGGGAAACCCCTGACGAATTACTCGCGGTGCAATACCTTGTCGACCAGAAAGTCTGCCCAGCCACGGGTGTGGAAGGCTTCCTTGAGCTGGTCACGATCGTAGACCGTGGTAAGCCAGGTCATGAAATCGACAGGCTTGGAGACGTTGGCCAAGCAGTATTGCTCGAAGAAAAAATCGAGGATGCCGGTTTTCGAGCCTTTGAAGTGGCCGTAATACCAGGCCAGTTCGCGCATGGCCTGGTGGACGGGCTCGCCCAGCCGGAACATGCGGAACAAGGCGGCGGCGAAACCAGCACGATCTGCACCGCTCTTGCAATGGATCAGCACCGGGTACTCGATGCGTCCGAACAGGGCCTGGGCGTCCTGGATGACCTCGGCGTAGGGGGCGCTGCGGGACATGATGCCCTTGAAGTCGATGAGCGTGATGCCCAGGCTGCGGCAGGCTTCGGCTTCCAGTGCGTAGCGGCGGGTATCGTCGGCACCCCGCAGGTTGATGATGGTCTTGATGCCGTACTGGCGCTGGTATTTGCGGATCTGCCCAGGGCTGGGCTGGCTGCTCCGATACAGGCCGCCAGGCAAGGCGTGCAGGTTGTTGTAGAACACGCGGAAGATGCCGTGATCGACAAAGATCATGTCCAGATAGGCCAGTAGACGGCCAGAAAAGCTTGTTACATCACGTGCCACGGAAAAGTACCGATCAGCCCGGCAGGGCAAAGGCGGGGATTATGCTTTAAAAACGGCACCGAGTTCTGCGCTTTGCGTGCCAGGCCGGGCATGTCGCTCCTTTGTCGCTCGTGGTCTTGTGCCAGCGCAGGTGCTAGCCCAGCTTCTCGTCCTGTGCTGGGGGGGCGACCCGCAGGACTTCCTCCAGACAGGTTTGCCCCTTGGCGATCTTGAGTGCGCCAGATATGCGCAGCGGTTTCATGTCTTCGCGGTAAGCCTGCTGGCGGATCAGGGCGAGGTCGGCCCCGTTCTGGATCTGGCGGCTGATGGCAGGGGACATCAACAGGGTTTCGTAGATGCCCATGCGTCCCATGTAGCCGGTGTTGCGGCACTCCAGGCAACCAACCGGGTGGTAAAGCTGCTTCGGGACCGGAGCCTTGAAAGGAATGGTCAGTTGGGCCCAGACCGTGGCTTCTTCTTCCGTGGGTGCAGCGGCTTCCTTGCAGTGCGGGCACAGGGTGCGCACCAGGCGTTGTGCCATCACGCCGAGGATGGTGGCGTTGAGCAGGTAGGCCGGAACACCCAGGTCGAGCATGCGGGTGATGGCCGAAGGCGCATCGTTGGTGTGCAGGGTGGAGAGCACCAGGTGACCGGTCAGCGCGGCCTGGATGGCCATTTCGGCGGTCTTCAGGTCACGGATTTCACCAATCATGATGATGTCCGGATCTTGCCGCATCAGGGCGCGCACCCCATCGGCAAAATCCAGATCGATCGAGGCCTGGACCTGCATCTGGTTGAATGCCGATTCGACCATTTCGATCGGGTCCTCAATGGTGCAGACGTTGACCTCTTCAGTGGCGAGCTGCTTGAGGGTGGAATACAGCGTGGTGGTCTTGCCCGAACCGGTCGGGCCGGTTACCAGAATGATGCCGTTGGGCTGGCGGGTCATGTGCCCCCAGCGCGAGATGTCTTCGTCGGTGAAACCCAGCTCGACGAAATTACGCACCAGCACATCCGGATCGAAAATCCGCATCACCAGCTTTTCGCCAAACGCGGTGGGGAGCGTGGACAGGCGCAGCTCGACTTCCGTGCCTTGCGGCGTGCGCGTCTTGACGCGGCCATCCTGCGGCCGGCGCTTTTCGACCACATCCATGCGGCCGAGGATCTTGATCCGGCTGGTCATCGCATTGATCACGCCCATCGGTAGTTGATAGACCTGGTGCAGCACGCCATCGATGCGGAAACGCACGATGCCGACGTCGCGCCGCGGCTCGACGTGGATGTCAGATGCGCGTTGCTCGAAAGCGTATTGCCACAGCCAATCGACGATGCTGACGATATGCTGCTCATTGGCATCGAACTGGCGATTGGTCTTTGAGAGCTCGACCAATTGCTCGAAATTCGAGATCGAATTGCCTTGTTGCGCTTCTTTCTGCGTGGCTTTCTTGACCGAGCGGGCGAGGTTGTAGAACTCGACCTGGAAGCGTTCGATATCCAGCGGATTGGCAAATACCCGGCGGATCGGCTTGCGCAGCACCGGCGTCAGCTCGTGTTCCCATTCGCGGATGTAGGGCTCGGCACTGGCTATCACTACCTCATGAGCGGTGACCTGCACCGGCAACACCTGCAGGCGCGATGCGTAGGCGGCCGTCATGATTTCGGTGACCGCCGCAAAATTGATCTTGAGCGGATCAATATGGAAGTATTCCAGCCCGAGTTTGCCGGCCAGCCATTCGGTCAGGGCTTCCAGATGCAAGGCTTTGTGAGGTGCTTGCTGGCTCTTGAACTGGCGTTCCGCAATGATCGCCAGCGGGTGCACGGCTTTGCTGCTGTGACGCTCGGTGTGCACCAGCTCAGCCTCTTCGCGGGTGAGGAGCTGGTCTTCAAGCAGCAGGCGCAAGACTTCCTTGAGCGTGAGTTTGTGCTCTGCCTGGGTAATGGAGACGACGGAGGCTTTGGGATGAGTGGCGCCGGAAGCGGCTTTGGGCATGTCGATGCGCCTCAGAGAATTTGTTACCGACTTTAGGTGTCCCGAATCGCTGGAGCAATCCGCCTCGCGGATTTTTGCACAGCTTTGCACACATTAACGATCTGCGGGGCAGGATGCTGAGCATGCTACCATCGTCAGGCTTTTTCTCCGCCTGCCCATGCACGACATCGCCGCTCATTTTGCCAAAGAAGGTTCGCTTGCCCGCGTGGTTCCGGGTTTTTTTGCTCGTCCGCAGCAAGTCGAAATGGCCGAGGCGATAGCCCGGGCGATCAAGGGCAACCGGGCGCTGGTGGCCGAAGCCGGAACCGGCACTGGCAAGACCTTTGCCTATCTCGTGCCGGCCTTGCTGTCAGGTGGCAAGGTGATCATTTCCACCGGGACCAAGACCCTGCAGGATCAGCTCTTCCACCGTGATCTGCCTGCTGTGCGCAAGGCGCTCAAGGTGCCGGTCAGCGTAGCCTTGCTCAAGGGGCGGCAGAACTATGCCTGCCACTATCACATTACGCGGTCGATGTCGGAAGGGCGTTTCCTCAATCGCGAGGATGCGGTGCATATCCGCACCATCTCCAAGTGGCTGTTGCACACCATGACGGGGGACAAATCCGAATGTGCCGGTGTGCCCGAGGATTCGACGGTGTGGCTGGCGGCCACGTCCACGCGTGACAACTGTCTGGGCCAGGAATGCCCGAACGCCAAGGAATGCTTCGTGATGGCCGCGCGCCGTACGGCCCAGGAATCCGATGTGGTGGTGGTGAATCATCACCTGTTCTTTGCCGACGTGATGCTGCGCGACGAAGGCATGGGTGAACTGCTGCCCGCCTGCAACACCGTGATCTTCGACGAGGCCCATCAACTGCCGGAAACCGCCAGCATGTTCTTTGGTGATTCGGCTTCGACCGGGCAGATGCTCGATCTGGCGCGCGATACGCGAACCGAGGCCTTGATTGCTGCGCGTGATTTCGTGCCTTTGCAGGACGCCACGCGGGCGCTCGAAAAGGCTGCCCGTGATCTGCGTCTGGCCATTCCTGGCGAGAACGCGCGTCTCGGTTATGAACAGGTTGCGGACAAACCCGATTTTTCCAGCGCACTGGACGTGGTCGAGCGCGAGATGGAGAGTTTCGTGGGCCTGCTCGAGAGTCAGGCAGAACGCTCCGAAGGCCTCGAAAAGTGCTGGCAGCGGGCTACCGAATTGCATACACGGGTTGGTAACTGGCGGCGCCTGAACCAGCCGGACACGATCCGCTGGGTCGAAGTCTTCAGCCAGTCCGCGTCGCTGAACACCACTCCCTTGCGTGTGGCCGAAATCTTCCGCAAGCAGATCGAAGGTCAGGCCAAGAGCTGGATCTTTGCTTCGGCAACGCTGGCCGTCGGCAAGAGTTTTGGTCACTACTGCGGCGAACTCGGGCTGGACGTGCTGGACCCGCCGCCCGAAACGGGCATGTGGGGCAGCCCGTTTGCCTATGACGAGCAGGCCATGCTGTACGCCCCGGCCAACATGCCGGACCCGAACAGCCCGGATTACATCGACGCGGTGATCGAAGCCGCCATGCCGGTGATCCGCGCAGCACAAGGCCGTACCTTCGTTCTGTGTACTTCGCTGCGTGCCATGCAGCGCATCCATGAAGGCTTTGAATCGCGTTTCCACCGCCAGGCGCTGGACTTCCCTTTGCTGCTGCAAGGGCAGGCGTCACGCAGCGAGCTGCTGGAGCGCTTCCGCATGCTTGGCAATGCGGTACTGGTGGCAAGCCAGAGTTTCTGGGAAGGCGTGGATGTGCCGGGTGATGCGCTCTCGGTGGTGATCATCGACAAGCTGCCTTTTGCGCCGCCCGATGATCCGGTGCTCAAAGCCCGTGTCGGCTGGCTGGAAAAGCAGGGACGCAATCCGTTCATGGAATACCAGTTGCCGCGCGCCGTGATCAGCATGAAGCAGGGCGCGGGACGCCTGATCCGCAGCGAGCGCGACCGGGGCGTTCTGATGGTGTGCGACCCGCGCATGATCACCAAGCCTTACGGTAAACGCGTCTGGCAAAGCCTGCCGGCGATGCGTCGTACGCGGGTGGAAAATGAGGTCGTAGCCTTTCTCGAAACCCTGCCTGCGCCTGCAGAAATCGTTCGCTGAACAAACAATCGGGGACGTGTTGCTGCAAGGCAACGGGGCGCTGTAACAATCCGAAAGTAGTATGTATGATTGAATCAGTTACCGGCGTTACTGGTAACACTTTCTGGTCATACGCTATCCCGGGGCAGACATGGACGGAGTGGTTTTCGCCAAAACCGTGTTCGGAGTCGATGAGTTGCAGCAGCGGCAGATGCGTTTGCATCCGCGCTTGCGTACCTTGTTGGTCATGGTGGATGGCAAACAGACCGCCAGCCAGCTGGTGAAGACCTTGTCGGCAGCCGGAGTCACCGAAGAGCATCTGCAGCAGTTGCAGGACGCCGGCTTGATCCAGCCCGTGCAGGTGCCGCCGCCCGCGCCAGTCAGCAAACCGGTTTCGGCATCGCTGCTGACAGTTTTGCCGGATGAAGTCCCCAAAGATGAATCCAGTCGCCTGATGAGCCTGTACCGGATTTACGGCGAAGTGATCCGTGAATCCTTCGGCTCCCGGGCCAATGCCTATCTGAAGAAACTCGACAAGGCCGCGCGGATCGGCGATTACATCGCCCTGGGCAACGAGATCATCACCGCCCTGAATCAGTCCATGCGGGTCGAGCAGGCCGTTGCCTTCAAGACCTGCGTTAAACCCTATCTGCGCTGATACAAACCCCGGCAGGTGCTAGCCGGGCTGGATCGGAATCACGCGCTTTTTGAGCGGTCTGCCGGGTATTCCGCCTTGCAATTGGCGCCGACGTTCGCGTTCGCGCCATGCTGCGCGGACCCCCAGCAGCAGGGCGAGGATCAATGCGTAGATCAAGGGCTGCGTGATATCACGCTTGACCAGCCACCAGTAATGCAGGACCCCGATGATCGCGATGGCATAGGCGCTGCGATGCAATGCCTGCCAGCGTTGCCCGCCGAGCGCGCGGATGGCCGCGTTGAAGGATGTTGCTGCAAGTGGAACCAGCAGTACGAATGCAGCGAAGCCTGCCGTGATGAAAGGGCGTTTGAGGATATCTTTGGCGATGCTTCCCCAATCGAAAAACTGATCCAGCCACAGATACGTGATGAAGTGGAGCAGGGCATAGAAAAACGCGTAAAGCCCGAGCATGCGCCGGGTGCGGACCAGCCAGTTCAGCCCGCTGAGTTTGCGCAACGGCGTGACAGCCAGTGAAACCAGCAAAAGGCGCAGTGCCCAGTCACCCGTTCCGCGTGTGATGGCTTCGACCGGATTGGCGCCCAAGCCATCGTTGAAGAAACCCCAGCCCAGATGTATCAAAGGGATCAGGCAGAGCAGAAAAAGGCTCAGCTTGATCCATGCAATGCCGTGCGAGGAAGGCGTTTTCAGCCAGGCCGGTGCCTGCATCAGAAGTTCTTCTTCAAGTCCATGCCGGCGTATAGCCCGGCCACTTCGTCATAGCCGTTGAACAGCAGGGTCTTGCGCTTGGTGAGCTCACCGATGCGCCGTTCCGTTTCTTGTGACCAGCGCGGGTGATCGACATTCGGATTCACGTTCGAGTAAAACCCGTATTCATTGGCAGCGGCTTTGTTCCAGGCCGTGCCTGGCATCTTCTCGGTCAG
>Ga0316604_10000689_pt1 | contig 37176 bp, 40 predicted proteins | sample OWC_soil_day20_C_FD_207650 | JGI IMG/M metagenome (GOLD analysis project Ga0316604, IMG submission 207650) | Wetland soil microbial communities from Old Woman Creek delta, Ohio, United States - OWC_soil_day20_CT | ecosystem: Environmental > Terrestrial > Soil > Wetlands | place: USA: Ohio... | reverse complement strand
TTGGAACCAAACGGCTGATGCTGAAATCCGCTGCCCAGCATATGACAAAAATCAGCTAAAAAACCTGCCCGCGCTGGCGCGCGGGCAGGTCTGTTTTGATCGAAATAAATCCCTTTTGGTTCCGTAGGTTCGGCGCCTATTCCAGCAGTTCTGTAAAGCTGATGAGATAACCGTCGCAAATTTGCCGTTTCTGGGTTTCGTAGTCAGCGTAATAGCTGTCATGTACGCCTATAACTGTCATGCCAGCCTCTTTTGCGCTTCGGCAGCCCTCGGGGGAGTCCTCAAATAAGGTACAGTCCTGAGGTAAAACTCCTAACATACGGGCCGCTGTTCGGAAGGTCTCGGGATCACGCTTTTCCATCCCCAGTTCCTGGGCAAAGATTACTTCGGAAAAATAGTGATCAATGCCGTGCCGCTTTAGAACCAGCTGGCACAGCTCCGGCACACAGGCCGTCACAATTGCCATTGATGTACCCTGTGCGGCACACTGGGCAAGGTATTCCGCTACACCGGGCTTCATTGGTACATGCAGCGCGTAGGCATCCTCAGCCAGCGCCATCCAGCTCGCCATAATCTCTTCCACTGTTTCACTGAGATGATAATAGGTTCTTGTAAATTCCGACGCAACAGGGAAAATGGAGTGAGAGACAAACTCCGTATAGTCCCGGGTGGGGGAGAGTCCCCGGCTTGCCAAAAACTGCAGATCCACCTGAATCCATATACCGTTGGAATCAATCAGCGTTCCGTCTAAATCAAAAAGCTTCAAAGATAAAACCTCCATGGAAAATCCGCCGCTTCCTCGGCATAATCGATCCCGATGCGCTTACCGGTTTTGATGTTCTCGGGAGTATCACCCTGTGTAAGATAGAGCTTGTCTCCCAGCAAATCCAGACCGTTCTGTTCTCTGGTAAGGGATAGTGCTTTACACACTTTCCCCGGACCGTTCAGCAATTGTCGGCGCTGATAGGCCGTCATATCATCAGGTGCACAGCCATACCGGCTGTGCACCATGCGCTCCAGTCCCTCAATGGGTTCCAAACCACGGATCAGAACGGCGCAAGGTTCCCCTTCCGGTTCCGTGACTAGGTTCAGGCAGCAATACATGCCGTAGATCAGATAAATGTACGCGGTGCCCGGGCGGGAAAACATGATTTCCGTCCGCGGTGTGCGGCGGTATCCATAAGCGTGGCAGGCTTTGTCAATGGATGCGACATAGGCCTCTGTTTCGGTGATACGGCAGACCAGACGGTCCCCGTCCACGTTGCGGATGAGTCGTTTGCCCAGCAGTTCCCGCGCCACAGTCACCGTATCGCGATTGTAAAATTCTCGAGTTAACATACACATCTTCAGCCTCTTAATTGATGTGATCCATTTTAAAATACGTTATTCATCATAACACGAAAAGAAAGAACTGACAATCATGAAAAACACGATTCTCCTTCGCCTGGTGAAGCCCCTGATGGTGCTTGCAACCATTATCTGGGGTTCAAGCTTCATTGTTTTGAAAGACACGCTTAATTATATGTCTGTGTTATTTATTCTCGCGATGCGATTTAGCATCGGCGCGGTGATCCTCCTGCTGGTCAAGCGGAAAGCATGGAAAACAATTGACCGTACCTCCCTGCTGGGAGGCACGGTGATGGGAGTTCTTCTGTTTGTGGCCTATGTCCTTCAAACCTTTGGACTTGCGGATACCACACCGGGAAAAAATGCATTTTTCACCTCGGTTTACTGTATCATTGTACCGTTTTTATATTGGGCGATTGAACGCAACCGCCCGGACCGTTATCATCTTTTGGCTGCGTTGTTTTGTGTCACGGGAATCGGATTCGTATCTTGGGATGGAGGGTTTTTTCTTTCTGAGGGAGATTGCCTGACGCTGATCAGCGGGTTTCTCTATGCGGTTCATATTATTGCGGTGACGCATTTTACCAAGGGACGTGATGCTCTGCTGCTGACGGCCATTCAGTTTACGGTCACGGCGCTGCTCAGTTGGCTGTTTGTTCCTCTTCAAGGATTTCCACAGGGAGACATTTCGAGCTATGCTTGGCTTGGAATCCTTTATCTCGGCGTCTTTTCCACCGCTATTGCTCTCTCGTTTCAAAATATTGGTCAAAAATACACGGAACCTTCCGTTGCTGCTGTATTATTGTCGCTGGAAGCGCCTTTTGGAGTACTGTTCTCCGTTTTGTTTTACCAGGAACGTCCAACAGGGTTTATGTTTTGTGGCTTCGGACTGATCTTTCTGGCAGTCATCTGTTCCGAAACGAAGTTTTCTTTTTTGCCATTCTGTAAATCAAAACAAAGTGTAACTTCTTCCGTCTGTCACACAAATAGTCAAAAGCAAGATGAATGACAGGATAGCATCTTTGACTGTCGTTGGTTTTGGTCTTATTTTAACTAAGACGTTCCAGAAGAATGCTCACACCCATTAAAATCAGAATCACTCCGCCAAACAATTCTGCGCCGGATTTATATTTCATACCGAATAAAGTTCCGATTTTCACACCAAGAATGGAAACAATAAAAGTTACCACTCCGATGATCAGTACAGCGGAACCAATATTGACCTGCAAAAACGCCAAAGTGACTCCAACGGCAAGGGCGTCAATACTGGTAGCGACCGCGAGCATCAGCATATCGCCCACACGGAGGGATGGATCGAACTGATCTGTGACGGACTTTTTCCGAAAACTTTCGCGGATCATATTACCTCCAATGAGAAGGAGCAAGGCAAACGCAATCCAATGGTCAAAGCTGAGAATCAAATCGCTGAAGGCACTGCCGAGAAAATAGCCAATGCAAGGCATTCCGGCTTGAAACACGCCAAAATAAATGCCCACGGAGACCGCGTCCCGCATCCGGAACCTGCACAAGGATAACCCCTTGCAGACGGCAACCGCAAAAGCATCCATTGATAACCCTATTGCAAGGATGAATATCTGCCAAACACTCATATGAACACCTCTCGTTTAAACTGAATGCTATTTTTTTCAGATTTAGAAGCTTCATGCAGCTTTTTTTGCTATTTTTTTATTCTTTTCAAGTATGATGTAAACATGAAGGGCAAACGCTGCATACACTGAAACGGGGTGAGAACGATGAGCTTTTCGGTGTTCGAGGACGGACCAAGGGTAAAAATTACAGCGGAATGTCCGGACGACCACACGGGACTTTATAAAGCATACCTGGTGGGCTCTGGAGGCCGGGTTTTAATGGGCACCCTGGCCCCGGAACAGGGAAAGCTGCGGATTACCCGCACGTTCTCAGTAGATTCACTGCACCGTCAGGGTGTGTGGCCGCTGGAAACCGTTGATATTGTCCTGTCCTACGCCGCGCCGGTTTCCTTGGGTGACATTCCGGATGGCTGGAGCCTGATCGAAAATCTTTCCTCTCTGATGGAAGATCCCGTTTTGAAGCAAAGCTCCGCGGCAATCAGATCGGCGCTGGTCCGTCGCTGGAGAGATGGATTTTTGGTTGCGCTTCCCTTCGGCGGTACATTTGGACTGACGCCTCTGTTCTGCCTCTGCGTTGTGGAATCCATCGCCGGTAAACATTATGCGGTATTTTCCTTTAATGAGAAAGGAATTCCAACAGCTCCGCATAAGACAAAGTGAATTGGCAATACTAGAGATGCAACGGCTGCGCCGTTGCATTTCTTGTTCGTATTTTAAAAGGAGGCATCACCATAATGGCGAACCTTACCACAAAAGAGCTGTCCGCCCTGGAGGATCAGCTGGGCTTCGAATGCGTCATGACCTGCAAGTACAAGCAAGCGGCGCAGGAGAGCACCGAATCCGACCTGCAGTCCATTTATCAGAGATTCGCAACCCAGCATAAGCAGAATTACGACACTTTATTGAAATATTTAAAGTAAAGGAGCATTTATCATGAATGATCAGGAACGTACCACAGATCTGCTTCTCTCCGAAAAGAAGATGTCCAGCAATTATGATACCTATGCTTCTGAATGTGTAAACATGCAGTTGCGGGATGAATTTTTGCAAATTTTAAAGCAGAGCCACTGTGTTCAGAGCGATTTATTTCAAGCGGCCCAGAGCAAGGGCTGGTATCAGGTTGAGCAGGCTCAGGATAATAAGATTTCGCAGGCTTATCAAAAATTTACCAGCTCAGCGCCCAACGCTTAATTATTTTTTCGCTTTTGCTTACTACGAAGCAGAAAACCATTTCATCGGAAGCCGGTATGGGCACTGCTGCCTATACCGGCTTTTGATACAAATGGATGGGAGGCAGACTTGTTTTATGAAAAAAAACACGGTATAATGAAAGAATTATAAAAGTAAAATGGAAAAGTAGGTGCCTTTTATCATATGGATTATTTTCATCTTTCTGCTCCGGCAGATCATATCCGTGGCGTCAGCAATCTGGGACTGGCCCATCTGGGCGACGGAGTATACGAGCTGATGGTACGCGCGTGGCTGTGCCTGGGAGGAAAGGCGACCAACCATGGTTTACATAAGGCGGCAGTAAAATTTGTCGCGGCTCCCGCCCAGGCAAAAATGGCGGAGAAGATGATTCCAATGTTAAACGAAGAAGAGCTGGAGGTATTCCGCCGCGGCAGGAATACCCGCCCTCATACCATCCCTCAGCATGCAAAACGTGAGGATTATCAGACCGCGACGGCATTGGAATGTCTGTTTGGGTACTTATACCTGAAGGGGGATACTGATCGCCTGAACCAGCTCTTTGAGCACATGATGGAGGACAACTGACATGCCGTTAGACGCGATATGCCTGACCGCCGTCATCGGAGAGCTGCGAGATGCTCTGATTGGGGGCAAAATTGATAAGATTTATCAGCCCAATTCCGATGAGGTGCTGCTGACCGTCCGTGGGAACCGGGAGCACGTGCGACTGCTGCTCTCCGCCAGCGCCAGCCATCCCCGCCCTCAGTTGACCAAGCTGAACCGGGAAAACCCTGATTCGCCCCCCATGTTCTGCATGCTGCTCCGCAAGCATCTGATGGGCGGAAAAATCCTGGAGCTGATTCAGCCGCCCATGGAGCGGGTCTGTGAGCTGCTGCTGGAAACCATTGATGAGCTTGGAGACCGGGTCGAGCGCCGCCTAGTGTTGGAATGTATGGGACACCGCTCCAATTTGATTTTACTGGATCAAGATGGCCGCATTATCGATTGTTTAAGGCGCATCGCGGGCGATCTTTCCGCCGGGCAGCGTCAAATACTCCCCGGGATGTTCTACCGGCTTCCGCCTCCACAGCAAAAGCTGAACCCGCTTTCCTGTGATGAATCGCAGCTGAACGCTGTTTTTGCTTCCGCGCCGCCGGAGAGAGAAGGGGACAGGCTAATTCTGGATACCTTTAACGGTATCTCTCCCATGCTGGCCCGGGAGATTTGCTTTCGGGCAGGTAATCAGCCCGCACAGCTGTATATTCATTTTCTAAAACTTATTGTAGATGTAAAGGAAAAGAATTTTACACCATATATGCTACTCAGAGAGGGGAAACCCGCGGATTTTTCCTTTCTTCCAATCCTGCAATATGGGCCGGAATCAGAGCCACGGCGCTATGACAGCTTTTCCGATCTTCTGGATGATTTTTATGCTTCCCGCGAACAGACAGAACGGGCGAAGCAGCGGGGGCAGGATCTCATCAAAACCACAACCAATGCTCGCGACCGAACCGCACGCAAGCTTGCCAACCAGCGTACGGAACTCGCCGCAACCGGCCAGCGTGAGCGTCTGCGGGAATTGGGCGATATCATTACCTCAAATCTTTACCACATGGAAAAAGGGATGCGGACACTTAGGGCAGTGGATTTTTATGATCCGGAGACGGCGGAAATTGATATTCCGCTCGACCCTCTGAAAACCCCTCAGCAGAACGCGGCACGCTACTATAAGGACTACAATAAGGCCAAAACCGCCCAGGAGATGCTGACCATCCAGATTGAAAAAGGGGAGCGTGAACTAGAATATCTTGCCAGCGTGCTGGAAAACATCACTCTGGCGGAAGGAGACCGGGATTTGCAGGAGATTCGTCAGGAGCTTGTGGAAACGGGTTACCTAAAACGCGCGAAACAGTCCGGGAAAAAAGAAAAAAAGCAGGTTTCAAAGCCGATGGAGTTTCGCTCCTCCTCTGGTTTGCGTATTTCTGTGGGAAAAAATAATGCTCAGAATGATTTACTGACCACGAAATCAGCTTTTAAAAGCGATATCTGGCTTCATACTCAGAAAATTCATGGTTCTCACGTGATTTTATGGACAGAGGGCAGAGAGCCGGATGAGCAGTCGGTGACGCAGGCCGCGATTCTGGCGGCTTATTTTTCTCAGGCACGGGAGAGCGGCAGGGTTCCAGTGGATTACACTCCGGTCAAATATGTCAAAAAACCCGTTGGGGCAAAGCCCGGCATGGTAACTTACTCCACTTATCGAACCGCTTATGTTACCCCAGAGGAGGAAATCGTCAAACGTCTGCGGGTCAAATAAACCGGTAAAATACGAAAAGCGCCGGCTTCTCAGCAGGGGGCGCCGGCTACAGCGAACCGACAAAACGAAATTTTGGAACTCACAATTGTATGAAACTAAGTGTACGCGCATGTCAAACCCAGTCGGTTTGACATGCGCGTACGTTCATGCAAAGAGCACAGATGCGTTATAGTTACCAGCTAAACCAGCTGCTGTCGCTGTTCCGCTGATCCAGAACTTCCAGCGCGGAGCAAAGCAGCTCGGCAGACTCTCCGCGGGTAATGGATGCGCTGATGATGGTTGAGCTCATGTCGGAAGCGGTAATCACGCCTATACTCTGCAGATTAACCGCCGACTGCAGAGCCCAGGCGGGAACACTTGAGCCAAAGGATGCCGCCGCAACATCAGTGCTGACGTCTGTAATGGCAAGCATACGGTTTAACACCACGGTAGCTTCCGCCAGCGTAATATTTGCGTCGGGGGAGAAGATGATGCGTCCCTCATCATCGTAGGTGCCCTCAATCATGCCATCCTTCAGCGCGGAAGAGACATATCCCTTTGCCCACGTCTGAATGGCTTCATCATCATAAAAACCCGTTATTGTCGCGTCGTCCAGCTTCTCCAATCCGGCAACCTTCATTGCCATCGCCAGAAACTCACTGCGCGTGACCGTCGCGTCAGGGCAGAAGAAGTACTCGCCGTTTAAGCATTCACCGACAAAAATCTGATCTTCCGCCAAACGCAGCGCCGCCTTTTGAGCGGTATTGTCCGTCATGTCCGCATAGGTTACTTTGGTATTGAGTTTGTTAATCGTGATTTTAACCGTGGCCTCTGACGACCGGTTTCCGGCGGTGTCAATGGCTACATAGGTGAAAGTGTCCTTGCCCTTTTTCCCTTCATAGGGGCTGTAAGTGAAGGTGCCGGTGCCGTCACTGCTGATGGTTACCTCACCTCGGGCGGGAGTATCGACCAACTGGAAAGTGACGGCGTCACCTTCCGAATCGGTGGCGGCCAACTGACTGGTAATCGGAACATCCTTATAGGTGGTGATTTCCATATCCTGAGCAATAGGCGCTGAATTTTGTGCGCTGAGAAGCGAAATGCTGACGGTAACTTCGCTGCCGGTGCTGTCGTCCGAGAAGACTGGAGTCACGATAAAGGACGTCTCAGTAACGGTTGGCTCGGACAGGGCATAGAACCGCATCCCGGAGATGGCACTGAGCGTGACCACGTCACCGCACGAAAGCAGGGAATCCCCCTCCATCAGCAGTCCTGCCGCGCTGTCGGGCAGTGACTGGATGACAACGGAGGAAAGCCCAACACTGCCCGACGTGACTACAAAGTCTTCCGGTGTAAAGGAAATTGCCTCAGCCGCCAATCCATTTTTAGCAAAAGAAGCTACAGCCGGTTGGCTGCTGTCGCTGGTCTGCAGTAGGGCTGACGCAGGCGCCATCAGACCTATGATCAATGTTAGCCCCAGAGCGGACACAATCAGGTTACGGCGAAACTTGGAACAATTCAAAGTAATAACCTCCCGTTTTAGTGAAACTCTGGCTATAGTGTGAGCAGGTGTGGGAGGATTATACAGTCTAGCAGGAAATATTTTAAGGACATCATGATTCACTAAAGCGGCTGAAACAGTAAAAAGAATTCTTATCCGTTGCTTCAAATGTTAAATATTGCTTCTGTCCCGCAGCCAGCTGGGGAGTGAACGCATCTTAATGCCCGAGACAATTCCCATGGCAATAAACAGCGTCAGCAGGGAAGACCCGCCATAGCTGATAAAGGGCAGGGTCAGTCCGACAACGGGGAACACGAACAGGCACATGCCTACATTCAGCACGGTCTGCGTGAGCAGCATCCCGGCGTAGCCCATGGCAATGTAAGCGGAGAGGTGGCTCTTGGAAGCCCGGCTTACCATGGCACAACGTGCGATGATCGCCAGCAGTATGATCAGAAGCAAGCAGCAGCCGATCATGCCGAATTCCTCGCCGCAGACCGCAAAGATAAAATCGGTATGTCGGGCAGGCAGTGAGCTGCTAAGACTGGATTGAGTTTGGGTGCCCTGGAGAAAACCCATACCGGAAAGCTGTCCCGAGCCGATGGCCAGCAGGGAGCGGAGCTGATGAAACCCTTTGCCCAGCGGGTCAAGGCTGTGGTCAAACACCACAAGAACACGCATTTGGATGTACTGGGGCAAATGAGGAAACAACAGGTAAGCCCCGCCGCCAGCCAACGCGCCCGCCAACGCAAACCAGCGCAGTCTGACTCCCGCGATGAAGGCCATAAAAGTGAAAATGAACAGATACACCAGAATCATGCCCATATCACCCGATACAACAGCGATTAACCCACAGAAAAAAAGTGTGATCAGCGTGATTTTCAGGATAGAGGAAGGGCGGCTGATATCCTTGGGGCGCAGCTTGTCCATTTGAAAGGCCAGCAGCAGGATAAACATGATCTTAACCACCTCCGCCGGCTGAATCCCCACCGGAAGTCCGGGCAGATAGGCCCAGCTTCGATTGCCGGTGTCACCCTCCACGCCAAATGGGATCAGCAGCAGCAGGAGAAAGACACTTGCCCCCAACAGGAACTTCCATGACTTTTCAATGATCAGCTCAATATCAATAAAGGTCATGACCACATACGCGATGATGCCAAGTACGATAAACACCGCCTGTTTATAAACAAAGGAAGAATATTGGGTATTATAACGGGTAGCACTGTAAATTAAAACCAAACCTGCTGTGCTGGCAATGATACAAAGCACCAGAAGGATCATATCGCCTTTTTTAAAAAAAGTCCTGCACAATTCCGAAATGCGCAATGAGAAGCACCTCTCTGATCAATCAAAAATTTTAAAAGACATTGATCAGAAACCGGTCAACAACCTCTGATCATTTTGAAATAGTATATCACAAATGGTGATGATGTGCTATAATAATATCCGCATGCTTGAGAACGCAACCGCGCATAAATGCAGTTTAATCATAATGGAGCAGACACAATGGAGTTTATTTCAAACCACATATCGGAAACAGAGGCACTGGGCGGGCGGCTGGCCGCTCAATTAAAGCCGGGCAGTGTCCTTGCATTTCGTGGAGATCTCGGGGCGGGAAAGACCGCTTTTGTTCGGGGGCTTGCCCGGGCATTGGGCATCTCGGACTATGTTACAAGCCCCACGTTTACCATTGTCAATGAATACGAGGGCGGCAGACTCCCCCTCTTTCATTTTGATATGTACCGATTGGCAAGCGCGGATGAGCTGTTTAACATCGGTTGGGAAGATTACCTCAATCGCGGCGGCATTTGCGCCGTGGAATGGTCCGAGCATATCCAACAGGCGCTGGACAGTGATGTCATATGGGTGGAGATTCTGCGCGGTGCCGAGGATAACCAGCGTCTTATCACAATTAAGGGGATTGGACTATGAAAATACTGGCGATTGAAAGCTCCGCCTCCGCCGCCTCCGTGGCAGTTACAGAGGATGAATTTCTTGTGGCTCAGTCTTTTCAAAATACCGGCCTGACCCACAGCCGGACACTGATGCCCATGGCGGAAGCGTTGCTGAAAAACTCCGGTCTTACCCTCGGCGATATTGGAGTCATTGCGGTGGCGGCGGGACCGGGCTCTTTTACCGGCCTGCGCATCGGAGTCGCGACAGCCAAGGGGCTAGCATGGACGGAGAATAAGCCCTGTGCCGCATGCTCCACTCTGGAGTCGATGGCGTGGCAGCTGGCTCATCTCAGGGGAGAGCTTTGCCCCTGCATGGACGCCCGCCGCCAGCAGGTATATAATGCCCGTTTCCAAGCGGCGGACGGAGAGCTCAAACGGCTGGCACCTGACCGGGCAATTTCCCTGGAGGAGCTGGCGCTTGAAGTGAAAAATTCAGGAAGCGAGCAAATTTTAATTGGAGACGGTGCGCTTTTATGTTATAATCATTTCTGCAAAATGGGCATTCCCGCGCGGATGGCACCGCCGCACCTTCGCCTGCAAACAGCGTGGGGTGTTGCCAGAGCCGCTTTGGAACAGATTCACGGCGGGACATTGCTTTCAGGGGCAGAGCTGGCACCCAGCTACCATCGGCTCTCTCAGGCTGAGCGGGAAATGCTGGAGAAACAAGCAAAATAGTCACATTGGTGTGATAAAAAGGGGTATTTGCAATGAATATGGAGAAAGTACATGTATTGAATCATCCTCTGCTGCAGCACAAGCTCTCAATTTTGCGGGATGAGCGCACCGGAGTAAAAGAATTTCGGGAAATTGTCTCTGAAATCGCCGCCCTGATGTGTTACGAGGCTACACGGGATCTCCCCACGGAAGAAATTGAAATTCAAACCCCAGTTGCAAAAGCGAAGGTGCGTGTTCTGACGGGGAAAAAGCTGGCCATTGTCCCCATCCTCAGAGCGGGGCTCGGTATGGTGGATGGCATTCTGACGCTGATCCCCTCTGCAAAAGTGGGTCATATCGGCCTTTACCGCGACCCAAAAACCATGGAGCCGGTGGAGTACTACTGCAAAATGCCTCCCGATATCTCTGAACGGGATGTGATCATCCTGGATCCCATGCTGGCAACAGGCGGTTCCGCTTCCGCCGCTGTTCAGTTTATGAAAAATTATGACTGCAAGCATATTAAGCTGATGAATATCCTTGCCGCTCCGGAGGGAATCAACCGCCTCCAGAAGGAACATCCTGACGTGGATATTTATGTGGCGGCGGTGGATGAAAAGCTCAATGACCATAGCTACATTGTTCCGGGTCTGGGTGACGCTGGTGACCGAATTTTTGGTACAAAATAACAAACAAGGCAGCGCAAAGCGCTGCCTTGTTTGTTAAATGGCATGAATGAGAAGCAGAAAAAACAATCCCGGGGCCAGCAGAGCTGAATAGGAGGACAAGCTCGCTTTATCAGCTTCTCCCGAAGTATCCACAATGGAATTGGTAGATGCGTCGTAACTGAAATTGCCGCGTGCGTCGATGCGGCGGGTGATATCCAGCTCTTCGGAGGAAAACCGGAACCAGCGCTGAGACGGAGCGTTCTCCACAAAATATCCCGCTGTATAAGCGTTATTGACATCCCATGTGGTATCCATTCTCAGCCACTCGCCATCAATATACACTTCGTTCCAGTTGTGATTCACCTCATGGTTCAAATAATTATTGCTGTCCCAGGTTCCGGTAGTTCCCTGTCCCAGTGCATAGCCCTTACAGGTGATACAGGGAATATTCTGTGCCTGAACCAGCGCCTGGAACAGCCCTGAAAAGCCATCGCATTCGGCACGGCGATATTCAAGCACATCCACAGCGGTATGGTAGGTATCAGTTTCTTTGGTAAAAGCATCGAAATCATAATAAATATTGGAGGTCACCCATTGGTAGATCAGCTCAACCTGCTTCAAAGGATCGGTCTCCGTTCCGACAATTTCATCTGATTGGGCAACCAGCCTTGCATCAAGCTGATCAGCAAGGCCTATGGACGGATCAATAACCCGAGCCTCCATATCCGAGTTCCAGGCGGAGACAAAGGACGCATAGTCAGGCGCGGCACATGTGGCACTTGGCAGCAGAAACACGGCCGTCAGAAACAACAATATCCGGCGGAGCTTCATTTTCATCCCTCTCGTTCGTATGAAAAAACAAAAAATCATATGTCCAACGATCTAACGGCTTCATCATAGCATAACTATTGCTGTGGCGCAACCGAAATGATGAGGCATTTCGTGAATGAACGGTACTTTTAATGGCACTCTCAATCTCGTATTTGACTTTCAGAAAAAAATATTGTAAAATACGTAACGCAAGTAAGCTGGACAGCCGCGCAGGCAGGCCGAAAGGCCGTCTGTGAGTAAAGTCCGGGCTCCATAGGGCAGGGATAGCGGGTAACGCCCGCCGAAGGCGACTTCAGGACCAGTGCAACAGAGAGATTCCGCCATACATTCGTATGGTAAGGGTGGAAAAGTGGGGTAAGAGCCCACTGGCCGACCGGAGACGGCTCGGCCCTGTAAACTCTATCCGGAGCAACACCGTGGGAGAACAAATGGTTTGCCCGACCGTTCTCAGGAGGTGGCTGGAGCGCATCGGCAACGATGCGCCTAGATAGATGGCTGTCTTAAATGACAGAACCCGGCTTACAGGCTTACTTGCGCTTGAATTAGTTGGGAGTTTTTTTATGAAATATACGGTTTCCCTTCTCATCGCGGCAGTAATCGTGATCGCGGTTATCGTATGTATCAACATGTTCAGCAATTTCGACTCCCAAACTGCGGCTCGGGCGGACAGCACTTCCACGATGACTTCATCTGCCGAGTCAGTGACCACGGCTGAAAACGGGACAGGCTCGGAAGCCGCGGCAACATCCGCTGCTGCTGAAATAAGCACCGTGACAGTATCCGAAACGCTGGCTGTTTCCTCAGATGCGCTTGTTACGGCACAGACTGCGGCTTCTGCCTCTGAAACCAGCAGCGGTAAATCGGTCCCTGAGAGCGGCGCGGTAACTGAGACTGATGCGGTTTCCGACAGCTATTTTGACAATACGCTATTCATTGGACACTCCCTGATGGAAGGGTTCAGGTTGTATTCCGGAATTACGTCTGTCAGCAGCGCAGCTTTCTGCGCGGAAACCAGCGCCAGCGTCGTGTCTGTTTTGAAGGACAGCGACGGAACCTTGGGATCCGCGCTTTCAGCGGAAACCTATGACCAAATCTATGTCATGCTGGGGATCAATGAGGTTGGCGGCTCCGCAAAAAGCTTTTATCAAAATTTTTCGGCGCTGATTGATGTGATCAGATCTGCTCAGCCAGACGCGGTCATTTATCTTATTTCCATTACCCCCACTACCGTGAGCAAAGAGGGGACATCCTTTAATAACAATAATATTAAAAACTTTAACGCGTCCATGCTGTCGGTGGCGGAGGATTGCGAGTGCTATTATATTGATCTTTTTTCTTTTTTTGTCGGAGCTGACGGCTATCTTCCAGAAGCCGATTCCTCGGATGGCGTTCACCTCGTTGCTAGCCGCTACAAAGACATGCTGACCTATCTTAAAACACATATAGTTCCGTAAGGAATGCATTTTCAGTAAATGGGCTGCGGCAGTGCTCCAACTTGTCGCAGCCCAATTTTTTGGGTTGCTATTCCGGAACAACTGAATCCGGATATTCATAATATAGGAATGGAATCACGTTTAGAACACGATATTTCTCTCAGTATTTGACTAAAAACCGGAGAATCACTCATCCGGGGACGGTCCTTGATTGAAAAGCGCATCCTTGTGGGGTATAATACATAAACTGTGGTAAAGAATGATTTGCTTCTGTCGGGAGGTACCTGACCATATGACAATTGATCAGTATTTGGATGGGCTGAAGGGAAAGCGCGTAGCCGTTTTGGGCGTCGGTGTCAGCAACACTCCGCTCATTGAATTGCTGTTGGCTGCCGGTATTTTGGTAACTGCCTGCGATCAGCGCTCCAGGGAGGAGTTTGGCGGGCTTGCGTCCCGGCTGGAAGCCGCAGGAGCCAAACTGCGGTTTGGGAAGGATTATCTTGCACAGCTGGATCACGATCTCATTTTCCGCACTCCGGGCATGCGCCCTGATCTTCCCGAGCTTTTAAGGGCCTGTGCGGCAGGAAGTGTGCTAACCTCTGAAATGGAGGTATTTTTTGAGGTTTGCCCATGTCCCATCATCGGGGTCACCGGAAGCGACGGAAAAACCACAACCACAACAATTCTTGCCGGCGTTCTTGCCGCCGCCGGCCGCACGGTCTTTCTGGGCGGGAATATTGGAAGACCGCTGCTGGCGGATGCGCCCCGGATCCAGGCCGGAGATGTGGCGGTTTTGGAGCTGTCTTCATTTCAGCTCATGACCATGAAGCGAAGCCCTAATATCGCGGTGGTCACCAACCTGGCGCCCAACCATCTGGATATGCATCAATCTATGGAGGAATACATTTCGGCCAAGGAAGCTATTTTTCGTTATCAGTCTGAAATGGATAAGGCCGTATTGAACTATGACAATCCAATCACCAGGGAATTTTCTCAGAAGGCATCCGGCAAGGTTGTGCTGTTCAGCAGGCAGCAGCCGCTGGAGGAGGGCGTATTCCTTCGGGATGGAGCGATCTGCTGCGACGGGCGTGAGGTTCTTCCGCTGGATGACATACAGCTGCCCGGCGCCCATAATATTGAAAATTACATGGCAGTCATCGCCGCTTTGGACGGAATGGTTCCTGATGAATGCATCCACCGGTATGCCAAGAATTTTTACGGTGTAGAGCACCGCATTGAGCTGGTCTGCACCAAAAATGGCGTGAGATATTACAACGACTCCATCGCGTCCAGCCCAACCAGAACCATAGCGGCACTTCGATCATTTCAGGAGCGCGTGATTCTGATTGCCGGGGGATACGATAAAAAAATTCCATTCGACAGCCTGGGTCCAGAGATCTGTGAGCATGTTAAGTGCCTGATACTCACGGGGGCAACCGCGCCGAACATCCGCGCTGCGGTGGAGCACGCCGCAAATTACACTTCGGAGCACCCTGCCATTCTGGAGGCAAAGGAGTTCGAACGCGCCGTTTTGCTGGCAGCCGACCAGGCTTCTGAGGGTGATGTGGTATTGTTTTCACCGGCCTGCGCATCCTTTGACCATTTTAAAAATTTTGAGGAACGGGGCCTGGCCTTTAAAAAAATCATTCAGACGTTATGAGGTGAATGAAGTTGAATATTACGGAAACATTGGAGTGCCTCTGCACACAAGCGGGTCCCTCCGGCTTTATCGGAGCGGTAGCGGAAAAAGCGGCGGAGCTGCTGAAGCCTTATATGGACGAGGTATCGGTGGATCGTTTGGGAAATGTCATCGGGGTGCGGCGGTGTGGTATTCCCAACGCAAAAAAGCTGCTTCTGGATGCACATTTAGATGAAGTTGGCCTTCTGGTCATCGGCATTGAGCAAGGATTTCTTCGCTTTCGAACCATCGGAGGGATTGACCCCCGGATACTGCCGAACCGCGAGGTAACGGTGATGACAACGCCGCCAAGGCTGGGCATCATCGCCTGCCTGCCCCCGCACGTTCAGTCCTCCTCCGATCAAGAGAAGTCGGAGCCGGCAGAACACCTCTACATTGACGTGGGACTCACGCAGGACAGGGCGGAGCAGGAAATTTCCATTGGAACTCCCATTGTGTTCCGGGAGCCCTTTTTTCAGTTGAACGAAACGCAGCTCTGCGGCAAGGCTATGGATGACCGCGCCTGCTTTGCCGTACTGCTGATGGCCGCCGAACGTCTGATGCAGCGGCAGCTGGACGTGGACTTATATATCATGGGCAGCAATTTTGAGGAGACAGGCGCGCAGGGTGCAACCGTTGGAACCTACGCGGTTCATCCTGATTTCTGTGTTGCGGTAGATGTAAGCCATGGAAAAACACCGGACAGCCCCAAGGACGGCGTTTTTGGACTGGGGGAGGGCGTCCCCATCGGAATCGGGCCCAATATGACCCGCTGGATGACCGAGCGAATGATTGCAAAGGCCAGGGAGCATGCGATTCCATTTCAAATGGAGGTTATGTCCGGTTCCTCCGGAACCAATGGAACCGTGATGCAGATCAGCAGGGAAGGGGTAGCCACCTCTGTGCTTGGGCTGCCGCTGAAATACATGCATTCACCTCTGGAAGTCGTGGACATCAGAGACATGGAAGCGGCGGCGGCGCTGATTGCCGCATTTACGGAGCAACTGGGCAGGGAGGCGGAGGAGCGGTGAGAGAGACACTGAAAGCTTTGTGCGCGCTGTCCGGCGTGTCCAGCCATGAGGACGAGGTTCGCGATTACATCCGCTGGAGAGTGGAGCCGTTTGCCGACACCCTTCGAACAGATTCTATGGGAAACTTCATTGTCACAAAGCGCGGGACGAAACAAACCGGGAATCGCCTGATGATTTGTGCCCATATGGACGAGGTGGGGCTCATAGTCAGCGGCATCACTGAGGACGGCTACCTGAAATTCGGCTGCGTCGGAGGCATTGACCGTCGGGTTTTGATCGGGAAGCGGGTATTTGTGGGCGATGAGAAGCATCCCGGAATCATTGGGATGAAGGCGGTCCACCTGTCCACCGCCGAGGAGCGAAAAAAACTTCCTAAGCTGACGGATTTTTATATTGACATCGGAGCCGACAGCAAGGAAAAGGCCCAGTCTATGACTGCGTTAGGAGATATCATAACCTTCGGAAGCGATATCTCGGAGATAGGCGACGGGTTTTTGAAGGCAAAGGCTATTGATGACCGTGTAGGCTGTGCCGCGATGATCAAGCTTCTGGAGGAAGATCTCCCGATGGACTGTACGTTTGCATTTACCGTTCAGGAGGAGGTCGGAACCCGCGGCGCCTTTGGAGCTGCATTTTCCGTGATTCCAGAGATCGCACTGGTTCTGGAGGGGACAACCGCTGCCGACAGCCCCGCCATGAAGGGCGCAAAAAAGGTGTGCATTCCGGGCAAGGGGCCTGTCATTTCCCTGATGGACGGCAGCACTGTCTATGACCGCGGCTTATTTGAGCTGCTGCGCGATCTGGCCACGGAGCATCAAATCCCGTGGCAGGTCAAGCATTATCTGGCGGGAGGGACGGATGCCAAGGCGATTCAGCGCAGCCGCGAGGGCGTCCGGGTCGCCGGGATTTCCGCCGCTGTCCGTTATCTCCACGCCCCCTCCAGCGTTGTCAGTCTGTCAGACGCCGAGCAGCTTTTGGCGTTGAGCCGTCTATTGATAGCTTCCCTTGCGAAGCAGTGAAGGAGTGTACGACATGGATGTATTATCTACCTTAACGCAGCTCAACGCCTGTCATGGTCCTTCCGGCGACGAGAGCGAGCTTGCACAGCTGATCAGGACACTTGCCGGGCCTTGGGCGGATGAGTGGAAAATTGACACCTTGGGCAATCTGATGGTGCATAAGAAAGGACCCGGGCCAAGAGTCATGTTTGCCGCTCATATGGATTCCATCGGCTTGATTGTAACGCATATCGAACAAGATGGCTTTCTGCGGTTCGGCGCTGTGGGAGGCTTTCACTCTGCATTTCTTTATACGCCTATCCGATTTAAAAACGGTGTCCGAGGACTGGTGGCGAAAGACGCAAAAGCTGAGCTTGGGAAGCTGAAAATCCCTGATTTATACATTGACATTGGAGCAAAAAATGAAGAAGAAGCCGCCGCCATGGTGTCCATCGGTGATGTGGCGGTATATGACGCCCCCACGGTCAACGTGGGCAGCCGCATCATGTCTCCCTATCTGGATAACCGCGTTTCCTGCGTGATCTTGTTGAATATTTTGGAACAATTGGCGTGGGGCACACCAAAAAACGATCTTTATTTTGTATTTACCTGTCAGGAGGAATTAGGCCAGAGAGGGGCGAAAACCGCGGCCTTCGCCCTTGAGCCTGATTATGCAGTGGTGATCGATGTGACTCACTCCGATGATACGCCGGAGGCGCTCCACAGCGGCAGCAGCGTGCTGGGCGGGGGAGCAGCCATTAAGGTAATGGATCAGTCTGTCATCTGCCATCCCTCCATGGTGAAGCAGCTCAAGCTTCTCGCCTCTGAATCGCAAATTCCGTTCCAGATGGATGTCATCCGCAGCGGCGGAACAGACGCAGGAGCCATTCATGTCAGCAAAATGGGCGTGTATACCGGAGGAATTTCGGTTCCTTGCCGCTATCTGCATTCTCCGGTGGAACTGGTGGACAGCGGTGACGTGGAGGCCTGCGTTCAGCTGGCTGCCACATTTGCAAATACAGAGCTGGATAGCTCAATAGAGGTGTAATATCTAATGCCTTTACAGATATCAGAACGGGTTAATCGGCTTGCGGTTGAGGCACAGAGCGCGTTGTGGGCGCAGTTTAACCAGATTGACACCGTGGCGGAGGAAAACACAAAGAAAGTCCTTGCCGCATTTCAAAAGCACCGGGTTTCCGACGCATATTTCGCTGGTACCACCGGCTATGGTTATGATGATCTGGGCCGGGACAAGCTGGATGAAATCTACGCGGAAATTTTTCAGACGGAGGACGCCCTAGTACGCATTGGCTTTGTCAACGGAACACATGCCATTTCCTCTGCGCTGTTTGGAATTCTGCGCCCCGGCGACACGCTAGTTTATGCGGTGGGCGCACCCTACGATACGCTTCAGGGGGTAATCGGTGTCGTCAATAAAGGCTCCGGTTCTCTCAAAGACTTTGGGGTACAATATAAAGAAGTGCCTCTGAAGGATGATGCGCCAGATTTGGAGGCTCTGACTCAAACGGTCGGAGATCCTACCGTTAAAGTGGTTTTAATCCAGCGCTCCAGGGGATATTCCACCCGTGCCTCTCTGTCGGTGGAGGAAATTGGAATCATGTGCGGAATCATCCGTGCCGCAAATCCAGACGCATATATTTTGGTGGACAACTGCTATGGGGAATTCGTCGAGACTCTGGAACCTACCCAGGTGGGTGCCGATCTGGTCATGGGCTCCCTGATTAAAAATCCCGGAGGCGGTCTGGCGCCTACGGGGGGTTATCTGGCTGGACGGCGGAATCTGGTGGAGGCCGCTGCCATGCGCCTTACCACACCGGGTATTGGTCGGGAGTGCGGTTCGACGCTTGGCAATAACCGCGCGCTTTATCAGGGACTGTTTATGGCACCCCATACCACCGCGCAGGCGCTCAAAACTGCGGTATTCGCGGCAAAGATGATGGAACTGCTGGGATATCAGGCAGATCCCGCCTCTGATAGAACCCGTCACGACATCGTTCAAATGATTCACTTGAATGACCCTGAAGCGGTCAGACGTTTTTGCAAAGGCATTCAAAGCGGTGCACCTGTGGATTCTTATGTCACGCCGGAACCGTGGGACATGCCTGGATATGACTGTCAGGTCATTATGGCTGCCGGGGCGTTTATTCAGGGAGCATCCATCGAGCTTTCGGCAGACGCGCCTATGCGGCCGCCTTACACGGTTTATATGCAGGGCGGACTGACTTATGAATCCGGAAAACTGGGCGTGCTTTTGGCAGTGGAGTCGCTTTTGCAAAACTAATGTATGGAACAAGCCGCCCACGGCATAGAAATCCCTGTGGGGGTGATGCTATGGGCAGGCTGCACGCACGGATGCGGCGGGTACGTTGGAAGCTTGGACATAGTGTCGGCTTTTTAAGCGTGCTGCTTGGCATTGTGGTTGCTTTTGCGCTGATTTCTTATTTCAATGCCCGTTATGAGCCTGTTCTGGAGAGTATTGCTACCACACAGATACAAAACGCAGTCAGTCGGTCGATTAACAGCAGTGTTGCCGAGGCCCTATCTGATGGAAACATGACCTATGACGACCTGGTCACATTGGAGAAAAACGAAAGTGGGCAAATTACCGCGTTGCAAAGCAATATGTCAGCGATTAACTCCATCCGGGCTTCTTTGCTGCAGGCAGCGTTAGACTCAGTAGATGGTTTAATTTCCCAGGAAATGGGTATTCCAATCGGAAGTCTTTCCAGTATCGCACTTTTGTCAGGACGCGGGCCTGAAATTCCGTTTAAGCTGGTGTCCGTCGGAACAGCTTCCGCAAGCATCGATAATGTATTTACCGATGCCGGCATCAATCAAACCCACCATCAGATTATGCTGACCATTACCACTCAATTATCCATTTTACTGCCGGGACACGTGATCACCACCACAAATGAGACCTCAATTTGTATTGCCGAAACTGTCATTGTAGGCACGGTACCCGATATGTTTGTACAGGTGGATACTACAGGTTAAGAGGGGACGCTGCTTGATTATTTTTTACCTGAGACAAATGTTGGAGCCTGCTCTGCTTGCGGTTCTCCTCTACTTCATTCTGCTCCCGCTGCGGCTTTATTCATTACGCAAAAAAAAGAAAATAACCACGGTGGGTCATGAATTCCTGTTTGCCTTCTTTATGATGTTTCTTGCCGGTATGGTGAGCCTGACCCAGACACCTTGGTCGAGCGATATGCAAAATGGTGTCAATTTGATTCCTTTTGCGGTATTCCGGCAAACCGCTTACTTTCTGAGGCATGGTATTTTCTCCTATCTGCTGATCAACGTGATTGGAAATATCGTCATGTTCTGGCCACTGGGCATTTTACCGTCCGTTCTATGGAAAAATCCGAGATGGTGGAAGGCTTTACTGCTTGGATTCATTTGTTCGCTGTCCATTGAGCTTTCCCAATTAAGAATTCAGCGTGGAACAGACATCGATGATTTATGGCTCAACGCCTTGGGCGCACTCAGTGGATATTGGATTTATCTGCTGATTCGATCTGCCTTTCCGGTTGTTTGCTCGGCTGCAAAAATCAGGGACACAAAATCTTCGGAGGAATGAAAATGGAAGAAATCAACCGTCTGAGACGGGAACTGGAACAGTACAACTATCAATACTACGTTCTGGACAATCCCACTGTTTCTGATTTTGAATATGACCGTCTTCTCCGGCGTTTGGAGGCGCTTGAATCTGCCCATCCTGAGCTCATAACGCTGGACTCTCCCACTCAACGGGTGGGAGGAAAGCCATCCCAGGGATTTCAGCCTGTGGTTCACCGCGCTCCGCTGGAAAGTCTTCAGGATGTGTTCTCTGCCGAGGAATTGGATGAGTTTGACCGACGCGTCCGTTCCGCGCTCTCAGATGAAAAGCAAACGGACTATGTGGTTGAACCCAAGGTGGATGGACTGTCCGTTTCCTTGGAGTATGAGTACGGAATGCTTGTGCGCGGCGCCACCCGGGGAGACGGCATCACCGGAGAGGATGTCACGGAGAATTTAAAAACCATTCCATCCATCCCCCTGCGTATTGACGATCCACCGCCCTTGTTGGTGGTTCGGGGTGAGGTCTTTATGCCGCGCAAGGTGTTTGAACTGTTGAATCAGCAGCGGGAGGAGGCCGGAGAAAAGCTCTTCGCCAATCCGCGCAACGCCGCTGCCGGTTCGTTGCGGCAGTTGGATCCCAAAATTGCCGCCGCCCGCAGGCTGGATATTCAGGTATTTAATATTCAGGCGGTGGATGGTATGGCATTCACATCCCACAGTGAGACACTGGACTGGCTGGAGCAGAAACGATTCAAGGTAATGCCCCGAAAAATAGTATCCGATATACGTCAGGCAGAGCTGCTCATTGCGCAAATGGGGGAGCAGCGGGATCAGTATCCCTTCGACATTGACGGCGCGGTTGTAAAGGTCAATAGCCTGTCAGATAGAATCATCCTTGGAAGTACGGCAAAGTTTCCCCGCTGGGCGGCGGCTTTTAAATATCCTCCTGAGGAAAAAGAAACAAAACTGCTTGATATCGTGGTTCAGGTGGGACGTACCGGTGTTTTGACTCCTAAGGCGGTGGTAGAGTCGGTTCGCTTGGCCGGTACTACCGTCACCAGTGCAACATTGCACAATCAAAGCTTTATTGACGAAAGGGACATCCGAATCGGGGATACCGTCGTCGTTCGAAAAGCGGGAGAAATCATACCTGAAGTCATAGCGGTGAGGACGGCACTGCGTCCTGCCGACGCAGTGCCGTACCACCTGCCGCATCTCTGCCCTGTGTGCGGTGCTCCGGTGGAACGGGACGACGATGGAAGCGGGGCCGCGATCCGATGTACAGGGGCCGAATGTCCGGCACAGCTTTTGCGCAACCTTGCGCATTTTGCAAGCCGTGACGCCATGGATATTGAAGGATTGGGTCCCGCAAGCCTGAACTCTCTGGTGGAAAGTGGATTTGTAAGAACACCGGCGGATCTTTATCGTCTGGATGGGCAGTCTGTGGCTCAATTGGAACGCATGGGAGAGAAATCCGCTGAAAATTTGCTGTCGGCCATTGAACAATCCAAAAGTAACGACCTTTCTAAATTATTATATGCCTTTGGAATTCGGCAGGTGGGTCAAAAAGCGGCAAAGCAGCTGGCCGGACGGTTTTTGACAATGGACGCACTGCTTTGCGCGACCTTAGAGGATCTCACCGCTGTTGCTGACATTGGGGCCGTTACCGCTGAGAGTTTACTGCACTGGCTGCACAGCCAGCAGGGACAGCATTTGATTCACGCGCTCCAGGATGCCGGGGTTCAGATGACTGGAGAGGCTCTGCCTGCCGAAGGGGCATTCCGAGGGAAAACCTTTGTACTGACGGGGGAGCTGACACGCTTTACACGTAAGGATGCCGGAGAACGCATCGAAGCACTTGGCGGAAAGGTTTCCGGCTCCGTTTCTAAAAAGACCGATTATGTGGTGGCGGGGGAGTCTGCCGGCTCCAAGCTTAAGAAGGCGCAGGAGTTCGGCGTCACCGTGCTCTCCGAAGATCAATTTATAGCGCTTCTTCATGATGCCTAAAATCAAAAAACGAGAAACCGATGTTCGGTTTCTCGTTTTTTGATTTCAACAAATGCGCGGAAGTCCCTCTCCATAGAGAACATCCACAATCCGCTTTCCGCCGAGACGGGTTACCAGACTTACGCCTTTTCCAGCACCAATCGTTCCAATGATGGCGGCGTTTTTCCCATAGTCTGTGGCGCGCATGGCCGCCAGCGCCCGATCCGCGTCACAGGCGGGAACGATGGCAATCATTTTTCCCTCATTGCCCATAAACATGGGATCCAAGCCCAAAATATCACAAAAGCCCCGCACCTCTGGTAAAACAGGCAACTGTTCCTCTATCAGCTCAACAGAGCACGCGGAGGAAGCCGCGATTTCATTGAGAATGGTTCCAAGGCCACCCCGGGTGACATCGCGCATGGCCCTTACCGTCACATTCTGATCAAATAGGGCATTCACAATGGAACCAAGCGGGGCGCAATCGCTTTGAATCCCATTTTCAATCCCCATGCGGCTGCTCAAAATAGCGGCGTGATGATCCCCCAGCGTACCGGAAAGCAAAACTTTGTCGCCCGCTTGACACAGAGATGCACTGACGGCTCTGCCGGATGGAAGCTCTCCGATTCCCGAGGTATTGATGTAAACGCCTCCGTTTCCCTCAATCACCTTGGTATCACCTGTGACAATCTGCACACCGGCTTCCGCCGAGGCCCGACTCATGGAAACCACAATCCGCTCTAGGTCGGAGGTATCCAAACCTTCCTCCAGAATAAAGCCCGCAGACAGATAGCGAGGCGTTGCGCCCATCATCAGAAGGTCGTTAACTGTTCCGCAAACCGCCAGTTTCCCGATATCACCGCCCGGAAAGAAAACAGGGTTAACTACAAAAGAATCGGTGCTGAACGCAATATTGCCGCCCACGTTTAACACCGCCGCATCCTCCATCTGATTGAGGATCGGGTTGGAAAAGTGCTTCGCAAAAATTCCATCCACCAGCTCGGAGGTGGATTTCCCTCCGCTGCCGTGAGATAAGTTTAATTTCATATGCGTTTCTCCTTCTCAGGACCGCAGACGCTGAACATTCCGATACCATATCCCACAGGAACCCTCTGCGGACACCATACAGGGACCATTTGGGTTAAGGGGGGTGCAGGCGGTTCCGAACAGAGGACATTCATCAGGGTCGATGCGTCCGGTGATGACCTCTCCGCACCGGCAGCCCGCCGCCTGTTGCTCATTCCCGCCGATATCAAAGCTGCCCGCGTCAAACTGACGGTACGCTTCCCGCAGATAAAGACCCGATCCGGGAATACCCCCTAATCCGCGCCAATAGGCATCTCCCGGCTCAAAATATTGATCCACGATCCGCATCGCCTGAATGTTTCCCTGTGTTTTTACCACGCTTTTATAGTAATTGCGCACATCATGAGTTCCGCCTGAAATTTGAGTCACGAGATCAGACAGCGCGGTCAAGATGTGCTCCGCCTCAAATCCCGCCACAACAAAGGGCTTCCGGTACTGCTCTGCCAGCGGCTGAAACACCTCACAGCCGATAATTGCGCTGACGTGACCCGGAGCGAGAAAGCCGTCAATCTGCTGCTCTCCCGCGCACAGCCAGTCCAGTGCCGGGATAATGGTTCGCAGCGCGGTTAACAGACGGATATTGTTCACTCCGTTTTCCTCCGCCGCCTTCAGAAGCAGGCTGTAGGCCGGAACTGTGGTTTCAAACCCGACGGCGGCAACTACAAAGGTCGTATCCGACTGACTCTTTGCCGTTTCAATGAGCGCTTCGGGTGAGTATATGATCAGTACGTTCGCCCCTTGCGCTTTTGCCTGTGTGAGGCTCAGCCGCGTCCCCGGAACCTTCATCATGTCTCCAAATGTGGCCAGCACATAACCGGGGCGCAGGGCATAGTCCACGCAGCGGTCAATATACGCCGCGGGAGTAACGCAAACAGGGCACCCTGGGCCGGATATCAATTTAATGCGGGAAGAAATCAGGCTTTTGATGCCATTTTTAAAAATACTGGCGGTGTGAGTTCCGCAGACCTCCATAATTCGCAGAGGTTTTCCGTCATAGGCCTGGAGATCATGAATAACGTCATGAATGTCCTTCATTGGAATACTCCTCCAGCTCTCCAAACAGTTCCAGCAGCTCCTGTGCCCGGTCGTCCTGCATAACCTCCAGCGCATACCCGGCGTGAACCAGCACATAGCTGCCCACCTTGGCGTCAACCAAGCTGACGTCCACCGTCACCAGATTGCCGTTGAAATTCACTTTTGCCTTCCTGTTGCTCAGTTCCATAATTCTTCCAGGCACCGCTAAACACATCTCAATTCCTCCTTTGAAAAAGCTGCTCGTAACTCGGCGTCATACCGAGGTGAAGCAAGCCCAGATAAGCCTGCCCCAAACAGATACCGCCGTCTCCCACCGGCACCTGCGAGTTGGTAAACACCTCAAACCCGCTTTGCTTGAGTAAAATTGTGCTCTGCTGGAGCAAAAGCGCGTTTTGAAACACACCACCACATAAAACAACCTGATGAATACCCTTTTTGCTGCAAATGCTGCCGCAGACCGATGCAACCATTCTGGCCACGGCGTCATGAAACCCCAAGGCCAGCCGATTGACGCAGATGCCCCCATCCAATCCACGTGCCAGCGCGCGCCAAACAGGGGCAGGGGAGACTTGAATGACACCGCCTGCCTCATGCGCAAATTCCATCCAATAGGGAGATTCTCCTTCCTGCTTTGCGGCAAAAGCGGCGTTTTCCAGAAGAATCGCGCATTCTCCCTCGTAGCGGTTACGATCTCCGAGACCTAAAAATGCGCTGACCGCGTCAAACAGCCGACCCATGCTGGAGCTCTCCATCGTATTGATGCTCAGGCGAAGCGCCTCTCTCACAATGGGATACCGGACATCCGTAATGCGGTCTTCCAACCCCGCAGCCCGCAGATGGCACATGGCGGATTTCCACGCGTCCTTCATAGACTCGTCCCCGCCCAGCAGAGAAATGGGACTCAAATGCCCCGCGCGAACCATATCCTGCCCGTCACACAGCAAAAATTCGCCGCCCCAAATGGTTCCGTCGGCTCCATAGCCGGTGCCATCAAAAGCAACCGCAAGAACCGCCCCCTTCAGTCCGCGCTCTGCGATCACCGCGGCGGCGTGGGCGTGATGATGCTGCACCTGAAGAACGGGAAGCCCTGTTTCCTTTGCAAGGGTGGTTGTGAAATAACCCGGGTGCATATCACAGACGCATAATTCAGCCTGAATGGACAGCAGCGCCCGTAAGTCTTCCATGGACTGACGGTACAACTCCGCCGTCCGGTAATCGTCAAGATCACCAAAATACTGGCTGACATAAGCAAACGCGCCATTGGTCAAGGCAAACGCCGATTTTAGCTGTCCGCCCAACGCCAGAAGCATGGGTGCACGGTCGGATTGCAAACCGAGACGCAAGGGCGTCGGCGCATATCCTTTGGATCTGCGTATCATCTGAGTCTGCCCGCCGATGACCCGAACCACCGAATCGTCCAGACTGACTGTGATGCGCCGATGGTGATACAGCACTCCGGAAAGTCCATTTCCGGCACACTCCAGCATTTCCTCGTCGTCCTTGATAATGGGATTACCAGACAGATTAGCGCTTGTCATCACCTGCGGACCGCATGCATCAATCAGTAGCCAGTGCAGGGGAGTGCCGGGCAGCATCGCCCCCACCAGCCGACTGTTGCGGCAGACCGGCTCAGTCAGCCGAGAGGTTCCGCGCTCCAACAGAACAATAGGATTTTCGGAGGAGGTCAAAAGAACCTCCTCCAACTGATCTACCTGGCAGAATTGTCTGACCTGCTCCATGTCCCGAAACATGACCGCAAAGGGTTTTTCCTCCCGGTTTTTAAAACGGCGAAGCAGATTGACCGACGAATCGTCAAAGGGACTGCACGCCAGATGATAGCCTCCGATCCCTTTGACTGCAATAATGCCGCCGTGTCTGATCTGCATTACTGCCGCGGACAAGGCAGATTCCCCGGCAGCCAACTCCTGCCGAGAAGCTTCATCATCTGTTCTCCGGTAAAGGAGCTGAGGGCCACAGTCATGACAGGAAATGGTCTGCGCGTGATAACGCCTGTTTGAGCGGTCAGTATATTCCGCACCACAGTGCCCACACATCGGAAAGTCTCTCATGGTGGTATTGACGCGGTCATAGGGAATCGTATCAATAATACTGTAGCGCGGCCCGCATTCCATGCAGCTGATGAAGGGGTGGCGGTAGCGGCGCTGACCCGACTGTTTGAGTTCAGCAATACAATGTTCGCAGACAGCAAGATCGGGCGGAATCATAGGGAGATGATCGTCGCCTTTACCGCTGTCCACAACGGAAAATCCAGAAAAGGAACGACAGGGAAGGGGACGCACCTCCATAGATACAATCCGTGAAGGGCGCGGCTTCTGTTCAGTCAGCGCCCGGACGAACCGCTGTAAAACCTCATCATCCGCCGTAGCAACAATGAGGACATGTCCGCCCGTATTGCTCACCTGACCGGATACGCCTAAACGGTCAGCCAGCTTCGCCGCAAAGGGGCGGAAGCCCACGCCCTGTACAATACCCCAAATTTCAATTTGAAGGGTTACTGCTCCGCCGCCTTCTGTTCTATCCACCGTACCACTTCATCGTAGCCATCTCCCGTTTTTCCGGATACCTTAAATACCGGAGCATGCTTGTTCAGAGCCCTGACTCCGTTCATAAAGAAAAGCTCTTCAAACTCCACATAAGGCAGAAGATCCACTTTATTCAACAGAATTGCGTCTGCTTTTTCAAACGCGAGGGGATATTTATAAGGCTTGTCACTCCCATCTGTGGCAGTGACAATCAGCAGCTTCACATGCTCACCGATGACAAACTCAGCGGGACAAACCAGATTCCCGATGTTCTCAATGAAAAGAACACCCTTGGATGGAAGCTTCAAATCCTCCGTTGCCTTGCGAATCAAAGGGGAATCCAGATGGCAGGCGCCGCCTGTGTTGATTTGGACGGTTTCCACACCCAGCGCACGCAGGGTCACGGTGTCCAAATCCGATTCAATATCACCCTCGATGACATATGGCTTCAGGCCGTGTAACCTCCGGATTACCTGCTTGAGGGTCGAGGTTTTTCCGGCACCGGGCGCTCCCATGACATTGACGACAAAAATGCCCTTCTCGGTCATAGCCCGATTAACCTCTGCCGCGATCGTATCGTTTTCCGAAAGAATGTTTTCCATCACTTCAATTTTTTTCGTCTCGCTCATAACAAAGCCCCCATAGTGCTTTAAGGCCCAAGGTTCGGCGCATCGCCGGCGCCCCGGGCCTCAAATGATTCCACTTCAATATCTTTAATGTAAAATTCTTTTCCGATGTCGGTAGGACCGGCGGCTCCTCCGCAGCTAGGGCAAGTAAAAACAAACGGAATTTTTTCGAACAACTCACCGCAGGACTCACATTTCAGCTTTGGCTTCACCCGTTCAAAGGAAATTTCTGCGCCTTCACAGAGGGTATCCTTTGAGATGGCGTCAAAGTACATTTGAATTGATTCTCCAATAAAGCCCGAGTAATCTCCTACAACGAGACTGATCTTGAGAACCCGCCCGGCGTGATGCTCCCGTGCGGTGTTCTCGGCAATTTTAATTATCTGCTGCGTGATCGGGTACTCGTGCATCCTGAAACACATCCCTTACGCTGCCGGTTGAGGGCGAAGTGTAGGTGTTCTCCATACTCAAACATTTCTTCGGGCAGACCTCCGTGCAGCAACCGCACTGGATGCACCTTAAGCGCTCAATATCCCAGGTTTTTTCCGGCTTACTGACGGTAAGCGCGTGTGTGGGGCATTTCCGGGTGCACATTCCGCAAAAAATGCAATCTTCAATTGCAATGGAAATATGACCGCGGGTAATTGCGCCATACTCCCGCGGGATCACCGGGTACATCAGCGTGGCCGGTTTTTTGACCAAGCTGCCCAGCACCGTTTTTGCCATTTTAAATACAGGCATAGTAGCCTCCTGTTCCGCCGTTCACTTCGGCTGATTTTTTAATTTTGAACACCAAGCCCTTACCGTTCTGTGCAGCTAATGCAGGGATCAATCGAAAGTACAATCATGGGAACGTCAGCCAATTCACAGCCCTCCAGCGCTTTCACCAGAAACGGGATATTCGCAAAGGTTGGAGTTCTGACTCTGTAGCGCTCCAAAAATTTCGTTCCATTGCCCCGAGCGTAGTAGTAGACCTCACCGCGGGGCTGCTCCAGGCGCACCGACGTTTCGCCGTTCGGCGTGCCGGTCAACTTGATGGCAACCTCACCTTCGGGCATAGCCCCAAGCACTTGCCGGATCAGGTCAATGGACTGAAATACTTCCTTGACGCGTACATCAGTTCTTGCATAGCAGTCTCCGGCTGTGTCCACAATAGGGGAGAAATTCAGTTTCCCATAGGCTGCGTAACCCGTGCTGCGAAGATCCTGTCCCACGCCGCTGGCCCGCGCGCAGGGTCCTACCGCACCGAGATCAAATGCCTGCTGGGCGCTCACGGTACCCACTCCCACCAGTCTTGATTTGACAGAAGAATCCTCTAAAAATACTCCGGCCAGCTCTTTCAATTCCTTTTCCAGCTCACCGAGGGTCTGATTGATTTTAATCAGCATTTCGGTCTGAACATCGCGGCGGAGTCCGCCAACCTTGCAAACGGAGAAAATCACCCGCCCGCCTGTGGTCGCTTCAAAAATATCCAAAACATATTCTCTGAGCTTCCAGCTGTGCATAAACAGGCTTTCGAAGCCAAAGCCGTCCGCCAGCAAACCAAGCCACAGCAAATGGCTGTGAATACGCGAAAGTTCACTCCACATGGTGCGCAGGTAAACCGCACGCGGGGGAAGCTCAATCTGCATGAGCTGCTCAATGGCCTGACAATAGCCCATACCGTGGACAAAGCTGCAAATGCCGCAGATACGTTCCGCAACATAAACATACTCGGTAAATTCCTTTTTTTCCACCAGCTTTTCAAGACCGCGGTGAATAAATCCAATCGACGGAATGGCCTGGACTACCTTTTCGTCCTCCAGAACCAGATCCAGATGAATCGGCTCCGGCAGCACCGGATGCTGCGGACCGAATGGAACGATAGTTTGCTTACCCATACTTCACACTTCCTTTCTATTCGCTTTTGGGCTCTTCAGCCGATTGTGCGGAAGGGTTAAACGGTGTTTTGGTAGAGAGCTTATAAAATTTGCCCTGATAGTCCAGCGCAATATCGCGGATTTTTACTCCGAATAAATCCTTCATTTCATTTTCATACAAAAACGCAGGGAAAAAGATGCTGCTGATGCTTGTAATTTCGGTATCCTGTGGGATTACAATGCGGTAAGAAAACAGCACACTGTCTTTATCAAAGCTGTAAATCAGTTCAAAGGTGTCGGTTGCGGTGCAGCTGATTTGCACCAGCCGATAACCCTCGGCTTTGAGACGGAGTATCTTGTCGGTGAGCTCGGCGGCCTCGACAGTAAGGATTGTCATTTGTTCCATATCCATTACCTGCTCCCTTTCTTCATTTGATCCCGTTTTTCTTGCAAAATACCCAAGCCCTTCACAACACCATCAATAATAGCCTCGGGCCGGGCCGCACAGCCGGGAACATATACATCCACAGGGATCACCGTATTGACGCCGCCCTTGATATTATAACACTCGGCGAAAATTCCTCCTGATGACGCGCAAATACCCACCGCGACCACAACCTTCGGATTTGGCATCTGCTCATACAGCTGCTGGACAATAGTGACATTCTGCTCATTGATACCGCCGGTGATTAAAAATATGTCGGCGTGCTTGGGATTGCCTGTATTAATAATTCCAAACCGCTCCACATCATACATCGGCGTGAGGCACGCAAGCACTTCAATGTCGCAGCCGTTGCAGCTCGAGCCGTCATAGTGGAGAATCCAAGGGGATTTAACAATATTCGACATGATCGCACCTCACTTATATAATATAGAGAACCATCAGGTTTAAAAAGCCAAGGCTCGCCGCCACAATCCACGAGGTATTCAATGCCAGCTGCCATTTTACTCTGGCATAACTGTTATCAATTAAAATTTCAAGGAAATAAGTCGCCAGGCAGATCACGACTCCCAATACTGGCATCCAGGAAAAGAACAGGTAGACAAACCCAAGCAGGAACACATTTTCGTACCAGTGGGCAATTTCAATCAGTCCCAGGGTTTTTCCCGAAAATTCGGTGGTGAGACCCTTGACCAATTCCTGATGCGCGTGGTGGGACATACTTAAATCGAAGGGAGACTTGCGGAGCTTAATGGTTAAAATATAAATAAAACCAAGGAAAATACCAGGCAGGTACACAACAATGGGAATGTTGGCCGCAGCCGCATCAGTAACGTCAAAGCTGTTTGTTACCATGTAAAAGCCGATTGCGGTCAGAAGCACCATCGGCTCATAAGCCATCATCTGCAGCAGCTCACGCTCTGCGCCGATCTGGCTGTAAGGGGATGAGGACGAGTACGCGGCCACCACCAGAAATACGCTGGCCAGAGTCAGCGTGAAGATGACCAGCAGCATATCACCGCCAATGAAAAACAGGCCGCCGGTTACAACAATAAAAACAAAAAAACAGAACACATAATAACCCTGAGCTTGGTTGACCATGATCGTTTCTTTTTCAAACAGCTTAAGCACATCGTAAAAAGGCTGAAACACAGATGGGCCAACCCGTCCCTGCATGTGGGCGGTAATCTTTCGGTCAATTCCTGACAGTAATCCGCCGACAACCGGAGCCAGCAGAAGATATAAAACCACGGACAAAATATTCGCTGTATTCATTGTGCCGGTTCCTCCTTATAAATATTGTATACACAGAGCAAAAACTAAAACAATCAGGGACGCGGAAACCCAGACGCTGATCCGGCCTAACTTCTTTTCCCCAAAATACTTCTCCATATACCAGTTGCGGGCGGACACCTTCATGACGCCCAGCGCGCCCTGAAAGCTCTGATCATCACCTTGGTTGACACCCGCCAGATAAACCGGAACCTTACGGCCTTTGCCGGTGATGAGACTGCTCAGCAGCAGGAACCCTATCAGTACCAGCATGAGGGACATAATGATTAGATTATTATGGCTGATGGGCAGTGTGACTCCGCCAAACACCTGATTCAAGTAAGGCTCCACCACCCAGGATGAAATCAGAGGAAACGCCAGACAGAGGCCAACGGTCAGAACCGCCTGAACGATTAGTACATAAAGCTCATCCTTGTGAACCTGATGCTCCACATTCTCCGGCCCATTCATAAGCGCCGACAGCTTTCCAAGCCACTTGGTCCAGAAAAATAGTGTCGCGGCGCTACCAAATACCAGCATCATGACGACCAAAATATTATCCGAGTCAACAAACGCCTTCATTGCCGCCCATTTGGAAATAAGCATGCCGAAGGGGGCAAGGAACATTCCGGCGATGCCGATTACCATCAGAACCGCGAATTTGGGCATTCTGGCAAACAATCCATCCATATCCTCGATGTCGCGGCTCCCAATGCGATGCTCGACGGAACCAACGCACATAAACATCAGGGCCTTTGCCACTGCGTGGAAAATAATTAAGAAAATTGCCGCCCAGATTGCCTCATAGCTGCCTATTCCGGCGCAGGCCACAATCAGACCCAGATTCGCAATCGTTGAATAAGCCAGAACTTTTTTGGCATTGCTTTGAGAAATTGCGATAAAGGACGCCATCATGAAGGTAATTCCGCCGATTAATGTTACCATGATACCCGGAATGGTGTTACCCAGCAGGGGAGAGATACGAAGTATCAGGTAAACGCCCGCCTTCACCATGGTGGATGAGTGGAGTAGCGCGGAAACGGGGGTGGGGGCAACCATCGCGCCAAGCAGCCAACTGGAAAACGGCATCTGAGCCGATTTAGTCATTCCGGCCAGCGCCAGCAACATAACAGGGATGGTTACGTTTATTCCCACGTTGCCCGCATAAAGCAGCAGATCCATATCCACAGTGCCGTAATTAATACCCATATAAATAATGGCCAAGGCAAAACCCAACCCGCCCAAGAGATTCAGGATAACTGCCCTGAATGAATTATTGATGGCCTCTTCTGTCTTGGTATAGCCGATATGAAGAAAGGAGCACAGAGTGGTGATCTCCCAGAAGAAATAGAGCCAGAGCAAATTATTGGAAAAGATAATTCCAAACATTGCGGCAACGAAAACAAACATCAAAAAAAAGAAAACCGGCCTTCTGTCTTTCTCACCGCTGTGATGCTGCTGAAAATCCTTCATATATCCAAGCGCATAGATGCAGATTAAGCTGCCGATCACGCCGACAATTAACACCATAATGACAGTCAGTGTGTCAATATAAAAGGTTGTTCTCGACTGGAGCGTTTCTCCGTGAGCCAATTCAAACCAAATCATCAGAGGCGTCTGAATCAGAACCAAAAGGGAAGCGAGATATTTCCTGTACCGAATGCCAAGGGCAAAAATGAGCAATCCCATTCCTGCTTCCGCAACGAGCATCAGATCCTTGACGATGTCGTTTTCAACATAAAAGGATGCTGTTCCTGAAGACAGGAAGGTCCACGCAAAATAGACCGAAGCACCAGCAATTACGACCGCCGCAATACGTACTATCCCGTCACGTATGACATTTGCTTTAAAAAAAAGCAGCGTTAACGCCACAAATGCCGGAAACAGTATCAGAAAAATCAGTAAGCTCATGATCATTCCTCCTCCTAAATCAATGCGCAAAATGCAAGACTATACAGCAGGCCAGTTTTTTTGATTTTTATCCACTGCACAGTTTCTTACACTCATTATGAGGATAGGTTAAATAAAAGTCAAATAAAGTTTAATCTTTAACATACTTTTTGTGAAGATATCCAAAAAACATATCTAAAAAGTAATATTCGTCATCAGCACTATATACGTTAATAAATTAACCTTTTGCAATTCCTCTATTATTATTGTAATTTCATTCGATAATATTAGATAAATTAAATAATAAATTAAGAAAAAAGCGTTGTATTTCTAAAATGCTAAAAAATCTACCCCATTGATATAGTTTGTTCCTTTCCGCAAGTCAAATCAAAACAAACAGCAGCGGCCGGTATAAATAACTGGCCGCTGCTGTTTGTTATTCCTCTTGTTTTGACAGTACCGTATTCTGCCGTTTGATGACCTTATAAAAAACAGGTGAGGGAGACGCCGAAAAGGTGATCTCCTTTCCCAGTACCGGATGAATGAAGGTGAGTCTGTCGGCGTGCAGGGCAAGCCGGCCAATCGGATTGGTTTTTGCTCCGTACTTTTTGTCCCCGGCAACCGGATGTCCCAAGTCATTCATATGGACGCGGATTTGGTTTTTACGCCCGGTATCTAAATTTACATAAAGCAAGGCATGGGTAGGACTCTGATCCACCACCCGGTAATGGGTGATCGCTTCCTTTGCATCCGGACCTGGACTCGCAACGGAGTAAACCCGATGGGTCGTGGTTTCCTTGAGCCAAGAATGAACTGTACCCTCCGGTGGGTGAACCACGCCCTCAACGATTGCGATATAGCGCCGTTCAACCACAATCCGTTCCCACTGATCCTGCATCGCATACTTACTTTCCTCGGTTTTTGCAAACATCAGGATACCCGAAGTGTCCCGGTCAAGACGATGGATCACAAAGACCCGGTTGGATGGATTGATGGCTCTGACATAATCCGTGACAATATGGTAGGCTGTATTGTCTTTTTCCTGATCCGTTGCGATAGACAGCAGGCCATAGGGTTTGTTAATGACGATAATATCGGAATCCTCATATAAGATATCAAATGGAAGCTCAATTTTGCTGGTGACCTTTGGCAGTATGGAAACTTCCTGTCCGCAATTGAGTGGAATATCAAACTGTGTGACTACCTTGCCGTTAACGACCACTTGCTGCCGTGAAAGGAGCGATTTAATCGCGTTTCTAGATTGTCCCTTCACATGGGAAAGAAGAAACGAGAGGAGAGTATCCGGTTCGTTTACTCGAAAAATGACGCTGTTTTTTGCTGCGTGCCCCTTTTGCCTGAATTGCTTTGCCATGATATGTTCCTCCACGGTGTTGAATCAGCTTATTGTATACCATATCAAGGCATGTTGCAACCTATATTCTCCTTCCGCGTACTATAAGTAAAAAACCGCAGGCGCAATCAAAGGCTGCCCTGCGGTTCATGATTACCGGTCCATAACAGGATTTGTATAATAAATATTTTTTTGATCCATTTTTTCCTGCGCGAGGCGGATGGCTTCGCCGAAGCGCTGAAAATGCACAACTTCGCGCTCTCTCAGAAAACGAATGGCGTCGTTAACATCCGGGTCATCCGAAATCCGTAAAATGTTATCATAGGTAACGCGGGCTTTTTGTTCTGCTGCCAAATCCTCTGTCAGATCGGCAATCACATCACCCTTTACCGCCAATGAAGCCGCACTGTTTGGGAAGCCGGAGGCCGAGGTCGGATAAACGCCTATGGTGTGATCCACAAAATAGGGCGCAAACCCAGCCATTCTCACATCATTCTCCGAGAGGTTGCGTGTCAATTGATAAACAATCGTTCCGATCATTTCCAGATGCCCAAGTTCCTCCGTACCGATATCAGTCAGAAGCCCTCTTGTTTCAGCAAATGGAATTGCATACCGCTGGCTGAGGTAGCGCAGGGAAGCGCCTAACTCACCGTCCGGTCCTCCGTACTGTGTAATAATAATGGCAGCAAGCTTAGGATTGGTGTTTTTAATATTGACGGGGTATTGAAGCTTCTTCTCATATACAAACATTTATTTTCCCTCCTGACGGTCCCAGGGCCACGGATTATCGATCCAGGTATATTCCGTTGCGTTGGCAGCGGAGTCTCGGCTGATGGGGCCGTAGGTTCTCTCGTAGCGCTCCGTTGCTTCCTTTTCCATGGCAGTATATTGCTGAAACAAAGTAAACGCTTCCTGATCGGTCGGATGCGTATCAAGGTAAAGCGCCAGTTCGTGAGCAACAAACCCCACTGCCTGAAGCTCCGCCAGAGCGGTTGTAACCACGTCGGTGCCTTTTGCTTTCACATGGAACGGTAAATTCAGAGAAGGAAACAAGGTACCGTTGTTCAGGGCCTCCGTTTGATTGTAGCGTTTGCTTCCTTCTTGCTGGAAGGGAACATACGGAACCGCCAGGGGAGCACAGGGCGGCAGAACACCGTTGTTGTCGCTGCAATTAGATGTATTGGCGGCGTTTGATGTACCCGCGTTCATCATGTTAAAGTTCGGTGGAGTGATTGAAATACTCGGGGCGGTTGAAGTGGAACTGCCGGACACCGTTGCCGGCGTACCGGATGTGGCTCCCATGCCTGTAGCACCCGTGTTTGCGGCCCCCATACCAGCGGTGTTCATATTCATGCCCGTACTCGTAGAACTGCCGGACGGCGCTGCAAGCATACCAGATGAGGTGCCCGTACTTGTCGTACCTGTGTTCACAGTTCCTGTACTCATGGTGCCGCTTCCGGTCGTTGTGGTGGTTCTGCCTGCGCTTGTCGCGCTGCTTCCGGTAAATGTTCCGCCGGAAGGCATCGTTGTTGTTGTAGCGGCTCCGGGCGTCATCGTGGTTCTTCCGGTATTGCTGCCCTGATGTATCGTGGAGCTATCATTTCCGCTGCGATTCATCAGCGGCATACCGTTGCCCGAAATAACACCCGTTTGATAATTGCCGATATCAGAATACAAAGCTGCATTCCTCCTAATTGAAGTGTGTTGACTTGCGTCATTCCATCTTATGCGACAAAAGAGAAGCGGAACCCACTTCCTTTTCAACCTCATCTGTGATAAACTACACATATAGATCATTCCTCTCGCATAAAGTGGCGAGAGGTGGTTATTAGATGAAAAAAAACAAGCTTTTCTTGATTTTACCGGTTGCAATTCTTTTTTTTGTACTCGCTTTCTGGTATTTCAACAAACAAGACGCAGTGACTGTCTACGCTCCAGCCGAGTTTTCAGACGCCACATTGATTATTGATGCCGGACACGGCGGAGTGGACGGAGGCGCTGTTTCCGTAACAGGTGAATGTGAAAAAAATATTAATCTTGCGATCGCGCTGCGGCTGGATTCCATTTGCGGTTTATACGGCGTACAGACCAAGCTGCTCAGAAGTGATGACCGTTCCATCCACGATGAGGACGCCGTTACCATACGTGAAAAAAAGGTTTCCGATTTGCACAACCGAGCGGCAATTATCGAATCGACTGAAAACGCAACCGTCATCAGCATTCATCAAAACATCTATACCAACTCCAAATACAGCGGGGCACAGGTGTTTTATTCAAACGGAGACCTAAGCGCATCCTTTGCCGCCCT
>Ga0316604_10000688_pt1 | contig 37192 bp, 38 predicted proteins | sample OWC_soil_day20_C_FD_207650 | JGI IMG/M metagenome (GOLD analysis project Ga0316604, IMG submission 207650) | Wetland soil microbial communities from Old Woman Creek delta, Ohio, United States - OWC_soil_day20_CT | ecosystem: Environmental > Terrestrial > Soil > Wetlands | place: USA: Ohio... | reverse complement strand
CACTCGTTAAAAGATCCAATGGAAGTTTATTACCATTCTTTGATGATTTCTTTAGCCGGGAACTTTTTAACTGGAGCAACAGTAATTTTTCTTCTACCAGTATGACAGTTCCAGCAGTGAACATTCGGGAAAATGATCACAGTTTTGAAGTTGAAGTGGCTGCTCCCGGTATGGAAAAAAAGGATTTCAAAATTACGCTGGAGGGTAATACCCTTACCATTTCAGCTTCCAGGGAAAATCAATATTCCCATGAGAATGATCCTTATACTCACAGGGAGTTTAGCTACCAGATGTTTCAACGCAGCTTTGAACTACCTAAAGATGTGGTGGATCAAAATCACATTGAGGCAAAGTATGAAAACGGGCTCCTAAAACTCGTTGTTCCTAAAACGGAATCGGCCAGGAAAAAAACGCCTCGTTTAATAGAAATTCAATAACCGGTTATTGTTTTATCCTATGTTGGCACCTGCTTAAAAAGCGGGTGCCAACGATTTTCGTGACAATTATGAAAGCATCCTATATCATAGAGGTAAGTATCAAAACCATTAGGGGTTATACCGCATTCTGCCATTACCAATTAGGGAGTATTCCCAACGATGCAGAAAGAATCTTTGCATGTATGAAAGGAGCTCCGGTCAATGCTAATGGAGATGCCCCTTTCCAGATAAATTTAATATGGCAAAGCAGCATAAAAACGGTTACACTTGCCACGCAGTTCTGCACATTGGCCGAATTGAAGGAGAATAGCCACTATATTTCACGCGAAGTATTTAAATTATTAAACCTCGAATAAATACTTATTGCACCTAAGAAGGCTTAAACAGCCATATCTCATTACCTATATTTGACCTCAATATTTTTTAAATAGGCTATAGTTTCCAAAATTGTCCATCCTTATATGTTATACCATCCTGGTTATTACTGAATGTCGGAAAAGTATAAAACAAAACTAGTTTTGTACAATACTGGTTATTAAAGAAAATCTCAAATTTGATACAGCGTGAATTTATAGTGATTGTTACGAAGTACTAAAGCTTAATATTTCTTTATAATCCAGGAATTCTTATCACATGTATTAAATGAATTTTCTGTTATGAAAAAAACACTGATGTGTGGATTGTCATCCACTACATGGCCTGCCTTTTTGTTTCTATTCCTTACCTTCCTGAATTTTGTGGAATTCGGACAAAATTTGTATTCAATTATCGGTAAAGTTTTAACTTCTGAAAATCGCCCTGTGCCAGGGGAAACTATTAAAGAAAAGGGTACAAAGGAGGAGGTATGGAATTTTGTGGAGACTGAGCTGAAAGCGGCGTATCCGGTGCTATCTGCGCCCCGGCCTACTGAAAATGGACGTATGACAGCAGGGGCGGCCCTGGCAATTTTAGGTAGGTTGCAGATGGCGGAGAAGAAATGGAGTGAAGCTGACATTAGACCGGAAACTGCAAAAGAAAGTCATGTCAGTAATATAAATCCTCAAAATTTACCTAGTTTTATTTCAAAGAGTCATGACACAATTTAAAAGATATTGTCTTGCATTGGATCTGAAAGACGATCCGCAAATGATGAGTGAATATGAGGACTGGCATAAGCCGTCAAATTCCTGGCGTGAAATTACCGATAGTATAATGGATGCAGGTGTCGTCAGTATGCAGATTTATCGGGTGTTTAATCGCTTATTCATGATTATGGAAGTAGATCATACTTTTAGTTTTGAGCGTAAAAAAGAAATGGATCATGCAAATGAAAAAGTGCGGAAATGGGAAGAAATAATGGATAAGTATCAGCAGTTATTACCGGGAACTACTCCCGGAACAAAGTGGGTGTTGATGGAAAAAATTTATGATCTAAATAATATCAGCCAATGAATAGAAGAAATTTAATCAAACAAATTGGCATAGCAGGCGCTGCTATGCTGTTGCCCGGAAGGTTACAGGCTTTTTCTGAAAGTAGAGAAGGGATGATAAAAGGTCCTTTTCAGCCTACATGGTCCTCGCTGGAAAAGTTCCGCACGCCTGAGTGGTTTCGCGATGCAAAGTTTGGTATATGGGCACATTGGGGACCGCAATGCCAGTCTGAGAGTGGAGATTGGTATGCACGTCATATGTATATAGAAGGACACAGGCAGTATAATATTCATTTGAAAAAATACGGACATCCTTCCAAATTTGGTTTCAAGGATGTAATCAACGAATGGAAAGCCGAAAGCTGGAATCCCGATGCGCTTGTTGCGTTTTATAAAAAGGCCGGAGCTAAATATTTTATTGCACTCGCCAACCATCACGATAACCTTGACCTTTACGACAGTAAGTATCAGCCGGTCTGGAACAGTCTGAAGGTTGGACCTAAAAAGGACCTGGTTGGCGGATGGGTAAAAGCAGCAAAAAACCAGGGATTACATTTTGGGGTAAGCGTACACGCTGCGCATACCTGGAGCTGGATGGAAACTGCACAAAGGGCAGATAAACAAGGGGCATATGCCGGTATCCCTTATGACGGGAAGCTCAGTAAAAAGGAAGGGAAAGGCACCTGGTGGGAAGGATTGGATCCGCAGGACCTCTATGCCCAGAATCATCCTTTGAGTGAAAATAGTTACGACAATGGCATGATTCATCGCCAGTGGGGCTGGGGGAATGGGGTTTGTCCTCCCTCACCGGCATATTGTGAAAAATTTTATAACCGGACTGTGGATCTTATTGACAAGTATGATCCTGATCTGATTTATTTTGATGATACAGCACTGCCGCTATGGCCGGCGAGCGATGCTGGATTACGTATAGCAGCTCATTATTACAACCGGAGTCTGAAAACGCGGAAGTCACTTGAAGTGGTTATAAACGGGAAAATCCTGGATGAACAGCAGCGCAAATGTATGGTTTGGGATATTGAACGGGGGCAAAGTAATAGTATAGAACCCTTACCGTGGCAAACAGACACATGTATAGGGGATTGGCATTACGACAGGGAGATCTTCGAAAGGAAGGGCTATAAAAGCTCCAAAATGGTTATTCAGATGTTGGTTGACATAGTCAGTAAAAACGGGAACCTGTTATTGAATATTCCGGTAAGGGGAAATGGTACCATCGATGAAGAGGAACGGAAGATCGTGGAGGAAATAGGAGAGTGGATGTCTGCAAATGGTGAAAGTATTTATGGCACCAGACCCTGGAAAGTATTTGGCGAAGGACCGGCATTAGAAAATGCGGCACCGTTAAGTGCACAGGGTTTTAATGAAGGGAAGGGGCGACCCTATACTGATAAGGATATAAGGTTTGTATCTAAGGGTGATACCCTGTATGCAACGGTGATGGAATGGCCGGATAATGGCCGGATAATGATTAAAACGCTTGCTACAGGCAGTGCCCACTACCCCGGTACCATTAGCAGAATCTCATTACCCGGAAATAGTTCGTCTTTAAAATTCAACCGCAGTTCGAACGGATTAGAAGTAGAATTACCTGAACGATCAGGTTTACTGTCTTATGCCCTGCCGCTGAAAATAAACTAATACGTTTAAGTGGAAGTAAATCCTGCTAAGCTTTTCGAAAGCTGGCAGGATTTTTTATTATATGTTATAAGCATGGCTATCTCTGTAAACCCCGGGTGTTTGTCCTGTCGTGCATTTAAAAACCCGGGCAAAATAGCTTAAGCTTTCAAATCCTGTTTGTTCAGCGATTTCCGCAAATGAAAAATTGGATGTTAGAATTAAGAACTGTGCACGTTCTATACGTTTTTGCTGAATAAACTGAAGCGGACGCTGGCCGGTATGCTGATAAAAAGATCTGGAAAAGTGATCTGTGCTTAGGTTGGCCCGGGCAGCCAGTTCTTCTACAGAAATATTTCCGGATAAATTAGTCTGTATATGATTGATTGCTTCCATAATTCTGGAAGGAATCGGGTTTTTGTTTTCATTGGCAAAATCCTTACAGTTTAGAAACCTGGATAATAAGATTTGTATTAATCCCTGCGTTTCCAGGATAGTCGATATGTTCAACCGGGAGTTGGCTTCCTGGAAACCTTTCAGTATATTACTTTTTTCATAGACTTTAGGGTTGTCAGATTTCCGGAGATCTCTGCCCGGATTTATAGCAATGAGCCTTTTGAATAGTTCTATATCAGCAACAGTTGCTTCGGTTTGTAGTAGTTTTCTACTTGCTGCAAAAAGGGAACTTCCATCCGACGATTCCTCTATAAAATGAATGTAATATTGGCTGAGGTTGGAAAGGCATGTCTGGTTGAACATAGTAAAGCTCGGTATGAGATATAGGTTCCCCTTTTCTAGTGTAATTTGTTTTTCAGGATTTGAAAGATGTCCAATACCATCATCTATGAGATATAAACGGTAAAACGGACTGATCACATTGAGATAGTTCCAACTCTCATTCAATTGTACATAGTCTGTATTCAGTAATGAGAATGTAAATCGGTTCCTCATAACGGTGGCAATTTGTAGGTTGGTTTGAAATGGGAAACTACATAAAATTTCTTTAATTACATTTATTAAACAGGCCGGAATTTTATATACAAATGTCGTTTTTGTATAACAGAAATTTGCCTGAATGTATTCATATTTGAATGGGATGTAAACCAGACATTTAAAATCAACCGTACATGCTTCAACTGTCAGAAGTCATAATGGGGACCAGTGGCCTTGGAAATTTATACCAGGAATTGTCCCAACCAACAAAGACTGCAATTGTAAAGGAATTTATCACACATTCAGCAGCTCCACCTGCATTTGATTCTGCCGGGAAATATGGCGCCGGGCTTGCACTTGAATGCCTTGGTCAGGCACTTCATGAATTAGCGGTTTCTCCGGATGATGTCATTATCAGCAACAAACTGGGATGGTTAAGAGTTCCATTGGAACATGCTGAACCTACCTTTGAACCAGGTGTATGGAAAAATCTTCAATATGATGCCATACAACGGATAGGGTATGAAGGTATAATGGAGTGTTATGAACAGGGTAACCAACTGTTGGGAAATTACAAAGCCAATTTTGTTTCCGTTCATGATCCAGATGAGTATTTGGCTAAGGCTATCGACAAATCACATGAAGAAAATCTTTATAACGATATTTTATTAGCCTATAAAGCATTGAATGATTTGAAAAAGATTGGCCAGGTAAGGGCGATAGGTGTTGGCGCAAAGGATTGGCGGTTTATAAAGCGCTTATCAGGTGATGTGCAATTGGATTGGGTGATGTTTGCAAACAGTTATACTATATATGATCATCCTGTTGAACTGGCCCTTTTAATGCATGATCTTCAAAGCCGTGGGATATTTGTAATTAATTCTGCTGTGTTTAATGGAGGATTTTTGACAGGAGGAGATTATTACAATTATAAACCCGTAGATAAGGAGGATGAGTACGGACAGGCATTGCTCACCTGGCGTGCACGCTTTTTTGCTGTTTGTTCAAAGTACGATCTAAGTCCTGCGACAGCTTGTATCCGTTTTGGTTTGTCTGCTCCGGGAGTGAAGAGTATAGCATTGAATACTAGCAGGCCAGAGCAGGTTGCAAAGAATTTGATGATGACGAAAGCGGAAATTCCTCAGGCGTTCTGGAAGGAGATTCTATTGTTATAATTTAAATTTGGCTTAACTTGATATTTTCAGATTCTGATAATTTCTTAAGTTTTCTATATTCATGTTCAGTCTTTCTTTTTCAATGAAGTGATCCGCACCTGATGCCATCGTCCTTTCTCTGTTTTTTGCACGGCCATAAACAATAACATGTGCGCCATGTGCTTTGGCAATTTGTAATCCAAATAAAGCGACGCCGCCGGTGGCAGGAATTAATACGGTGTCGCCAGCACGTACACGCGCCCGTTCCGCCAGTGCAAACCAGGCTGTAAGGTCGTCACAGGGGAGGGTACTGGCTTCAGCTGTTGTTAAGGTAACAGGCGCATGTACCAACCATTCTTCAGACATCACCACATATTGCGCCAATACACCTGGATAAAAACCGCCGGGTGTACGATAGGAGGGCGTGCGGGCATTGCCTGGTCGCAGACCATCTGTCCAGTCAGGCGTATTTCTCAAGGTTAGCAGGTTTCGCCCGATACCATCCATTTGCCATGCGCTCATTATTTTTGGTGTTTTGTTGATCAGGATAATAATTCGTGATATTGAATGAATAAATATTGAAAATGACACTGTATTGAAATAATTTCGGATGCTGATTCATAATTTTGAATCTGGCTGGATTCCTTTACAGAAGTAGGCTTTGCAGATAGAATTCTTTATCCGGGTTTGTTTACATAATATCACCTTTAAAGTAATTATCCATTAACCTGAGATATCTGACAGTTTGGGATAAATAATCATTTTTGGTTGTTTCATTTTCCGCACTGGCCGCCCTGAGGCTGTTCACCTTTGCCCTTACGTTTGCACGGTAACCTTTATAATATCTAAATAGTTTTAGTTCTTTAGAAGATTTAACAGCGGGAAAGAATTCGTTATAATTACTGACAAACAGCTCAGAGAGATCCTGTCTTCCAGCTGCATCCAGGTCCATACATAGAAATGCATTTTCATTTAGTATATCTATCTGCCTGAAACTATCATTAAATTCTATGCAATCAAAAGGCTGTGGATCTGGCAACAAAAAAATGTTTTTTGTATGGAGGTCACCATGGCAGTCCCGGAAACAACCATTCTTAATTCTTTCTGTCAGATAGGAGGCATTTTCCCTGATAAAGAAATCAGAAAAGTGTATAGCTTTATCAATAATAAGGGAATCGGGCTTCCCGAGGTTTTCACTTAAGAATTCTTTTTCATTTTTAAGATCATTAAATTGTTCCTGCAATTCAAAGGGATCTATCCCATATACTTTAGTAGTATTTTTATGAAAATATGCTATTTTCTCTGCCAGTTTGTGAATTTGCTCCGAAGTAACTTTATTTTTAGATAGTAATATATCCATTTGAAGATCTCCATCCAGCTTCATCATTTTTACAGCATAATCAATTATTTCTCCTTCATCCCCGCCCAAATTATAATAGCCGGATTTGACGCGGATGGGTTGTACATCAAGATATATATTTTCGGTGAGTCGATTATTGAGCGTGATTTCCTGCTCACAATAATATTTTCTTTTTTCACATGTCGAGAAATCAAGGAAGGAAAAGCGAACGGGTTTCTTGATTTTATAGGCATTAGTAGCTGCTAAGATCACCCATGAAATATGGGTTTCTATGAGTTTGGGCTGCTCTTGTGCATGCATACTTATATCAGCTAGTAATTTATTGATCTGCTCCCTGGTCATGGTTTGATCTTATATATTTTAATGCTGAATCGAGCATTTCACCTATATTATTGTTTGTCGAAACGAGGGTCAGGTGAGGTACATGTATGGGTTCATATTGCGCTTTTAATTGTTGATACACATGAAAGTTAGCCTCACTGTCGGCTCTTTTTTGCCCCAATCTCTCTTTTATAAGCGATTCTGCTGCAGTTACTTCAATAAGGCGGATCTGGCTCTCCGGACCGGCTTCCAGGATGAACTTTTCCCGGAGGCTATCCCTGTAAAATGTAGCATCCAGTACTATGTCTCTTTCTGCCTGGATGGCTACCACCATTCTGTTACACATTTCGTCATATACGCTTTCTTTCTCCTTGACGGAGTAAGTGCGGTTAGGTATCATCTTTTTCCTGATACGATCGCTACTGGCATAGGCAGCCTGCAGTTCATCAGCCAAACGTACTGCCAGGTAGCTTTTTCCTGATCCAGGCAATCCTGTGACGATGATTACCATACTGAATAATTTTTGTAGTCCGATTGAAAGGTAATTTAAATATCATTTCCATTTTTATTTCAGGAAAATAAATGCAATAAGTAAAATGACAATGCAGGAATAAAATAGACATTCTCCTGTTTTAGTGTCTAAAGTAATATCAATTTATATAGGTGGAAATGATGCTTACTATAGTTTTTTCACTCATTGCTCATACCGGTTGTTTTTCGGGTGATGAATGTCATTATTCAGCATGATCTTTCTTAATATTTGGGAGCCACACATATTTTAACTTTAATATGAAAGTTGGATATTCTTTAACCCTAAAAACAACGAATAGTGAGAAGTGATTATATATTGCAACAAAATATCCTGGATGAATTTTTGTGGGAACCATCCCTGGAAGCTGCTGAAATAGGGGTGTCTGTTAAAAATGGAATTGTAACCTTAAGCGGTACAGTGGATAGTTTCAGTAAAAAGAACTCAGCAGAACGTGCGGTTAAAAGAATTAAGGATGTTAAGGCCGTAGCAATGGCTATAGAAGTAGTTTATCCCAGCAGTAGCAGGAAAACAGACGCTGAGATTGCAAAGGCTGCTGTAGATGCATTGGCATGGAACAGCCTGGTTCCAAAAGATCAGGTCCGCATTGAAGTAGAAAATGGATATATCACCCTGGAAGGGGAAGTAGAATGGCAATATCAGCGGAATGCTGCAAAAGATGTTGTTAAAGACCTGCAGGGAGTGAAAGGGATTGCTAATTTGATTGTTGTAAAACCAATATCGTCTTTTTTCCTGGTAAAGAACAATATTTTAAAAGCATTGCACCGGATGGCCAATATTGACGCCCACAATATTCAGGTTTTAACCCTGGATAATACGATCATCCTCAATGGAACAGTGCGCTCCTGGCGGGAGCTGGAACAGGTAGAACATGTAGTTTGGTCTACTCCTGGAGTTTCAGCTGTTATCAATGATCTAGAAGTAGAGTATTATGATACCGCTGCGATCAGATAATGTCTATTGTTTTTCGGCTGTTACCCTTTTTGCCGCTTCTTCCGAAACTACAAATTTGCATGCTGACTTTCCGGAAATGACGGGTTGTTAATTTACATACCTAAACTATTTTAATCATGAAAAAGGTATTGGCGATTTTTGATGGCGGACAATATTCTGATGGTGTGATGGAGCTGTCTCAGCATATTAATGACAACCAGCCCATCCTGTTGGTAGGAAGCTTTCTTCCCGGAATTGATTTTACAGGTATGTCTGAAATGTATGGTTTCGGTGCACTAGATATTCCTGTTCATATACGGGTAGACGAAGAAACAGTGGACGAGAATATTGAGCGCTTCAAAAACTATTGTATACATCATCATATCGAGTACAGGGTACACAAAGACTTATCTTTGGATGCATATCCCATATTTAAGAAGGAGAGTAGATTTGCTGATCTTCTCTTAATTGGGTCGCAGGAGTTTTTGGGACAATTGGCATTGAACATACCTGCAGAAAATTTGCGCGATGCCCTTCATGATGCAGAATGCCCTGTAATAGTGGTGCCCGAATATAAAAAAGAGCCTGAAAATATAGTACTGGCTTATGATGGTACTGCGTCATCTGTATTTGCCATAAAAATGTTCTGTTATCTATTTCCGGAGTTATGTAATAAAACTACGATTCTTTTGCATATAAATAGTAATGGGACTATGCCGTCTTCCTCTGCTATTCAGTTATTACTGAGTGCGCATTATCCCAACTTCCAGGAGCTTGTAATGGAAACGATGCAGCTTTTTGAAGACTACATAATGAAGGTCCCTTCTCCAATACTCATAACCGGTGGATTTGGCCGTTCCGGTATATCTTCTGCATTCAGGTCCAGCTTTGCCAATAAGGCAATGTCATTATTCAGGTTCCCTATATTTATCGCCCATTTGTGAGCCTTTGCTTAATGCGGGCAGAATCTTCTGCTTTCTTTCAGCGGTTAGTGACGATAATAAAACCTATAAATGTCATTTCATAATTGAATTTATTTTTCTAATTTACTTTTATATAGACATATTCATTAGGTGTTTTTTACAGCGCTGGTCAATAGTATTGATCAGTTGGTGTTTGCTTATGATGGCATGGCCGATTCTATTTATGCCATTAAGCAGTTTACCTATCTGTTTCCGGAACTGCGGGATACAAGAATTGTGGTTGTTAGTATTAATCCTGCTAAAATTGAGACAGAAGAGCGATCTAAGTTTCGTGAATGGCTTCATAGCGTATTTTTTGGTTGGTGGCGATTCAAGGGCTACATTGACGGAGGCATTGCTTCAAAGACAGAAAGCATTTTTCATTATTGGCGCTTATGATAGAAACAGGTTGTCATCTTTTTTTAGCTCAAGTCATGCTACGAATTTTCTGAAACTAACAAGTCAGCCGGTATTTATAGCTCATTCCTGACACTGGGTTGTCTGTTGCCAATATTTAAACAATCATATGATCAGGAGTGGGTAACTGATAATTGTGCTGCGCAATAGCATCTTTAAATTTGGAGGGGAGGAGTGTAGCGGGTAAAAAAGGAATCAGGCTGATTGCAATGATTAAATTCATAAATGGGCCAGCAAAAATTATATTGCCTTAAAATATTTAGTTGTCCCAGGATATTTATTCCTGCGTTGTAATTAAATTAATGTTTATTATTCCAGAAAACAATCAAACCTAACAACAAACGTAGTCCCTTTTCCTTCCTCACTTTCAAAAGAAATAGTTCCTTTAAGCAATTTTACATAACTGGCTATAATACTCAGCCCTAATCCAGTTCCCTGAATATTACCAGAATTGGATGCCCTGAAAAAGCGGTCAAATATATTTGCCTGGGATGCTAAAGGAATACCAATGCCCTGATCCACCACCTTAATTTCAAATTCGGTGTCCGTACATTTGCTATACATATAAATATTCTTTTGCTTAGGTGAAAATTTAACTGCGTTTGACAACAGATTGGTGATTATATGCCTTAAGAGTACTGTATCTGTATATATAGTAAGTCCTCCTGTATGCGTGTAAATAATCTGCTGTTCGGGACTGGTAAGTGGGCTGATCTCTTCACAGATGTTAGTGAGGTAATCTTCAATTGCTACTTCTTTAATGGTGGGTGTGATCATTCCTTCTTCGATTTTTTCAATAGAAAGGAAGTTGTTCAGAATACCGGTTAATAAACTGACTGCGTTTTTTATTTTATTGATATGTTTTTCCTGTTGATCAAAATTACCTCTCTGTCCATATTGCGATATAAGATAAGACGACGAAAGAATTGCACTGAGAGGAATACGGAATTCATGCGAGGCCATCGAGACAAACTTTGTCTTTAGCTCATTTAGCTGTATTTCCCGCGAGAGATTCACTTCCATAATCAGATCTTTTGCTTTTGCTTCAAGTAATTCGGCTTCAGCTTTTTTGCGCAGGGTGATATCGTTTACAAAGGCTGTTATATATTTTTTCCCATGCTGCTGATATGGACTGAGGCTTACTTCAACCGAAAATATTTCCCCGCTTTTTTTTATTGCCTCAAACTCTGAGCCATGTCCCATCTGCCTGTTATCGGGTTTTTTCATGTAATGGCTCCTCCTGGCAGTATGGCTGGCATGATACCTTTGCGGTATGAGTACTTCGATTTTCTGGTTTTCCAGTTGGTGGTTTTCATACCCGAACATTTTCAATAAAAATGGATTGGCCTTTATAATATATCCATCTTCATCTGTTACCATGATCCCAACAGATGCATGATTGAATAGCGCATTCAAATCTAATTCCGGAGCAGAACTAAATACATTCATAAATGTGTGGTGTTTTTTTTATGCAGGCTTGTCTTGAAGGAAAATAGATTATAGGTGATACGACTGATTTATTATCAATTGAAATACAATCTATTATATGTATTAAAGATGAGGGATTCGCGCAAATCCTCTCGTCATCGCTAAAATAGAATTTTTTTTTGATTTTCATCCGAATGGATGAAATATTATCATCCCTTCCCATGACCAATATCAATGTTATTTGCAAAGAATCAGCTTAACTTATGACAATAACCATAGGTATATGATAGGAAAATTGTCAGATCAGCAAATGCACACCATCCTGCAGCAGAACATGATGGGGCGTATAGGTTGCAGCAGCAATTCAAGGGTTTTGGTGGTTCCAGTATGTTATGCTTACAATGGGAAGGCCATCATAGCCCATTCTGCAGAGGGGATGAAGATTAATATGATGCGTAATAATCCGGAGGTTTGTTTTGAGGTAGATGTGATAAACAGTATAACCAATTGGCAGAGCGTTATTATTTGGGGGCAGTACCAGGAAATCCTCGATGAAAAAGAAAGGTTTTATTCAATCAAGTACCTTATGAGCAGGTTATTACAATTTACCGAAGCCGAAAAGGTACATCATAGTACGGCAATCGTCGGAGAGGAAGAAAACGGTCATTTTAATGCTAATATCCGGCCAGTGGTTTATCGCATCTCAATTGAAGAAATGACTGGCAGATTTGAGCAGGGAGATTGATGGGATCTTAAGTTCACTATTATGAGAGGTAATTTGTTTTCACTCGCATTCCTGGTTTCCAATGCCGGGGCAATATTAATTTTATTGATTAGTATCTGGTATAAAAGAGCCGGTAGGATCATTATTGCGTTATTATTCCTGATCGCCGCGCTGGTGAACGCATGGCAGGCCACATTTAAACCAGATGTCTACAATGTTTATGAATTAATAGCTGCCCTGCCAGTATATGAATATTTAATAGCAGAGGTATTGTTAATACATATCACTTTATATATAATATTGTTAATGATCATCCAACTGTTTATAGGTATAGGTATTTTGTATAACAGGAAAACGGCTTTGGTCGCTGGAATAGTTTATTTGTTAGCCCTGGCTCCCCTGGGAGCAGGATCATCATTTCCCTGTACAGTTATTCTGGCCATTGCTGTAATCCTACTTTTAAAGAGGGAAAAGCAGATTTGAAGATCCTGCCAATAAAATTTTTATATACGGTTGATTTTTAGTAAATTAAGGTGTCTTTCGATTTATATGCACCATATTTACCGTTGTAACTCCGTTCCCCTATGGCTACAATACTCGTTATTGAAGATAACCAGGCTATACGAGAAAATATCATTGAGATACTTGAAATGGCAAATTATAAAGTTATAGAAGCCGGCGATGGAAAAAAAGGATTAACGCTTGCAGAAACGCAACATCCGGATCTCATCGTGTGCGACCTGGCATTGCCTATCCTGGATGGCTATGTAGTCTTACAAATGTTAAACAGAAGCGATACACCCTGTAAGGTGCCTTTTATTTTTCTGACAGCAAGGGCTGAAAGATCAGAAATACGTAAAGGTATGGACATGGGAGCTGATGATTACATCACCAAGCCGTTTACCCCGTCAGAGTTGTTAAGTGCCATTGAATGCCAGCTAAAAAAATCGGCCCACACCAGGCATCATGTAGTAGCAATGCCACCAGTCATTTCCAATACAATGGAAGAAGAACCCTTTAAAGCCCTCATCAAAGACCGTAATATCAAAACGTTTAAAAATAAACAAATTATTTACCAGGAAGGAAACCACCCTTCCTATCTTTATTTTATTTTGGAAGGATTTGTAAAATCCTTCAGGATTGATGAAGATGGAAAAGAATTTATTACCGGATTATTTAAGGAAGGTGATTTTCTCGGATATATTCCTATACTTGACAAAACCCACTTCAGCGATTCGGCGCAGGCTATTGATCACGTGGTGCTGGCAGTTATCCCGATTAGTGACTTCGAAGAATTGACCAACCTAAATAAACATGCCCAGGAACAGATCATCAGAATGTTGACGCATACCATTGAGGAAAAAGAAGTCCAACTCTTAAGAGTGGCTTACGATTCATTAAGAAAGAGAGCCGCAGATACCCTACTTTCCGTCTTCAATAAGTATAATGTGGCAGGAGATAACAACGTAGGAATAAAATTCAGCAGGGGAAACCTTGCGGCAATCGCCGGTGTGGCAAAAGAATCCTTTGCCCGTACACTAGCCGATTTTCGGGATGAACACCTGATTGACATCCGGAAGGGGGTTATCTATTTGCTCGATATTGGTAAACTGAACCAATTGAGTAATTAAAACATTCATGAAAGAGGGAATTCACCAACTGGGAATGAAAACCATTTTCAGAAAAAGGGACTGTAGTGAACAAGCTCTTTTATGCGGATAGCAGACTTTGTCTGACCGCCTATTATTGAATCCACTTTAATACATTCATTTTTATAGTTCACTGCTAATAATTACCTTCAGTGCTTTTTCTTTTGCAGCATTGCCAAATGTGTTGTACGCAGTTTCTATTTCAGATAATTTAAACCGGTGTGTTATAAATACTCCCGGATCCAATTTATTGCTGGTAACTGTTTTTAGTAGCATTGGCGTGGTATAGGTATCTACCAGCCTGGTAGTAATAGTGATATTCTTTGACCATAAATCTTCCAGCGCCAGGGATACTGACTTACCATGTACACCTATATTGGCAATTTTACCTCCGGGCCGGATGATTTGTGTACACAATTCAAATGTGGCCGGTATTCCCACAGCTTCCATAGCTGTATCTACCCCTTCATATTCAGTAAGGGCCATAATAGCTTTGATCGCATTTTCCTGGCTACTGTTAATTGCATGGGTCGCGCCCATTTGTTTAGCCACTTCCAGACGGTTATTATCAGTGTCAATCATAATGATAATGGCAGGGGAAAAGAACTGCGCTGTGGTAAGCGCTGCCAGTCCTATTGGTCCTGCACCCACTATTGCCACTGTTGTACCCGGTTGTACCTGTCCGTTCAGTACCCCGCATTCATAACCCGTAGGCAGAATATCACTCAACATGACCAGGGACTCTTCATTTGTGCCTGCGGGTATATGGTACAGGCTTGTATCTGCATAAGGTATTCTCACATATTCTGCCTGTGTCCCATCTATCAGGTGCCCCAGTATCCAGCCGCCGTTCCTGCAATGGGAATACATCCCTTTCCTGCAGTATTCACACTTACCACAGGATGTAATACATGAGATCAATACATGGTCTCCTTTTTGGAAATTGCTGACATTACTCCCTGTTTCTTCCACGATCCCTATGCCTTCATGTCCAAGGATGGTACCGTGCACGACCTCCTTTACATCTCCCTTTAATATATGCAGGTCTGTACCACAGATGGTTGTTTTTATAACCTTCACGATAGCATCTGTCGATGCAATCAGTCCTGGTTTTTCTTTTTCTTCAAGCATTACCTTGCCGGTGCTCTTGTAAACGAGTGCTTTCATAGCATAATTTTTTATATAATATACCCCAGCATATTGGCAGCTACCTGACAATATCCTGAGTAGTTATCTGGTTTCTCATAATAATTAGTTGCACCATTGGTGATGCAATCGTTCCTGGTAATATAGTCGCAGGCCGTGCTCCATATGATTTTAGGTATCCCCGGCAGCCGATGATGGTCATTCAGTTTTTTTAATACCTCAGCACCCGAATAATAAGGCATGTTGTAATCAAGAATGATGAGTGAAGGCCTGTCCGAACAGTTATCCATATCTACACGGTTCATGAAATCTCTTCCATTTTTAAATACCTCCATCATGATACCGGGATTTATCTGATGAATTGCGTCTATCAGAATTTCCTGGTCATCTGAATCATCATCGATCAGAAAAACAACCTTGTTAGCTTCTTTTTCCATTGCGGTATATTTTTGTTTAAGGAAGAATAAATGCTTTATCTATTGCTTCTTTCAATTGGACTGCAGTCCATTTACCGGATACCATTATACGCCTGACTGTGAAGTTGGGATCCGTAGATTGCTGATGACTAGCCAGCTGGAAGGCGCCGATATAATTAGCCTGTTTCAGGTCTTTGATAGCCTGTTCATTCCACTCGCCATACGGAAATGCAAAATAGCAGACAGATGTGCCGGTTATTTTTTCTAGAAGTGCTTTGGGTTTTACTATTTGCTCATTTACATTATAGGAGGGATGTAAGGCCAGGTTGGTATGATCCCAGGTATGGCAGGCGATAATATGTCCCTGGTCCGACATGTCCCGGATTTCAGAGGCGGTAAGCCACCCTGTTTTATTCAGGCAGACGGTCATAATGAAAAACACGCCCCTGAAATGGAATTGGTTCAATACTGGTACCGCCAGACTGTAATGTGTTTCATGGCTGTCGTCAAAGGTGATCATAATTGGTTTTGACGGTAAGGGAGCGCCTCCGTTCATGTGGGCATATAACCCGTCGGGGGTAATGGCAGTATATCCGTTATTATACAGATATTGCATTTGTTGCTGAAAATGTTTTTCACTGATATGTAAAAGATCTTCTTTACCATCATCAGCCTTACTGATATTATGATAACAAAGGATAGGTACCTGCTGGTACTGCAGGCAGTATGACAATAATAAGTATATGATCGTATATCCCATTTCTATTGATATTGAATGTAAACAGGTATTGGGTACAATCTGAGAATTTCCTCCGGCTGCATGATGGTCTGCCGGATGGGTGTAATATCATTTTTGTAAAACAGCTTAAAACCAGTATACTGAACTGGTTCTTTCGCAATAAAATATTTATAGGAATCCCTCTTTTTAGCAGGAAAACCAAATCCATCCATATTGATGACTATTTGTACCTGCTCACAGGGATGTATTTCTCTGTAATTGGTAATCATACCTTGTGTGAACCGGTGTACTACCAATATTTTAGGTGGGAGATGGTATTTCAGTACGAGTGTTTTCAGGTAATCGCAGGCAAAATTTATATCTGCTGCGTCGAAAGTGCCAATTTCTGAACTGGGTACGGCATTGTTCTTCATGGAATATTCAGGATCTATTCCCAGGTGAACATCCGGAAGCTGCAGGTATTTTTCCAGTGTAGTCAGCTCTTCTTGTAGGGTGCTATGGCCCACCTGAACATCCAGTATGATGATGGCATTTATCTCTCTCGCCATTTTAATAATACTGTCTATTTGCTGCCCAGGCATCCGGAGCCGGTACTTTTTATCTCTCCCCGGGTTTCTTTGTGCTGTAATCGCAATGTAATGCAGTGCTGGCTGTACCCGAAACAGTGGGTCCGCAAGCTCCCATTTTCCAGCCTCAGCGAGTAACTGGGCTTTCATTTTATCCGGCGGTAATTCTCCCAATATTCCCATCTTCGGAGAGTACAGGTTGCCATAGAATGCAACAATCCTTTTGTATGGAAGTATTGCACCCGGCAGGGGAGCGGTAGGATTATACTTCCATGCCAGGGTAGGCGTGTCATGCAATAATCTCATGGCATGCTGATGGTAACCAGTGGTATCGGAATGACCTTTTTGCTGTACTGAAAATAGTGAAAGCAGCAATGGAAATGTCCAGGCAAGCGCATATGTTTTTTTATGCTTTTCCGTTGCATGTTTAAGTACCGAACTGAGGATGTTATCCCTGCTGACCACCCCGATCAATTTATTGGTTGAAGTAGTAACCGGCAATATCAGATCTGCTTTGTCTGGCAACCGATTCCATATTTCAATTAACTTACTATCCGCCCTCACAGCAGACAGATCAGGGATGACCAGATCCTGCAGGGTTATTTCGTTCCTGTTGGTCAGTAGTCTGTATAAAATTGTTTCTTTGTCCAATATGCCAATGATGTTTCCATTGTCGGTCAATACATAATACCGGTCATTGCCCGTGCCAAGGGTATGAAGGATCTCTTCCGGGGTTGCCCGTACATTTAATGTTTTAAAATCCCGGGATATCACATCACCTACATTTTCATCCTTCATCAGAAATGAGATCAGGTAGTTATCCTTTTCCATGCCTGACATTAAAAGCAGGAAGCAGCCATATAGAATGAATAGCAGATTACCTGTCAGCAATCCGGCTATTGTCAGTAGCAAACTGATAGCCCTGCTTATAAAAAGCGAAGTTTTCAAAGCAGTGTATGGCGTAAAGCGAAGTCCCAGTAATCCTTTTAACATTTTTCCCCCGTCAAGAGGTAATGCGGGCAGCAGGTTGATAATTGCCAGTGTAATATTGATGTTATACAGAAAATGGGAAAAGTTGGCGCTATGAATGCTTGTTATAATCGTACCCAATTTCCAGAAAGGCGTGCCCGCCGGAAGAAATGGTATCAATAAGGTTGCAATTGTGATATTGACCAAAGGCCCTGCCATGCTGACTATTATTTCCTGGCGCGGATTTCCTGGCTGGCCGGAAAAGAATGTGATTCCACCAAAGGGGAGCAACTGGATCTTTTTGATAGGGATGTTGTAGTGAAGAGCAGCAAAGGTATGTCCCAGTTCATGCAACAATACACATACAAATACTGCTAACATTTCACTGATAGTCAGTAATACGATGCTGGCGTGTTCTCTGGCTATTAGTTGCATGAGCAATACCCAGGATATCAATAACAGAAATGTCCAATGTAATTCAATCGGAATTCCTCTGATGAAAAATATTTTAAGTGAATTTTTCATACGAAACTTTTTATCCTGATTATAAAGGAATCGAATTCGTGCATTCACCCGGATCATTAAAGCCTATTATCGGAAAAAAAAGGCCAGTCCGTGAAACGGTGTCGGACTGGCCTGTAGATGTATTGGGCTCTTGATCAGGGTTTTCTTGTCACCGGTACAAGGATTTATGAGATGGTCAGTTCATCATGAACAGTTGTAACACCAGGTGTTGACCACACTGCTCTTTCTACCTCCGCCCGTTCAAGCCATGAATGTACATTACCTGTCAGTTTGATATCGCTGCCTGTAGTCATTACATTTATTTTGTCTGCTTCAAGGTTGGCGATCCGCTGCAAGGCTTTCCGTATATTGTTATTAATAATTTTGCTGCCAGGTCGTGGTTTTACGTGAATAAGGTTTGTAATCCCTTTTATTCCCTGAAGATCTTTTATCGCACTCGTTACAGAATCTTTCTGATATTGCCATTCCACTTCACCTTCCACAGATATATATCCGTTTTCTACCTGTATCATCAATTTTTCGTCAGGAATAATATTGGACCATTTCAGCGCATCGAACGCAGCTTTTGCTATTTCGGCGTCTGTTCTGAGATGTTTTCCCGGCAATTTAATGTCAATATTTACAGCTACAGCTATAACTTCTTTTACTCTTTTGGCGGCACTTTCTGCGGCTATTTTTTTGCTGAAACTATCAACGATCCCAGTCAGCGTCACCACACCATCCTTTACTATAACCCCTATTTCCGGTACGTTGAGTAAAGGATCCCACATCAGTTCATCCTGCACATCCTGTTGTAATTCGTAGTCTGTTTTCATGATTAAGGTTTTTGAGGTAAATAATTGGGATTAGATAGTTGTTGTAAAGAAAGATAGCAATTACGGTTACTACCTTTCTTTCGCTGTTCATTTTATCGGTTATGAAAAAAGCACATCGTTGCTTGCACTAAAGGATTGTAACAAATTATATAGATTCTGCAATCGTAACCGTGGAATTCATTTTGTTTTCGAACTGAAAGGTAGTTTTCTATCTCTATTAAAATCAATGATTTTTGTCATGTTTTTCATTGATATTGCAACCTTCTCTTGCATCAAAGTCAGACTTCTGTATGATCAGTATCATTTTTGTTGGCGCTGGTTATTGCGAATTTTATGTTGTTCCCCAATTATTCCTCTGATATTTCAAAAGCCATGAGAAAAGTATGGCGCACATTATTCTAATAGAGCATATGAATTGGCAAAAAGGATAAATGAAAAGATACTATTGATCGGAGTATTCCTGGCAGGATTATATCGCACATAATATTTTAGATATGAAATATTGGTTTTTGACAATAATATTTTTATCACTGGCGATATCGACAGCCACTGGCCAACATATCGGATGGTTATCGGATACTGTGAACCTGCGCATACTTGTCAGCTTCTTCTCACAGGCCTCTCTGTCAGGCCTTAATGAAAAAGACTATGCTTATAAAACGGTGCAGCAGCTTACATCCGGGATAAAAATTGTCGATACTGCCAGTATTGATAAAGAACTGACAAATGCTGCAATCAGTTATTTTTCTGATATCGTTTATGGTAATCAGGAAGTGCGTGTGCCTTATAATGGAATTAACTATTACCCCGCTTGTTTGAATATCCGCGACAGCATATTGACTGCTATGGCAGAAGATCAGTTTGCCACCTTGCCTGCCAGGTTGGAACCGCACAATGTAATGTACATGGAGTTGAAAGAAAAGATAGCTGTGCTGGAAAACCGTAAGAAATTTATATTCTCTCCAGTCACCAGTGATAAGCTGGATACCACTAATCATCCCCTTATCGAAAAGTTATTTCAACTGGGTATTACAGATACCCCTGATTATACCATTCACGAAGATACACTCAGGAATAAACTGAGGTTAGCACAAGGTATGTTTGAAATGCTGGAAGATGGCACACTTCGCCCGGGCATCCTGGAAGAACTAAATATATCCGTAGAAAAAAGACTATATGAACTAAAACATGCTTTAAATACCTGGCGCTGGCTGGATTGTATTCAACAGGAACAACCTGTGATCATCGTTAATATTCCGGCGGCGAATCTTTTTTATATATGTAAAGATTCAGTTTTGTTCTACACCCGCTGTATTGTGGGCAAAGCTGCTACGCCCAGTATACCACTAGCCAGCAGCGTACATGAGGTAATATTATTCCCATATTGGAATGTACCGCGTAGCATCGCTGTAAACGAATTATTACCTGCCATTCAATCTGCTCCGCTGGACTATCTGGACTACGGTAATTATCAGGTGCTGGACAAAGCCGGTAAGGTATTAGATCCGTCCACTATCAAATGGCAGCAGCTGAACAGCAGGAATTTTCCATATACACTAAGGCAGCTATTTGGATGTGATAATTCTCTGGGTATCATCAAACTCAATTTTTTCAGCCCTTACAGCACGTATCTGCATGATACGCCCAATAAAAGCTACTTCATGTTCAACAGCCGGTATTTCAGTCATGGGTGTATACGGGTAGAAGATGTCGATTCGCTGGCAGAAATGCTGGAACCTGCATTGCACCCATTTCTGGCCAATGCTGCGACTAAGGTATGTGATTTAGCGTCAGATAGCGGACAGCTGATCTTTCCCCTGAAACATAAAATTCCACTATTTATTCTATATGAAGTAGCCTGGCCAGATGGAAAAGGGAAAATCTGTTTTTATGACGACGTATATAATAAAATAAAACTTTAAACCCAGTGTTATGAACCGTATCATCACCTTCACTTTTAATCCGGCAATTGACAAAAGTACTACTATCAACCACCTGGTGCCTGAAAAGAAACTGGCCTGTTCACCTCCTGTATTTGAGCCGGGTGGCGGAGGTATAAATGTTGCCAGGGCTATCAGGAACCTGGGTGGTCATGCTACCGCCGTTTATCTTTCCGGTGGGTATACCGGCCGTTTTTTTTCTTCTTTGATTGAAAAGGAACACCTGGATGCTATCAATGTTACCATCAGTGGCAAAACAAGGGAGAACCTGGTGGTAATGGATGTGTCTACTAATCAGCAATATCGTTTTGGCATGCCAGGGCCCACTGTCAGTGAAAAAGAATGGCAGCCCTGTCTTGAAATAATAGGTAAATGTGCAGCAGATGATTTTATTGTGGTAAGTGGTAGTTTACCACCTGGTATGCCTCCCGAAGTAATGGGAGAGATCGCTGCTATCGTAAAAAAAAGAAGAGCCAGGCTTGTGGTAGATATATCTGGTGAAGCCCTCGCCTGTGCGCTAAAAGAAGGAGTGTATCTTATCAAACCCAATCTCACAGAATTAGAATTATTAATTGGCAATTCACACTTATCTGAGCAGGATGTATACCAGGAATCCAGGCAAATCATAAACAGAGGACAGAGCGCGGCTGTAGTCGTATCGCTGGGTGCTGCCGGTGCTATACTGGTTACAAAAGATGAGCAGGTCATGATCCCTGCTCCACTCGTGAAATCTGTCAGTACCGTGGGGGCTGGTGATGCGATGCTTGCCGGTATTGTATATAAGCTTTCAAAAGGTGCGGGATTTTTAGGTGCAATACGTTATGGCATTGCCTGTGGAGCCGCCGCCACCCTGCATCCCGGAACCGCCTTGTGCCAGCCGGAAGATGTAGAGAAATTATTTCAGCAGGTATTGAACAATGCCACGGTAACAATGGCTGCATGGTGATGAGAATCAATGTTTCGGATACTCCAGATCATTGTTTTCAGTATTAAACAAGATGTAAATTCATATTGTAAACGACCCTGAAATTTTCGAAAATATAATCCCAATATTCTTCACAATTTTTAAAACAAGGAGGTAACTATGTCTAAAGAATTAACTAAGGCAACTTCCATTCTGCCATCTGCATTCGATGATTATTTTAAACCCTGGAAAGATTTATTTGATTTTAATGGCGGCAAAACATATACTGCTACCGTTCCTGCTGTAAATATTACAGAAGAAAAAGATCAGTTTAAGCTGACTGTGGCTGCCCCAGGTATGGATAAGGATGACTTTAGGATCGATATTGATAATGATGTGCTGACGATCAGTGCTGAAACAGAAGAAACTGAAGAAACCCCTACCAGGCAGGAATACAACTACAGTAGCTTCTCCCGGAGCTTCAGACTGCCTGTCAGTGTAGTTAAAGATAAAGTGGAAGCAAAATATAAAGATGGTATACTGAAATTATACCTGCCAAAGACTGAAGAAGCCAGGAAGGCAAATGGTACAAAACACGTAGTGATTCAGTAATGAATTCATGGTGTCAGCCCTTTAATGGGCTGACACCTTTATCTGAAAACCTCATTGTTATGAAAAAGATATTGTATGTAACGGATGCACTCGACCTGCATCTTGATAACCTGGATTTTGCAGGTTATATCTGTGAGTTGGCCCAATCGAAGCTCCTCGCTGTTTTTCTTGAAAACGATGAATCAGAAATGCGTACGGACAGTATGATCAGAACTGCCGCCGTTAATGCTGGTCTGAATGTAACTGAAGAACCTTTGTCCCTCAAACAACATACCTGTGATACAAATATTCAACGTTTCAAAACCGCCTGCGAAAGCAAAGGCATTGATTGTGTTGTGCACCGGGACCGTGGTAACCCGTTATCCGAACTGATCCTGGAAAGCCGGTATGCCGATCTTTTGCTTCTGAATGTAAGTACTACATTCAGCCCAAATAACGAAGGCACACCCACCGATTTTGTGAAGGATGTCATGAGCAATGCTGAATGCCCTGTTATGCTCATGCCGGCAAGTTTTAACGGCATCGGGGAAATCGTATTCACCTACGATGGCAAACCATCTTCTATTCACGCTATTAAACAATTTACCTACCTCTTTCCACAACTCAATGAACTCAAGACTGTCGTGGTCAGCGTGAACCCCGAAGAAGTAAGTCCTGAAGAACGCTACAAATTCAGGGAATGGATGCATGCTCATTACAATTACCTCGACTTTCTCTCTTCTGAAGGAAATGTAAAAATGGGGCTCGTGGAATTATTGTTTGACAGGGATAAATCTATCGTAGTAATGGGCGCTTATGGGCGGAGTATGATTTCAAATTTCCTTAGTCCCAGTCATGCTAACCCGGTTATTAAAGTGATTAGCCAGGCGGTGTTTATTGCTCACAATTGAATCGTTGGTTATGAAAAAGATTCTGGCTGTTTTTGATGGCTTAAAGTTCTCAGACAGCACCCTGCAATATGCTGTGAAAATGGGCATTCAACACAATGCCATGATTACAGGTGTTTTCCTGGAAGATATGACGTATTCAAGCCGTGGAATCTACCAGTTGTACAGTGAAAAAGAATATGCCGTGGATAATGTTAAACATCTTGTAGAAGAAGACCGGCATGAGCGGGATGCCGCTGTAGACCGGTTTGAAAATGCCTGTAAAGACGCAAGTATAGCATACATGGTTCACCGGGACAAACAACTGGCTGTCCGCGATCTGCTAAAGGAAAGCCGTTATGCAGATCTGTTGCTCCTTGATGCTAGCGAATCTATGAATAGGTATACAGAAGAATCGCCTACTCACTTTGTACGGGAAATTCTGGAAGGTACCAGGTGCCCGGTTTTATTATTGCCCAGGCATTTTACAGATATCAGGAGAGTATTCTGGTTGCATGATGGTTCACCTGTTTCCATATATGCGTTCAAAATGTTTAATTATCTCCTGCCTGTACTGAATGTATTGCCTATGGAGATAATCACCGCACATTTTCCCGGTAGGGAGGATGAAACGGTAAACAGTGTGCTGTTTAAAGAACTGGTGTCCCTACATACTCCACATGCCGGTTTCATTTCTCTTATAGGGCAGCCGGATGTAGAAATACCCCTGTTCCTCCGAAAACAGGATAAGGAATCTTTGTTGATCTTAGGCGCTTATCAGCGCAATGTATTCTCCATGCTTTTTAAACCAAGTATGGCAGATGTACTGGTAAGGGAACATCAGTGGCCTCTTTTTATCGCTCACAATAAATAGCAAAGAGATGGAAAGCTTTATCATGCATTTTTCAGGTATCGGATTAAAAAACGTACCGGATGTGGGAGGTAAAAATGCCTCACTGGGAGAATTATACAATTCATTTCACCAGGAAGGTATCAACGTACCGGATGGTTTTGCTACCAATGCTTTTGCATTCTGGTCCTTTCTCGATTATAATAATTTGTGGGAACCCCTGCAGCAACTGATGATGGAGCTGGACAGAGAGAATTGGACCAACCTGGCAGAAAAAGGTGAGGCGGCAAGAAAAATGATCCTGAAAGCTAACCTCCCGGAAGAAGTAATTCTTGAAATTTTGGGTGCATACCGTCTTCTATGTGGTAATGATAATAAAGCGGTGGCAGTAAGAAGCAGTGCTACCGCTGAAGATCTTCCCAATGCCAGTTTTGCAGGGCAGCATGACTCATTCTTAAATATCAGGGGAGAAGATGCTCTTATCAGTGCAATTATAAAGTGTTATGCTTCCCTGTATACTGACAGAGCTATCAAATATCGGGAAGATAATGGTTTTAAACATGAAAAGGTGGCATTGTCTGTGGGCATACAGCTTATGGTCAGGTCAGATCTGGCTGCATCCGGTGTTTGCTTTACGCTGGATCCGGATTCTGGTTTCAGAGATCTCGTATTAATAAATGGTATATGGGGGTTGGGTGAAAACATTGTACAGGGTGCTGTGGTGCCCGATGAATACGTTGTATTCAAACCCACGCATGCTATCATCCGGAAGAGTATCGGTAGCAAAGATAAGATGCTTTGCTTTGCAGAAAATGGCGGATCACTGGAAAATGTGCCAGTGTCTACAGCCCGGCAGCAGGAAATGGTGCTCTCCGACAAGGAAATAGCACAACTGGCCGACTGGGCTATCAAAATAGAACAACATTACGGCCGGCCAATGGATATAGAGTGGGCAAAAGATGGTATCGACGAACAGCTATATATTGTACAGGCACGTCCGGAAACTGTCCACTCACGAAAAAAGAAAAGGTATTTGTCTGCCTGGCACCTCGAAAAGAAAGGAAACGTCATGGCCCGGGGATTCGCCATTGGCAATAAAGTTGTCGCTGGCAAAGCGCGTATATTATCTTCCCCTGCTGACGCGTGGCAGATAAAAACAGGCGATATCGTAGTAACCAATACCACCAGTCCTGACTGGGATCCTGTTTTTAAGAAAGCAGGCGCCCTGATCACCAACACCGGCGGGCGCACCAGTCACGCTGCCATTGTAGCCCGCGAAACCGGTATTGCTGCCATCGTAGGATGCAAAGATGCTACTACTACCATCCGGGAGGGGCAAGACATTACTGTGTCCTGTTGCGAAGGAGATACAGGATTTGTTTATGAAGGTATCCTGCCATTCCATGAAGAAAAAAAGGACCTTGAGAGCATATCCATTCCGGAAGGTGTATTGCCTATGCTTATTATCAGCGATCCGGCACAGGCGTTCAGGTTATCCTTTTATCCAAATGCCGGTGTAGGATTGCTGCGGATGGAATTTATTATCGCATCCTTTATAGGAGTACATCCTATGGCACTGGTTAAGTTTAATGAATTGAAAGACCAGGCAGCCCGCGAAAAGATCGAACTACTCACTGCCGCCTATCCGGATAAAACTTCCTATTTTATAGATCGCCTGTCACAGGGAATTGCCACGATTGCAGCGGCCTTTTACCCCAAGCAGGTCATCGTGCGTATGAGTGATTTTAAAACAAATGAATATGCTGCACTGTTGGGCGGGAAACAGTTTGAGCCGGTAGAACCTAATCCTATGCTCGGATTCAGGGGCGCATCCAGGTATTGTCATGATCTATATAAAGATGGCTTCAAACTTGAGTGTGCTGCCATCAGAAAAGTAAGGGACGAGATGGGCTTAACAAATGTAAAGGTGATGATCCCATTCTGCCGTACGGTGGAAGAAGGAGAGAAGGTGCTGGATTATATGGGTGAATTAGGCCTTAAGAGAGGGCAAAACGGGCTAGAAGTATATGTGATGATTGAAATACCTTCCAATGTAATTATGGCTGAAAAACTGGCCGCTATATTCGATGGTTTCTCCATAGGGTCCAACGACCTTACGCAACTTGTATTGGGAATAGACAGGGATGCCACTCTGATAGCAGACCTGTTCAATGAAAAGGACCCCGCTGTATTGAAAATGATTGGAGAAACTATACGGAAAGCGCACGAAAAAATAGTACCTGTTGGTTTTTGTGGTCAGGCTGCCAGCGACTTCCCCGAAATAGCCCTGTTCCTGGTAAGGAATGGTATCACGAGCATTTCATACATGCCGGATGCTATTTTGAAAGGAATTGAGCAGATTAATCTGGCTCTTATTCCGGAACAAATGTTATGATGTAACAAGTTCCCATTTCGCTCGTTTTTTATAAGGCTGTTTCAATCTCACCATTGAAACAGCCTTTGATATTCCGATTTTATTTACTTTTTATCTTTGCATACAAACCTGCCATTTTCATTTCTGACAGGCTTTCGGGATGATAAAGAGAATTTTCCGGAGGAAAAAAATGTCCTTCGGGTCTTCCCGTCAATTTCACGATAAGTGATAATATCATATTTTCCCTCCCTGATAAGATCCTTTGCAGCAGCGGAGATCAATAAATGTGGGACGTTTGTTGTATCTATAGCTGAACACCCGGGCGCGGCCTGGCTTGTTAACTTTTAATATTAGGCCAATGGTAGTGAACTGCATTGTTAATTGGCAGCCCGGAACTCCTGTGGAGTAAAGCCAATCTTTTGTTTAAATAAACGTGTGAAGTGTGCCTGGTACTTAAAACCCAATTCAGCTGCCACCTGACTAAGCGATTTGCTTGGGTCAAAGATCTTTTCTTTGGCCACCGCTATGATTTTTGACTGAATATAGTCCTGTGCTGATCTGCCGGTTTCCTTTTTCACCAGGTCACCAAAGTAGTTTGGAGAGAGGTTTAACTCACCGGCGAAGTAGGCTACCGATGGTAGTCCGATGGTAAATGTTTTATCTGAAATAAAATAGTCGTTCAGTATTTGTTCAAATTGGGATAGTATTCCCCTGTGTACGTGTTCGCGGGTAATGAACTGCCGTTCATAAAAACGGGTGCAATATTCAAGGAATAATTCAATATTAGAGGCTATGAGTTTTTTACTGTGGTTATCAATTGGGCGTTGTAGTTCGTATTCAATTTTGGCAAAACAGTCCAGCACGATCTGTCGTTCTTTTTCAGACAGGTGTAGTGCCTCTCTGGTCTGGTAGCCAAAGAAGCCGTAATCATTGATATGTTTACCAAGGATTGTGCCCAGTAAGAAGTCGGAATGAAATACCAATGCATTGCCTTTGGGTTGGTAGGTTTCCCCATTGCTATTGATGCCAGCTACCTGTCCCGGCGCCAGGAATACCAACGTTCCCTCCTGATAATCGTAGGTATGACGTCCATACACCATGTCCCCGCATTTCAAATCCTTGAGAAAGACGGTATAGAATCCAAAGTACATACACCTTCCCTGCCGTGGACTGGCTTTGGAAAGGTCCACCACACTTACGAGCGGATGCAGGGTTTCATTGTTGTTAAAGGCATTGTATTCGCCAATTGTATTAAATCGCAACATATTGTCCATAATACCACTGTTGTTCTTCTCTAAAATTACGGCATATTTTAACCATTTGTTGTTGTCGGGTGCCTGATCTGTAATCAAGGTAAAAAGTGCAGTAATTCAGGTAAGTATCCAGACCCCAATAAGCGTGACATTTGTTTGGCGATGTAGTTAGGTGGAGGTAGCGGACTTTACAGCTGAGTTTATAAGATAGGTTCAGATTGATCAAAGAGGCAGAAAATCCCGGAATAGCTTATAAGTTCAACACAAAATAAAAATATTATATGCAGAAGGTGATTCTAAATAATGGTGTAGAAATGCCCGTGCTGGGCTTTGGCGTATTTCAGGTAACTGATATGGCAGAGTGTGAAAGGAGTGTAATGGATGCCATCGCCACCGGCTACCGGTTAGTTGATACAGCGGCCTCTTATGGCAATGAAGAAGCAGTAGGCCGCGCGATTAAAAAGTGTGGTGTAGCCCGCGATCAGCTTTTTATTACGACCAAACTTTGGATCCAGTCAAATGGATATGAAGATACTAAAAAGGCATTTGAAGAATCGCTTAAACGCCTGCAGCTTGATTACCTGGATTTGTACCTGATCCACCAGCCTTACGGAGATGTGTATGGTGAATGGCGTGCTATGCAGGACCTCTATAGGGAAGGCCGGGTAAGGGCAATCGGTGTTAGCAATTTTTATCCTGACCGGCTAATTGACCTGATTATTCATAACGATATAGTACCAGCGGTTAATCAGGTAGAAACGCATCCTTTCCATCAGCAAAATGAAGCGCAGGGATTCATGGCAGAACAAAATGTACAAATCGAATCCTGGGGGCCGTTTGCAGAAGGCAAGAATAATATCTTCAAAAATGAACTTCTGGCTTCCATTGGTGCAAAATATAATAAATCCGTAGCACAGGTGATACTGCGCTGGCTAACGCAACGGGTGGTAGTGGCTATACCAAAGTCTGTACGTAAAGAACGCATGGAAGAGAATTTTAGCATTTTCGATTTTGAACTGAGTACGGCTGATTTAGATGCTATCAAGACGTTGGATACTAATACCTCTGCATTTTTTGATCATCGCGATCCGGCAATGGTGAAGTGGTTGGGGAACAGAAAGCTCAATGATTAATGATCAGAACTATGAGGGCCTGAACAGGGCATTTATGATCGGTATACAACATGCTATTAGGCTTATATGCTGACGATCACATTGATGAATGGATGATATTAAAGAACCTCATAGATTAGTTTGTTAATTATGCCTGCCATGTCGGGAGATGATATTTTAATTCTGCTTTGTTATAACCAATAAACCTTTAATTGATAAGACTATGAAAAAACGATTGATCCTTTTCGTTTTACTTGTTTCGGGTTTCCAACTGTGCCGCGCTCAGGCCAATCTGCCTGGCGATTCAGCAACACCCGGCAAACAGGAACAGGAGATCCTTGATCTGTCAAAAGCCAAATGGACTTGGATGGCAGATAAGAATGTGGATGCACTTAACAACCTGTTTACGGACAAGTGTGTTTTTGTGCACATGGGTGGAAGCTGGGGCAAAACGCAGGAGCTAAATACTATTAAGGGCGGCATGATATGGTATAAGAAGGCTGCGGTGTATGGAGCGGCAGTTAATATTTTCGGCAACAATGCTATTTTGTTAAACGATATTGATCTTATTGCTGTAGTGGGTGGTAACGAAGTGGTTCACTCCTTTATGGTGACTGAAGTGTACCTTAAAGAAGATGGTAAATGGAAGATGGGTTCTCTTACTTTTTCTCAACTGCTCAGGCCTGTTAAAATGCCTGATGCAATTAATCAGCAACATTAAAATTACAATTATAATGAATCGTCGCAGCCTTTTAAAAACTGGTTTAACGATAGCTGGTGGCTCACTGCTGGCTTCGGGGAGCAACGCAAGAGAACCGGCGCTTTCTGCAGGTGGAGGATCCTCAAAAGCAGAACCATCAAAGGCCGGATTATCAGATACAGGATCTTTAAATACTTCTCCCGGTCGTCGAAAGCTTGGAGGCAGGCTCGAAGTTTCTTCGATTGGCCTTGGTGTACAAAATATGTGGCGAACTTATCAAACAACAATTCCTTCCCGGCCTGAGATGATCAATATCATTCACAAAGCGTATGATCGGGGTATCACCTTGTTCGATACCGCGGAAGCATATGGGCCTTTTGAAAGCGAGCGGATTTTGGGTGAAGCGGTTGCATCTTTCCGGGATAAGATTGTGATAGAAACGAAATACGGCTGGAATGTTGACCAGGTGACAGGTCAACGGTTGCCTGGCCTGAACAGTAAACCAGATCACATCAAGCTGGTTGTAGAAGGGATGCTGAAGCGCCTGCGAACTGACCGTATTGATCTCTTATACCAGCACCGCGTAGATCCTGCTGTGCCTATCGAAGATGTGGTGGGCGCGATCAAAGATCTCATACAGCAAGGCAAGGTGCTGCATTATGGACTTTCGGAGCCTGGACCTCAAACTGTAAGACGGGCACATGCTATTCACCCGGTTACAGCTATTCAAAATGAATATTCGCTCTTGTGGCGTGGGCCTGAGGAAACTATTTTACCGCTTTGTCAGGAACTGGGCATTGGTTTTGTTTGCTGGAGCCCGCTTGGTGTAGGTTTTACAACTGGGGCGATTGATGCCAATACACGTTTTGCCCAAGGCGATATTCGAGGTATGGAAGAACGTTTTTCACCAGATAATCTGCCAAATAACCTGGCTTTGGTAAAACTATTGAAAACCTGGGCAGACCGGAAAAATGCTACATGTGGTCAGGTGTCACTGGCATGGCTGTTGGCGCAGAAGCCCTGGATCGTTCCTATACCGGGAACTACACAGATGGCACATATGATGGAGAATAGTGCTGCAGATGATTTGAAATTTACTGCAGATGAGTGGAAACAATTTGACAAGGAGTTAGGAGGTATCAACATTAAGGGACTAAGATTGCCGCAGGCCGTTTTAAATTATTCGAATGTCGAAGCGCCAATAAAACAATAGTACCAATTCACAAAGCTTGTGCGACAGGTGGATGATGATGTCTTTAATTGACTTTCAAAGATCTTAAACCAATAATCAATTAACATGAAAACGCTGTTATTATCACTCTATGTATTGACAATTTGTCTGCCGGCGATAGCTCAGCACCGTTTGGTAAAGCTATGGGAATCTGATTCTATTACACTTAAAGGCCCGGAATCAGCTCTTTTTGATCCGAAATCAAATTCACTTTATGTGTCAAGTATGGGAGAGGGTAGTGTGGTGATCATGGGCACTGATGGAAGGATCATTACTAAAGAGTGGTTAACAGGACTTAATTCGAACATGGGGTCTGCGTTGTTCAAAGGACTATTCTATACTACTGCCCCTTCAGGGATTGCGGTTGTTGATGTTGAAAAGGCAGCTGTGATTAAACAGATCCTTATCGATAGTATAGGAAGGCTCAATGATGTAGCTGTAGATAGCAGGGGAGTGGTGTATGTGAGTGATACCAGGACGGGCAAGGTGTATCGTGTTGAGAATGAAAAAGCTATTTTGTACCTGGAAAATATGTCTGGCGCTAACGGTTTGCTGACTGTTAATGATGATCTGTATGTGATAACTACAAATACATTGTATAAGGTGAATGCTAATAAGAAAGTGACAAAAGTTGCTGATGGTTTTGAAAACGGTCTTGATGGTATTGTTATGGTTAGTCCGAATGAATTTATTGTCAGCAACTACACGGGGATCTTATACTATGTGAAGGCCGATGGTAGCAAGGAACTGCTGTTGGATACCCGGGCAGATCGTTTGATGGCTAATGATATTAGCTATGACAGCAAAACAAAAACACTTTATGTTCCGGTATTTAACAGGAACCGCATTATTGCTTACCAGGTAAAATAAGCAGGGGTATGAGAAGGGTGTGATTCCTGAGCAGATTCAGATAAGTGTTTACATCGTGTTTGGCAGATACTGTATCCAACATAAAGTGAAGTTTTCTGCTATATTCGGCCATTTTGTTCCGCATCTGACCACAGCATAGTTTCGTCTGTCACCACCTCCGCAGATAGAATGTCACGGTACTACACAAGAATCATCCACCTATTGATTCATTTAGCCGCTTTACATTTTCTCTTTTCCCTTCAGACAAATGTTGGATACAATAAGAAGTGAAAAATATATGCTGCTCCATAAACCTGAGACTTAAAGCAGGTTTATTATCAAATATTTTTCCTTTTCTTGCTTCGACCTCCTGCCATACTTTATGGTCCTCCCCGAAAAAATCTGTTGTGCCAAGGTGCCAGGTGTCTGCATCACAGATAATCATTTCCAGTAAATTGCCAGGGTGAACCGGCATTTTGGTGGCCATGATGCACTGACGAATATGGTTTAAATAAATTTTAGAAATTGTATCGCCCAGATATTTTTCCATGAGGGTCGCACTAAGGGCTTCATGACCTTCGATCTCTCCGAATAGATGCCCAGTGTCATGAAACCATGCTGCTGCCATAATAATGAAATGACTGTGTGGTTTCAGGTCGTAATATTCCGACAATCTAGCTGTATACCTCACCACATTCTCCGTATGGGAGAGATTGTGGTAAACCAGGTAAGGATGCATATGGATGGCAAATAGATTGCGTACGTGGGCCTCTATTTTCACCAGCAATGATGCGTATGGCATTATTATGGATTTTCAAGATTAATAGCCTGAGTGCGCTTACCCCATTTGTATTGATGGGTCCAATATGCCACTTTCATAGAAAGAATTCCAATACCGGCACCCAGCAATACATCAGAAATGTAATGGCGGTTATTCGCCATTCTAAGCATGCCTACGCCACTGGCTAATCCATAGGCAGCATAGGGCATCCAGTGAAACCGGTCTTTGTATTCTTCACTGAGCAGGGTGGCAGCGGCAAATGCCTGTGCGGTATGTCCGGAAGGGAAGGAGTTATATGTAGAGCCATCCGGGCGAAGCTGATGTGTGTATTTTTTCAGTACATAGACAGATCCCAGCATGAGCAGTTCGCCTTTCATGAGGATGGCCGATCGGTTCAGCAGGTCTGTTTTTGATTTTACTCCCGCAGCATCCAGCCCATAAGCGATGACCAGTGGTGCAAACTGAAGGTAATTGTCTATACTGGTATGGAACTTTGGCATCATTTCATTCCTTTCCTCTACTACTTCCTTTTTGAATGCCTCGTTGCCATTGCCGTTAGAGGCGAGTCCTAAAACAGCCAATGTTAAAGGCAGACTGAGCTGCCGGACTGTAAATGCCGGATAAGTACGAACAATGATGCTATCCCTTGTCTGGGCATGTACTAATGAGATAAAGCAGGTACAAAAATAAAATAGGAGCCACTTTTTCATATGCTACTTAGTTGAAGTACAAAATTGAACCCCAATTTGGTAGAAATTCTGGATTGGGCTTCTAACATTTCTACAAAATCACCAGATAGCTTGCTGCCTGTGAAATACATGAAATAGTATGATAGTAAGCATGGTAGCTGTTTTTGGGGTGAACCTGGCGCCGCTGATATCCGGAAATGGATTGAAGCAGGTTAATATAGAAATGTTAAAGTTTATCAACTTACCGCGTTTCAGGGGCCTGGATCCTCTCTTTATGGCTATTACCAATAGCGTTACCTACGGGAAATTACTTTATTTGTTTCAATATCCATCATCCCGGCCGGTCCGCTAATGCCAGTAGTAATAACGGCAAACCCGTAATAAAGCCTCCAATTACAGTAACCGATAATGATGACAATAATCGGTATTGGTTGCTTCATTTGTGCACCCATTACCGATTACTGTGACCAATAGCATGAGGTCCGGTATAGCATCAATTGCCGGCTTCTGCTTAGGGTGCAGACGTAAGGCATGTTGGTTAAATTTTAGCTGGCTGCCGGGCTCAATTTAAATTGTGTCAGGTTATTCATCGCCACTCCTATTACAATAACTGTTATGCCAATAGCCTGACCGAAAGAGAGGGCTTCGCCTGCAATCAGGGTGCCCGCCAGTACCGCTACGATAGGGTTAATGAACGTGTGTGTACTTACCATAGCCGGAGGCTTGATGGATAACAACCAGATAAAAGACAAATGGGCCAATATCGAACCAAAGAAGATGAGGTATACCAGCGCACTCCAGGATGCCAATGGAATTGCTCCCCATTGAATAACGTGCCATTCTCCCTGTACGGTGGCGATGATTAAGCTAATCACTCCGCCGATAAACAATTGTTGTGAAACGTTCATCAATAGTGAGGCTTTTGTCGGTTTTTTGGAATGAAATGCACCCAATACCCATACGATCGTTCCAAAGATCATGACCATGAAACCTACTGTTCTGCCGTGATCCATACCTGCCTGCACCGCCAGACTGTCTCTGAAAAAGATCAATAGTCCTACAAAACCGATGATAATTCCAAGTACGGATATCTTATTCGCAAAGTAGAATTTCCAGCTTTTTTTGTCGATGAGCATGAACCAGAAGGGTTCCAGTGCGGCCACAATCGCTGCTTCTGTGGATGTAATGTATTGCTCCGCATAGGTCAGGCTACCGATACCCATGGTCAGGATTAAGATGCCGGAAATGCTGTTTTGTTTCCATGTTTCAAATCCTGTTGGCTTTTCTCCCTTATATATAAGCCAGGATAAAAGCAGGACGCCTGCGGTAGTGAATCGGAGTCCTAATAGAATAAATGGTGGAAAGCCTTTGAGGGCATAGGAAATGCCTAAGAAGGTGGTACCCCAGATAATGTAAATGCATAAGAATGCTGAGATTTCTTTCAGTTTCATGAAAAATGGCAATAGGTATCCCTTGCGGAATTAGATAAGAAAATAAAAGAGTGTGTAGATATTGAATAGATCAGAACAATGTAACCGGGTAGTTACATCTGGTGTCTTAAGACGGCTGTTCTGAATGCAGATTTCATGTTGGACTTATTAGTAATAATAGGGTGCAAAGGTAGGGGTTGAATATCAGAATTGCAAATTACAAATTACAAAGTAATGTATCATTTTGAATTTAGTCAAGCAGGCCGCAGGCCCCTGCGATAACTTAATCGACCCCTACCAGCAACCATTTATTAATGCTTGCAGAAATAAATATTCCTGACATGGGCGGTAATGATTAATACAGCACCAGCTAATTTGCACAGAATCTCGGCAAACTGGCCATGCATAAAATTCCCTGCTATCATCAATAGTAAGCCAATAATAAAGTACAATACCAACGACAACCGGTGGTGGTGTTTGCGATAGCCCCTGATCAAAGCCCAGCTTCCTGCACACATGGATAAGACAATCGTCAGTACTTCCAGCAGTTTATTCTCAATAAACTCAACGCCACACAAAGTCAGTGTTGTAAATAGCAAGGGTAATAGCACACAATGTATGGCACAGGCTAATGATGCTCCAATTCCGATAGCATCCCATCCTTTATTCATAAGCATTCACATTTTTTCAGACATTTTGTACGCCTGCGGCCTGCAACATCAATTGATGCAGGCCTGGATTTAAATAAACGGTATATCTATTGCATCGGTGTTGCAAATATAGTGACGATTGTTAAACAATGTTGCAAATATTTTTATTTTCTTGTAAATCAACCAAATACATGACTGATCCTAATCAATCTTTTGCTTGCCGGCCATCATTTCCCGCCATCTATACCCTTGGTAACTTCATATTGTAAACCCGTACATCATGAAAAAGTACATCAAAGCAATCTCCTTTATTGCATGTCTGACAATAATTGGAAACACGGTCAATTTCTTATTAACTAAAACGGTGAAAGGTAGAAAGGTTGCTGCCGGATACAAAACCATGCAGTGCCTGGACGTGCTGGAATAAAAATGATTTCGATAGCAATAATGATTGACAGATTACCCGTGAAGATGTGATGGTCATTATCGTTTCAGGAGCCAAATGCTGGTTACTTTTAGGTGCTAAAATGCTTCGATTTGAAGTTCATACAGCATTTTGTTCCAAAGGTTACGGTGGGTGGATTTCTCTACCCACTCTTTTTTATCTTTGCTGCATGATGAGGCAATTATTAGAAATCGCAAATAAGGCTGCTATTGAGGCAGGAAAGGCTATTTTAGATGTATACCATTCGGATAATTTCGATACTGAAAAAAAAGCAGACGAATCTCCCGTTACGGCTGCTGACAAAGCTGCTCACACTATTATCTCCCAAATATTAGCACAGACGGATCTCCCTATTTTATCAGAAGAAGGCAAACACCAGGATTTTCAAATAAGATCTGCATGGGAATATTACTGGTTGGTAGATCCGCTGGATGGTACTAAGGAGTTTATCAATAAAAATGGAGAATTCACCGTCAATATAGCATTGATGCATCATAATAAACCTGTGGGCGGCGTGGTGTATGCCCCTGTATTGGGAGATCTTTATTATGGGAGTGAGGAGACGGGGGTATATAAAAATGATCACGCAATTCCTCCTTTAAAATCCAGACGCACTTTACAGGAGCTATTAATTAAACCTTCTATCACCATCATCGCTTCCCGTTCTCATTTATCAGACGAAACAAAACAATTCATCTCTCAATTCTCCAACGTTACACTTACCTCCATGGGCAGCTCTCTCAAATTCATGCTCCTGGTGGAAGACAAAGCCGATCTGTACCCACGCCTTTTTCCAACTATGGAATGGGACACTGCTGCAGCACACGCTATATTAAACGCATCTAACCGGGGCGTTTATCATACCACTGTCAAAGAAGAACTCACTTATAACAAGCCCGAACTCACCAATTCCTATTTTCTGTCATATTAATTATATTAACTGATATTTATCATAGATAGTTGTTTCCTTGTTGGTTGACAGCCATCAACTAATAGGTCTGCGATTGTGCGTAGTTTTGAGTGAACTCAAAAAAAATCCACAGCTGTATGTCTACTATTCTTGTTATCGAAGATAACACTGCTGTACGGGAGGAAATTGTTGAAATACTTGGGCTGGCAAATTATATGGTATTAGAGGCAGTTGACGGTAAAGAGGGGATATTGCTTGCTGAAGAAAAACATCCTGACCTTATTATTTGTGACCTGACTTTACCCATTTTAGATGGGTTTGTCGTCCTCCAGGTATTGAATAATAATAAGGAAACCAGTAGTATTCCATTTATTTTTCTAACGTCGAGGTCCGACCGGGCAGAGGTTCGGAGAGGCATGGACCTTGGTGCAGATGATTATATTACCAAGCCCTTTGAATCATCGGAACTGTTAAACTCGATAGAATGCAGACTCAAAAAATCTGC
>Ga0316604_10000687_pt1 | contig 37197 bp, 32 predicted proteins | sample OWC_soil_day20_C_FD_207650 | JGI IMG/M metagenome (GOLD analysis project Ga0316604, IMG submission 207650) | Wetland soil microbial communities from Old Woman Creek delta, Ohio, United States - OWC_soil_day20_CT | ecosystem: Environmental > Terrestrial > Soil > Wetlands | place: USA: Ohio... | reverse complement strand
GCTTGCCCCTCATGGGCGGCAACTCGTTCTTCCAGTGCTTCGATACGTTCTTATGCGTTTTGTCCTCCTTCCTGCGGCTAGATTCAACTGTCGCCCATTAAATATTATCATTCAGGCTATGGTGATCCCCTGACATATACCGGTCAAAGAGCTCCCTAGGGATGATATAAGCCCATTTTCCGTCTTTGACGGCTGGCGGGAGTAACAGCTCCCGAGCCGAGCACAGTCCTCATAACAATATCAGTCAATAAGACTGTGGCGGCGACTGACGAGGAAGGCATTAAGTATACTGTGAAAGACACTACAAAAACAGGAAAACCGCGTGAGGTTGTTCTAACGCCATTAGGAGCAGAAATTTTTCGTTCAGCGCCTCGAACCGGGCTTTATGTGTTCACTGGCAAAAGCGGCAATTTTTGTACACCAGACGTTTACAGAAGGCGGTATGATTCAGTATTTCATGCGCTCGGTGGTCAAGTCCGTCACCTGTCCCCGCATAAGTGCCGGCATACTTACGCTTCGCACCTTCTAGCGGGCGGAGCAAACATCCGGGCCGTGCAAGATCAATTGGGACAAGCCAGAATTACAACCACGGAAATTTACACTCATGTGGACATAGAGAGCAGAAAAGATAACGTGTCAAAGTTGGCATACTGAATCTCATTAGATATTCAATTTTTATACCCACATCCATACCCACACAGGGCAGGTTTTCAGAGGATTTAAGGGATTTATCTGGCGAAGCAAAAACCCGCCGCAAGCTCAAAAATGAGCAATTGCAGCGGGTCTACGGTTTGGTGGAGGAGGGTGGATTCGGACCACCGAAGCATTACGCAACAGATTTACAGTCTGCCCCCTTTGGCCACTCGGGAACTCCTCCGTATGAAATTGTGGAGCTGGTGGACGGACTTGAACCCCCGACCTGCTGATTACAAATCAGCTGCTCTACCAACTGAGCTACACCAGCATGCTCTGTTTTGTTCATCCACAGCAAAAATTATTTTATCAGAAGAGGCCCGCAATGTCAAGCAAAATGTTTCAGAACCGCGAAAAAGGTTGAAGCTGTGACGCAGAACCATAAACCAGTGGAATTTCATCTTCTTGATATCCACGAGACGGCGACCGGAGCGAGGATAACAGATCTGCCACCCAGGACCGGGGTGCAGGACACCCGTACCGTCTCCTGTCGCCTTCTGCATCAGGGAGCAACCCCGGTGGATGTTCCGTCAGCCAAATCCCCGGTCTCATCCGGGGTTTCCACCACGGCAGCGTCTTCCGGCACGGCGGCGGCACTTTCACCCGTGCCTGTCACAGCGGTCTGGGCAGCGGAGCTGTCGGTTGTGTCCGGGACTGTCTGAGCGGCGGTTTCGCTGCTGCCGGTGTCGGCAAGACCCAGAGACGCGGCATCGGCAGGATTATAGTGAATGACCTCATCTCGTTTTTTATACGTGTTGGTGCTCTCCAAGGTAGTGCTCAGGAGCGTTCCATTTGCGGAGTAAACATTGCGATAGGCCTCCACCACACGCCCGGTATAGGGAGTAACCGCTTCCACCGTCGTTCCCTGGGGGACGGTTTCATCCGCAACATAAACCACCTCGTAATCGGTGGTGGACAGGCGATTGTTGGTCATGACCACATAATTTCCGCTGGTGTTGGTGCCATAAAGGGTAACGGTGAGCTTCTTGCCTGAAGTTGTGGCTACAATTTTAATGGGATAATCTGTGTTATTTTTAAATTGAAAGTCCAGGGAGCTGGAATATACAGTGGCATCCATCCCGTCAGGGACATAGCCCACGGCATACATGTGGTTATGCCGCTCTACGATTTCCAGATTCCCCTTCAGCGCCGCATAATAAATGCTGGAGGACACCTGACAAATTCCGCCGCCCATTTCCTGCACTGTCTCCCCGCCGACGTAGGCGGGCGCCGGAAGATAACCTCGCTCAGAAGAAAAAGGCGCGACGGTATCAAGATAGGAAAAAGTCTCCCCCGGCAGGAGAATGGTCTTGTTACAGTAGCTGGCTGCGTTTTTCACGTTGGAGACACGGTTGGAGGTACCGCCGATGGTGGTGGTCACACTTCCTAAAATGTCATGAAACAGGGACGCCTCCAGTTTTTCAGTGGTAATGTCCGGCTCTGTTTTCGTGAGCGGAATGGTACAGGATTCCCCCTCATCCAGGGCGGCGTAGGCCTGCTGCGCTTCGTCGATATCGAAGGATACCCCGGTAACCGAGGGCGTGACTTCATATGTGGTTTTATCAAAGGCTGCATCCTGAGGGGCAACATACACGTCGCTGTAAAGAGCCACGAAATCCGGGGTAACCGGTTCGGATGTGGATGAGACCGCTTCCAGCGCGAGTGACTCCGTCGCGCCTGCTCCGACCTTTTCCACCGCATCCTGCAGCAGCTGCCCAATGGCGAGAATGGTGGCATTTTCGTCAATGGCATAGCCTGATGCGCCCTTTGTGATCGTCAGCCCGGCATCGGTAACCGTTGTAGCCGACAGGGAGAGCGCCTGGTTGCATTTTGAGGCAAATTCAGAAACGGTGTCCGTTAAGTACGCCTCCGACTCAGCGGAAAAGGAAACGGTGGGAGCATAGCTGATGTCAGAAGCCAGACTCTTGAGGAACGCCGCTCCGCCGGCAAAAAAATTTTTCTCATTGCTGGCGACAGAAATGGTCATAATATCGGTGGGAATCGAGACGGAAATCCCTGCGGCGTTCTGCCACAGCTCCAGAACGCCGTCCGGATAGCTGGTGTCAAATGCCTGCTGAAGCGCTTCACTTGCATCCTCATAGGTCATTCCGCCGATGTCCACGGACATTGCCTGGGAATGAGGCAGCATCCGTCCGGAAAAAGCAGTCCAAAAACAAAAACCAAGGTATATGGCAATCAGGCCCAGCGCAACTCCGCCGGTAATTAACAGCGCAACGAGCCTGCCGCTCAGCCTCGATTGTTTTTCACGTCTACCCTCCATGCCGATCACCTCTCATATAAATTACAAAATAATTGGCAGTTAAAATTTAGTATACACAACTACAGGCAGAAAAGCATTACAAAGTGGTTACACTAGAATAAAATGCAGTTGGTTTTGATCTCTTCTTTACATCAGTGCGCATATGGTGTAATATCATAATGAAAGAGAGTTCAAAAATATCGGCGAATGCGCCATGCCGATAAACCAAACAGGAGAGTATTATGGCAGATCGTCAAGATTATACATACCGCAGACCCGATGAGGGAAATAACTTCTACCGTGGCTCAGATAACAGCAGCGGCGGCGGGGACTTTGGCTCATGGATTCTGATTCTGATTTTCATGATGGTTCTTCCGCCTGTGGGCCTGCTGCTATTGTTCCGAAAGCTGATGGGCTATTCCAACCGGAAACACTTCCGCACGAAGCGGGCTGCCGGACAGCATCCCTACGACGTGCGTCAGGAGAGCCGCCAGCAGCAATCCTGGACGCAGACCGGGAGCACGGCGCAATCGGCAACCCGGCGGAGCCAAAACAGCGCCAGTGCCGCTCCTAAGCAAAATAAGCAAGCGCAAAAAACAGGAGGCTATACGCCGCCGGAGCATATGAAGGCAAAGGTCAAGCAATTTCAGAAGGTTCCGACCGGAAGAGGGCTTGTGATCGGCGGAGGAATTACAGCCGGAGTTTTCGGCATGAGCTTAGTCGCCGCCCTGCTGGATTCCATCAGCATAGGCTCCGTGCGGGAGGATTTGGCCGGTTTTTTCGTTTTGTTTGTCTTTTTTGCCACCGGAATGGTACTGCTGTCCTCCGGTATCGCGCGAGGGCGCAAGGGAAAGCGGTTTCGTAAATATCTGTCGGTCATCGGCAGCCGCGAACTGATTTCCGTGCGTGAGCTTTCACAAAAAACCGGCATCCGGGTGAAAAAGGTCAGGGACGACCTGCAATGCATGCTGGATATGGGAATGTTCCCCCAAGGATATCTGGATCTGTCCGTAGATATGCTGGTACTCACGGATGATGCCACCGTGCCGCAGGAAGAGACGCAGACGCCGGAGCAGGCTAAGGATGATCAATCTGCCCTGCAGGAAATCCGTCAGCTGAATGATGCGATTGAAGATGAGGAGATGTCCCGCAAAATTGACCGCATCGGCGAGATAACCGCAAAAATTTTGGATTATCAGCGTAAAAATCCCGGTAAGGACAGTCAGCTGCGCAGCTTCTTAAACTATTATCTCCCCACCACCCTTAAAATACTGCATGCCTACGCCCAGCTTGAATCCCAGGGCATTGAGGGTCAGAACATCTCCTCCGCCAAGGAACGGATTGAGGGGATGATGGACAAAGTCGTGGAGGGGTTTGAAAAGCAGCTCGATATGCTGTTCCAAAACGACGCGATGGATATCACCTCGGACGTCTCCGTCCTGGAGCAGATGCTGAAAAAAGACGGATTATCCGGAGGGCAGAATATGACCTTGGGCGGATAACTCCTTATGTCTCTATTTTACGTAAGTCCCTGGTATTAAATCAGGGGCTTACGCTTTTTATGTGGCGCCTCCGGCGCTGCCCCGGCCTTGATTCCTCTTGTTTGCCGGGACGCGCGGGAATTCCTGCCACGTCAAACGTGCATAGCGGAGGAAACCGCCGCATATACATGTCCCAAGAACGGGTAAGGACGTGGTTGTATGCGGGAGGAGCGGAAAGAAAATCAGATTTTGCTGCGGGGTACGGTGGAGCAGGAGGCGGTGTTTTCCCATGAGGGACATGGGGAACGGTTTTACCGTGTTCCGATGATCGTTCCCCGCTTGTCTGGTGTGGAAGACCATCTGAATGTGGTATTTCCCCAGCGCCTGCTGGAATTGCTTCCGGCGGAGGGAACTCAGGCAGAGATCCGGGGGGAAGTGCGGTCCTACAACAATCGGGGCGGTATCGGCAATCGATTGATTATCAGCGTTTATGCCAGAGAGATTCTTCCCACCGAGGAAGATGCAGCCAACGTGCTGACACTGACCGGTACCCTGTGCAAGCAGCCTGTGCTGCGTCGCACGCCGCTGGGCCGGGACATCTGCGACCTCATGCTGGCGGTGGGGCGCGGATATGGGCGGGCGGATTACCTGCCCTGCATCGCGTGGGGTGTGGTGGCCCTGCGTTGCGGTGTACTGGGGGTAGGAGATACCATCGACATCTCCGGGCGGCTCCAAAGCCGGGAATATACCAAAATAGACGGTGTCACCGCCATCCGTCGTACTGCCTTTGAGGTTTCGGTCATGGAGCTGGAGGAACCGATCTAACAGAAAGCCGCCACGCTCTGATGTCTCTGAGCCCCGGTGCGGCCAGGCACTTTCATCGTCACCACCGTAAGCTCGTTGACCCCGTGACTCGGCAACCGCCCGACCCGGCCGCAGCAGCGGCTGAGTCGGGTGGTTTTTATACGGAGCGCGAGCTACACGCCCCGCTGGATGATGTAAAATCCACTCTATTGCAAAATCGGCGGAGAACGTGGTACAATAAGGTCAGGAGAAGGATGAAAGGGGGTGCGCGCAATGGAACTGAATTTGTCAATCAAGCAGACCCAGACGCTCTCCCCACAAATGCTGCAGACGCTGGAAATTCTCCAGATGAGCACGCTGGAGCTGAAGGATTATGTGGAGCATCTGGCCCAGGAAAATCCCGTTATGGATCTGGATGACGCGCCTCCGCCGGAGGAATTTACAGTGATCCGCCGCAAGCTGGAGTGGCTGGAGGCAACGGATACCCAAAACTCCTATTACCACCGGCAGGATGAGGGACAGGATGAGGATCCTATGGTACGCTGCTCCGACCATTCGCCGGAGGAGACGCTTTATTTTCAGCTGCTCAGCCAGCTGCACGTACTGAGACTCAAGCCGCAGGTGGAAAAAGCGGCTCTGATGATTTTAGAAAGCCTGAACGATGACGGCTGGCTCGACGAGGAATTATGCGCTTTGCCGTTTCCCGCCCCAGTCGCACAGGAAGCGCTGAAGGCGGTTCAAAGCATGGAACCGGCCGGTGTTGGCGCACGGAACCTTTCGGAGTGCCTGACTCTGCAGCTCAGGCGGATGCCGGAACCCCATAAGCTGGCGCTGCGCATCGCGGAAAAGTATCTGGACGCCCTCAGTAAAAACCATTATCACCAGATTGCGAAGGCGCTGGGAGTTTCCCAGGAGGAGGTGCGGGCGGCCTGCGATGAGATCCGCTCCCTGAACCCAAGGCCAGGCGCGGGCTTTGCCACAAAGGAAACCCTGCCCTATATTGATCCCGACATTGTTATTGCCAGCTTTGGCGATCATTTTGAGCTGTTTTTAAATGACCGGGGACTTCCCGCAATCAAGCTGAGCAGTTATTACAGTAACCTGTTTAAGCAAACCGACGACACCGGAGTAAAGGAATACCTATCGGACAAGCTCAGGCAGGCAAAGTGGGTGGTTCGCTGTATTGAGCAACGGCGCAAAACCCTGCGCAGCTGTGCGGAGACGATTTTAAAGCGGCAGCAGCGTTTTTTTGAACAGGGGGTGGGGCATCTGGCTCCCATGACCCTGGCGGATGTGGCGCGGGACGTGGGTGTGCATGAATCTACCGTCAGCCGAGCCATCCGTGAAAAATATATTCAGTGTGCCCATGGAATTTTTCCTCTCAACTACTTTTTCTCACGGGGACTTGGGAGCTTTTCCGGGGAAGGCACCTCTCCCGACTCCGCAAAGGCGCTGCTGCGCCGTCTGGTGGAGCATGAGGATAAGAAAAAACCCCTCTCCGATCAGAAGCTCTGCGAGCTAATGGCGAAGGAGGACGTGGAAATCTCCCGCCGCACGGTGGCAAAATACCGGGATGAACTGAACCTCCCCGCCGCCACCGGGCGAAAACAACTGTAGAAAGGCACCATTCATGGAGAAACGCGGTATCATTTTTGATTTTGATTATACCCTGGGGGACAGTACCGAGGCGATTTGGCAGGGCTTCCGTAAGAGCTTTGCTGAACTGGGTTATCCGGAACCTGAGCGGGAGGCGGTACGGCATACGGTAGGATATACCCTTGAGGATGGGTTTACCATGCTGACCGGCTGCGGTGACGCGGACGCGCGGGAGCGGTTCCACGCGCTGTTCCAGCAATACGGCAGGCCCCTGATGCTGGACTTCACCGTGCTGCTCCCAGGTGCGGTGGAGCTCTTGTCCACATTGAAACAATGTGAAATTCCAACTGCCATCGTCAGTACCAAGCGAGGCGAAACCATCCGGGATATTTTGAATCACCATGGAATCCCCGAGCTTGTGTCCTTTGTGGTGGGGGCGGAGGACGTGACCCTCTGTAAACCCGATCCAGAGGGGCTGCTTCAGGCAATGGATCGGTTAAATCTTCCGAAGCATGCGCTTCTTTTCTGCGGGGACACCGTGATTGACGCGGAGACTGCACTGCGGGGCGGAATCGACTTCTGCGCCGTGCTGAACGGAACCACAAAGCGGGAGGCGTTTACGCCGTTTCCCAAGCGCTATATCGCGGAAAATCTGCTTGATCTAAAGCAATGGCTGCGAATTTAAAACGGCAGAAGTACATCACGTCTGCTTCGCCGCAGACGTTTTAAGCTGGATTATTTCCGACTTATATGTCCCGGGAAATGACGGATTCAGCCCTTTTCGACTGGGCGCGAAAAAACTCCGCGGGACTTTGGAACCTTAATCAGAGCTGATTGAAAGGCTGGGAGGAACGGAGCAAGCTCCATTCCTCCCAGCCTTGAATTTATTCCGGATGGACAGGAGCGGCGGCGTCCGGCTCTGCCTCTTGCGTACTGCCTGCCTGAACGGCGGGCTCCGCCTTCTTTTCTCCATCGGTATCCTCTTCGTCCTGGAGATCGACTTTGGTGAGCGCCATCAGCTGCTCCCGGGTAGGAGCCTCCATGGCAGCCACCCGATTGGCCTGCCGGGAAATGCCATACTCAAAGATATTGCGCACGTCGCGGGCATTGCCGAAATTTTCGTCCCGCTGTTCATACAGCTCCATAAACGCGCCGCGGGAAAACGAGCAGGTCACCTCATCCAGCGTGTAGCCATTTTGCTCGCACATGCCGGTGAAGATTTTCATGAGGTCCTCGCCGCTGTAATCCTCAAAGAAAAAATATTTATTGAACCGGGACTCCAGCCCGGGGTTGGCGTGAATAAAGTTCTTCATCAGCTCAGGGTATCCCGCGACAATGACAATCAGATCATCACGGTGATCCTCCATGCCCTTTAACAGCGCCTCGATTGCCTCCTTGCCGAAGTCGTTGGGATTGTCCTGGTTGGCAAGCGCATACGCCTCGTCAATAAACAGCACGCCGCCCAACGCCTTTTGAATCACCTCTCCGGTTTTCATCGCTGTCTGACCCACGAAGCCCGCCACCAGACCGGAGCGGTCCACCTCGATCAGCTGCCCCTTGGAAAGCACGCCGATGGCGTGATAAATCTTTGCCAAAAGGCGGGCTACCGTGGTTTTGCCCGTTCCGGGGTTGCCCATAAACACCAGATGCAGACTCATGGGCGGAACAGGAAGCCCGGCCTCCTGCCGCAGCTTTCGCACTTTGACCAGGTTGATCAGGCTCTTGACGTCCGCCTTGACTTTGGGCAGGCCGCAGAGCGCGTCCAACTCCGCAAGCAGCTCCTCCAGCGTTAGTTGAGGCTCCGGCTCCCGCTCTTTCGCCGCCTCCGCGGGACTTGCGGTTCCGGTTCCCGCACCGGCTGCGGCCGGTGTAGGAGCGTTGTCCTTGACGGGTGTTCCGTCAGGGTGCTTGGTCACAAATTCTCCCACATCAAGAGCAGGCTTGTCGCTGTGCACCCCCGCCCTGTCACACAAGCCGGAGAGACTGTCGGCGCAGGCATTCACAAACCCCGCCTCCGCTTCGCTGACCACATCGTCGGCAGCCGCGAACAGCAGCAGCATGAGCGTCATGGTGTCGATGAAACGGCGGGAGGTCCGCCGTCCGGTTGCAAGATCATACTGAATCATTTTTTGAAAAAAGGCAGGCGCCTTGAAGCCGGGATATTCGCTGACCGCGGTGGACAGCTCCCAGTAGAGGATGGCGGGAACGGGATTGCCCTTACAGTAGACCGCGTTATAATATTCCACATGGCGGGGCGTCAGCCCGCCGTCCTTCTGCCAGACCCCCAGAGCGCAGGCGCGCATAAAGGCATCCGCCTCTCTGCCGAAGGCAACACGGACCGCCGGATCCGCAATATGCCGCCGAAACGCGGAAAGTCCCTCATCGTATTGTTTGTGGACCGCACCGGCCGACATGGAATTAGCCATCTTCAAACTCCTTATTTTGGAAGGGATCACACGCCGGACTGCCGCGCGGATCAACCTAAACTCATGTTGCATTGCGTTCATTATAGAACAAACCGGGGAGCGGGTCAAGAACTCTTGACGCAGGAGCCGGAAACGTGTAGTATAGGGTGGTATAGAATTGGACAAGCGTAAAATGATAGCGAATCCTGAAAGGACTGATTGCAGCGCTATGGCAAAGCATAGGATTAATGAATTGGTGCACTGTGAATTCTGTGGGGAGGATTATTCCTCCACTTATCGCCGCTGCCCGTTCTGCAACAATACCGGTATCGTTGACGAAGAACCCGATTATCGTGATGATTTCGAGGACGACTTTGACGATGCATCCAATTCCTACGGAGGTCGGCGGCTGACCAGAGAGCACCCGATCCGGGGCAGACGGCAGATTTTGCGTATTATAGGTTCGATCGTCGCCGTGGGACTTTTAATTACCATTGTCCTTCTAGTGCTTTCTATTATACGACCACTGATGAATATGACATCCAATTCCGGGGAAACGTCGGTGGAGTCTTCCGGCACAACGGAAACCGATATTGACGACATCGACACGTCTGCTGCGTCCGGCAGCAAGGATATCCAGCAGAGCGGCAGCAGCACGGACACGGATACACAGACGGAAGATCAGGACTCCGATACCGAGACTTCCTCTTTAAACAGCTCGGATACCTCCGCAAGTTCCTCCGAGACAAAGGCCGAAACCACCCAGTCAACCAGCAAGACCGGCACCACCGCCGCGTCATCCACGGCAACCAACCTGACCTTGAGCAAGGACGACTTCACCCTGTTCTCCGCCGGTGAAACCTGTACCCTCAAAGCAACTCTGACCCCCTCCGGCAGCAGCGGCACCGTCACATGGGAAAGCGAAAACACCTCTGTGGCCACCGTCAGCTCCAGCGGCAAAGTTACCGCGGTGGGCAAGGGAAGCACCACCATCACCGCTATGCTGGATAACGGCGCCACTCAATCCTGTGTGGTGCGTTGCAGCTTCACCGGTTCCTCGTCTTCTGCGAACAGTTCGGTGGCCAGCAGTGCCAACAGCGCCCTGAACAAGACGGATTTTACATTACTCTCCCTGACTGAAACATATCAGCTGAAGGTCACCGACTACACCGGTAGCGTCACTTGGTCGTCCAGTAACACCTCCGTGGCCAAGGTTTCCTCCAGCGGAACCGTCAGCGCCGTTGCAAATGGAACCTGCAAGGTAACGGCAACGCTGGAGGACGGAAAAACTCTGACCTGCATTGTGCGGGTGAATCAATCGTAAACAGCTTCCTAGTGATTAACAATCCAAACAACAGACTTGATTACCTTCAGCTGCCCCCGAAAGTTAGACAGTATGATATACTGAACTAACTTCCAGGGGCAGTTTCATCAAGCTCTCCGACTGTATAAAATTTTTATTGGAATTGATTTTAAATACGCCTTTACTCTTTGCGTTGTAAATGTAAAAACCACCCAGACGTGCTCCAAACGTCCGGGTGGTTTTCACTATGATTGGAGGATTTAAATGAAAAGAAGCTGTTTCTTGCAAGGTCTATATTATCAAACACTTATTAAGTAAGTATGTTTAGTATGTTACAAAAGAATTAAATTTAAAAAGCCCTCCAAGGTTTTAACCGAGGAGGGCTTAACAATGAGGAAATACCTCACATTATTTTTTGTCCGCGTTTTTCCGCCGCGGCACGGATGCAGGAAGCTCCTTTTAGGTGCCTCATATGGTTATATTACCATATCTATGTAAAAAAGAAATGGATATTTTGTTACTCTTCTGTGAATTTTTCATTTGATGCCCCATAACTTCCCTCCCGTATTCCATGGAGCAAGATTTCGTCTTCCAAACGCTATGATGATGAAAAAATTAAGGCTCCGGAATTAAAAATTGCCGCAATTCCAATACGGACGATGCAACAAATTTTATATTGTAAGAAGTTAAGTCTTTATCTGCATCTAATCCCCATCTGACAAAGGCAATATCCACCTTGCTTTTATTACATGCCTTAATATCTCTGATTTCATCGCCAATATATAAAATATCAGAGGAATGACAGTGATACCGTCTCGTAAACTCAGTGAGCGCTTTATGTTTACCTGACAATCCTTTAGAAGAGATAATGGGAATGTCAAGGGCTGCATCATTTAGATGCAGAAATTTCGCTATATTTTCGGCTGCATTGGATGAGATAATCGCAAGGTCATATCCGCTGGCCTGCAACGAGGATAGTAACGATAATAATCCCTCAAACGGTTTTACTTTAAACAGAAGCTCGTTGTACAGTGATTTGTATTCAGCCTGAATTTGAATCACAAAAGAAAGCATTTGGGCTTTTTTTCGAAACGTTAGGCTGTCCCTGCGTCTAAAGGCTTTGACATCCATGTTGTTGAAATGGTGCTTCATTGCCAGTTCCTTTAATATCTCATTCTGTACCGATACAGAATCGACGATTGTACCGTCAAAGTCAAATATGATATATTGATAAGCCACTCTGCTTCATCCTCATTATGTCTCAAATTTTTTAATCATTGCTCAGATCACTTAATTATACCATCATTACCACAAAAATCAATCTCCTCATTGATTACGGTCCGCCGTGTCAATAAACCTTTGTTCCGCTATCTGATCTGTGGTAACATAGTCAACATTGATGGCAGATGTTATTATTTATAAAAAATTCACGAATTATTTCCAGATCGTTTTCAATTCTTCAAGATAAAAAATATATCGGTGTGATACTATTAACATGTACGGAGTGCTTGTATTTTTGGAGGTAAGAATGACACCAAACACCGCTGTAGACATGATCGCAACGTTGAACGACTATGATCGTTTTATCCAACCATATCAGGCAGGGATACGTGAAATCAATCTTAGAATGGATACGCTGAAAAACGATTTTAGTAACGAATTTCAACATAATCCGATCCATTATATTCAAACAAGAGTCAAAACCATGAAAAGTATCTATGGAAAATTAGAACGGCGCGGATATGAGCCCAACTTTGAGAATGCGAAAAATTTCTTGACGGACATCGCGGGAATCAGAATCATTTGCTATTATACAAAAGATATTTACACGGTGATCGATGCGCTTCACAATATGCATGATTTAGAATTTCCAACCGAAAAAAATTATATCAAAACGCCTAAACCCAATGGATACCGCAGTTATCATATGATAGCCGTCGTTCCGATTCACAACATAGGAACAGATTATTATCCCGTGGAAATTCAGCTCCGGACGCTTACCATGGACACCTGGGCAGGTATGGAGCATCAAATTCGGTATAAGGCACAGCTGGACAACCCCGACACGGTCGTCGATGAACTCCGGGAATATGCCGAATTGCTCAACAACATTGAGGAAAAGATGAACCGGCTGTATCTGCGTGTCCCATTTCATCACAATTGACTTGCGCACTCCGATTGACTCGGAGCGCACACACAGCAAAGAAAGCGCATAAGGACGGAGAACGCAGTTCAACCGTCCTCTCAACGTGATAAACGCGTCTAAGACGGGCGGCTTCAATCAGTGAAGCCGCCCGTTTTTTGCCTCCTGCGCCAATTCAGATATTGCCCCTTTATATGATTTAAGCTATAATAAGTCTGCTGAATCAAATCATGTGCAGGCGGAGGAATGATTGCCATGAACGAGGTGCAGGAGATTATTGATACCATCGGTGACGGCATTTATATTGTAGACCGGGAGGGGTTTATTCTCGCCGCAAACCGCACCTGGATACGCCATATCAATATTCCTGCGGAACGGCTGATCGGACGATATATTACCGACGTTCTGCGGGAATATTACTTTTCCGTCCAATGTCTTCAGGACAGCGGAACGGATTGGACCATGCGGGAAAAGGAATACGAGCAGGCGGTCTCCCTCAGGGTTCTGAAGGAGGGAATTCAGATTTCCGACTTTTTTGAGGAGGGACGTCTGATCTGCACGGGGACGCCGGTTTTTGACGACGGCGGCAACATCAAGCTGGTGGTTACGCTGGTGCGCGATCTGACTGTTATTCCCGACTACGACGCACTTGCCGAAGGGCAGCGGCTTCCCTCCGGCGGCTCCGCGGAAACCGAAAGTACCATGCTGGGGACCTCTCCCGAAATGGAGCGAATCCGTATGCTCATCGGCGAGGTGGCCCAGACCGATGCCACCGTGCTGATCACAGGAGCCACAGGCGTCGGAAAAGAGGTGGTTGCAAACGAAATTCAACGCAGAGGCGGCCGGGCCGACCAGCCGTTTGTCAAGGTCAATTGCGCGGCCATTCCGGAAAATCTGGTGGAGGCGGAGCTGTTCGGCTACGTGGACGGCGCTTTTACCGGCGCCACCAAGGGCGGAAAAACAGGATTGCTGGAAACCGCCAACCACGGAACCGTTTTACTGGACGAAATCGGGGAATTTCCCCTGCCCCTGCAACCAAAGCTCCTGCGCGCCATTCAGGAACGCGTGATTACGCGCGTGGGCGGCGTCACCGCAATTCCCATTGACGTCCGGGTGCTGGCCGCCACCAATCAGAATCTACAAGAGCTGGTAAACCAGAAGCGGTTCCGGGAGGACTTATATTACCGTTTGAATGTAATCCCACTCTATCTGCCTTCGCTGCGATCCAGAGGGGAGGATATCTCGCTATTGGCAAAAAACTTTTTGCAGCAATTTAATCAAAAATATAAACGGAGCAAGATATTTTCCCGGGGCGCCCTCCAGGTATTGCAGGAGTATGATTGGCCGGGCAATATCCGCGAGCTGCGCAATCTGGTGGAACGTCTGACTGTTTTAGGCTCCCAGCGGGAAATCACCGCCGCCGCCGTCCAGCGCTTTCTCAACTGGAAGGGAGATCAGGATCTGCTGTCCGAAGCTCCGGTTTCCCTCCGGGAGGCGACGGAGCAGGTGGAATACCGCCTGATTGAATCCGCCCTGCTGCGCTGTGGCAGCACCTATAAGGCGGCGGCCGCTCTGGGCACCAGCCAATCCACTCTGATACGCAAGGCGAAACGGCTGGGCATTGAAACAGGCACACCTACATAAAATTCACACTGAAATCACGTTAAGTTATAAATGACTTTTTTAAGTCATTTATAACTTATTTTATTTCATACCAGACGGGAACAAAAAAGGCGGAATGAAAAAGGATTCTGTCGTTTTATGATCTCAGAAGAAAAAATAGCAAGTCATTTTTAACTTAATATTATGTGAATTTTTCTTCAGCAAACAATATTGTAACGCAGATAAAGGAACACGGCATGGGTAAAAACACAGGCGGCATAAAGGATCGCCAGCTCACTGTACACCCGCCCGTGGGCAAAAACCGGCACACAGAAAAATTGGCACACGGGTTGCATTAGCAATAAAGCAACCAAACCCGCATCAATTAGATAAAGGAGGGGCTTGCAATGAGGCAATCGGCGGAGGGTCAAAGAGTGGCATGTCTGGGGGTTGGGGTCATCGGCGCCAGCTGGGCCACGAATTTTGCACTGGAGGGCTGCGAGGTTGCGCTGTATGACATCAGCCAGGACAGCGTGGATCGCGCCATGGAGCACGTTCGGCATGATCTGGATTTTTTGGTGACCCAGGAAATTCTCTTTCCGGACACCGCGGACAGGTGCTTTGCTCGGCTTCATCCCACCACTGATCTGGCGGAGGCACTGAAGGACGTCCGACTGATTCAGGAATCGGGGCCCGAGCATTATGAGGCGAAGCACAAAATTTTGGAGCAGGTTGACCGGTACGCGCCGCCGGACGCGATTTTTGCCAGCTCCACCTCCGGTCTGCTGATCACCGAAATTGCCCGGGGTACCCGCTACCCCGAACGCTGTGTAGGCGCGCATCCCTACAATCCACCTCATCTGATTCCTCTGGTGGAGCTGACCCGGGGTGAACAAACCTCGGAGGAATGCCTCCAGTGGGCATATCAGTTCTATCAGTCCCTGCACAAGGAACCGATTATTTTGCAAAAGGAATGCCTCGGCTTTATCTCCAACCGCCTGCAGCTGGCGCTGTCCCGGGAGGGCGCGGATTTGATTATGCGCGGTGTGTGCACCGTGGAGGACATTGATAAGGCGGTTACTTACGGTCCCGGCCTGCGCTGGGCCTTTCTGGGGCCTTACCTTTTGATGGAGCTGGCCAGCAGCCAGGGCGGCTTCGTGGTAGCCGACGAGCATTTCAGATCGTCTGCACAATTGTGGTTAAAGGACATGGCAAAATGGGAGGCTTATCCCGACCGATGGAGCGAGGTCGCCCAGACGCAGATTTATGACGAAATGGCCCATCGCCCTGCCGAACAGGGTAACAATGCGGCTGAAATCATGGAGTACCGCGACCGGATGCTCATTGAGCTTCTGAAGCTCCACAAAAAGCTCCACCAGAGGAGCCGATGACGAATGAATACGCCGGATGGCGATTCATACAGGATGCGTGTCCCTGAATATTGAGAAACGGTTGCAACGGGGCAGCCGCAATCCAAATCGAACAATTGGAAAGGAAGAACAAGTCATGAGAGGGAAGAAATTTTTCAGCATTCTGCTGGCTCTGGCAATGATGCTCACACTGCTGTCGGCCTGCGGCGGAGACAGCGCGGACTCCGGCTCGGATTCCACCGCAAGCGGGTCAGGAGGGGACTCCAGCGACACGGTGAAGGTGGGCGTGCTGCTCCCGCTGTCCGGCTCCACGGCCTACTACGGCGGCGTACAGCTCGACGGAATCGAATTCTGCGTCAATTACATCAACAATAACGGCGGCCTGAGCTCGCTGGGCGGTAAGCAGATTGAGCTGGTGACGCAGGACTCCGCCAGCGACCCCGAGACCGGCGTTTCCGCCTTTGAAAAACTGGTGGAGGAAGGCGTCGTCGCCGTCATCGGGCCGTACAATTCCACAGTGGCGGCGGCAACCGTACCCCTTGCGATCCAGTATCAGGTTCCTTACATCATCGTCAATTCAACGGCGGAAAATTTCATGAGCACGGAAAACAAATATGTCTACCGCACTAATACTGGTTCCACCGACGGCGACAACATGTGGACGCTGATCATCCAGTATCTCAACCAGGTTCGCTCCGACAATCCCACCGATAAAATTGCCATTGTCTACGATTCCGGCGATTGGGGCACCGCTGCGGTGAATACCTGGCGCGAGAATGCCGCCAAGATGGGCTACGAGGTTGTGGTTGACGAAGCGGTTACCGAGTCCACCACAGACATGTCCACGCTGGTCAATAAGATCAAGAGCGCCGATACGGATCTTGTGATTACAGCCTGCTTCTCCGCCGCCACCAATCTTCTGGTGAAGCAGATGTCGGAGTACGGCTGCACCGCCAAGGTCGCGGGGCTGGGCGGCGGTGTCGGCGACACCGAGTTCATCGAAAACTGTGGCGACGCGGCCAACGGCGTGCTCTATTCCGCCCCCTGGATTCCCTCCTACGGCGGCGCCGGTGATGAGGCAACCGCACTGGCGGAGGAATTTAACACCACCTACGGATATGAAATGACCATGGAGCCCTGCTGGGGATGGCTGGGAATGGCCACCATCATCAACGCCATTGAGGATGCCGGTGCGGCCGACCGCGAGGCGGTGGCGGATGCCCTCTACCAGATGGACGTGGACAAATCAGATTGGTCCCTGTGGTTTTCCGGCTATGACGGAGTCCACTTCGCCACCGAAGGGCAGCAAAATTCCGTCTTCGGCGATACCGGTGTCCGCTATAACAACAATGACAAGCTGGGCGAGACCGACGGCATGGTGCTGGTGCAGGTACAAGATGGCAAATGGACCATTGTTTACCCAACGTCCTACAATGACGGAGCGGATACCATCCAATATTAACGAAGCTTAGAACATGCCGGGGCAGCACCCCGCGTTCCGACCCGAGCGGGGCGCTGCCATACGGCGAAACAATCTTCCGAGGGGGAATGATTCATGACGGTGTCTATCCTGACGCAGGCACTGATAGACGGAATTCTGATCGGCGGCGTTTACGCGGTCATCGGACTGGGACTGAGCCTGGCGTACGGTGTCATGGGGGTGGTGAACTGGGCCCACGGCGAGGTGCTGATGGTGTCCATGTATATCTCCTATTACCTGACCAAATTTGCCGGGTTTGACCCTTATCTCACGGCGCTGGTCAATATCCTTGTGCTGGGGGTGGTCGGCTTTATTCTTCAGAAATATATTTTCAACAGACTTATTAACCGGGGAAAAGCCGCGTGGCGCGATATTCTTTTGTTTACCGCCGGCATGAGCATGGCGCTGCAGGCTCTGTTTAACCTGCTGTTCGGCGCGGAGGTCAAGTCGGTGGAAACCAGATACAGCGGCATGCTGGAGCTGGGCAACATGCTGGTGTCGGTGCCGAAGCTGATCTCCTTCCTGCTGGCGGCGCTGTGCTGCGCGGGCCTGTATGTATTTATTCAAAAATCGGAAATGGGCCGCGCTTTGAGGGCTACCTCTCAGGATCGTATTACCGCTCAGCTGATGAGCATCAACGCCAATTTAGTATACTGTGTCGCGTTTGTCATCAGCCTGGGCATCGTGGGGCTGTCCGGCGCGCTGCTTACTCCGTTCTATTCCGTCAATCCCTATGTGGGCGTCTCCTTCTGCTTTAAGGCGTTTATCATCGTCGCCATGGGCGGCAAGGGAAACATCCCCGGGGCCATGCTGTCGGGCGTAATCATCGGAGTCATTGAAAAGCTGGGCGGCGCCATGGTGGGGGATAATCTGGCTCAGATTTTCATTTTTGTGCTGTTTATTTTGATCCTGCTGGTAAAGCCGGAGGGCATTCTGGAAAAAAGGGTAAGGGGGTAACCGGATATGAAGCAAAAAAAATGGATTCTGCCCGTGATTGTGCTTCTTGCGGCGATTCTGCTGCCCGTTGTGTTCCATATTGGGCTGTCCAACATGTCCATCCTGATTTCAGTTCTGCTCTACATGTATTGGGCCAGCTCATGGAACATCATGGGCGGGTATACCGGTCTGTTTTCCCTTGGCAACGGCATTTACATCGGCCTGGGCGCGTATCTCACAGGCTGTCTGTTCGTATACGCAAACCTCACGCCCTATGCCGGCATGCTGGTCGCCGCCCTGCTCACCGGCGTGTTTTCCATCATCATAGGCTACCCCACCTTCCGTTTACAGAGTATTTTTTACTCTCTTGCAACCTTTGCGCTGCTGGGCATGATGAAAATCATTTTCACCAATTTTCAGACCATTTTCGGCGTCAATGTAGGCGGCTCCAACGGCTTTAAATTTTCTCCTGGAAACGACCCCCTCAACATGCAGTTTTCCAGCAAGATGCCCTACTATTACATCGTGCTGGGTATGCTGGTGGCGGTGCTGCTGGTATCGCATTGGATCACCCGCTCCAAGCGCGGCTTCTACTTCCGGGCGATCAGCGCCAACGAGGGTGCGGCGGCGTCCCTGGGCGTCAGCGTGCTGTCGCTGAAAATGCAGGCGCAGTTTATTTCCGCCTTTTTCTCCGCTATGGGCGGCGGGTTTTACTGCATGTTCATCAGTTATGTGGACCCCAGTAAAATGTTCGGCGTGGAGCTGTCCATCAATGTGATGATCATGTGCGTGGTTGGCGGCGCCAACACCCTTTGGGGGCCTGTGATCGGCGCGGGTCTTATTTACACCATCAACCGTATTGTCACCATGTACGCGCCAAGCTCTCTCAACGGGCTGGCAACGCTGATTTCCGGTTTGATTTTAATGATATGCGTCTTCTTCCTGCCCGGAGGACTCATTCCCTTCCTGGCGGACGAGCGGGAGAAGCGGGCGATGTCCCGGCGGAAAGCCACCCTGCAAAAACAGTCCGGCGGCGGAGGTGGAATCCATGAGTGAACATTCCGGCGAGGCAATTCTCAGCGGCAAGGGGGTGACCAAGCGATTTGGCGGATTGGTGGCGGTCAATCACGTTGATATCCACTTAAACAAGCATGAAATTCTGGGTCTTATCGGCCCCAACGGCGCGGGTAAAACCACTCTGTTCAATATGCTGTCGGGCACCATGCCCATGTCAGAGGGCGAGCTGCGCTATCACGGCAAGGTCATCCCAAAGCCCCGCTCCAACGAGCTGTGCAAAATGGGTATCGGCCGAACCTATCAGATTTGCCAGCCGTTTTCCAACCTGACGGTGCTGGAAAACGTCATGGTGGGCGCGTACATCCGCCACGGCAAAACCTCCGAGGCCAGGGACGCGGCCTATCAGGTACTCAAGCGGGTAGGCCTGGAGCAGGCGGCCCATTCCGGCGGCAGCGCCCTTACCCTTCCCCAGCTCAAGCGGATGGAGGTGGCCCGGGCACTTGCCACCGAGCCCGATGTGCTGCTGCTGGACGAGGTGATCGCGGGATTAAACCCCACGGAGGTGGAGCGCATTATGGAGCTGATCCGTGAAATTCGTGCCGGCGGCATGTCTATCATCATCATTGAGCACGTCATGCGCGCCATGATGAACCTGTCCGACCGCATCGTGGTCATCAATCAGGGAACAAAAATTGCCGAGGGGCTTCCGGCGGAGATCGCGTCCAATCCGCTGGTCATCGAGTCGTATCTGGGGGGAGGGAAGCACTGATGCTGACGATCAATCAAATTCATGTCAATTATGGAAGCTTCCAGGCTCTGGACGGAGTATCCCTCCAGGTCAATCAGGGCGAAATCGTGGCTCTTCTGGGTTCCAACGGAGCTGGGAAAACCACGACCATCAACACCGCCTCCGGCGTTCTGAAACCGCTGACAGGGTCCGTCACCTTCAAGGGTGAGGAGTTATCCCGTTATAAGCTCCACGATATCTCCACGCTGGGCCTGGTGCAGGTGCCGGAGGGACGCAAGCTGTTCCCGGAAATGTCCATCTATGAGAATTTGCTTATCGGCTCTTACTCCAAAAAAGCCCGGCCCAAGCGGCAGGAAAACCTGGATATGTGCTTTGAACTGTTTCCCAAGCTGGCGGAACGCCGGAAGCAGGCGGCGGGCTCCCTGTCCGGCGGAGAACGGCAGATGGTGGCCATTGCCCGGGCACTCATGCAGTGTCCGGAGCTGCTGATGCTGGACGAACCATCCCTGGGTCTGGCGCCGGTCATTGTGGATCAGGTGTTTGAGACCATTGTCAATATCAATAAGCGGGGAATGACCATTTTGCTGGTGGAACAGAACGTGCAATCCTCTCTGGAAATCGCAGATCGCGCCTACGTCATCGAGACCGGCCACAACGTAATGGAGGGTGCCGCAGGAGACCTGCTCCGGGATGAGAGCCTGAAGGCGGCTTATCTGGGTCTGTCGTAACGGAAGTCCAATCAACACGTGCCGGAAAAGGCCACAGCCTTTTCCGGCAGGGTTAAGCCCCGCCCCGGCCATTGGCCGGGGCGGGGCTTTGTCATGGACTGCCGGCGTAGCAGTCCAGCGAGAACCAGAAGGTACTGCCCTTGCCAAGCTCACTGACCACGCCGTACCGCGCGTGGTGGAGTTCGAGAATATGGCGTACAATAGTCAGCCCCAGTCCGGCATGGAACTGCTCGTCCCCGGTGTCGGAATAATAGCGCTCCCAAATCAGCTTGAGCTTGTCCTTGGGAATTCCCTCGCCGTCGTCGATGACGGATACGCGGACCGCTCCGTCCTGGATTTCGATGCGAAGCAGGATATCGGGCATATCACCGGCGTGAGACATGGCATTATTGAGCAAATTATAAATCACCTGGGAGAGCTTAACCCGGTCGGCCCGCACCTGAACATGCTCCGGGCCGTCATAGGTAATATGACAGCGCCGGTTGATGCTGAGCTTTTGATAGCGCTCAATGGTACTGCGGCAGGCCGCCGCAAAATCATAAAAGGAGTAATTTACCTCATCGGTCACTTCGGCTGGCTGGGGGAGCAGCAGTACGTCATCCACCAGCTCGGACAGGCGCACGGACTCGTCAATGATAATCTGGGCGTTCTCTCCCGTGTTTTCCTCCGGGACGTCGCGCATCACCTCAGCGAAGGCGATGATCATGGACAGCGGCGTGCGCAGGTCGTGGGACACGTTGGCAATCAGCTCCCTGCGCAGTCCGTCCAGCAGCGCCATTTCACGGCCGGTGGCGGTGAGAGTTTCACTGAGCTCCGCCACCTCCTGATAATTGTCGATATCAAAGGTCACGGAAAAATCCTGCTTTTTCAGCAGCTTCGCCCGCTCGTTGATCCGTGTGATGGGGCGGGCGATATGCCGGGAGAGGCCAAAGGCGAGGCCCGCGGTGCAAATCACCGCGAAAACCATAATGCACCACAGCTCGATCTTCAGCACCTCCAGCATCCCGTCAATGGGTGTGATGGTGCTGTTATAGTAAATGGCCGTGGCCGGCTGTCCCTCAGGATGAAAAATTTTCATATAAACAATGGCGTTGACGCCGGTGGGCACCAGCCGCTTCAGCCGCAGGCTGTCCATGGCATAAACCGTCGATACGCTTCCCTTGGCATTTTGCGCCTCATCCCACAGGGAAAACAGCGTGTCCTTAGAATAACCCGACAGATCGGAATACGGCATACAGTCTGTGGAGTAAATTTCCGTTCCGCTCTGACGCAGAACCCGGATGCACGCGCTTTGCTCTCTGGCGGTTTGCGAGAGGCTGCGGGAAAACTGAGGCGAGCCCAGGCTGTTTCCCAGCTCTGTGACAAGATTGGCCACCGCGGCCTTCCGATACTCCTGATAAATCACAGGCAGCAGCACCATTTGACTCAGCCACATCATGATCAGCAGCACCGCGATAAAGACCAGCAGATAGCAGGACACACGCCAAGTGATGCTTTTATGCTTCTTCAAAGCGATACCCCACCCCGCGAAGCGTCACAATATACTGGTGATACGGGCCAAGCGCTCTTCGCAGCTGCTTGATATGCGTATCCAGGGAGCGGGTGCCGCTCTCTGTCTCGCTGCCCCAGACCGACTCAATGATCTCTTGCCGGGTCAGCACCACGCCGGAATGGGCAACCAAATAGGCAAGCAGATCAAATTCCTTTCCTGTAAGGCTGACCCGCGCGCCGTCCACCGTCAGCCAGCGGCCGGTATAGGACAGATTCAGACCACCTACGCAGACGTTCTGGCTTTCCGCCCCGCCCCGGTGAGCCCGTTTGAGAATCACCGCCATGCGAAGCATCAGCTCATGGGGAAAAAAGGGCTTTACCACATAGTCGTCCGCCCCCGCCTCAAACCCGGCAATCCGGTCATACTCCTCGCCCCGGGCGGTGAGGATCAGCACAGGCGTGTTGCAGAGCTTGCGGATCTCGCGGCAGGCAGTGACACCGTCCATGCGCGGCATCATGACGTCCAGAAGGATCAGATCAAACCGCTGTGTCCGGCAGAGCCGCACCGCTTCCAATCCGTCGGCGGCCTCCACGGTCTCATAGCCTTGAAACCGTGCATATTTCACAATCGCCTGCCGCAGCTTCTCTTCATTATCCACAATCAAGATACGATGCATGGGACGACCCCCTAAAAAACAATTGTCACAATGATTATAAAATATTTTGTTGTAATTTACAATGAAAAGACGAAAAATGCGTCCTGGACAGCCCTGCCGAACAGCTTCCATATGCCTTTGCCGTCACACCGCATGATCGGCGCGTCTTGTTTCTTCCGGTATGACCTCGTTTGAATTCGCCCCCGCGCCCCGCGGACTTGAAGCTGCTGCGCAACCTTCCACATCCCACTGGATGGGTTCAATGCCCATGGAGCGTACCGCCGAGATGACATGGTCGTCATATTCCCCGTAGGGACACCGGAACAGCGTCGGCCTGACCCCGGTCACAGCCTCAATCTTGTCGTTGCAGGTGTTGATATCCGAAATAATCTGATCGGTGGTCAGCGAGTTGAAATGGTCATGCTTGTTGGAGTGGCTCATCACCTCGTGGCCCGCGTCGGAAAGTGCCTTCACCGACTCAGGATATTTATCCACCCACTCGCCCACCACAAAAAATGTGGCCTTGATATTGTACTTGGCCAAGATGTCGATCAGGGTCTGGGTATCCTCGTTCCCCCAGGCGGCGTCAAAGGAAATCGAGAGCATTTTTTGATCCCGGTCCACGCAGTAAATCGGCAGCTGGCGCTGGGCTGCCGCCGCGTCCACAAAAGCGGGGTAATTGACCACATAGAGCATGGCCGCCGCCGCCAACACGCAGGACAGCACGGCAATCCAACGCCGGCGGATAAAGAATAATTTCATTCTGACCCCTCCCAAAGCTTGTTTCTCTATTGTATGACAGCCGATGGGACAATAAAACCGGGGCCGGACGAAGTTTTTTCATCCTTGGCGGAGGAGCTTCAGGGTGTGACATGCCTGCCCTCAGCCTTGAAAAGTCAAGAAAGCGGTGCAAAACATGTTAATAAATCAAGCCGCAGATGCCAATTTAGTCGGTATCGATGGAAGTCAGCGCACGATATTGACTCTGTTTCCTCGGGTCAATATAATAAGCCATGTTTTTGAAACTGAATTGCGAGGAGATTAATCATGATGAAACACACATACGATCCCTATGAAAATGTACTGAGCGTGATGGACAAAGCCATGGAATTCGGCCACATAGATACGGCCATGTACGGGATTATCCGCAGCCCCCAGCGCGAGACAAAGGTGTATCTTCCCGTGGAGATGGATAACGGCACCATCCAGATTTTCGAGGGTTACCGGGTTCAGCATTCCAATATCAGAGGGCCGTTTAAGGGCGGCATCCGCTTTCATCAGGACTGCGATCTAAATGAGATCAAGGCTCTGGCCACCTGGATGTCTTTAAAATGCGCGGTAGCCAACATCCCCTTCGGCGGAGCGAAGGGCGGCGTAAAGGTGGACCCCTCCGTTCTCTCCAAGAAGGAGCTCTGCCGCCTGACCAGACGGTATACCTACGCCATCGAGCCCATCATCGGCGCGGAGTCCGACATCCCCGCCCCCGACGTAAACACCAATGCCCAGACCATGGCCTGGATGATGGATACTTACAGTATGCTCAAAGGCAAGCCCTGTCCCGGTGTTGTCACCGGCAAGCCGCTGGAGCTGGGCGGCTCCAACGGCAGAACCGCCGCCACGGGGCGTGGCGTGGTCATCTGCACCCGGCTGCTGCTGGAGTCCCAGGGGAAAACCCTCAAGGGTACGAAGCTCGCCGTTCAGGGCATGGGCAATGTGGGCAGCTACACCGCCAAAATCGCCTACGATCTCGGCGCTGTGATTGTGGCTCTGAGCGATGTGTCCGGCGGCATTTACTGCGAGGCGGGAATCGATCCCTACAAGGCGGCCGCCTTCCTGGAATCCGGTCATCTGCTGAAGGATTATCAGGCGCCCGGCGTGACGCACATTAGCAACCGGGAGCTTCTGCTCTGCGACTGCGACGTGCTGATTCCCGCGGCCATGGAAAATCAGATTGACGAAACCATAGCGGAAGCGTTAAAATGTAGTTGCATCGTGGAGGCCGCCAACGGCCCCACCACAGCGGCCGCCGACGAGATTCTGGCGGGACGGGGCATCACACTGCTTCCCGACATTTTGGCCAACAGCGGCGGGGTCACGGTCTCCTACTTCGAGTGGGTACAGAATACACAGAAAATGACGTGGGACGATGAAAAGGTCAACCGCAAGCTGGAGACCATTCTGACACAGGCGTTCCTTGATCTGAAGGAGGAGCGGGAGACTTCCGGCTGCTCCTGGCGCATGGCGGCCTATATCATCGCCCTGCGGAGAATGGTTCAGGCGGAGGAAATGAAGGGCATCGCGTTATAATATGATTCCGGGCGGGTTTCACCCCCTGCCGCAAATCAACGCTGCACTCAAAAGCGTTTGCTTTTGAGTGCAGGTTCATATCAATCAGCTACGGGAGAGGAACATCAGTGCCTATGAGTCAAAAAAAGCGCGGCCCGGCGGCGGTGCCTGCCGAGACGGATGAACGGGCGTCTAAAGCGGTTCGGTTCAAGCCGCCCACGGAGCTGGATGAAATTGATTATAAAATCATCGAACTGCTGCAGGCCAACGCCAGGATGTCCGCGAAGGAAATTTCGGAAAAGGTATTCCTCTCCTCCACCTCGGTGGGCGCGCGGATTGACCGGCTGCTTCAAAAGGGGATCATTTCCGGATTTTCCGCCAAAATTAATGCTCACGCGATGGGCTACTTCACAAAAGCCTTTATCAGCCTGGAGGTAGAGCCTTATCAAAAGAAGGAATTTTACCCCTACATCGCAAGATGTCCCAATGTAGTGGAATGCAACTGCGTCACCGGCGATTACTCCATGCTCATTGAGATGGTGTTTTTAAATACCATCGAGCTGGATTTTTTCATCGGAGAACTGCAAAAATTCGGAAGAACCAGAACCTTGATTGTATTTTCCACCTCCGTTGATCACAGGGAATGCTACTGGAACGCAAATTTGAAGGATTGGATTCTCCCCGAAAATCCCTCGGGAGACGAGGGCCGGGAGTAATTTTCGGTATAAAACGGCAAAGCGCCCCTCCGGTATCTCCGGAGGGGCGCTTTGCAGGCTGTGGCTTGTCTGTGGTTCACCGCGTTTGCCACCAGGAGGAATTATTCTTCCTCCGCCTCATAACGGCTCAGGTCAACCATGCCGTTTTGGAACAGCTCCGCCGCAAGCTGACGATAGTCCGGTTCAGGCATCCCGCCGATGGAAAAATCCCGCTCCGTCCCGTTGACATACATGATCTCATCCTCTTTGTCATACAGCAGACTCTCCACTGTCAGCACCACGAGGGTACCGTCCTGCCCATCTGTTATCATCGCTCTCACGCCAAAGCCTCCCATAACTTCAAACCGTAAGGCTATTATAGCAAGAAATACTCCGATAGGCAAGAAAAACCATGTTCCACTGAATCGCCGTCCATCAGAGCGCGCCTTATTTGCAGCCGAAGGATAGAATTCTGTCATATTTCCGCACCTCGACCACTAGCCTCGTTAGTGCTGTCTCAACATCATTATGTGCTACAGCACAATATTTTAAGTGTTAAAGTCCAAATATAACGGAATTTTTAGCTATTTAACCTACACCAATTATTAGCCAGCACATTTTTTTGAGAAAATACAGTTGACAAACGAAGAAATTCATGTATACTAAAATTCAGCAGGAAATGAAACAAAAAATTAATATCATTCAAAACGAGGGCGTTGCATTTGCGACGCCCTTTTTTGCGTTTTAGTGCATGCAGCGGAAGGAGCGGACTACATGAATGGTTCCCAGACAGCAATCAAAATTGATAACGTCGGCATGGTATACCGGGCGGACAATCAAGAGGTGACCGCCTTGACCGGGGTCAGCCTGGATATTGAAAAGGGGGAGTTTATCTCTCTGCTGGGTCCCTCCGGCTGTGGAAAAACCACATTATTGCGGATTGTTGCCGATTTGCTTGCCCCCACCTCCGGCCAGGTGCTGATCGACGGGAGCTCGCCCAGAGAGGCGAGGCTCCAGAAAAAATACGGAATGGTTTTTCAGAGTCCGGTACTCTATGAGTGGCGTACCGTGCAGAAAAACATCGAGCTTCCCCTCGAACTCATGAAGCTCAGCAAGGAGGAGCGTGCCGAGCGTGCCCGAAAAATGCTGGAGCTGGTGGGGCTGACCGATTTTGCCCACCACTATCCCCAGCAGCTCTCCGGCGGCATGCAGCAGCGCGTCGGCATTGCCCGGGCGCTTGCGCTGCGCCCCGAGATTCTGCTGATGGATGAGCCTTTCTCGGCGCTGGACGAATTTACACGGGAAAAGCTCCACGAGGATCTGCTGCGCATCTGGGGAAAAACCAATAAAACAGTTCTGTTTGTCACCCACAATATCGCGGAGGCGGTGTTCCTCTCCGACCGGGTCTGTGTGCTCTCTCCCCATCCGGGACGGCTGTCCGCCGTGGTCAACATTGACCTTCCCCGCCCCCGCACCATGGAGCTGCGGGACACGCCGGAATTTACCGCGCTGGTTGCCAAGGTGCGAAACAGCTTTGAGGGGGTGTAAACCATGAAGGCGCTCCAAACCATCCGCTCCTCCCGGAAGCTGGTCACGCTGGTCTGGATTCTGGGTCTTATTATTCTTTGGGAATGCGGGGCATTCTACATAGAAGCGGTCAAGCGGACCCCGGAAAATGTACTGCCGCACCTGTGGCAGATCATCGCCTCGGTCTTTTCCACAAAGGTCATCAGCAACGGGCAGACCGCCACGCAGATCGTGCTCACCAACGCGGGCGCCACGCTGCTGCGGGCCGGTTACGGCTTTCTCATCGGCATGGCGGGAGGCTTCCTTCTGGCCATTCTGATGAAACTCTCGGGCATTGTGGAAAAAGTGGCGTTCCCCTATCTGATGCTCATTCAAATGATTCCAATTTTAGGTATGGCCCCCATCGTTCTGGCCATCACCAAGGACATCGGCGTGAGCCGTATCGTCATCGCGGCCATCCTGACTTTCTATCCGGTCTGCACCAATACCCTGGCCGGACTAAAATCGGTGGAGCAGGAAAAACTGGATCTGATGTATCTCTGCGCCGCCAACCGTTACCAGGTGTACTGGAAAACCCTGATTCCCACCTGCATCCCATTCTTTTTTACCGGGCTTAAAATTTCCGCCCCCATGGCCATTACGGCATCCATCCTGGTGGACACCCTCCAGGGGGACGGCGGGCTGGGCTGTATGTTATCCCAGTCTCTGAAGCATGCGATGTCTATTTATGTATTCTGGCAGATCGTATTTCTCTCCGCCTTTGTCGGCGTCGCCAGTTCCTGGCTGATGGGACTTCTGGAGCGGCGGTTCTCTCCGCAGAAACGTCTTGCCGCCAGGAAAGGAGCGTGATGACCTGTGAAACGCAATGGTTCCAGCAGCCGCTTCAGGCAGAGCATAACTACCGTACTCTACCCTCTGTTCTTCGGCATTTTGATTTTAGTCCTCTGGCAAACCCAGGCGCTCCACGCGATGCTGAATATCGACCCCTTTGTGCTTCCCCTCCCCAGCCGCATCAACAGCATCATCGGGGAAAGTCTGCCTAAGATTATGACCAACGTCTGGGCAACCCTTATCGTGGCGGTGGCAGGGCTGCTTCTGGGTTCTCTCTTCGGATATCTTATTGCCATTGTGGCCACGGTTTTTCCCAAATGGGGCGCGGGAGGACTGTCGATTGTGACGGCCTTCAACGCCATTCCCATTGTGGCTCTGGCCCCCGTCATCACCAACTGGACCAAGGACGTCAGCAGCGACGCCAATATCCGGAGCATGGTGGCAAAAATCATTGTGGTTCTGCTGATGTGCACGGCCTCCATGAGCTTAAACGCCTATCGGGGGCTCACGGAACTCAGACCCTTCTCCCAGGATCTGCTGGAATCCTATGCCGCGGGTAAATTCACGATTTTCCGCAAGCTACGGCTCCCCAACAGCGTGCCGTATATCTTCACCGCCCTGCGGGTCAGCGTACCTCTGTCGGTCATCAGCGCGCTGGTCAGCGAATATTTCGCCGAATATGTCATCGGCGTGGGCCGCCAGATCCGGGAAAACATCGTATTGGGGCAGTATCCCACCGCCTGGGCCTATATTACAGTCGCCTGCCTCATCGGCATTGTGATGTATGCCGTTCTGATCGTATGCGAGAGTATATTGCTGCGGCACCGTAAATAAAACGGCTGCGGCATTATATAAAATTCTGTTCGAAAGGAAGATTGCAATGAAACACATGACAACGATGAAGCGCTTTTCCTGCGCCGTCCTGTCGGCAGCCATGATGCTGTCTCTTGCCGCCTGCGGCAGCAGCTCCACCGGAGAGTCCTCCACGACCTCCAACACAGCCTCCGAAAGCTCCAGCTCCACTGACACATCCAGCAGCACCGCCACCACCACACTGTCCGCCGAGGACGTGATCAAAACAGCGGCGGAAGAGGGCAAGGTCGGCAACTGGGGCCTTGGCAACGAGTATGAGGTTCAGGCTCTTCTGGCCAAGTACGGCGAACCCACCACCTTCCTCAGCCAGGCCTTCGATATGGATGGCTTTGACGACGACTCCATTACCCTCGCCTCCGCCATGACCTACAACGAGCTGGGTCTGGTGAAAAACAGCTACGATGGCGGCTATGACTACGGCGACACCGTCGGCGTCATCGACATGAACGACGAGGGCGTTGCCATGCTGGAGGACAACATCTTCTGCACACAGGCCTTTGCCGAGGCCAACCCCAACACTGTCAAGGCATTTATCTATGCCTCTCTGAAGGGCTGGGAGTACGCCTGTGCCAATCCCGAAGAGGCCGCCGAGATCGTCTATAATTACGGCTCCTCCGTCTCCTCCGACCACCAGGCCTACATGGCCGACGAGGTCAAAAAGCTGGTGGAGACCGACACCAATGGCGACGCCGTCACCGATTATGGCAAGATGGACGAAGACGCCATGCAGCAGACACTGGATCTGGCCAAACAGTATATCACTCTGGACGACTCCACCGCCGCCAGCAAGCTTGAGTCTCTGACGCTGGACGATATTCGCGACACCTCTTACTGGGAGGCGGCCACTGCTTCCACCGACGGCGATTTCGGCACACTGGAAAAGACCGATGTCTCCATCCAGCTTAAATGGCTGCCCCAAGCTCAGTTCATGGGCTACTACGTGGCACTGGAAAAAGGTTATTACAGCGACGCGGGCCTGAATGTCAACATTGTCGCCGGCGGCGGCGATATTTCCGAGACCACCGCTGTCTACAATGGCTCCGTTGATTTCGGCGTTACCTGGGTGTCCAACCTGATCGCCGCCGACGCGGCCGGCATGGGACTGACCGAGGTCTCCCAGATCTTCCAGCGCTCCGGCCTGGTTCTGGTTTACAAACTCGCCAACTTCAGCTGATGCATCAAACGGGACCGCGGCGCGGCACGCCGTGCCGCGGTTCTCCCGCAATTATATTGGAGGTGTTTCACAATGGATCTGATCATCAAAAACGGAACCCTTGTTGATTCCAAGGGCTTTGCCGCCGCCGATATCGCGGTTGCCGACGGCAAAATTATCGCGATCGGCAAAGACCTTCCGGTTCCCGAGGGCGCGGACATAAGGGATGCCGCGGGAAAGCTTGTCCTTCCCGGCGCCATAGACGTCCATACCCATCTCGCCATGCCCTTTGGCGGAACCATTTCCGCCGACAGCTATTTTGCGGGTACAAGAGCCGCCGCCTGCGGCGGAACCACCACGGTGTTCGACTTCGCCTTGCAGGATTTTGACGAACCGCTCCCCGACACCATCCGCCGCCGGGACGCGCTGGCCGCCCCAGAGGCCGCCGTGGATTACGCCTTCCACGTGGCTATTAAGGATGTGCGCGGTTCTTTGCTTGACAGCATGGAGGACGCGGTGGCCATGGGCGTGATGTCCTTCAAGGTGTTCATGGTATATGATTTCGGTGTGACCGACGGTGTGTTTTATCGGGTTTTGGAAAAAGCGAAAGCCTGCGGCGCTCAGATTTCCGTCCACGCGGAAAACAACGAGCTGGTCAATATGCTCACGGCACGCTTCCTGGCGGAGGGAAAAACCGATGCGTGGCATCACTATCTCTCCCGTCCGGAATTTGTGGAGGCCGAGGCGGACATCCGCGCTATTTCGTGGGCAAAATCCCTCGACACCGCCCTCTATATCGTCCACCTTGCCAACAAGGAGGGCGTGGCCGCGGTGACCAAGGCCAAGGACGAGGGCTATGAAATCTACGCCGAAACCTGTCCCCACTATCTGCACTTCACCAACGAGGTTTACAAGCGTGAGGACGGCCGCAATTTCGTGTGCTCGCCCCCCATGAAGGGTCAGGAGAGCCAGGATGCCCTGTGGGCCGCCATCCGCCGGGGTGATATCGACACTATTGCCACCGACCACTGCCCCTTCCAGAGTTATGAGAAGGATTGGGGCAAGGATGATTTCACCAAAATCCCCAACGGCTGCGCCGCCATTGAGAACATGTATCCCTACATGCTCTCTGCGGCCAACACAGGAAGGATTACCTACCAGAAGGCTGTGGAGCTGTGCTGTGAGAATCCCGCCCGCATTTTCGGTTGCACCGAAAAGGGCTTTTTGAAGGTGGGCAAGGACGCAGACATCGTGATTTACGATCCCGACAAGGATTTTACCATCACCAACGACGCCATGCACTCCGACTGCGACCACACCATCTGGGAAGGCGTCAAGCTCCGGGGCTACCCGGTTCAGACCTACTCCAGAGGCCGGCTGGTCTACGACAACGGAACCTTTGTCGGCCAGGCCGGCTGGGGCAAATTCATCAAGCGCCAGTCTCGCAAGTAATCCTGCGGCTCTCCGCTAAGAGGTGAGATTATGACAAACAATTTTCCGGTACTGGAATCGGCCCGGTGTCTGCTGTGCGCGGAGCCGCCCTGCTCCTCCGCCTGTCCCAAAGGGCAGGACCCCGCCGCCATGCTTCACGCCCTGCGCTTTGAGGACACGGTGGGCGCACGCTCCTTTGTGAACGCCGGGGTCTGCCGCGGCTGCTCCGCCCCCTGCGAGGATGCCTGCCTCCACGACGATTTCCCTCTGCGGATCAAACGCATGACCCAAGAGCTCAAGGCCGACGGCGCACCCGTCACAAGCGCCGACCTCTCCATCGATTTCTGCGGGGTGCATTGCGAAAATCCATTTTTCCTCTCCTCCTCCGTGGTGGCCAGCAATTACGAGATGTGCGCCTCTGCGTTGCGGCAGGGCTGGGGCGGTATCGTGTTCAAGACCATCGGCTTTCTGCAGCCCAATGAGGTCTCGCCCCGTTTTGCCGCTGTGGGCAAGGAGGCAACTCCCTTTGTGGGCTTCCGCAATCTGGAGCAGATTGCCGAGCATCCCCTGGAGGACAATCTGAGTGATTTAAAACGACTCAAGGAGGACTTTCCCGGCAAGGTGATTGTCGCCTCCATTATGGGTCAGACGGACGAGGAATGGACTCGCCTTGCCGAGCTGTGTACCGAGATCGGCATGGATATCATCGAATGCAACTTCTCCTGCCCTCACATGAGCACCCACGGTCTGGGCTGTGACGTAGGGCAGACCCCGGAGCTGGTGAAGCACTACACCGAGTGCGTCCGGCGGGGAACCCATCTGCCCATTCTGGCCAAAATGACCCCAAACACCGGCAATATGGAGCCTGCCGCCCTTGCGGCAATGGGGGGCGGCGCGGACGGCATTGCCGCCATCAATACCATCAAAAGTATCACGGGACTGGAGCTGCCGTCCTTGGCTCCCCCGCCCCATATCCGCGGAAAATCCTCCGTATCGGGCTATTCAGGCAAGGCGGTGAAGCCCATTGCCCTCCGCTTTATTCACGATATGGCGGTACATCCCGGATTGAAGGGCATTCCCATCAGCGGAATGGGCGGGATCGAGACCTGGCGGGACGCGGCGGAATTTTTTGCGCTGGGCTGCACCAATATCCAGATTACCACCGCCGTCATGCAGTACGGCTACTCCATCATTGACGAGCTTATCTCCGGTCTGGGACACTATCTGACGGAAAATGGATATGGAAGCCTGTCGGAATTCTGCGGGACAGGACTGGATCACCTGATCTCTCCCGATGAGCTGGACCGGGATACCATCAGCTATCCGAGCTTCGACCGAAGCTCCTGTGTCGGCTGCGGACGCTGCTACATTTCCTGCCGGGACGCGGGACACCAGGCCATTTCCTTCAGCCGTCCAGCCCGCCGGCCCGCGCTCAACGGCCCGCTGTGCGTTGGCTGCCACCTGTGCAGGCTGGTATGCCCCTCGGGCGCCATCCGGGAGGGCCGCCGCGTACCGAAGCCACGGCGCTGAGCGCTTCCGTTCCATCAACGCAAATGGGGTGTTTCTATGGCAATTACTCTGGCCCGGCTGCTGACCAGCGCGGAGTCCACCTATCACATCGATCCCGTGGCGGGAAGAGATGGAACCAAGGCACTGGTGCGCTGGGTTCACATTTTGGAGGACTGGGCCGCTCCTGATTTTCTCCACGGCAACGAGCTGGTGTTCACCACGGGAATCGCCCAGCAGGGAAACCAATGGCTGATGGAGTTTGTCACGGGGCTCAAGGCCCACGCCGCTGTGGGTCTTGTGGTAAATTTGGGGCCCTACGTCACCGACATTCCCCAGTCCGTGATAGATTACTGTAACAGAAATGATTTCCCGCTTTTCACCATACCCTGGGAGCGCCGCCTCACGGATGTGACATACGACCTCTGCCACCGCATCATCGCCAGCGAGGAGAATGAAACCGGCATGGTGGATGCCTTCCGCGCCTTTCTCTTTGCGGAGCCTAATCAAGACTCCTACCTTCCTCTTCTGGCGCGCCGGGGCTTTTACAGCATGAATGAATATACCCTCATGCTGCTGGACGCCCACCGGGGGGCGCTGCGGCTGGCGGGAGAGGAATGGGACAGCATGAAATTCAACGTGCAGGAGGCGGTGCTGCAATGTGTGGATAAGCCGTTTTTCTTCTTCACGCAGGATAACTATCTGGCCATCATCGGCTCGGGCGTCACCGGGACGGAGATGCGCACCTGCGCCCAGCGCCTGCAGGACACAGTCTTTTCCGAATACCCGACCCTCAGTGTCTGCGCAGGCATTTCGGATACGACCCGGAATCTTGCCGGACTGAACGCTTCCCTGAAGCAGGCGCGGGCGGCCGCAGCCACCTCCCGTCTGAAAAACGAGGCGTTCCTCCGGTACGATGAGCTGGGACTTTACCAAATTCTCCACGCCGTGGAAAATCAGGCTGTCCTGCACCGCTTCATGGACGATGTGCTGGGGAACATGCTTCGCTACGACGAGCTGCACCATACCGATCACACCGCCGTTCTGGAGGCCTACCTCCGAAACAACGGCAGCATTCAGCAGGTTTCCACCCAAATGGGCGTGCACCGCAATACGATTAACTATAAAATCAAGTCCATGCGCGACTTGTTTGGACTGACCCTGGACAACAGCGATATTACGTCCCTCTGGCTGGCCCTCTGCATTCGGGAAACCCTGAGAGATACGCAATCATCGGTGCGTTCCGCGAAATTATCTTTAGACGGAGTGACAACACTATGAACGGCAACGAAATTCAGAAAGCTCAAACTACTTATGTCCTGCAATCCTGGTCCAAGCAGAAGGGCTTAACCCCCCTGCCCGTGGAGAAGGCAGACGGTATTTATCTCTGGGATTTTGACGGCAACCGTTATGCCGACATGTCATCCCAGCTGGTGAACCTCAACGTGGGGCACGGCAACCGTGCCATCATCGACGCCATCAAGGAACAGGCGGAGAAGTACTGCTACATTTCTCCCAGCTACGCCAGCGAACCCCGTGCCGAGCTTGCCAAAATGATCATCGAGCGTATGCCTGACAATATGGCAAAGGTATTTTTCACCAACGGCGGCGCCGACGCTAATGAAAACGCCATCAAAATGGCTCGCATGTACACCGGGCGCAACAAGGTGTTCTCCCGCTACCGCAGCTACCACGGCTCCACCTTTGGCGCGGGCAACCTGACGGGCGAGCCCCGCCGGTATCCGCTGGAACCCGGAATTCCCGGCTTTGTCAAATTTTTTGACCCGTATCTCTACCGCGACAACCTCCCATTTGCCACTGAGGAGGAAGCCAGCGCCTATTACGTCTCCAAGCTCAGAGAGCAGGTCATCTACGAGGGGGCCGACAGCGTGGCCGCCATCGTCATGGAGACCATCACCGGCTCCAACGGCGTGATCATCCCCCCCAAGGGTTACTTGCAGGGCGTGCGCGCCATCTGCGACGAGTTTGGCATCATGATGATCTGTGACGAGGTGATGGCCGGCTTCGGGCGCACCGGAACGATGTTTGCCTTTGAACACTGGAACGTGAAGCCCGACCTGGTTTCCTTCGCCAAGGGCGTCACCTGCGGCTATGTGCAGCTGGGCGGCGTCGTGGTCAGCCGCGCTGTCGCGGAGTACTTTGACGATCATTTGCTCTCCTGCGGCCTGACCTACAGCGGCCATCCTCTGGCCTGCGCCGCTGGCATCGCCTGCCTGAAGTTTTATGACGACGAGAAGATTCTGGACAATGTCAACAACAGCGGCGCGGTTCTGGCAGCCTGCCTGGAGGACATTAAGGCCAAGCACCCCTCCGTGGGTGACGTGCGCAGCATCGGCCTCTTCTCCGCCGTGGAGCTGGTCAAAAACCGCGGCACACGGGAGGCGCTGGTTCCCTACGGCAAGGATCCCGACGGCGTGATGAACACCATCATCGGCAAGCTCAAGCAGAAGGGCTTCCTGTGCTATTCCCACGAAAATATGATCCTGATTTCTCCCCCGCTGATCATCACGGCCGAGCAGGTGAAGGAAGAGATGGCGAAGGTGGACGAAGTGCTCAGCGACGTGGATCAGATGATTTCGTAACTTTCATAAGGAGTGTAAGCAATGAAGCTTTCTTTTTTTCTTCCCACCAAAATTTTAATGGACGACAACTGCATCAAAGCCAACGCCGCCCTGCTGGCTTCCTTCGGGAAAAAGGCTCTGATCGTCACCGGCGCCCGCTCCGCCAAGGCCAACGGCTCCCAGAGCGATCTGGAGGCGGCGCTGACCGCCAACGGACAGTCGTGGACGATGTTTGACAAAGTCATGAGCAATCCCACCATTGACTGCGTTTATGAGGGTGCGGCGCTGGCCAAGGCGGAAGGCGCGGATTTTGTAGTCGCCATCGGGGGCGGCTCCCCCATGGACGCGGCGAAGGCCATTTCCCTGCTAGCCTGTGAGGATATTTCCCGGGAAAACCTGTTCGCGGGCGGCTACAAGACCCGTCTGCCCCTGGTCTGCATCCCCACCACCGCGGGAACCGGCAGCGAGGTGACCCAGTATTCCATTCTGATGAACGACAAGGCTCAGACCAAAACCTCCCTCTCCTCCCCTGTCCTCTTCCCCGATCTCGCACTGCTGGACAGCCGCTATATGGCGGGACTGTCCCAGACCACGATGATCAACACGGTCATCGACGCGTTTTCCCACTCCGCGGAGGGGTATCTCTCCAACCGGGCCAATGCCATCTCCGACGCGCTGGCGTTGGAAGCCATGGGCATCATCGGCTCCGGCTTTGCGGCTCTTAGCTCAGGAACTATTACGGAAGCGCTGCGGGCAAACCTTCTCTACGCCTCCACTCTGGGCGGCATGGTCATCGCCCACACGGGCACCACCGCCGTCCATTCCATGGGATATTCCCTCACCTATTTTCATAATATTGACCACGGCAGAGCCAACGGGCTGCTGCTGGCGGAATTTTTAAAGCTGGTGGAGCAGGTGCGCCCCGACCGGGTTGCCCCCATTGTCATGGCGTGCGGCCTGGGTTCGGTAACTGAGCTTGCCTCTGTTCTGGACGGCCTGCTGGGAGAAAAGGAGCCTATCACCCCGGAGGAGGTCATCAAATTTTCCGGCATTGCCATCAAAGCCTCCAACATCGCAAACTGCGTTGTGATCCCCACAGAGGCGGATTTGCAGCGCATCTATCGCACATCCTTCGGACTCTGAGAAGCGAGGTGACTCACATGACCAATCAGCGCGCCGACCGTCCCATGCTCCCTCTTGCGCAGTATATCCCCGCCACCCACTTCCGCACCGTGGAATCCTTTGAACTGATGCCCGGCGGCATCACCGAGGTGAAGGCGGAGCTGGAGCTGAAAAACGCCTTTATGGACCGGCTGTCCTTTGCGATGCCCTGGGATGGAAAGCTTTACGGCTATGTCCGCCCCACACCGGATTTTGAGGCATTCTGTATCAACAACGGCTTTCGCTTTCAACAGGTTCGTACCTTCTATTTCGCGGACTGGGACACCCGGTTCCTGCTGACCATCGAGCTAAGCGACGAGGCGGGCGGCGGAGAACATGCCTATACCGTGTCCCAGGAGGATATGGCCGCGCTTCTGGAACACTGCATCCGGATTGAATCACAGCAGGAGCCGAAGCAGAAATAGGCCGCGTGCCGCTA
>Ga0316604_10000686_pt1 | contig 37301 bp, 29 predicted proteins | sample OWC_soil_day20_C_FD_207650 | JGI IMG/M metagenome (GOLD analysis project Ga0316604, IMG submission 207650) | Wetland soil microbial communities from Old Woman Creek delta, Ohio, United States - OWC_soil_day20_CT | ecosystem: Environmental > Terrestrial > Soil > Wetlands | place: USA: Ohio... | reverse complement strand
ATCTATCTATAAAATACAAAACGTGCCATTACACGAGTTTTTAAAAAATCGGCCTGAAACCCGCATCAACACTGGGGGAGTGGGGTGAAAAAATGGTGTTTTTGGACGCTAACTGTCGAACCCGGGAGTACCGTCTGTAAATTCAGTCGGCGTTAGCTGAAGATCATGCCCGGATGGGCGTCTCAAATTTGTGCCCATAAAGGGGATTATGGACACGAATTCGGAAGCACCCATAACGCCGGTACGGCGAGGGAAGTATCGACATCACTTGCCTGAATTCAAGCGCGCGGTTGTCGAAGAAACGCTGCGGCCCGGCGCCTCGGTGGCGTTGATCGCGCGTACGCACGGACTCAACGCCAATCAGGTTTTTCACTGGCGCAAGCTTCACCGCGAAGGCCAACAGGGCGACGCTTCATCGGCGATGCTGCCGGTCATCATCGAACCGGAGGTCACCGCAGATCAAGCGAATTCGGCGCAGGCATCCGGCAGTCTGGTGATCGAATCGGGGCGGCTCCGATTACGCATCGAAGGATGCCCCGACGCCGAGACGCTGCGGGTCGTTCTGGCTGAACTGCGGCGCTCATGATCCCGTCGGGCACACGCATCTGGCTCGCCGCCGGGATCACCGACATGCGTCGCGGTTTCGATGGTCTGGCCGCGATCGTGCAGGAGAAACTCGCCGCCGATCCATTCTCGGGACATGTCTTCATTTTCCGTGGCCGGCGCGGTGATTTGGTCAAACTGCTCTGGTGGGATGGCGATGGCTGCTGCTTCTTCGCCAAGCGTCTGGAGCGCGGCCGTTTCATCTGGCCGCAGGCCACCGAAGGCTCGGTTCATCTCACCGCGGCGCAGCTTTCCATGCTGCTCGAAGGGATCGACTGGCGCCGCCCGGAGCGCACCTGGCGACCGCAGAAGTCGGCGTAAATCGTGGGCTTGGGGGCTGTTCACAGCGCCCGTAATCGCGTAAACTTTGGCCATGTTTGCGACCGACGCCTTGCCCGACAACCCCGCCTTGCTCAAGGCCTTGGTGAGCGCTCAGCAAGCCGAAATCGAACACCTCAAGTTCATCATCGCCAAATTCCGCCGCATGCAGTTCGGCCGTCGCTCCGAACAAATGGACGAGACAGTCGTGCAACTCGAACTCGCCCTCGAAGAGCTGGAGTGCGTGCGCGTCGAACTGGGGCCGAGCGATGAAGTCACGGCACCGGCATCGGAGTCCGACACCCACGTACCAGCCGCCCCCAAGCGCAAGCCGCTGCCCGATCATCTGCCGCGCGAGTCGGTCGAGCACCGGCCTGCGGACGACTGTTGCCCGGACTGTGGCGGCGCCTTGAAGACACTGGGCGAGGACGTTGCCGAAGTCCTCGAGTACGTGCCTGCGAGTTTCCGGGGGATTCGGCATGTTCGTCCCAAGCTCGCGTGTGCGGCCTGTGACCGCATCGTTCAAGCGGCGGCGCCGAACCGACCGATCGCCCGCGGCCTAGCCGGACCGGGGTTGCTGGCGCATGTCCTGGTAGCGAAGTATTGCGACCATCTGCCCTTGTATCGGCAGAGCGGCATTTATGCCCGCGAGGGCGTCGAACTGGAGCGCTCGACATTGGCCGGTTGGGTTGGGCAATGCAACGCGCTGCTTCGGCCGCTGGTCGCGGCGCTTCGGAACCATGTGCTCGCCGGCGACAAGGTGCATGCCGACGATACGCCGGTACCGGTCCTTGCACCGGGCGAAGGGAAGACGAAGACCGGTCGGCTGTGGACCTATGTCCGGGATGATCGCCCCGCGGGCGATCAGGCACCGCCGGCCGTCTGGTTTGCCTACTCACCGAACCGACGTGGCGAACATCCGCAGGCCCATCTGAAATTGTTCAGGGGTATCTTGCAGGCCGATGCCTATGGTGGATTCGACGCACTCTACGCCGACGGCACCATCCAGGAGGCCGCGTGCTGGGCGCATGTGCGGCGCAAGTTCTTCGACGTGCACAAGGCGCAGGGATCACCCCTCGCGGCCGAGGCCATCAAACGCATCGGCGCGCTCTACGGCATCGAGGAGGCGATCCGCGGCAAGCCGCCACAGGAACGCCAGGCCGTACGAGATGTCCGAGCAACGCCTCTGCTCGACAGCCTGCACGCCTGGCTTCAGGAAACACTGCGCAGCCTGTCGCAGAAATCGGCCCTAGCCGAAGCCATTCGCTATGCCTTGAAGCTCTGGACGGCGCTCGTGCGTTACGCGGGCGATGGCCGAATCGAGATCGACAACAATGCCGCCGAGCGCTCCTTGCGCGCCATCGCCATCGGTCGGAAGAACTATCTCTTTGCCGGCTCGGATGCCGGCGGCGAACGCGCCGCGGCAATCTATAGCCTGATCGGCTCGGCCAAGCTCAACGGCCTCGACCCCGAAGCCTATCTGCGCTTCGTCATCGAGCGGATCGCCGAACATCCGGTCAACCGGGTCGCCGAGCTTCTGCCTTGGGCGGTCGCAGGTCAGATCAGCACAACCGAATCGCCCACCGCCGTCGCTGCCTGATCAACACTCCGGCCGCAAGACGGTGGTCGCCGGACGCTTACATTTATCGACCACTACTCGATGGCCCTTGGACCGGCATTGATTGTCGAGATGTTCTGAGCGAGGCAACCCGCTGGTGGGAAAACCAACTGAACGCAATTGATCGCGCAGTAAGGCTAGCGGGAGACGCTTAGCCCCTCCGCCCAGAAACCCAGCGGCGCAGCTTTCGGCGCTTAACCCAAAATGATCTTCGTCACCCCTCGCCGGCTTAAGCGCTAGAATCGCGCGTCTACCTAGACGTCCGCGAAGAATTCGCCACTTGCCATGCTGATCGATATCCCAACCATGTTCGTCGTGATTATCACGATGAGCCTGACGCTTTCGATCGCCATCGGCTGGGTGGTCCAGCGCCAGGACAACGACGGCCTGCGCCCCTTGATCTTTGGACTCGCGCTCAACGCTGCCGCCTACACGCTGTTTGCGCTGCGCGGCCGAATTCCAGATTTTTGGTCGATCTGCGTCGGGAATGTGGCGATCGTCGGCTGCCATTCGCTGCTGATTTTCGCGATCGCCGAGTTTCAGCGACGCCGGGTTGCGCCCTTGCTCTTGTGGGCGCCTGTCGCGGTCATCGCCGTCGCCTTCGGCGCTTTCATGTCCGAAATCGCCATCAGGGTCGCGACCAGCAGCGCGGTATTCCTCGTCCAGGATCTGATCCTATTGCGTCTCCTGCTCGGCAACCTCAGGAAAACCGTCGGACGAGGCCAGCACCTGATCGTTGCGGCCATCGCCATCAATCTGCTGATCATGGTCTATCGCGCCTTCATCGCCTTCACCGACCCGCATTTCATTCACCACATCACCGACGCTGGGACTTCGCAGACGCTGGTCTATCTTTCGGCCTTCGTCTCCTTGACGCTGATCGCCGTCGGATTCCTGCTGATGACCAAGGAATCCGCCGACGAAAAGACGCGGCAGATGGCGATGACCGACAAGCTGACCGGATGCTGGAACCGCTTTCGCATCGAGGATGTCGCGCACCAGGAGTTGGCGCGCCTGCAAAGGTACGCCACCCCGGTCTCGCTGATCATGATCGACATCGACCATTTCAAGGCGATCAACGACAAATTCGGCCACGCGACCGGCGACGCCATTCTGCAAGGCTTCGCCGCCACGGCGCGAGCCTGCATCCGCAACACCGATGTGCTCGGGCGCTGGGGTGGCGAGGAATTTATCGTCGTGCTCCCGGCCAGCGGCTTTGCGGCAGCGGCCGATACCGCCGAGCGCATCCGCAGGGCGGTCGAGGCGGCAGAGTACCTCGGCGGAATCACCATCACCGCGAGTCTCGGTTTTTCCTCGTGCCGGTCGACCGATAGCTGGGGTGCGTGGCTTCATCGTGCCGACACGGCGCTGTACCAGGCCAAGGCCAAAGGCAGAAACCGCGTCGAGTCCGAAATGCCGATACCATCGCTGGAGGACCGCCGTTCGCCAGGCGGCAAGCTGCTTCAGGTCGTCTGGCACCAGGACTACGAAATGGGCTGCCGGGTCATCGATACGCAGCACCGCCTGCTCTTCGACCACGGCAACCTACTCATCGAAGCGATGACGCAAGGCGTTCCCAAAGACGTGGTCGAAAGCAAGATCGCCGAGTTCGTCGCCTTGGCCGAGGATCACTTCCGCAGCGAGGAAGCGATCCTGACGAGTTCGCAATTCCCCGATCTGGCCGCGCATCGCGCACAGCATCGCCAACTGATCGAGCGCGCGGCGACGCTGATCGAGCGCTACCAGCGAGGCCACCTTGAAACGCTTGAACTGCTCAATTTCATCGTCTACGAATTGACGGCTCAGCACCTGCTGGGCGAGGACCGGAAATTCCGGCAGTACGTCGCGGATCAGCGTTAGCCGCCCGCCAAGGCCCAGACGTTCGTCGGCGAGCGCGCCTGGCGCCGTCTAGGCGGACAGCCCGAGCACCCTGGCGGGATTCTGCTTGGTCATCAGATCGACCGCTGTTTTTGGCACGCCGGCGTTCAGCAGATAGCCGATGTATTCGGCGAGCGCATCGCTCCACAACGGGTTTTCCACCTGGCCGCCGTCGGTCGCGACGATCGTCGATTCAAAACCGAGCGCCTCCATCGCCTGCAGATTGCGCTCGAAGTTCTTTTCGTACTTCCCGCCGACGTTGCGCGCATAACAGCGTTCGAAGTAGACGTCGAATTGCGCCAGCCGTTTCTGGTCGTCGATCGACATGTCCACCGTCGCCCACTCGGGATGGTTGACGACGATCTTGGCGACGCCCTGCTTTCTCGCCTCTTCGACGACGATCAGCGTTTCGGCCGGGGTCAGATGCCCGGTCGCCAGCGCGATGTCGCTCTGTGCAATCAGCTTGAGAATCTGCACCAGCGCCGGGACGACCTGGCCATCGACGACCGTTTCGACACCGTCGCTTTTTCCCTGACGGCGCCGCTCGTTCGACGAGAACGACGTCGGCAACCAGACCAGCTTGGCGCCCATCTTGATCGCCGTGTCGACGGCGACGGCGTTGAGTCCGCCGACCTGCGCGTTGAGCACGATGCCGCCGAACACGTCGATTCCGGGAACGGCTTCGCGCGCAATCGTGGCGCGATCCATCGTCGTCACCAGATGCGACTTGATGACGATCGCCCGTGCGCCGACGCGCCGCGCCTCGGTCGCCAGTTGCAGGTCGCTCAGGCGCCGCGTCCGGATATCGGGGTTGGTGTGGATGTGGATGTCGATGACACCCTGCAGCAGGTTTTCTGTTTCGCTCATGGTCGGTTCCTACAGGACGAAGGTCAGCACGCCGGTCAGCAGCAAAGCGGCGATGAAGCCGATCGGCACTGCGCGGAACAGCAATTGCGGAAACAATTCGGTCCGTCCTTCGTCGGTCGAGCACGAGCCGAGCACCAAACTACCGCCGGAAGAGAACGGCGAAATCGCCGAAGCCTGGGCGCCGATGACGATGCAAACGAAGAGCAGCAGCGGATCGATCGCCATCGACGAAGCCAGCGCCGGGACCAGCGGGAACAGCGCCGGCGTCACTACGCCCAGCGTGCTTGAGAACAGCGACATGATCGCGGCGACGACGCACATCGCCAGCGGCACCAGGTAAGCCGGCAGGCTGGTGCCGATCCACGAGGCCAGCACGTTGATCGTCCCGGCCTTGATCGCCACCGAGATCAGCATGCCGACGCCGCAGATCATGATCAACGTTCCCCATGGCACCATGGCGACCACTTTCTTCTCGTCGCCGAGCTTCATGAGCAGCGCGATCACCGCGAAAACGCTGGCTACCAGTCCGATGTCCATCTTCGAATTGACGAAAGTGATGGCCTTGTTCGCCGGCAGCGCCAGGTGCAGCAACGGCGCGGCCAGGACGATGGCCATCATCAGCACGATCAACCACAGCGTCGTCTGCTGATCCTTGGTGAAGGCGCCGGGACGCTCGGCAAGCGACACGTTGTGGTTCATGGTCTTCTGGTGATCGGTGAAGAACACCATCACCCCGAGCACCAGCACGGGGATCACCAGCGTGCTGGCGAAAATGCCGATCGAATGGACAAAGGCGGTGTCCGCCGAGACGCCTGCGGTCTGCATCAGTCCGCGGAAGATCAGCCCACTTTGACTGGCCATGAAGTTGGCGCCGGCCAGCGCGCCGTAATTGACCGCCATCGCGCCGATCATCTTGCCCATGCCGGTCTTTTCGCAGAGCAGCAGGGTGATCGGCGCCATGAAGGCGAGCACCGTGTAGAAGCCCGCTCCCATGCCGGCGATCAGCGTGGCCGCCAGAAAAACGGCGAACGGCAACAGGTGCGGGAACTTGCGGCAGCCGTACATCAGATGGCCGGCAAGCTTTTCGAGCGTGCCGTTGACCAGCGCGAAGTTGTAAAAGAGCGATACGGCGAAAATGACGAAGAAAATGCTGATCGGCCACATCTTCACGACGTCCGCTGTTTTCAAGTCGAGCACGAAGCAGCCGATGAGGTAGGCAAACGCTATCGCGAAAAATCCGGTATTTATCTTCGTCTTGTAACCCAGCGCAATCGACACGACGATCGCGCTTACTACGATCAAACTCATCATGGCCACTCCCCTTTTTTATTTTGTTCGCCCGATACGGCGCCAAACCAGTGCGCCACAAGCACGCTTATTCATATAGATGTTTGTATGAATTTCGCCGATCGTATTGATCTTCCGCGCCGCTGTCAACGTTTTCGCGGCATGGACATCCTGGCATCGCCGGGATACAGTAAGCGGCCTTGTTGTCATCTGGATGCTTGTATGAATTCGGCCACGCTGGCGCACGATCAGCGCCTTCCCCTTTACCAGCGGCTGCGCGACGAAATGCTGGCGAAGATCACCGGAGGCGAGTGGCGGCCGGACCAGGCGATTCCAACCGAGGCGGAACTCACCAAGACCTACGGCGTCGCCATCGGAACGGTCAGAAAAGCCGTCGAGGTGCTGGTCGCCGAAGGGTTGCTCGAGCGCAGCCAAGGACGCGGCACTTTCGTCAGACGGCCGAGCTTCGACGCCTCGCTGTTCCGCTTTTTTCGCCACCTGACGACCGAGGGCGGGCGCAAGATCCCAGAAGGACGGGTTCTCGAAAGGACGCTGGCGATTCCACCCGAGCACGTCGCAGGCGCACTGAACATCTCAGCCAGAACCAAGGCCATCCGGCTCGACCGCTTGCGCCTGATCGACGGACAGGTGGTCCTCGTCGAGGAGATCTGGCTACCGAAAAACCGCTTCGCCGCGCTGCTCGACATCGCGCCGGCCGACTTCGCAGACCTTCTCTATCCGTTCTACGAATCGCGCTGCGGGCAAGTCATCGCCTCGGTCAAGGAAACGCTGACCGTCGACTCGGCGAGCGCCGAAGTCGCCCGCTCGCTCGGCATCGCGCGAGACCAGCCGGTCGTCGTCATCGAACGCCTGGCGCTGGGCTTTGACCGCCAGCCGCTCGAATGGCGCCGTTCACGCGGCGCCGCCGATACCTTCCGCTACCAGGTCGACATCTGCTGAGCTCGGGCGTGATCTGTTCAGCAAACGACGGCATGATCAATGGCAGTCACGGATTTCTCGTCTGAAATGTTCGAACGGCCGTCATGCGGTTGCGAGAAGCGGTCGCTCAAGCAGCATGCTCGTGACGAGCGGATCAGTCTGGTCGTTCACTTACCGAGTGAATTCGGTAGTCTGGAGGCAACACCCCGCTTTGGAAACCGTCGTTGCTGAACGTCTTCTGTGGCTCGAAACAGAGACTCGCCATTTCCGACAGCAACCGCCCAACCCCGCCGATACCGGCCATCATCCGTCACTGATGACCATGCAGCATCCCGGATAGTTTGACCTGGCCGGGATGCTCGGTGCAAGACCAACCCAGTCGCGAATCGACGCCAGCGGCGGGTAGAACTCGACCACCGGCACACTGGCGCATAGCGCCGGCGTGATGTGAGTTCCACAGATAAATGCAATAGCCCTGTCATTGCCCAAGCAGTTGTGGCCAGTCTCATGAAGCGAGCTTGCTCCAGGCTTTTAGAAAGAAGTCGGAGGAGCCAAAGTTACCGGACTTGAGGGCCAAGGCTATCGGCTTGTCGCTGGCGTTCCGGGTGATGGCGGTTGTCCATGGCACGCCAGGGTCAATTTCCGGGCCGATGCGCAGGCCGGAGACGCCGAGCGCCTTGACTACGGCACCAGAGGTTTCACCACCAGCGACGATCAGTTGCCCGACGCCCATCGAGACGATGCCCCGGGCAATGGCCGCCAGCGCATCTTCGACCAGACTTCCTGCTTTTTCAGTACCCAGACGGGACTGCACAGCCTTGACGGCATCTGGGGTCGCCGTGGCGTAGAAGAGGACCGGTTCGTTCTCGATCCTGCTCTTGGCCCACGTCAGCGCTTCGCCGGCAACGTCCTTGCCGTGGGCGAGTTCGAAGGGGTCAATATTGAAAGCCGGGTGCCGCTCGCGCATCGCGGCCACCTGCCCTTGTGTGGCAATCGAGCAACTGCCGGAAATGACGGCGCGCAAGCCGCCGGTGGACGGCAGGGTATCGGCCACTTGGCTATCGGCCAGCAGGCCAGCCTTGCGGAAATTCTGCGGCAAGCCGAGGGCGATGCCAGAGCCAGCGGTGACCAGCGACATCCCGGCGCAGGCAGCGCCAATAGCCATCAGGTCGTCGTTGGAAACAGCATCGGTAACGGCAAAGTTGCAGCCTTCGCTTTTGAGCTTTTCAAAGCGCGCCTTGATCGCCTCGGCGCCATGACTGACCACGGTGAAGTCGACGAGACCGACCTTGCCCTTGATCTGTGCCTGCAGCACCTTGACCAGATTGGCGTCGGTCATTGGCGTCAACGGGTGATGGCGCATGCCTGAGTCAGAGAGCAGGATGTCGCCGACAAACAGGTGTCCCTTGTAAATCGTCCGGCCGTTGACCGGAAAAGCCGGACAGGCAATGGTGAAGTCGCTGCCGAGTTCGTTCATGAAAGCTTCGGCAATCGGGCCGATGTTGCCTTTGGCCGTCGAATCGAAGGTTGAACAATATTTTGAGTAGAACTGACGACAGCCCGCTTGTCGCAGCCAGCGCAAGGCAGCCAACGATTCGGCAACAGCCTCATCGATCGGACTGGTGCGCGATTTCAGCGCGATGACCACCGCGTCGATATCGTCAGCGATTGGTTCCTGCGGAACGCCGATCATTTGTACCGTGCGCATGCCGGCCTTGACCAGCATTCCGGCCAGATCCGTGCCGCCGGTAAAATCGTCGGCAATACAACCTAATAGACAACTCATCAGTCATTTCCTTTGCATCTGATTTGATTTGGCCAGGGCCACGGACTCGCGATCGGATGGCCGCCATAGCCATCCGCAGCAATTCGCCAGCACGGCGTTGATTTACCTCTCTCGGGTCAGGTGTCGAGTACTTCCCCAGAGTTCGATGAGCCATTGCTCGTCGCCGATGGCCAGCCAGTTAAGACCGGTATTCGGTATCGGGTAGTTGCGCGGCGCATCGACAGGTAAGTTTGTCGCGCGGCGGTAGATGACATCAAGGACACCACCATGGGTCACGACGATGATCGTTTGTCCGCGGTGGACGCGAGTCAATTCATCAACGCAGTGCAAGACGCGTGCGTCGAGTTGGCGGCGGCTTTCGCCGTTGCCTGGAAGAATGTAGTCGGGATCGTTCGACTCAATAGCCAGTGCATCATCGGCGTAGCGACCAGCAATCTCCGCCATGGTCAATCCTTCGCAACGCCCGAAATGCCTTTCACGCAAAGCCGTTAACGCGACAATTGGCAAGTGCAGCGAGTCCGAAATCGACTGCGCCGTCTGTCGCGCACGCAAAAGATCACTGCTATAGATCGCCGCCGCTGTCTTGCCGAGAAACCAGGGGCCCAAAGCCGCCGCCTGAGACTCACCGCTCGCGTTTAGCGCGAGATCGATCTGCCCCTGCAGCCTTAGCTCACTATTCCAGTCTGTTTCTCCGTGACGGATAAAGCAGACCCGCGTAACTTTTTCTGACATGGGTATCTTCCGGCAATCGGACAGACTAGACGGCCGCAACTGTCGCCTAATCTGCCTTCCTCATACGCTCACTTAGCCCTTGATCGCCCACAACGTCATTTGCGGGACGTAGGTAATCAGGCCTAACACGAACAGCATTACGCCAATGAACGGCATCACTGCCGAACTTAACCGCGCAAGCGGTACCTTGGAAATATTGCTGGCTACGTAAAGTGCCGTGCCTACCGGGGGGGTCAGCAGGCCGATGGTCAGGTTGACCACCATCAACAGCCCGAACTGGGTGAGATTGACGTCCAGGGACTGAGCTACGGGCACCAGCACCGGGACCAGCAAAATAATCGCCGGGCCGCTATCCAGGAACATGCCGACAATCAGCAACAGGATATTGATCATCAGCAATATCACATATTTGTTGCTGGATAGGCTCAGAATTCCATCGCTGATCTGCTGCGGAATTTGCTCGCTGGCCAACAGCCAGCCGAACAGTGACGCGGTGGCGATCAGGAAGCTGATCACAGCCGTACTCGCCGTCGCTTCACTGAGTATTTCAGGGAAATCGCCCCAGTCGAGTTCCTTATAGACAAACTTTCCGATAACGATCGCATAGACCGCGGCCACCACGCCGCCTTCGGTCGGCGTAAAAACCCCCATCCGAATCCCGACAATAATGATGACCGGCATCATCAGCGCCCAAATTGATTCTCTGAAAGAGACCCAGCGTTGCTCTCCCGTCATCGGCGGCTCGGTCGGATAATTGCGCTTTTTTGCAATGACGCTCGAGATCAGCATGAATCCTGCCGCGATCAGGACGCCAGGCAGGAAGCCGGCCATGAATAAATCACCGATCGAGCTTCCTGACGCCACGCCATAAAGAATCATCGCGATGCTCGGCGGAATGATCAGCCCAATACTGCCGGAAGCGGCAATCAATGCCGCAGAGAACGGCAGGTGGTAACCCCGTTTGCTCATTTCCGGAACCATGATGGTACCGATCGCTGCCGTATCCGCAACACCTGAGCCAGAGATCCCCCCCATGATGACGCCGGCGATCGTGACAACATGGGCCAAGGCCCCTCTGAAGCCGCCAACCAGCGAAAGCGCAAAACCGATAATCCGACTGGTAATTCCCCCTTTTTCCATCAGCGAGCCAGCCAACATAAAAAACGGTATGGCCATCAGGGGAAACGAATCGACTCCGGCAAACATGCGCTGGACGACGACTTGCATTGGATAGTCAGCGACGAAATACATTGCGGCAAGAGATGCAATTCCCAATACAAACGAAATGGGTACCCCGATTGCCACCAGAAAAACAAATACACCAAACAGGACTGTAGTCATGGCTTTAGCGTCTTGCAAAGACGTCCTCGTAAAAGTTCTTCATCAGATAAAAGAAGATTAACCCGCCACCGATAGGCAGAACGATATAGACGTAATGCATCGGTAGTTGCATCGCAGCACTCATCTGACTTGACCCTTTGGCAACAAATTTGAAGCCGCCATAGATCAAAACCGAAGTAAAAACCATCATCGACAGGTAGCTGATTACGAGGCAAAACTTTTGTAATGCGAGGGGAAGCTTCATGACGAACATATCGAGAGTGACATGCAGCTTGTTTCTCACCGCGATCGCCGAACCGATAAACGTCATCCAGACAAAAATGTAACGCCCCAATTCCTCGGACCACGAAAGAGAATTCGAAAAGAGATAGCGCGCGACGACCTGAGAAAAAATGATGGTGACCATCGCCAGCATCAACAAAAAGCAAATTCCCTTCAACAGCGTGTAAAGCCTTTTTTCCAATTGGCACCCCCTTGTAATTGCGTCCTCCTTCCGTTCATGCGTACCAAGCCATGAAAGGAAGGAGAATGGCCCACTAATTCCGTCGCTTACTTACCCGCCTCGATGATCTTGTTGTAAATCTCCATGCCATATTTCTCGGCAAACTGCATGTGGGTTGTGCGTGCGAGCTTTGCCCATTCGGTGATGTCCGGCTGGGTGACTTTCATCCCCTTGGCTTGCAGATCCTTGAAAATCTCTTCGGTCTTGTCATGTACCAGTTTGTTTTCGTACTTGGTCGCTTCGTCGGCAGCTTCCTTGATCGCCTTCTGTTGTTCCGGATTGATTTTTTTCCAGGTCTTGTCGCTCATCGCTAGAATGACATATTCATATTTGTGTTTGGTTAGTGCGATATATTTCTGCACCTCGTAAATTTTTCCCGCGTAAATATACGGAATCGGGTTTTCTTGCGCCTCAATCACGTTTTGCTGTAGCCCGGTGTAAACTTCGCCCCAAGCCATTGGGGTAGGATTGGCGCCCATGGCCTTCCACGCAGCGACCATTGGAGGAATTTCGGGCACGCGAATCTTAAGCCCCTTGACATCCGCCAGCGAGTTTACCGGCTTGTTCGTCGTCAAGTGACGTGGGCCGCGCTCCCAGAACGACAAGCCTCGAATGTTTGAACTTTTGAGTAGCCTGTCGAGCAAGTTCTCACCGACCGGGCCATAGATCACCTTGCGCAGATGCTCTTCATTATTGAAGAGGTAAGGCATTTCCATAATCTGCATCGAAGGCTCAAAGTTTCCGAGCACGCCAGCAATCAACGCAAAATCGACAGAACCAATCTGCAGTCCTTCAGCCATATCACGATCGTTGCCGATAGTGGAGTTGGGAAACAACTTAATGTTGATTTCACCCTTGGTCTTGGCACCAACCAGTTCGGCAAACTTTGCAGCGCCTACCTGCCACAGGTCTGTTTCACTCTGTATGTGGCCGAGCTTAAGCGTCATTGGCTTTTTTGCAGGCTCTGCTGCACTACAGGTCAAAGCGGTCAACATACAACCCAACAAAAACGAGGCTAGCTTTTTCATAACTACTCCCATACGAGTTAATAAAACAAGCTCAACAACCAGGATTGGTCGTTTTGTCTTCCAACAACTTTGCTTCATGGGTGATGCGATATGACTGAGCATTTCTGCTCAGCCCCAAAAAAACGGCCGGATGATAGCCCGCAGCGTGGAACACCCCTAGAGTTCAATCATGACCTTGACGACGTCTTCCTTCTTTTGGCTGAGGACGTCCAAACCTTCTTGGGTATGATCGAGATCCATTGTCTGGGTGACGAAATCGTTCAGATCGAGGCCGTTGTTAATCATCTCGGCCGCTTCTCTGAAATCGCTGGTGGCATAGGTCATGGCGCCATACATGGTCTGCTCGTTAAAGACGATTTGATACGAGTAGAACGGCACCTTCTCGGTAATCATCGCGATCACGCCAATTTCGCCGCGCTTTCTGACACACGCAGAGGCCTGATCTATGATGTTGTTCGCTCCTGCGGCGATAAGCGCAAGATCAGCACCTTTCCCGTCGGTAAGCTTCCTCACCGCATCGACAACGTCGTTTTCCAGTGGGTTGATCGCGATTGTTGCGCCATGCTTGATGGCCATGTCGAGGTTAAATTTCGCGGTATCGGTACAGACGATTTTCTTGTATCCCATTTTCTTCGCGACCACTAGGCAAAGAAGCCCGATGGTTCCCGATCCGAGAATCACAATACAGTCTTTTTCCTTGACCGCTGCCCTTCGGAGTGCCCGTACTGCAACGGCCAAGGGTTCAATCATCGTTCCCATTTTATAGCTGACGCTGTCATTCAGCTTATAGACTGTCTTCTCGGGCGCATTAAAGTACTGAACAAAGACGCCGATCCATTTGACCGTTCCCGGCACCACTTTTTTCGCGCAAAGATTAACGAGTCCCTGGCGACAAAATTCGCATTCGCCACATCCATACTGGGGTTCAACGGTGACACGGTCACCGACTTTGATGTGCTTCACGCCCTTGCCGATGTCAACAACATCACCGGCGATTTCGTGACCGAGGATTGCCGGTGGTTTGCGGAACGCGTGCGTTCCTCTGAATAAATGAAGATCTGATCCGCATACGCCAACCGTTTTGGTCTTGATTAGAACTTCATCATCTTTGATCAGTGGGCGTTCGATTTCCTCGATTGACACTTTTTCGACATCTGTTACCAGTGCTGCTTTCATCTTCATTTTCAAGTCCTTTCGTCAAATAAATTCATATCGTTGATAAGTCTGCTTGACGGCTGTCATGACCATGTCGGCGACGCGTCCCTTCGGCGCATCACCTGCCTGGCGTCGCCAACAGATGAGTCAGCTGTTCTTTTGCGGCAAAAGTGTTTTGTTATTGATATATGATCTCGTGTCACATATTCGTGATCTGTGATCACACGTTTTGGTGTATAAGATCACAAACAACGATCGAATACAAGATGGGTGTTCGTTATTTTTGGTGGCTGAATTTGAGAGCGGCGCTTTTGCTTCTGCAGAGCCTGTCGTTCTTCTGGTATGAATGGTGCGAAGAACCCAGGCAATGCACAAACCACGCCCTTTTACGATGTCTGGTGATTCGGATGATGGTAGGCGATCGGGCGACGAGAACGTCTCAAGCAGATCTTCTAGGAGGTTTTTACACAGTCCGAGTCCGACAATTTCACGGAAGTTGTTGATTTAAAGTAAAAACAACAAAGTGTGTTAAAGTGATCACATATAACTCTATCTCGCCAATATGATTCACGAACTAGTAACACCATTGCAAAGACAGACCTTAAGTGCCGATGTTTATGAGCAACTTAAGGGGCTTCTAATGTCGGGGAAAATGATGCCCGGGCAACAACTTTCCCTGCGTTCGACGGCAGATGCGCTTAAGGTAAGCGTTATGCCCGTGCGTGAGGCAACACAACGGCTCGTTGCCGAAAAGGCTCTTGAGAATGGGCCGAGCCGAATCATTCGTGTTCCGATGATGACGGTCAGTCAGTTTCGGGAAATCACGAGCATCCGGGTCAACCTCGAGGGATTCGCTACTGAACAGGCTTGCCGCCACATGAGCAAGCAATACCTCGCAGACATCGAGGTACTCAATTCAGCGTTTAATGAAGAGCTGGAGCAAGACAATCCTGACGGGACGAAGCTGATCAGCATTAACAAGGATCTGCACTTTGCCATCTATCAAGCCTCTGAAATGCCGATGCTACTGCAATTGATCGAGGCCCTTTGGTTGCGTATTGGCCCAATCCTGAACTATGACTTGCGATCAGGAACGAAGCGGCTTGAGGCGCGGACAATTACCGATCACCATACGCGGCTAGTAAATACCCTAAGTCACCACTGTAAGTTGGTTGCAGCCCTTAAGGTACGCGACGTCGATGCGGCTAAAGCGGCGCTAAAAAGCGACATCGACACGGCGGCAGAATTTATCGTATCGTCAGGAACTCTTGTTGTGTCTGACTAATTCGTTTGCATTTTTACGTGTCGGCGCTGTCACGATGAAGAAATGTGGCCCAGCGACTACCCGAGCGTTGTCCATACATGGCCATTTTTCGCTTTTCGGCTGGCACCACCGGCCCGCAACCCGATGAAAAATCGCCCTCGTCGGGAACCGCTAAAACGATGAGCGCCCCGGGCCAGAACCCTGGTCTCAGCGCTCGGGAATGTCTGGCGACGAATCGATCGACGGCGTTCGCCAGTCGCCGCCCAATGCCTTGAGCAGCGCGGCGCTGGCGACCAGGCGGCGGCCGCTGATGTCAAGGCTGCTGCGCTCGGCGGCGAGCGCAGCAGCCTGGGTGATCGCGACATTGAGATAGCTCACCGTTCCCGATTGATACTGATTGCTGGTCAGGCGCAGCGACTCGGCGGCAAATTGCGCCGCCTCGCGCTGAACGACGGCCTCGTCGGCCAGGATGCGCAGCGCCGCGAGATTGTCCTCGACCTCCTGAAACGAGGTCAGCACGGTCTGGCGATAGGCTGCCACGCTCTGGTCATAGGTGGCGATCGCCTGTTCCTTCTGCGCGCTGCGCGCGCCGGCGTCGAACAGCGTCAGCGCCAGCGCCGGACCGACCGACCAGAAGCGGTTGGGCAACGTCATCAACTGCGACAGGCTCGAGTTCTGATAGCCGCCGGTGGCGTTGAAGGTCAGCGCCGGGAAGAAAGCGGCCTGCGCGACGCCGATCTGGGCGTTGGCTGCGGCGGCGCGGCGCTCGGCAGCCGCCACGTCGGGGCGGCGTTCGAGCAGGGCTGAAGGCAAGCCGGCCGGGACTTCCGGCAGCGTTGGCAGCGTCTCGCTCGACGGCAGCGCGAAATCAGCCGGCGCCTTGCCCATCAGCAGGGAAATCGCATGCTCGAGTTGCGTGCGCTGGACGCCGAGGTCGATGGCCTGGGCCTGCGTAGACTTGAGTTGCGTTTCGGCCTGGGCGACGTCGAGGCGGCCGGCAACGCCGGCCGCGTAGCGGTTGCGCGTAATCTGCAGCGAGCGTTCGTAGGCCACCACCGTGGCGTCGAGCAGGCGCCGCTGCGCGTCGCTGACGCGCAGTTGCAGATAGCTCTGCACCAGCGTCGCCTGCGCGCTGAGCAGCGCCGCCTGCAAGTCGGCCACACTGGCCTGCACCGCTGCCGTATCCGCTTCGACGGTCCGCCCGATGCGCCCCCAGACATCGGCCTCCCAGCTCGCGCTGAGCGAAATCCGGTCGGTGTTGCGGATCGCGTTATCGGTGACGACGGCATTGGTCGACGATGACGCCGACGTCCCGGTGGCGTTCTGCGCGCGCGTCGCGGCGAAATTGCCCGATACCGTCGGGTAGTAGCCCGCCCGCGCTGCGCCGAGCACCGCCTGCGCACGCCGATACTGGGCCTGCGCCGCGGCCACGTTCTGGTTGGATACCTCGACTTGGCCGACCAGCGCGTTGAGCTGCGCATCGCCGTAGCGCTCCCACCACTTGCCGCGTTCCGCCTTGTCGTTCGGCTCGGCGACCTTCCAGCCGGGCGCCTCCTTGAACTGCGCCGGAACCGTGAGCTCCGGGCGCTGGTAATCGGGGCCGACGGCGCAGCCGGCGAGACTCGCCAAGGCGGTGAGCAGACAGCTGCGACAGATCATGTTTGCGCTCATGGCGTCTCTCGTTTCAGGTCGATGGTCAGCGGCGGGCTGCGGCGGCTCCGGCGAGTCGAGCGCCGCAGCTGAGCCCACAGGCGCAGCCGGTCGAGGTAAAGATAAACCACCGGCGTCGTATAGAGCGTCAGCAGTTGGCTCAGGATCAGTCCGCCGACGATCGAAATGCCCAGCGGCTGGCGCAGCTCGGCGCCGTCGCCACGCCCCAGCGCCAGCGGCAGCGCGCCGAACAGCGCCGCCATGGTGGTCATCATGATCGGCCGGAAGCGCAGCAGGCAGGCGTCGCGGATCGCTTGCTGCGGACTCAAGCCCCCTACCCGCTGCGCCTGCAACGCAAAGTCGATCATCATGATGGCGTTTTTCTTGACGATGCCGATCAGCAGAATCACGCCGATCAGCGCGATGATCGAAAAATCGGTCGAACAGACGAGCAGCGCGAGGATCGCGCCGACCCCGGCCGACGGCAGCGTCGAAATGATGGTCAGCGGATGGACTAGGCTCTCGTAGAGGATGCCGAGCACGATATAGACGGCGAGCAACGCCGCCAGGATCAGTAGCGGCTGGCTGGCGAGCGACGATTGGAAAACCTTGGCCGTTCCCTGGAAGCGGCCCTGCACCGACGACGGAACGCCGAGCTTGTCGAGCGCCGCGGCGACCGCGCTGGTGGCGTCGGACAGCGCGACGCCGACCGGCAGGTTGAACGAAATGGTCGACGCGGCGAACTGACCTTGATGGTTGACCGCCAGCGGCGTCGCCGTGGCCTCCCAGCGCGCGAAGGCGGCCAGCGGCACCGGCTTGCTCGCCCCGTTGGTTCCCGGCGCGACGACATAGACTTCCTTGAGGCTGTCAGGGCTTTGCCAGTACTGCGGCGCGGCTTCCATCACCACGCGGTACTGGTTGAGCGGGTTGTAGATGGTCGACACCTGGCGCTGGCCGAAGAGATCGTTGAGCGTCGCGTCGATCAGCTTCTGGTTGAGTCCGAGCCGCGCGACGGCGTCGTGATCGACGACCAGCGAGGTCTGCAAGCCCTTGTCCTGCTGGTCGGTATTGACGTCGGCCAGTTGCGGCAGATCGCGCAGCGCCTGACGCACACGCGGTTCCCAGGCGCGCAGCTCGTCGATGCCGTCGGCCTGCAGCGTGAATTGATATTGCGCGTTGGCTGATCGACCACCGACGCGGATGTCCTGTACCGGCTGCAGGAAGAGATTGGCGCCCGGCTCGTGCGCCAGTTTCTTGCGCAACCGTGCGATCACCTGGTCGGCCGACAGCTCGCGTTCGCCAAGCGGCTTCAGGGCGACGAACATCATCCCGGTGTTGCGTTGGCCGCCGCCGGTGAAGCCGATCACGCTGTCGACCGCCGGGTCCTGGCGAACGATGTCGACGAAACTGGTGAGCTTGTCGCGCATGGCCTGGAAGGAAATGCTCTGGTCGGCCTGGATGTTGCCGACCAGCCGGCCGGTGTCCTGCTGCGGAAAGAAGCCCTTGGGAACGATGGTGTAGAGATAGACGTTGCAAGCCACCGTCGCCAGCAGGACCAGCAGCATGATGCGCCCGTGCGCCAGCGCCCAGTCGAGCGAGCGGCGATAGCCGTCGTGCACGCGCGTAAAGGCGTTTTCGCTCAAGCGCGCCAGGCGCCCCGGTTTCTCGTCGGAACGCGAACGCAGCAGGCGCGCGCACATCATCGGCGTGGCGGTCAGCGAGATCACCAGCGAGATCAGGATCGCCGCCGACAGCGTCACCGCGAACTCGCGGAACAGCCGGCCGACGATGCCGCCCATCAACAGGATCGGGATGAACACCGCGATCAACGACAGGCTCATCGAGAGCACGGTGAAACCAACTTCGCGCGCGCCCTGGATCGCGGCGGCGAAAGGCGCGACGCCGTCCTCGATGTGGCGCGAGATGTTTTCGAGCACCACCACGGCATCGTCGACGACAAAGCCGGTAGCGATGGTCAGCGCCATCAGCGACAGGTTGTTGAGGCTGTAACCGGCCAGGTACATGATGCCGAAGGTGCCGATCAGCGATACCGGCACCGCGACGATCGGCACCAGTGCGGCGCGACCGCTGCGCAGAAACAGGAAGACGACCAGCACCACCAGCGCGATCGAGATCAGCAGCGTGCGCTCGACTTCGCGCAGCGACGCGCGGATGGTCGGCGTGCGGTCCATCACCACCTCGATATCGATGGCCGCGGGAATCGACGCGCGCAGCTGCGGCAACATGGCTTTGACCTGGTCGACCGTTTCGATGATGTTGGCACCGGGCTGCCGGTTGATGGTCAACATCACCGCTGGCTTGCCGTTGGCAAGGCCCGCGTTGCGCACGTCCTGCACCGAGTCGTCGACCTGCGCGACGTCGGCGAGGCGGACGGCTGCGCCGCTCTTCCAGGAAACGATCAGCGGCAGGTAGTCGGCGGCCTTGGTGGCCTGGTCGTTGGCCAGGATCTGCCAGCTGCGCTCGCCCTGTTCGAGCATTCCCTTGGGCCGGTTGGCGTTGGTCGCGACAATCGCCGCGCGCACGTCCTCGGCGCCGATTCCGGCGCGGAACAGCGCGCCGGGGTTGAGTTCGACGCGTACCGCGGGCAGCGAAGCGCCGCCCAGGCTGACCTGGCCGACGCCTTTGACCTGCGCGATCTTCTGCGCCAGGATCGTCGATCCGGCGTCGTACATCTGGCCGCGCGTCAGCGACGCCGAGGTCAGCGAAAGAATCATAATCGGCGCGTCGGCCGGATTGACCTTGCGGTACGTCGGATTGCTCGGCATTCCCGTCGGCAGCAGGCTGCGCGCCGCGTTGAGCGCGGCCTGCACGTCGCGCGCGGCGCCGTTGATGTCGCGGTTAAGGTCGAATTGCAGTGTGATTCGCGTCGATCCGAGCGAACTGCTCGAGGTGATTTCGGTCACCCCGGCGATCACCCCGAGCGAACGCTCGAGCGGCGTTGCGACGGTCGCCGCCATCGTCTCGGGGCTCGCGCCGGGCAAGGACGCCTGCACCGAAATCGTCGGAAAATCAACCTGCGGCAGAGGCGAGACCGGCAGCAAGGTGTAGGCGACCGCACCGAACAGCGCGATGCCCAGCGTCAGCAGGGTGGTCGCGACCGGGCGGCGGATGAAGAATTCCGAGAAACCCATGCTCAGGTCTTCCGTCCGGCCTCGTTGCTCGGCATGTCGCGATTCATCCGGCGCCTGAAGCGGGTCGCCAGCCGGTCGAAGGCGAGGTAGATCACCGGCGTGGTGAACAGCGTCAACACCTGGCTGACCAGCAGTCCACCGACCATCACCAGCCCGAGCGGATGACGCAATTCCGAGCCGACGCCGCGCCCCAGCATCAGCGGCAATGCGCCGAGCAGCGCCGCCAGGGTGGTCATCAGAATTGGCCGGAAGCGCAGCAGACAGGCCTCGAAAATCGCTTCGCGCGGCGCTTTGCCGTGCTCTCGTTCGGCCTCGAGCGCGAAGTCGATCATCATAATCGCGTTTTTCTTGACGATGCCGATCAGGAGCACGATGCCGATGATGGCGATAACGTCGATATCGGTGTGCGAGAGCAGCAACGCGAGCAGCGCGCCGACGCCGGCCGACGGCAGGGTGGACAAAATGGTCAGCGGATGGATGAAGCTCTCGTAGAGCACGCCGAGCACGATGTACATCACGATGATGGCGGCCAGGATCAGCAGCAGCGTGTTGTCGAGCGACGCCTGGAAGGCCAGCGCGGCGCCCTGGAAGCCGGTCTTGACGCTGGCCGGCAGACCCAGTTCGAGTTCGGCAGCGTCGATCGCCTTGACCGCGTCGCCGAGCGAGGCGCCGGGCGCCAGGTTGAACGACAGCGTGGCGGCCGGAAACTGGCCGATGTGGTTGATCGACAGCGCACCGGCACGCTCGGAAAAGTGGGCGATCGCCGACAGCGGCACCTGCGCGGCAACGCCGCTGACCGTCGATACGATATAGATGCCGTCGAGCGCCGGCAGCCCCTGCTTGAATTCGGGCTTGACTTCGAGCACCACGCGATAGGTGTTCGACTGGGTAAAGATGGTCGACACCAGGCGCTGGCCGAAGGCGTTGTAGAGCGCATTGTCGATCGCCGCCGGGGTGATCCCGAGACGCCCGGCGCTGGCGCGGTCGATGTCGACGTAGGCCTGCAGTCCCTGCTCCTGCACGTCGCTGGCGACATCGACGAGTTGCGGCAACTGGCGCAGGCGCGCGAGCAGCCTCGGCACCCACAGCGCGAGTTCGTCGGCGTTGGCGTCCTCGACGCTGAACTGGTACTGGGTGCGGCTGACGCGATTCTCGACGGTCAGATCCTGCACCGGCTGCATATACAGCGAAATGCCGGCGACCTCGCCGACCTTCGGCTGCAGACGGCGAATCACCGCGCTGGCGTCGGGGTTGCCCACCCCGCGCGCCCCCTTGGGTTTGAGATTGATCAGCAGGCGGCCGCTGTTGAGCGTGGCATTGGCGCCATCGACACCGATGAACGACGACAGGCTGTCGACCGCCGGGTCCTGCAGCACGACGTCGACCAGCGCCTGCTGACGCGCCGCCATCGCCGCGAACGAGATCGACTGCGGCGCCTCGCTCACGCCCTGAATGACGCCGGTATCCTGCAGCGGAAAAAACCCTTTTGGAACGACGACGTAGAGCAGGACGGTGAGCGCCAGCGTGGCGAATGCGACGAGCAATGTCGCCAACTGACGGTCGAGAACCCAGTTCAGCATTCGTCCGTAGCGCGCGATCACCGCGTCGAAAAACGCGCCGCTCTTGCGAAAGAACCAGCCCTGCTCAGCTTCAGGGGTGTGATGCAAGAGCCGTGCGCACATCATCGGGGTCAGCGTCAGCGAGACGACCGCCGAAATCAGGATAGCCACCGCCAGGGTGATGGCGAATTCTCGAAACAAGCGCCCGACGACGTCGCTCATGAACAGCAAGGGGATCAATACGGCGATCAGCGAGACGGTCAGCGAAATGATCGTGAAGCCGATCTGCTCGGCGCCCTTGAGCGCCGCCTGCATGACGATATTCTGGCTGCGGCCGGGCGCGGCTTCGCCCTCAAGCATCTCCTGTATGACGATGTTTTGGCTACGGCCGGGCGATGCCGCGCCCTTAACCTCGGCTTCGCCGACGTTAGCCTGCGCCGAAACATTGCGCGACATATCCTGTGACACGATGTTTTGGCTACGGCCGGGCGATGCCGCGCCCTTAACCTCGGCTTCGCCGACGTTAGCCTGCGCCGAAACATTGCGCGACATATCCTGTGACACGATGTTTTGGCTACGGCCGGGCGCTGCCGCGCCCTTAACCTCGGCTTCGCCGACGTTAGCCTGCGCCGAAACATTGCGCGACATATCGTCGATATGTCGCGCAATGTTTTCAATCATCACAATGGCGTCGTCGACGACAAAGCCGGTGGCGATGGTCAGCGCCATCAGCGTCAGGTTGTTGATCGAGAAACCGGCGAGCTGCATGACGCCGAAAGTGCCAACCAGCGAGAGCGGTACCGCGACGCTCGGAATCAGCGTCGCCGGGACGTTGCGCAGGAAGACGAAGATCACCATCACCACCAGCGCGACCGAGAGCAGCAGCTCGAAACGCACGTCGTCGATCGACGCGCGGATGGTGGTGGTACGGTCGGTCAGGATGTGCACGTCGATCGACGACGGCAGCGCGGTCTGCAGTTGCGGCAGCAGCTTCTTGATGCGATCGACGGTCTCGATGACGTTGGCGCCGGGCTGACGCTGGATGTTGAGAATCACCGCCGGGCGTTGCTTGCCTTCGATGACCGCCCATGCCGCCAGGCGCTCGTTCTCGGCGCCGTCGACGACATCGGCGACGTCGGCCACGCGGATCGGCGCACCATTCTTCCAGGCGATGATCAGCGAGCGATATTCGGCGGCGGATTTCAACTGGTCGTTGGCGTCGATGGTCGACGCCCGCGTCGGTCCATCGAAGCTGCCTTTGGCCGAATTAACGTTGGCATTGCTGATGGTCGTGCGCAAATCGTCGAGATTGAGACCGTTGGCCGTCAACGCCTTGGGATTGGCCTGAATGCGTACCGCTGGCCGCTGGCCGCCACCGATGCTGACCAGGCCGACGCCGGGAAGCTGCGAAAGCTTCTGCGCCAGGCGCGTGTCGGCCAGGTCCTCGACCCTGGGCAGCGGCAGCGTCTCGGAGGTCAGCGCCAGTGCCATGATCGGCGTATCGGCCGGATTGACCTTGCTGTAGATCGGCGGCATCGGCAGATCGGTTGGCAGGAAGGAATTGGATGCGTTGATCGCCGCTTGTACCTGCTGCTCGGCAACGTCGAGGCCCAGATCGAGCGAGAACTGCAACGTGATCACCGAGGCGCCGCCGGAACTCGACGACAGCATCTGGTTCAAGCCCGGCATCTGCCCGAACTGCCGCTCGAGCGGCGCGGTAATCGACGAGGTCATGACGTCGGGACTGGCGCCCGGGTAGAGCGTGGTGACCTGGATCGTCGGGTAGTCGACCTCGGGCAGCGCCGAAACCGGCAGAAAGCGATAGGCGAGCAGCCCGGACAGCAAAATGGCGAGCATCAGCAAGGCGGTCGCCACCGGCCGCAGGATGAACAGGCGCGACGGATTCATCGATTCATTCGCCGGCTTTTCCGGCCGCCGCCGTGGCCGCCCCGGATGCCGCCGGTGCCCCCTCCGCCTTGCGCTTACCGCGCTTCCCGCCGACGCCTTCGGCGCCGGAACCCGGCGATGCCCGCCCCGCGGCACTCGCCAGCTCTACCTTGGCGCCCTGGCGCAGTTTGTCGGCGCCGTCGATCACCACCTGCTCGCCGGCTTCAAGACCTTTTTCGATGGCGACGACTTGCGCCGTACTGGCGCCCAGTTTGACGCTGCGCGTGCTGACCGTCAGTGCTTCGCCATCGACGACATAGACGAAAGTACCCAGCGTGCCGCGCTGGATCGCGGCGATCGGCACCAGGATGGCATCATAGCGCGTCTCGACGCGCAACCGGGCATTGACGAACTGATTGGGAAACAGCGCGTTGTCGGCATTGTCGAACTCGGCCTTGAGCTTGACCGTTCCGGTCGTCGCATCGATCTGGTTGTCGATGGTGAGCAGTTGGCCACTGGCCAGCTTGACCTTGCCCTCGCGATCCCAGGCCTCGACGCGCAGTTTTTCGCCGGCCTGCGCACGCGGCAGCACAGCGCTCAAGTTGTCCGCGGGGATCGCGAAAACGACCGTAATCGGTTGGGTCTGCGTCAATACGAAAATTCCCGTGCTGTCGGCGGCGCGCACCATGTTGCCGACGTCGACCTGGCGCAGGCCGAGACGTCCCGAAGCCGGCGCGACAATCCGCGTGAAGTCAAGCTGCAAACGAGCGTTGTCGACGGTACCGCGGTCGCTCTGCACGGTACCTTGATATTGCCGGACCAGCGCTTCCTGCGCGTCGACCAGCTGCTTGGCGATCGAATCCTTGGCCAGCAAGTCGCGATAACGCGCCACATCGAGCTGGGCATTGGCGAGCAAGGCCTGATCGCGCACCAGCTGTCCGCTGGCCTGGTCGAGCAATGCCTGGTACGGCCGCGCATCGAGTTCGGCGACGGTGTCGCCGCGCTTGACCATTTGCCCTTCCTGGAAAACGACGCGCAGCAACTGGCCGTCGACGCGCGGCTTGATGAGCACCGTATTGCGCGCCGTGACGGTGCCCAGCGCATCGATCGTCACGTCGATTTCGCCGCGCCGGGCGGCCTCGGCGAGCACCGGCACCGGCCTGCCGCCATTCGCTGAACGCTGCTGCGCAGCTGGCGCCGGCGACGTCGATCCGGTGAAAAAATAAAGCGCGCCGCCGCCGACCAACACTGCACCGATGATGATCCAGAGTGTTTTTTTGTTCATGGGGTATGCATGCCTGTTGCTGGTAGTTGGACTGCCCGACCGATTGAGGCTTGAATTGTCCGCTTTTTCCCGCGGTCGACGAAAAATGGCAGACTCCGACGCCGAGAGTCTGCCAGACGGAGACGTTAAGTCTCGTCTTGCTATTGTAAGGTTGCGTAAAGCGCAACCGCGCAAGCCTAGTCGTGAATCGACGCCAGCGGCTGGTAGAGCTCGACGACTGGCGCGCTGGCGCAAAGCGCCGGCACCTTGGCGAGCAGTGCCGCGAGGTACGACGTCGCCATGTGCAGATCGACCGCCGCCTGATCGCGGTACTTCTCGTAGAAGAAAAAGCGCCCGGCGTCGTCGTGCGCGCGGTGCACGGCATAGTCGAGCGCCCCGCTTTCCTTGCTCACGGGTTCGATCATCGCGCGCAAGGCGCTTTCCAGTTCAACTGCACAGCCCGGTTTGGCCTGAAATACTGCGGATACTACGATCATGGTCGGATTCCTCGATGGTTTGAAAACACGTCGCCGACGGCTTTCTCGCGGGCCGTTGCCTAACGTGGAAGCGGCACTTTATCCGGCGCGAAGATCGGCGGATTGTAAAAATGCGCCACGCGCGTCGTGTGCTGCAAAAACGCCGCCGGCGAATCGCCGACAAAGGTCTGGAAATCGTGGATGAAGTGCGCCTGATCGTAGTAGCCGTGATCGAGCGCCACCGCGAGCGTGTCCGCGCTGGCCGACAACAGCAGCTCGCGAACGGTCAGGTTGAAGCGTGCCGTGCGCTGGAAGAGCTTGGGCGTGACGCCGATTTGCTCGCGAAAAACGCGCTCGAAATGACGCCGGCTCATGCCGATCCGGTCGGCCAGGACGTCGATTTTCACTTCGCGATGGCCATAGTAGAGCTGGTGCAGCGCCGCCTCGATCGCCGGCTGGCCCTTGTGGTAGTGCTGCAGACAGCGCAGCAGCCAGGCTTCGAGCAGGCTCACGCGTGCGCCCCGGCTGCCCGCCTGCGCCACCTGCTCGGCGACGTCGCGCCCTTCCGCCCCCCACACCTCGCCGATCGGCAGCACGTCGTCGCGCAGCTCGGCGAGCGGCAGCGCGCTGAAATGGCGCAGCGCCCCCGAACGGAAACGCACCGCGATGAAACCCACCGCCGATTGCGCCAGCGGCTGGTACGGCCTGCGGCGCGCGCAGAGCAACTGGGCCAGGCCCTGGCGCGCCGCCGGCTGCCGCAGACAGCGGATCGCCAACGGACGCCCGTAGTGGAAGAGCAGCTCGGCGCCGGTTCCCGGCAGCATCGCCGGCAACTGCAGCAGATCGTCGGATTCCCATCCCCACAGCCGGTCGATATAAGGCTGCAGCGGCGCGCAGGGAATGACGAAGTAACGCTTCATTCCAGCGATCAGGCGGCGTTCCCGTCGGGCAAGGTGACGATCTCGACGCAGATCGGATCGTTCCCGGTGGCGTGGCTATGGACGGCGCTCAGACGACCGCTGGCGGGGTCGATGGCATAGACGGTCAGCCGGCTCGAAAGCTGTCCGGCGGCGACCAGCCAGCGTCCGGCCGGTTCGATTCCCATGCCGCGCGGCTGCGTCTCGGTCGGGTAGTGGTCGATCAGCGTGAGCCGGCCGCTGCCCGTATCGACGGCGAAAGCGGCGATCACGCTCGCCGTGCGATCGGTGGCGTAGAGGAAACGGCCGTCGGGTGTGGCGCGCAACTCGGCGGCCCACGGCTTGCCGGTAAAGCCCGCCGGCAGCATGCCGATCGACTGCGTGCAGGCCAGCGTTCCGGCGAGCGCGTCGAAGTCGAAGACATCGATGCTGCCATCGAGTTCGTTGAGGCAATGGACGTGAAGGTTGTCGGGCGAGAACACCAGATGGCGCGGGCCGCTGCCGGCGCGCACTGCGGTCATCGCGCCGGGCGTCAGGCGTGCGTCGTCGCCGAGCCGGTAGGCACGGATCGTATCGCTGCCGAGCGACGGCACCAGCAGCCAGCGGTTGGTCGCGTCGATCTGCGCTGCATGCGCGCGCGGCAGCTCGACCTCGACCTGGCTGGCGGCCTGCGGCGCGCCGCGCGCGTCGAGCGGAAAGACCGCCAGCAGGCTGGCGCCGTAGGACGCGCAGAACGCGACCCGCCGCTCGCGATCGCACGAGACATAGGTTGCACCGCCCGGCGTCGGAACGCTGCCGAGCAGCGCCAAATTGCCGCTGACATCGTCGATGGCGAAGGCGGCGATGGCGTCCTCCGAGCGCAGCCCGGCGTAGAGGACGCGCTGCTGCGCGCAGACGCGCAGCGGATTGGGGGCGCCCGCTGTCGCGACGCGCTGGCGCAAACTGACCTCGCCGCCATCGTCGGCGAGCGAGAAAACGTTGATTTCGCGGCTTTGCGCGCAGGAAACATAGACGACGGTGTGGGTCATGGTCATTGGGCCTGAAAAGGGAAAGGGGCGGTTGCTTCGGCGATGTTAACAGCCTTTGCGAAAAATGGATAAGCCTGGAAAACGCAATTCGAACCACAACGACATGCCCCGCAGGAAATACCCCTGGGGTACAACGAACACAACGAGGACCCTTGGTTCTTTGGCGTTTTCCGAGACGCCCCGGATGGGCGAAGCCTCAATACATTGCAATGTGATTGTCTTTTTCTTTGTGATCGTTGTGGTCGTTGTGGTCAACTGGGCCATTCAGGATAAACTCAAACGCTTTCTTCCCTTAAGAGTCGGGGGCGTCACCATGAGCCAGCAACAGATCAGCCTGATCGGCGCGCCGACCGACGTCGGCGCCGGCATGCTCGGCGCACGCCTCGGACCGGAAGCGCTGCGCGTTGCCGGAATCGCCCGGGCCATCGCGCAATGCGGTTTCGCCGTCAGCGACCGCGGCAACGTGGCCGGGCCGGCCAACCCCGAGTTGCCCGCGGTCGATGGCTTTCGCCATCTGCCCGAAGTCATTCGCTGGAATGCCGCGGTGTACGACGCGGTGTATCGGGAACTTGCCGCCGATCACCTGCCGGTCGTTCTCGGCGGCGACCATTCGCTGGCGATCGGTTCGATCAGCGCGGTGGCGCGCCATTGCCGCGAGCGCGGCAAAAAACTGCGCGTGCTGTGGTTCGACGCGCACGCCGATTTCAACACCGCGACGCTGACGCCGAGCGGCAACCTGCACGGCATGCCGGTCGCCTGCCTGTGCGGTCACGGCCCGCAGGAGCTGATCGAACTGTCCGGCCAGGTTCCCGCGCTCAACCCGAAGGACCTGCGCCAGATCGGCATCCGTAGCGTCGATGACGGCGAGAAGCAACGGGTGCACGAGATCGGCATCGAAGTCTTCGACATGCGCTTCATCGACGAGCTGGGGATGCGCCACGCGATGGAGCTCGCGCTCGCGCTAGTCGGCGCTGAGACGCACCTGCACGTCAGCCTCGACGTCGACTTTCTCGACCCGGACATCGCGCCGGGCGTCGGCACCGCGGTGCGCGGCGGCCCGACCTACCGCGAAGCCCAGCTATGCATGGAAATGATCGCCGATAGCGGGCGGCTCGCGTCGCTCGACGTCGTCGAACTCAACCCGGCGCTCGACGTACGCAACCAGACGGCGCAGCTGGCGGTCGACCTGATCGAGAGCCTGTTCGGCAAGAGCACGCTGAGGCGTCCGGCCGCCACCGCACCGGTGCCGCGCAACGCCCGTCAATAGGTCATCGTGGCGCGGCGGATTCAGCGGTATTGGGCGAAGCGTGCCGGATAATGCGAGGAAAGCCAGGCCAGAAAAACGTATTTGACCGTCTTGCCGATGCCGACGGCGAGCAGCACGCCGGGAACCGACGGATTGGCCAGCGAGTAGAAAAAGATCACCGGCGTCTGCGGCATCGGCGAACAGGCAACGACCATCAAGGCGAACAGGCCGTAGGCGTCGAGCCAGCCGCTGGCGAGCTGCCAGGTCGAACTGGCGACCAGCTGCGGAAAGCGCGCAATGACCACTTCGCGGCCCAGGGTGTTGAACACTTCGACCAGCAGCGCGCCGCCGACGCCGCTCGCCACGCCGCTCATCAGCCCGAGGATCAGCCAGCGCCGCGGCGCGATCAACACCGCCGGAATCAGCACCACGACGAAGGGAAAAGTGAAGGTCGCGGTCGAAGCGAAGGCGATCAGCCCGACCACCAGCGGGTAGTAGCGGTGCCGCACGCTGGCGTAAAGCAAGCGGCGCAGCGCGTCGTGCAGTCGATGGCGGCTCACGCGGCCTCTCCACGCCCGGCGTTGACTTGCCGCCGCGACGCCGCGCGCGATAAGCTTGCCGCTTGTTCGTCCAGGGAGAGCGTCATGCGTGCAGCGTCAACGGTGGTCAGGGTACTCAACATGCTGTCGATTGTATGCGCTTTGGGGCTCACCGCACCGGCTGGCGCAGTCGGCGTCGACGATCTGTCGAGCAAGGATACGGCATCCGGACTCAAGGAGGCACTGACCCGCGGCGCCGAAGCCGCGGTCGGCCAGCTCGGCAAGACCGACGGCTTCATGGGCGACGAACGGGTCAGAATCCCGCTGCCGGAGTCGGCACGCGCTGCAGAGAAGATGATGCGCACGCTGGGGATGAAGAAGCAGGCCGACGAACTGATCGCGACGATGAATCGCGCCGCCGAAATGGCCGTCGTCGAGGCCAAGCCGATCCTGGTCAACGCCGTCAAGACGATGAATATCACCGACGCCCGGACCATCCTGAGCGGCGGCGGCGACGCGGCGACGCAATACTTCAAACGCACGACGTCGCAGGCCCTGGCCGCCAAGTTCCTGCCGATCGTCAAGCAGTCGACGGCCAAGGTCGATCTGGCCGCGCAATACAACCAGTACGCCGGTCAGGCCGCCAAGTTCGGCCTGCTCGACCAGAACGACGCCGACCTCGACCGCTATGTGACGCAAAAGGCGATGGACGGGTTGTTCCTGATGATCGCCGAACAGGAAAAAGCGATCCGCAAGGACCCGGTCGGTACGGGATCGAACCTGCTGCAGAAGGTCTTCGGCGCCGTCGGCAAGTAGGCCACCGCAGTGCTCAAAAAGCTGGCTGCCGGGCTGGGGGCGGGTCTGATCGCCGCATTGCGGCCGGCTTTCGATATCATCAATCTACCCAGGCTCAAACCCGGTCTGACGAGCGCGCAGCAGGTACGGAAAATCATGGGCCCGCCGACCATGCAGTGGTCGGCTGACGACGGCACGCAGACCTGGGAGTACCCGCGAACGCCCGAGGGTATCGTCAACTACATGATCGTCTTCGACGCGGGCCAGGTGCTGCGCGAAGTGCGCCAGGTATTGACCGCCGAGAACTTCGCGCGGGTCGGTGAAGGAATGACCCGCGACGAGGTGCGGCGCTTACTCGGCCAACCGGCCAGCGAACAGTTCTTCTCGCTCAACAAGGAAAGCGTCTGGGACTGGAAAGCCATCGCGGTGGCCAACACGCCAGCCCATTTCAACGTGCATTTCGACGCCGACGGTCGGGTCGTGCGCACCAGCACCACCCCAGTCATCGGCGCATGATGACCGCGCTGGCCGTCTTCACCGAACGCGCCCGATGAGCACCTCGCGCAAGGACTTGCGAACCCGGGTGTTGCTCGCCTTCTTCGCCGTCGTCGTATTGATCGCCGCCGGAACCGCCGTACTCAACGTGATCGGCAACGAATATCGGCGCAACCTCGCCGACCATATCCTGAGCAACCTGGAAACCATGGAACGGGTTATCGGTCTGCTGCAGCAGGATTCCGCAGCGCGCGTACGCACCATCGCCGACGAGCCGCGCTTCCGCGATCTGGCCACCCGCCTGATGGTCCGCGCCAACGACCGCGAGCTGCACGACGAATTGCGCGAGTGGATCACGCCGCGCTACCAAAACCGCGGTTTCGAGGACTATTTGCTGATCTCGGCCGACGGCCAGACCATCGTCTCGTCGGGCAAGCGCCAATACATCGGGCAAGCGACGCTACCGTCAACACAGGAGGCGCTGCGCCTCACCGAACTGCTGGTGGCGGCGATGACCCGGCCGATTTCGGCGCGCCACCCGGTCGCCGGCCTGGTGGTCGACAACCCGACCGACGTCGCCTACCAGCTGTCGTGCTCACGAATCGACGAGGGAGTTTCCAACCTCGGCTTTCTTTGCCTGCATGAAAACCCTTTCCCGCGGCTCTATCGCCTGCTGCGCGCCGGCCGCCCCGGACTGACCGGCGACGCTTACGTCGTCGATGACGCGGGCCAGATCCTGTCGCCAATCCGTTTCGAGAAGAGTCTGGATGCGCCGGTCGGCGCCGAACCCGGCTGGAGCCTGTTCGGGCTGGCCGCACGCGTCACGCCACCCGTCGCTGCGGGCGCCGAGGCGCCGACCGGCAACGCGCCCTTCACGCAGGTCGTCGCGCGTCTGCTCGAGCATGACGCGCGCAATACCGGACTGCTCGAAAACTACCTCGACTATCGCGGACGCACTGTCGTCGGCGCCGCGTCGTGGTTGCCCGACACGGCGATGGGTATCGTCATCGAGGAGGACATGGACGAAGCCTTCCGCTCGTATCGCTTTGCGCTCAATACGCTGGTCGCGCTGATCGGGCTCGGCGTCGTGCTGATCGTCGCGCTGACCTGGCTCGACCTGCGCTCGCGTTTCTCGCTGGCGCGCAGCGAGCAGCAACTGGCTGCCTTCCGCGACAACATGCCGGCCGAGATGCACATGAAGAGCGCGTCGGGCCGTTACCTGATGGCCAACCCGGTCTTCGAGTCGGTGTTCAACGTCCCGCCCGGCTACGCGCTCGGCAAAACCGACGCCGAGCTGTTCGCCCCCGACGAGGTCAGCGAACGCGACGCCGAGCACCAGCAAGTCATCCGTAGCGGCAGGCCATTTCGTCGCATCTACACCAGGCACTGCGAAGACGGCAGCGAGGCGACTTTCAGCGTCGTCTGCTTCCCGGTTCGCGGCGGCGACGACGAGACGGTCGTTGCCGTCGGCACGGTGGCGCTCAATATCACCGAGCTGATCCGCACCCAGCGCGAGCTTGAGGAACTGACGCGAACGCTCGAAGACAAGGTCGCCGTACGCACCGAGCAACTCGCCGCGGCACGCGACATGGCCGAAGCGGCAGGCCGCGCCAAGGCGGAATTCCTGGCCAATATGAGCCACGAGATCCGCACTCCGCTCAACGCAATTATAGGAATGAGCTATCTTGCGGCGCACGTCAATACAGCACCGCGCGTCGCGCATTACATCGGGCGAATCCAGTCGTCGAGTCAACACCTGCTGGCGATCGTCAGCGACATTCTCGACCTGTCCAAAATCGAGGCCGGAAAACTGCCGATCTACCGCGCCGAGTTCTCGCTCGAAAGCCTGCTCGCCCACGTCGCTGGTCTGGTTTGGGAGCGCGCCGAGGCCAAGGGCCTGGAGCTGATCATCGCCATCGAACCGGGCTTGCCCGGCCGGCTGATCGGCGACTCGATGCGCATCGGGCAGATCCTGATCAATTTCGCCAATAACGCGGTGAAATTCACCGACCACGGCGACGTCGTACTGCGCGTCGCGGCACGCTCGCGCGACGGCCAGCAGGTCGATTTACGCTTCGAAGTCGAGGACACGGGAATCGGCATCACCGAAGAACAGTTGCCGCTGCTGTTCTCGCCTTTCCAGCAGCTCGACAGCTCGATGTCGCGGCGTTTTGAGGGAACCGGCCTGGGCCTGGCGATCAGCCGCAATCTCGCAGAACTGATGGACGGCCAGGTCGGCGTCTGCTCTCAGCCCGGCAGCGGCAGCGTGTTTTCGCTCGAACTCTCGCTGCCGATCAGCGATTCGAGCAACTTGCCGGTCGCTCCGTCGATAGCGCTGCGTGACCGGCGCGCGCTGGTCGTCGACGACAACGCGCAGGCGCGCGGTCAGTTGGTCAACTTGCTGCGCTCGCTGTCGTTCCGCGTCGACGAGGTCAGCGGCGGCGAGCAAGCCGGCGAACAGGTCGTCAGCGCCGACGCCGACGGTTCGCCCTACGACGTCGTTTTCATCGACGCGCTGATGCCGGAACTCAGCGGAGCGCAGCTGGCCGACGCGATGCATCAGCTGCCGTTGCGGCAGGCCCGCCCCCGTCTGGTATTGATCGCCGGCAGCGCAGCGGCCCAGTCCGACGACCGCGCGCTTTTCGCCGCGGTGATCGCCAAACCGGTGACGCCTTCCGAGGTCTTCGATACCGCGATCCAGCTGTTTGATCCCGCGCATTCCCATCCGCAAACGGCAGACGAGTCGCCAGTCGGGTGGGACGTGCTGGCCGGCCGCCGCATTCTGCTGGTCGAAGACAATCCAATCAACCAGGAGGTGGTGCACGATCTGCTGGAACTCGTCGGCGCCCGCGTCAACATCGCCAGCGACGGCCAGCAGGGGATTCGCTGGCTCAACGAGCAAGCCTTCGACCTGGTGCTGATGGACGTGCATATGCCGATCATGGATGGCTTTGAGGCGGCGAGCGTGATCAGAACGGATCCGCGCTTCGCCACCTTGCCGATTATCGCGCTAACCGCCAACGCCCTGAGCGGCGACCGCGAACGCTGTCTCGCTGCAGGAATGAACGACTACCTCGCCAAACCGATCGATCCCAACCAAATGTTCCCGACACTGCTGCGCCATCTGCCGAAATCGGCCGCGCCGCAGGCGCCTGGCCACGACGATCGCCGGCCCGCGCAGCCGCTCCCCGCCCGCGCCGACGTCGACGCGATTATCTCCGCACTGGCGATGATCCCGGGGATCAACGTCGCGCAGGCCGTGTCGCGCATGATGGGGCGGCGCGATCTTTACGCCAAGCTCGCTTGCCGCATCGCCGCCGAACGCGCCGACCTGTTGACGCAGCTCGCGCAATCGTCGCGCAGCGGCGACCGCGAGAGCGTCGCCGGCTTGATCCACGGCGCCAAGTCGATGCTCGGCGCGCTCGGCGTCGAGGACCTGCAGCAACGCTGCGTCGCGCTACAGAGAAGCCTGCGCGAAGACGACCCAATCAAGAATTTGGACGAGGAAATCGCTGCCTTCTCGGCTGACTTTGCTTCTCTTCTCGAGCGTCTCAGGGAGATTACGAATGGCCGAGGCTGATTCGTCCACCGATGAGAATCTCGCTGCGTCGCAGACAACAACTTAAAATACCCGAAACAGCGGACTGATCGTCGATGGCTATCGACGACAGCGCGATCAACAACTTGGGGAGTTCTGATGCGGCCTGCTTGCGCTATCGTCTATATCATCGATGATGACGACATCGCGCTCTGGATGTTCGAGGAGTTTCTGCACGGGATCGGTGCGCAAATCAAGACCTTCTCGTCGGCGCAGACCTTTCTCGACGCCTATCGCGCCGGCCCGCACGAATGCCTGGTCTGCGACCTGAAAATGCCCGAGATCGGCGGTCTTGAAGTGCAGCGCCTGCTGCTCGAAAAAGGCAGCCGTTTGCCGATCATCCTGGTCTCCGGCTACCCCGAAGTCCATTCCGCCGTCGAGGCGATCAAGAAGGGCGCCTTCGATTTTCTCGAAAAGCCCGTCGACGGTGCGCTACTCGTCGAAAAAGTGCAGAGCGCGCTGACCCGCAGCCGCCAGTTGCATGCCGAGGAAATGATCGTGGCCGCGCGCCAAGCGCGGTTCTCATCGCTGACCCCCAAGGAACGCCAGATCGCCGATCTGGTGATCGCCGGCAAGTCGAGCCCGAAGATCGCCGAAGACCTCGAGATCAGCGTGCGCACCGTCGAAAACCACCGCGCGCGACTGATGGAGAAACTGCATGTCACCTCGACCGTCGAGCTGGTCAGGCTTTTCCTCTGAGCGTTTTCCCCCTTCGCAATCTGCTCGTAGCGCGCACTGAGTAGTTCCACTCTCTCCGTCATCGATTCAACGGCGCACAATGCCGCCCACGAGAATGCAAAAGAAATTCCGGGGCGACGATGAGAACGAATCGAAGTAACAGGAAACCACAGCTTGACTGTCAGCGCGGCTGATGCCTGCGGCAATCCCCCCGTTGAAATGGATAAGCATGCAAGCCTGGCGTGCATGAGTTGAGTTTCTGCAGCTGCGCGTCGCCGGGAGAATAGAGCGCAGCAGAGAAAATGTGATTCTATTTTGTATCCATAAAACTATTCAAAAGGGGTTAATCATGTTTGGAAACGGTTTGTTCAGGAAATCCTTCGCCCTGGCGTTTGCCATATTGTTTGCTTTTGTCACTACCGCTTTTGCCGCCGATAAGACGATCAAGCTAAGCAAATTTCCCGAACTGAAGATTGGCTTCACCAGCCAGAATTTTTCGAAGTGGCTGCCGCCCAATGTCGAAAATCTCAAAACGATCATCGATTTTGCCAGCAAGAAGGGATTCGCCTTCATTGAGCTTCGCGACCCCAATGCCGAGCTGTCGCTAAGCGCTGTTCAGGAAATTGGCAAGTATGCCAAGAAGAAAAAAATCGAAGTGATTTACGCCATGGGCGCGGGGGCTCTGGACGACAAATATTTCGAAACGTTTGCGCGCGGCCTGGCCAACGCCAAAGCGCTCGGCGGACCGAAATTCGTCCGCACCGGCGCCAACGGCAACGAAATGAACGTCGACCTTAAAAAGCAATACTGGACCGCCGATGAATTTGCCAAGCTCGTGCAAAATCTCAACAAGGCCGGCGACATGGCAAAGGCATCAGGAATGCGTTTCCTGGTTGAAAATGCCAACGAGGGTCTCAAGGGTGACGGCGTCGCGACCTTTGGCATCACCAATCTGTTCGGACCCAAGGGGGTGAACGCCAACGTCGGCTTCCAACTCGACATGGCCAACTTCTTCTGTGTCTCCCGGGTCGAGAACGCACCGGCCGACGTCCTGGCCTTCTTTGAGGCCAACGTCAAGAAGATGGGCTATTCCCACCTCAAGACCTCGATCAATCACAAGCCGCAGCAGTTCCTTAACGGCAACGAACTGCCGTTCGAAGCCTACTTCAAGCCGCTCGCCAAGAACGGCAAGGTCTATGTGGCGATTGAACATGCCAATGCCGACACTCTGGAAGACGCCTACATCAACCACCAGAAGAGCATCGATTACTTGACCAAGAACTACTAGTCTCATCAGCATCAAAACCGCTTCCGGTTCGGAAAGACCTGTTTTCAGGGCCACCCTGCCGGAAGCGTTTCATCCGCACTATTCAAAGATTTTCAACCAAGCACCACCCCCGTATCGATGGTCCAACGCTCGATCATCAACTTTCTGAAAGGAAAACAAATGCAATCACTCAAGAAAATATTCACTCCGATCGCACTGGCGACCGCGCTGGTCTTTGCCGCCGGCCTGGGCCACGCCGCCGACATCAAGGAACGCACCGCCAAGTTCCCGATCGTCAATGCCATCGACCATCCGCAAGGCCTGGGCGCGCAGCGCTTTGTCGACGTCGTCGACAAGAAGAGCGGCGGCAAGATCAAAATCAAAATTTTCCCGAACGGCACGCTCGGTGGCGAACAGCAGGTTGCCGCGGCGATGCAGGGCGGCACCGTTGAAATCTCGATGATGTCGCCGGCGCAGATCGTCGGAACGATCAAGGAATTCGTCGTTCTCGATTTTCCGTTCTCGTTCGCCAACGTCGCGCAAGCCGACGCCGTACTCGACGGCCCGTTCGGCCAGAAGCTGATGGACTACATGCCGGCCAAGGGCTGGGTCGGTCTGGGCTTCATGGAGCAAGGCTACCGCAGCATCAGCAACAGCAAGCGTCCGATCAACAAGCTCGAAGACATCAAGGGCCTGAAGATCCGCACCATCCTCAATCCGCTCTACGTCGACATGCTCAATACGCTGGGCGCCAACGCGGTGCCGATGCCCTTCCCCGAGCTTTACACCGCGCTCGAAATGAAGACCGTCGATGGCCAGGAAAACCCGGAAACATCAGTCGATTCGAGCAAGTTCTACGAAGTGCAGAAGTACTTCAGCGCCGACCGCCACATCTACAACCCGCAGATGATGATGGTCAGCAAGAAGTTCTGGGACACGCTGTCGGCCGATGAAAAGAAGATCTTCAACGAAGCCATGGTCGAAGCGCGCGACGTTCAGCGCAAGGCCGCTCGCGAGATGACCGCCAAATCGCGCAAGGTGCTCATCGACCACGGCATGCTGCTCAACGAAATCGCCCCGGCTGAGCTGGCGCGCATGAAGGACGCGGTCAAGCCGGTCACCGAGAAGTACGCTGCCCAGCTCGATCCTGCACTGGTCAAGGCTTTCTACGCCGAACTCGAAAAGACCAAGAACCTGAAGTAAGCGAGAAAACCCGGCGGGTTGCGGATCGTCCCCCGACCCGCAGCCCGCCGGTCCACACCGACTTCGGATTCAATTGCCACGAGTAAAGAAATGAAATCCATCGAAAAATACCTGATGCAGGCCATGAACACCATCATCGTCGTCTCGCTGGCGCTGATGGTGATCATGGTCTTCAGCAATGTTGTGCTGCGCTACGTGTTCAATTCCGGAATCACTGCCACCGAGGAGC
>Ga0316604_10000685_pt1 | contig 37346 bp, 38 predicted proteins | sample OWC_soil_day20_C_FD_207650 | JGI IMG/M metagenome (GOLD analysis project Ga0316604, IMG submission 207650) | Wetland soil microbial communities from Old Woman Creek delta, Ohio, United States - OWC_soil_day20_CT | ecosystem: Environmental > Terrestrial > Soil > Wetlands | place: USA: Ohio... | reverse complement strand
TCGAGTTAGATACTATTCAGCTGAACTAGAAGGTTAGGGATTAGTCTAGCATCTTTATTTTTGATCTTTTAAAAGCGGGAGATTTCACACAGTCTGCTGTCCACGTGTCCCACATGTACCCAAGAAAAGCATAGGGATGTTTAGTTTGTTTAAATGGAAAAAGGCCGTGTTGAACTTTTATGTTTCAACACGGCCTCGTGTATTTGATAAGGAAACTTTATATGTTTAAGCCTATACTGATAATCAGTTTTTCATTGTATCCAGTCATCCAGGATGGAGTCATGATTGTCCAGGTAGTCGGCAATGGCTGCATTGATGAAGAACTCCCAATTTTTTTGAGTTTATTGCTTGTGGGAGGATGAACCTGTCCACTTGTCGCTTCCCTAAGGGTGGCTATAGAAAACGATCAATAAATGTGAATTTTAAAAATAATATAAAGTTTTGTGATAATAAGCAGGAAATGGAGATAATACATCGAACATAATTTATTGAAGAAAATAATCTCCGAATAAATTATAGTAAAAATAATCTCCAAAGGCGGTTTTGATGATGTTATTTTCTGAAATCCGGCTACAGAGTAATCGTTTCACAGCCACTCAGAATAAAATTGTTCAATATCTACAAGAACATGCGCAAGAGGCGCTAACATTGCCTATCAATGAATTTGCCGCTAAGTGCGGTGTGGGCGATGCGACGGTGATACGATTTTACCGGCTGCTTGGCTATAAAAATTATGCCATGTTTCGCGTTGCGCTAGCTAAGGAATTGCACGAAGCGGACGCACGCCCGATCTACGAGGAAGTGGAGGAAAACGATGGACTATCCGACGTCATTCGCAAGGTTATCGACTCTACCACTCAAGGAATTTCTGACTTGGAGAAGCAGCTTTCAATGGACGCGTTGGAAAAAATTGCCGAGCAATTGCGCCGCGCCTCTGTTATTCACGTCATTGGCCTGGGTGCTTCCGGCGTAGTGGCGCAAGACGCCAGGCATAAATTCATGCGATTGGGCTGCAAGATTATTGACTACTCTGATTCCCATCTTATGACGATTGCTGCGTCAATTGCCCGACCAGACGAGGTTTTTTTAGCCATCTCGCACTCCGGTGAGACAACAGATATACTTCGTACACTGGAGCTCGCCAAGAAACGTGGCTGTTTTATCTGCGCATTGACTAGCTCCATCGATTCCAGTATTACCCAACTTGTTGACGCCTATTTACTAAGTTGCACGTGTGAAACGAAAATGCGCTCTGATGCCATGATTTCCCGCATCGTTCAGCTCGTTGTCATTGATATTTTGTATGTCATGCTGGCACTTCAAATTGGCGAGCCGGCCATGGAAGGCGTAAATCAGTCACGTCTCGCCCTGCGGCAGTACCGCAACCAGTCCACCTGAGTTGCTTGGTCATATTAGTTATCCCAAGAAGGAGGCAAGCGATTTGAATCCAAAAAGCAAGCGCATGATCATCATCGCCGACGACTTGACTGGTGCCAATGACACTGGGGTACAGTTTGCACGTCAAGGACTGCAGACAGAGGTGTTGTTGGATGGGGTATCACTCAACGATAACGTCATGGCCGACATTATCGTAGTTGATACGAGCAGCCGTGCGATCCCTGCCCCAGAAGCCTATGGAAAGGTACAAAAGGTTGCCAGGGAAGCGGCGGAGGCAGGATTTTGCCAATACTACAAAAAGATGGACTCGACACTGAGGGGTAATATCGGTATAGAAATCAAGGCTATTCTCGACTTAAACCTGCATGATTTTGCCCTGGTCATGCCCGCTTTCCCTAAAAACGGACGCATAACCGTAGGCGGGCACTATTTACTGAATGGTGTGCCTCTTTCCACTACGGAAATTGCCCATGATCCTAAATGCCCTGTTCACGAAACGGTGCTGCCGGAACTGTTGCGGAAGCAGACGGGCTTTCTGGTCGGCCACATCGGTTTTGACGACATGGCCCAAGGCCAGGACGCGATTGTTCAAGCCATTCGCCGTTATCTGGATGCCGGTTGCCGCATCATCAGTTGCGATACATGGCATGATGAACACTTTCTCATCGCCGCGCAGTCCGCAGCCAATATTTCAGAAAAAATCCTATGGGCCGGGTCAGCCGGACTTGCTGAAGTTCTTCCGCATTTGTTTCACTGGACAGCAGAACGGGCAGCGCACCAGTCGATTTTTGTCGTAGCCGGCAGCGTCAGTTCCGTAACGCGCGGTCAACTGGAACAGTTGGTGGCTTCAGGCTATGAAATGATCGAAGTGGAAGTCGCAGGTTATTTGCCCTGGCAGGTAGGCCAACCGCATCCTGCATTACAACAAGTACAGGATGCGCTGTCAGAAGGCAAGCGCATTGTTCTTGCTTCTGGCTACAAAGCCGATGCGGTGGAACGAGCCCGCGTAGCTGGGGAAAAGATCGGTATGTCCTCTGCGCAAGTCAGTGAAAATGTGGCCCGGATTCTTGGCTGGATTGGCGCTAAAATCTTACAGACACAAGATATTACAGGCGTCGTTTTGACTGGCGGTGATACGGCCGTGGCTGTATGCAACGCGCTTGGCGTGACTGGTATTCGCGTCCTGGAAGAAATTGCACCGGCCATTCCTCTTGGCGCCATGACGACCAAGGAGGGAAAAAAATTATTTGTCGTCACCAAAGCTGGGGCGTTCGGCGCTCCTGACGCACTTGTAAAAGCAGTACAAAAACTAGAACAAAGAAGGTGATCCCCTAATGCTACAGGAACAACGTCCTATTCTTGCCATCACCATGGGTGATGCAGCCGGCTGTGGTCCGGAAATTATTGTAAAGGCACTAGCAGATAAACAGATCTACCGTATATGTCGCCCACTTGTGTTCGGCGATGCCGGCCGCATGGCTTTGGTGGCTGAGATTGTGAAGAGCCCGTTGAACATTCGTACCACTGCTGACGCACAAAATGGATTGTACGAATATGGCACTATCGATGTACATGATTTTGCCAACGTTCCGACTGACCTCCCCTTCGGTCAAGTAGACGGCCGCGCTGGCCATGCGGCCTACATGTATATCGAAGCGGCTATTCAGCAGGCCATGGACAAAAAAGTAGCTGCGGTTGTTACGGCTCCGATCAATAAAGAAGCATTGCACAAAGGTGGGCATTTCTTTCCGGGGCATACGGAAATATTCGGAAAACTTAGCCATACCAAAGATTACGCCATGATGCTCTCCAGCGATGACCTTAAGGTTATCCACGTCACTACCCATGTTTCTATGAGGCAGGCGGCTGATTTGATCAAAAAAGACCGCGTCTTGCGGATCATCCGTCTTGCTGACCGTACGCTACGTCTTCTCGGGTTGGAAAAACCGCGCATCGCCGTGGCTGGTTTCAACGCGCATGCCGGCGAACACGGCCTCTTTGGGCGTGAAGATATTGATGAAATACTCCCAGCCGTGGAAGCGGCGCAACAAGAGGGTATTGCCGCGAGTGGGCCGATCCCGCCGGATACCGTTTTCTTCCGGACAGTGAAGCATAAAGAGTTTGATATCGTAGTCGTTATGTACCACGATCAAGGTCACATTCCCATTAAGCTTTTGGGCTTTGACACAGGCATTAATGTTACCGTCGGCTTGCCGTTTCTCCGGACTTCAGTCGACCACGGCACAGCTTTTGATATAGCCGGAAAAGGGATTGCCGATAGTGGCAGTATGATAGCCGCAATCGAATTTGCTGCCAAGGTAGCTTATGGCACAGCCGAACAAGCTGTAGCTGAATAAAAAATAGGAGTGGTATAACTGTGAAAATTAAACAATCAATCGAGCGCGTTCCGGGCGGTATGATGATTATTCCGTTGTTTATCGGTGCCTTATTAAACACGTTTTTCCCCGCATTTGGAAAAACATTTGGCTCTTTTACCGGAGCACTCATGACTGGTGCCATGCCGATTTTAGCCATGTTTTATGTATGTATGGGTTCTACGATCGATTTGAAGGCCACTCCGTACATTTTACGCAAAGGCGGCGCGTTGCTGGGCGCCAAAATTATTACTGGCGCGCTGCTTGCAGTCGTCGCCTCTTGGCTGATGCCGACCGGACACGTTGATGCAGGCTTTTTCACAGGTCTTTCCGTCCTTGCCATCGTCGCTGCCATTAATGACACCAACGGCGGCCTGTACATGGCGCTCATGGGGCAATTTGGCAAAAAAGAGGATGTGGGCGCTTACTCTGTTATGAGCCTGGAGTCTGGTCCTTTCTTTACTATGGTAACTTTAGGCATAGCCGGTTTGGCGGCTTTCCCTTGGCAAACCTTCGTCGGCGCTATATTGCCGCTGATCGTCGGCATGCTTTTAGGAAGTCTTGATCGCGATATGCGAGACTATCTTGGCCGCGCCGTTCCGGTGATGATCCCTTTCTTCGCTTTTGCGCTGGGGTGCGGTTTGAATCTGACTAATATCGTCAACGGCGGCATGCTCGGCATCCTGATGGGAGTGGCTGTAGTGATTATCAGTGGTACCATCTTGTTGTTAGTAGACAAACTTACGGGCGGCAATGGCGTCGCCGGCCTCGCGGCCGCTTCTACAGCGGGCAATGCGGCCGCCGTACCCGCTGCGATTGCGGCTATTGATAACACGTATGCTGTCGTCGCACCAACAGCAACCGTTCTTGTTGCTACTTGCGTTATTGTCACCGCCGTACTTGTGCCAATTGTCACGGCCTGGTGGGTGAAACGCGCAAATACTAGTAGTGGACACGCCGCATAATCAACATCATTTCCAAACATCCCGCGTCTTTGCTGCAAACTTGACATCGTCGAACTTGCAGATGGGGGAAGCGCAGGGGGTTCCAATGCTTCCTTAAAAGACAGTAGGGAGGTTCTTAATTTGTTGCACGAAAGCTACAAAAAAAGGAACCTCCCTTCTGTCTTTATATCTTGACTAATTAAAAAATGATGTCACTGAGCCAGATTTGGTGATAGTGGTTAGGACAAAAGATTTTATCCCAACCCACTTGCAATTTCTGTAAAAAACATACTATTATTAGAAAAGAATGGAAATTAAAAAGTAGAGTCGCCGTGTCCTATAAGTGTTGGCGCACCTATAGGCACGAGCAGGTGCCATAACACCTACACGTAACAGCAACTGTTCACGACGACATTCTTAGCCGAATCCGTTTTAAAATGCTTATTGATGAAAATGGGCAGGAGTATCTGCTGGTGTATGATTTGGGCCAGCAGTACCTGTTTGCCGTAGGACGTGGGGAAGGCGAACGGCCGGCTTTCACCTTGATTGATGAGGTAATGCAGATAGAAGAGGACATACAGCTTAGGAGAATAGGGCTAATAGGAGTCGCGAATTGAAAGAATAGTAAAAAAATATTGACATAGCAACGATATTTCGATAATCTATATATAGATGTATATATAACTGACCTAAAAAATTATGGGAAAAGGTTATCTTACTATCCAGTACTTTTGTTGAAGTTCGAGGAAGACTAAAACATAAAAAGAACCAGGAACCGTGTTGCGGGATGCCTGGTTTTTTTATATATGGCTGGGGGAGGGGAAATATGAATAGTTTGTCGATTAAAGCACATCTTTGGCTTGCTTTCGCACTTATCCCAATAATTCCGGTAATTTTTCTCAGTACTCTGCAACTGTTGCAGACCAGGGAAGTTTCGCTACAGTCGGTGGTTTTGAATATTAGTATTACTTTGGTGTTCATCCTTTTGTTAGGCTATTTTCAAGCAAAACGAATAAATAAAACGATCAAAATTCTTGTGGAATATATTCAAGAAGTTATGGGTGAAGGCCATGAAATAAAATCAGTTAATTTTCCGCGATTTGCTCCCCGTGAGTTTCAACTGATGGCCGAACATTTTTTCATGATGGCCCAGAAAACGAAAGAGGGACAACAAACGCTACTTAAGCTGAATGTTGAACTGGAGCAGCGGGTCGCAGAGCGAACAGCAAGCTTGCTGCGAACCAATCAGGAACTTGCTATACTGAATCAGCTAAATAGTCCGATTACACCCTACCCGGAAGGTGGGGAGATTATCAGGGGATGTCTTAAACAGTTTTTTGAGATATCAGGCGTTACTGTAAAACTGTACCTTACCAAACCGGTATTTTCCTTACTGGGGCCTTATGACGAGGATATGCGAGGCATTAATGACGAAGCAGCGGTTAGAACCAGGCACAAGAATGCATACAGGTATTATATTCAATCTATTCGTTCAGGTAATACGACTTTCGGACATTTAGTAGTGCCAAACTGCCCGCTCAGTCAAGCAGACCGGAACTTTCTGGAAAATTTGGCCCGATATGCCGGGATTATTATTCAAAAGGAAATGCTGTCTCAAACCTTGCAAAAACATAATGCTGTTCTAAAGGCCGTTCTGGAAAGTATGAATGATGCCATTACCTTAGTCGACAACCGTCAGGAAGTAGCCTATGCGAATGGCCGGATGGCCAAGTTGCTTGGTATTTCTTCTGACAAGCTGCGCGGTATGCCGGAAGAATACATATTTGAGACGCTGGCTGAACGAATGCCTGACTCTGAAAGGGAACTTATTAAGAAAGCCAGACAGAACTATGGCATCTACAAGTTCAAAATTGCAAGTGGCGATGCGCTGCAGTATATGATGCTTTCGGCTTTCCCTGTTATTAGTGATGAAAAATACACTATTGGCAAAGGATTTGTTTGGTGGGATGTTACTAAGGCGCATGAAGTAGATAAACTCAAGAGTGATTTAATTTCCATGGTATCTCATGAATTCAAAACACCTATTACCAGCATAAAAGGCAGTGTTGAAACCTTATTGCGTATAGATGCTGAATGGGAGGAAGACTTCAAACGGGAAATGTTAACCGGAATTCATGAAGATATTGACCGTATTCAGGAGTTGGTTAATGATTGGCTGGACATTTCGAGAATTGATGCCAAAGCGATTGCGCTAGATCGGGAGCCTGTGCGGCCAAGTGTTGTTGTGGATAATGCCATTAAAAAGTTACCTAAGCATTTTGCCAATGGGGTAACAATTGAATCCACGGTAGAGAAAACCTTGCCGTTTATCTTTGGTGATAGAATTCGTTTGGCTCAAGTGGTATTAAATCTTTTTACAAATGCCATTCGCTATAATAAACGTAGTCCGCAGATCAAAATTTCAGCCGGCAGTGATGAAAAGTATGTGCATATCAGTGTAGCAGATAATGGTATTGGGATAAATAAAGAACACTTGGATAAAGTTTTTGACAGGTTTTACTGTGTAGAAAATGGGCGGACGCGACCAAATGGCAGCACTGGGTTAGGATTAGCCATTTGTAAAGGGATTATCGAAGCCCATGGGGGGAGCATTAGAGTGGAGAGTAGTCAAGGGGTAGGGAGTGTATTTACTATTTCAATACCTAAGTACAATTGTGACGGTGATAACTATGCAGAAAAGTAAAATAATCATTATTGATGACGAGCCCAAAATACTGCGGTTCATTGCTGCCAATCTCAAATCACTGGGTTATGATCCGCATAGTTTTCTGAATGGATTGGAAGCCCTAGAAAAGATTGATTTATTAGACCCGGAGCTGATTCTGCTTGATATCATGATGCCGGAATTGGATGGTTTTGCGTTTTTAAAGAGGTTGCGAACGTTTTCTGATGTGCCGGTTATTATTTTGACAGCGCGTGGCAATTCAACTGACAAAGTTCAAGGACTTAATATGGGAGCAGATGATTACCTTACCAAACCCTTCTCGCTTGAAGAGCTTTTTGCCAGAGTACAGGCTGTGCTACGACGTTCTGCAAAGAGGCTGGTAAATAACTACTCAACAAGCGAAATAAAGAACGGTGAGGTTATTATTAATTTGGCTCAGCGGCGGATTTGGATAGGCAATAAAGAGCTAAAACTTACTGAAACCGAGTATGGTTTGTTTTCGTTATTAATGGCTAACGCGGGCAAAGTATTGACGCATGAGCAACTTCTCAGTGATGTATGGGGCAGTGAATACCGGGACGATATTGAATACCTGCGGGTGGCCATTGCCCGGATACGTCAAAAAATCAAACAAGCGGATTACAAGGCCGGATTAATAGTAACCTATCCTGGGGTAGGTTATATGATTGCCAATACTGAAGTCGAAAAGCACCAATTGTAAGTTGGTGCTTTTTTTTAATGTTTTTGTAATATGTAATATTATGAATTTTATGCGAATTTAACGGGGAATACGCTACAATACAAATGATAGCAATTTGGATTACAAAGTTGCTTAAAAATTGTAAGGGAGGCCCTAGTATGAAGCTTTCTTTGTGGTGTGAGCATGAGGAGAAAACCTCCAAATTTAGTACAGTAAAATACAATTTTGACGACAAGGAAGTACAATTAATAGTACAGACCTGGATGTGTCCAATATGCGGGATTCATGGATCGACTACAGAGGTGGCTAAAAGGGCAGCAGGTTAAAATTAAACAATTATTTATAGCATATTGGAGGAATACTTATGAAAAGTGATGTTGAAATTGCACAGGAAGCCAAGATGAATCCTATCGTTGAGGTGGCTAAGGAATTAATGATTCCTGCCGAAGAATTGGAGCTTTACGGCAATTATAAAGCAAAAGTATCGCTTGCAACGTGGGAACGGATTAAAGACAGACCTAACGGCAAACTCATTTTGGTTTCTGCTATTAATCCGACTCCTGCCGGTGAAGGTAAAACCACGACAACGGTGGGACTTGGTGATTCTTTGCGGCGCAAAGGCAAGAAAGTCGTAATTGCTCTTAGAGAACCATCCTTAGGACCTTGTTTTGGTGTTAAAGGCGGTGCCGCTGGCGGCGGCTATGCCCAGGTTGTACCCATGGAGGATATTAATCTTCACTTTACCGGTGATTTTCACGCTATTACTACCGCGCATAACTTATTGGCTGCCATCATTGACAATCATCTTCATCATGGCAATGCCCTTGGCATTGATTCCCGCCGGATTACCTGGAGACGGGTGCTCGATCTTAATGAACGGGCTTTACGGAATATTGTTTGCGGACTTGGCGGCAAAGCCAATGGTGTGCCGCGGGAAAGCGGGTTTGATATAACGGTGGCCTCGGAGATGATGGCGATTCTCTGTTTGGCTAAAGACTTAGATGATATGAAGGAAAGAATTGGCCGTATTATTGTTGCCTATACCTATGAAGGTAAACCGGTTACTCCCAATGACCTTAAAGTTACAGGGGCGTTGACACTGCTATTTAAAGATGCTATAAAGCCTAACCTTGTGCAGACTCTGGAAAAAACCCCTGCGTTTGTTCACGGCGGCCCATTTGCCAATATTGCTCATGGTTGTAATAGTGTATCTGCTACAAAATATGCGCTTAAACTGGCTGACTACTGCGTTACTGAGGCCGGTTTCGGTGCTGACTTAGGGGCGGAAAAGTTCCTGGATATTAAGTGCCGTTTTGCGGGCTTTCAGCCCAGTGCGGTCGTAATTGTGGCTACTGTTCGCGCCCTCAAAATGCATGGCGGTGTTCCCAAAAATGAGTTGTCTGGCGAAAACATGGCAGCACTGGAGAAAGGACTTGCCAACCTTACAAAACATATCGAGAACATTCAGCAATTTGGTTTGCCGGCAGTAGTAGCAATCAATGCGTTCCCTACAGACACTGCCGAAGAGCTGCGTTTTGTTGAAGAAAAATGTAATGCACTGGGGGCCGAGGTGGCGCTATCTGAGGTATGGGCTAAAGGTAGTTTAGGTGGACAGGTATTGGCGGAAAAAGTACTGGCCGCCTGTGAAAAGCCTAATAGCTTTACCTTTGCGTATGATGAAAAAGCCCCCATAAAAGACAAAATTGCGGCTATTGCTACCAAAATTTATGGTGCTGACGGCGTTAACTATTCTACTGCCGCAGAGAAAATGATTAAGGAACTGACAGTTCTGGGCTTTGATAAGACCCCGATTTGTATGGCAAAAACCCAGTATTCCCTGAGTGATGATATGAGTAAAATGGGACGGCCAACTGGCTTTACTGTCACTGTTCGTGAAATAAGAGTAGCCGCCGGCGCAGGTTTCTTAGTAGCCATTACCGGCGATATTATGACCATGCCCGGACTGCCCAAAGAACCTTCCGCTATTAAGATGGATATTGATAATAATGGTAAGATTATGGGATTGTTTTAGCCTTCTGCGGCATACACAATTTTGGGCGTTATTTTTCACCAGAGGAGGCTGAATATGCAAGGTGACAGTATAAGCAAAGCACAATGGGAAGTGAATCTGGAAAAAGAAGTTATGCAGAGGTCTGGAGTTATGATTTTTGATGAAGCAAACAATGTACAGGCCAATGGCGGAACTCCTGTCTGTGTTGAATTGCAACAGCTTGCAGAAAGTATTGAACTGGTTTATGGAAAAATAGGCGCTCTTGACAATGACGCTCCTGATGTAGCGCAGATAATTGAACAGATAACTGCAATCGCAAAAGAAATTATTGTGCTAGTAGAATATGAAATACCTACCATGAAGAAAATGTAGATGCTCCCTAAACCACAGCATGAGACTTGTTTGGTATACTAAAAAAAGGAAGACCAATATAAAGAACCAGGAGGCCAAGGTTAGCCTTCCTGGTTCTTTTGCAACTGTTGACGACTCCTTTATTGAAAATATAAATTTTGTACCAGAAAAGATTTAATAACACAAAGGGATTTAATAACATGTTGCAGCAAAAAGCTGTATAATATATAATATATTATATATTATGAGAGGGAATTATCGTGAATGGTAAGATGCTATTTGGTGAGGGATGCAGTATATTGTGGTATATGCGCCAACCAATGTACATAAGCAGCTATAACTGTTTACGGCACATTCATTAAGGAGTAAAAAATGCACAAACCAGAAGATGTTTTTGCAAGCATCTGTCCTTTACTCGAAGTACGGCTGTTCCTATACGATATTGTACGATGTACTTTTATGCATGAACCAACAAAAGCCTATCTTGACAACCTGCAAAAGACTGTCACGGTGGAGTTTCCTTTTCAGCAAGAAAGTGAATATATTGACGAAGGTGTAAAACAAGTAACGGCTTTTATGGCAAAGCATGATGTATTGAGTGAGTGTGTTTTCGATAGTTTACACTGGGATTATACGCGGCTTTTTATCGGTCCTTATGAACTGCCAGCCCCGCCATGGGAATCAGTATATTGTAATGAAGAACGTCTTCTCTTTCAGAAAGAAACTCGTGAAGTAAGAAAGGCGTATTTAAAATATGCTTTTTTACCTGTTGAATTTGATAGCGAGGCCGATGACCATCTTGGGCTAGAGTTAGATTTTATGTTTCGGCTTAATTCTTTGGCCATAGAAGCGGTTGAGCAGAAAAACCTGAAAGTGCTAAAGCAAATCCTTGCAGATCAAAAGCTTTTCCTTGAAGATCATCTAATGAAGTGGGTTCCAGCCTTGTGTAATGATATTATCAAGAGTGCCCACACAGAATTTTATCAAGGAATGGCGAAGATTTTGCATGGATTTTTAATTTTAGAACTAAAAGCAATGGCTGAGCTTTTAGGAATAGTCCATTGTGGGGAGGAGAACAATGAGTTTAATTGAGAAAGCGAAAGGCTATATGATAAGCCGAAGGTCCTTTCTAAAGGGCACAGCAACATTAGCAGCTGGAGCAACTGCTGCCTCGATTCTGCCGGGGTGTGGATTGCAAAAAGTGAGCTCTGACAGGCTGGAAGAGCTGGCCAAAAAAGAAGGCGAATGGATTACCGCCGCATGCTGGCATAACTGTGGCGGACGCTGCCTAAACAAGGCATATGTGGCAGAGGGGGTTGTAATTCGGCAAAAAACCGATGATACCCATCCAGACAGTCCTGACTATCCGCAGCAAAGGGGGTGTGCTCGCGGACGGTCTCATCGAAAAATGGTGTTAGGTGCAGACCGTTTGAAATACCCTATGAAACGCAAAAACTGGGAACCCGGCGGTGGCAAAAAGGAACTTAGGGGTCAGGATCAATGGGTTCGAATATCTTGGGACGAAGCCTTGGATAGTGTTTCCAGTGAGATCAAGAGAATAAAAACCACCTATGGTAATGCCAGTATATTTGCTTCGGCGGGAGGATCAGGCGGTGATATGGAGCCGCTTCGGCTATTGAATTCTTATGGCGGATGTACAACACGGTGGGGCGATGTTTCCTGGGGCGCGTGGCCTGTTGTTTGGCAAAAAGTCACAGGTGTCGCAGGTACTGGAGCGAACGATGGAAATGACCGCTTTAGATTACGTGATTCTAAGCTGATCATTCTCTGGGGCGCAAATCCGGCCCAATCAAGCCAGGGAACACCAGCCTTTAACTATATGCAGGCTAAAAAGGCGGGTACTAAGTTTATTGTTATCGATCCGATCTATTCAGAAACAGTCCAAATTTTAGCAGATGACTGGATACCCATTCGCCCTGCAACAGATACAGCCTTTATCCTGGGCATGGCACATCACATCCTGATAAATAATTTGCTTGATCAAAATTTCTTAGATACATACTGCATCGGTTTTGACGCTGATCACATGCCGGAAGGAGCCGACCCTAAAGATAACTTCAAAGATTATGTTTTGGGGACCTATGATGGTACGCCCAAAACTCCCGAATGGGCTGCAAACATTTGCGGGGTTAGTGCAGATAAAATTCGTCAGTTTGCCCAGGAGTATGCGACCACAAAGCCAGCCGCGATTATTGCAGGCGGGGCACCAGCACGTATTAATAACGGTGAACATTTGCCGCATGCGATGCTGACTCTGGGTTTGATGACAGGAAATGTCGGGATTCCGGGAGCAGGAGTCAGTCCGAATATGCACAATCGTGCTACCTACGCAGGGCCAATTTTGGTCAAGCCAGGCAGCAGTGGACTTCCTGCGATTGCAAACCCGATTGCCAAAAGCCGCATCAATAGCGGCGAAATGTGGGATGCCGTAATAACCGGCAAATACACGGAAAGCCAAGGGGTTCAGAAAAATATCAATATCCAGATGGTTTGGAATTGGTTTGGAAACACTCTAAATCAGAGAGCTGGAACGACACGGGGAATAGAAGCTCACCGTAAGGTGGAATTTGCTCTCGCGCAGAATCTGTTTCTCTCAACTGATGCCAAATATTCAGATGTTGTGTTGCCGGTCACTTCACAATGGGAGAGGGGTGGCGGGTTATCGACCGGAAATCGAGAAATTTTGATTTATTTCCGGCAAATTATCAAGCCGCTATATGAAGCAAAAAGTGATATGTGGATTGTTACCGAACTGGCTAAACGCCTTGGTATTGATCCGGCGAAAGCCATTCAGCCAATTTCTGAAGAGCAGCAGCTATTCAATCAGATTGCAGGTGCTACGGTGATGAAGGCAGATGGGTCTGGTTACGAAAAATTAGTCAGTTTGACGGCGGAAGATATAAAGGAATTGGGTGCACAAGGTAATACCCAAACAGGACGTATTACTTATAAAGAATTTAAGGAAAAAGGGATATATCAAATTCCTAGATCGCGCGGCGACAAGTTTGAATTTACCAGTTTTCAGGATTATCTTGCCGATCCGGTTAACAAAAAATTGCGTACTGCCAGTGGTAAATTTGAAATTTATTGTGATGCTCTTGCTAAAGGGATTGAAAAGGTTGGCTTTTCAACGAAGTCACCGATACCCAAATATGAACCTTCGAGAGAAGGCTATGAAGATAGTCTTAAGGATGAATATCCCTTCCAGGTTATTACTATTCACTATTTTAGACGCTCTCATTCCACGCTGGATAATGTAGGCTGGTTGCGGGAAGCTTTTCCGCAAGAGCTGCGGATAAATGCCGGCGATGCGAAAAAATTAGGTATCAAAACCAATGACATCATTAAAGTCTCCAGTCGACATGGAGCCGTCATCCGTCCAGCCTATGTTACTCAATGTATTATGCCTGGTGTCATCTCCTTGGGACAAGGCGCCTGGGCTGAGCTTGATGAGCAGGCAGGAGTAGATAAAGCAGGGTGTACTGGGATTCTTAACGGGCATATCGCTACAGGGCAAGGACATACCGGATATAATTCCTGTAATGTCAAAATTGAGAAATACAATAAGCCGCTTGCGCCTGATGTGAAATGGCCCCAACGAATCATTTTTTAAGGATGTGAAAGAAAATGGCACAACTAGGATTCTATTATGATATGACTGCATGCACCGGCTGTAAGGCCTGTCAAATTGCTTGTAACGATAAAAATGATTTAGAAGTGGGTGCGCTATTTCGCAAAGTATATAATTTCGAAGGCGGCGAGTTTCCAAAACCTTGGGCGTTTAAATTGTCTATCTCCTGCAATCATTGTGCAAACCCCAAATGTGTGGAGAACTGCCCAACCGGTGCGTTATACAAAAGAGAAAAAGACGGTATTGTTATGCATGACCGCGAAAAGTGTATTGGCTGCCGCCTGTGCACCTGGTCCTGCCCCTATGGAGCACCGCAATATATTGAAAAGCTTGGCAAAGTAGGCAAATGTACCTTATGTGCCGACCTTTTGGATAAAGGAGAAGAGCCGGTATGTGTTACGGCTTGTCAAATGCGGGTGCTGCACTTTGGCGATATTGAAGAGTTGCGCAAAAAATATGGAAATACAGCAGATATTAAACCCTTGCCGGATTCAGGAATTACTCATCCGTCTCTGACGATTACCCCCAAAAAGGAAGCCGTGAAGTAAAAAATATCTTTCCTTGAAATAATGAAAGGAGGCCAAAAGTTAATGTTTTCTGAAGAATGGCCTTTAATAATGTTCACATTTGCAGGTCAATTAGCGATTGGCAGCTTTATTATGCTTGCAATAGTTCGGTTTTCATTGAGTAAACAAGATGCCGCAATGGCTGCTAAATTAACCGACAAGGGGCTAATGGCCGTGGGAGCCGTTATGGCTGTTGCCTCACTCCTACCGATATTCCATTTAGGAAGTCCGGCGGGAGCGTATCGTTCCATTTTCAATTTGGGTTCGTCCTGGTTAAGCCGTGAATCAATAACAACAGGAGCATTTTTTGGTTGCTGGTTTTTGAGCTTTATTGCCTATCAATGGAAGAAAGCAAGCGGTATTTTTGCCGGGGTTACATCCCTGGTTGGTTTAGTGGCTGTCCTTAGTATGGCCAATGTTTACGTCCATTCGATTCGCCCGGCATGGATGCATGTTAATACATATCTTGCTTTTTTTGGTACAACTTTTGCATTGGGAAGTGTAGGGGCCCTGGTATCCATAATTTATGGAGCAAGGGAAGAACAACTCACTGCAGCCGTTGTTGGACAATTGAAGAAGATAAGTTTTATTGCCGGAATGGCAGTTATTCTGCCGCTGTTGTTCTTCCCTGTTTTCCTTAACAGTCTTGCTCAGGGTAATGCAGCAGCTCAACTTTCTGCCCAGTTGCTGACAGAAAAGTATATACTACCCCTGGTAGTGCGTGGAGTACTGCCGCTGGCGGGAGTAGGGCTTGTTTGTTACGCTGCCTGGAAGGACAGGCTGGCAGTACTGCCCAAATGGGTTTATATGGCCTTTGTACTGGTGATGATCGGAGAATTTATGGGACGGGTTATATTTTACGGCTCAGCAGTTAGCACTGCAATTGGCTTAAATTAGACGGAAGAGAATAAATGAAAGGCTCCCAAGAGGTTTCAGGGGAGCCTTTCATTTTAAAGCAGCATTCCCCAAGGACATATCTTTGTGAGGAGTCAGGCATGTTAATTGAAATCAATGAGAAGCGAGTGCCATTCATTAAAAACGCAGTATTTCGACAATACGTAGAAATTTATGTACATATCTATCAGCGCTTTTTCGCTCAATTAAAAAGTGATGGTATTGAGGTGGCACCTGAGACTTGTACAGATATTACAGAAAAATGCCATAAGCTTGCAGCTAAGGGCGCGAATGTGGAGAACGATGGGAAAAGCATTTACACTAATTGGCTGTCGCCGGCTTGTAAAGCCTGCCGTACGGGAATCGGCAGCGTAAGCTTTTTTATCTCGCTTATGTGTCATAAACAGTGCTATTATTGCTTTAATCCCAATCAGGAAAACTACAAATTTTATGCTAAGCATAAACGAAACTGTATACAAGAGTTAGAGCATATTTACAAGTCAGGACAAAAAATATCGTATCTGGCATTAACAGGCGGCGAACCACTGTTGCATAAAAAAGAGGCAATAGAATTCCTGCAATACGCCAAGCAGAAATTTCCAGAGGTTCATACCAGAATGTATACAACAGGTGAACTCCTTGATGAAAAAACGCTGCAGGCACTAAATAACGCAGGACTAAATGAAATTCGCTTCAGTATAAAACTAGAAGACAGCCGGGAAATGCAAGAGGCAGCTTATCATAACATTATGGTAGCTAAACCTTATATTCAGGATGTTATGGTAGAAATGCCAGTGATACCAGGAACTTTAGAGCAAATGAAAGAATTATTGATACGGTTGGATCAAATGGAAGTCAGGGGCATCAACTTGTTGGAATTTTGTTTTCCATACCATAATACCGCCGAATTTACCAAGCGGTCATTTAAAGTTAAAAATCCGCCGTACAAGGTACTTTATGACTATTGGTATGCGGGGGGACTTCCTGTTTTTCACAGTGAACAAGAATGTTTGGATTTGATCGGTTTTGCTTTAGAGAAGAAGCTCAATATCGGTGTTCATTATTGCTCCTTAGAAAATAAGCATACAGGCCAAGTCTATCAGCAGAATTGTCATCAATCTGTATCTGCATTGGCTTATCTGTCGCCAAAAGACTATTTCTTTAAAACGGCAAAAGTTTTCGAGTCTGATGTTCCAATCGTTTTGGCTGCATTTAAAAAAGGTAAGGTTTTTTTATATGAATACAACAAGGACTATGACTTTCTGGAGTTTCATATAAAAGAAATCGGCCAGTTAAAAACACTAAATGTAGAGGTTGGCATTTCTTATCAGATAATGGAGCGTCGCGAAGACGGAAACTATCTGCGCGAACTAAAAGTTGCTTTAATTGATTGGGATAGATTTGATTTGGATATGGTATAGTTGAAATGGGTGAATACTGTTAACGTAAAATAAAACGCGAGGAGGTTCTGTAAATGTTTAATTTTAGTATGCCAGAACTTATTGTTGTTTTAATTGTTGCTCTTGTTGTATTTGGTCCGGCAAAACTTCCTGAAATAGGTAGGGCATTCGGTAAAAGCATTAATGAATTTAAGTCTGCCACCAACGATGTAAAAGAAGAAACGCAGAAGACTATTTACCTGGAGACGCAAGAAAAGCCCGCAGATAAAGACCACGGCAAATAACAATTGCTACCTTTAGGTTTAAGTCCACTGCTGCGAAAGGAAGAAAAAATGAGTTCTGTTCAAGTGTGCCGGGATTTGTGCTTAGTTCATAAATATAAGAAAACGAAATGCAGTCTGTGCCGTGAAAGCTGCCCTGTGGGTGCTATTAATGAAGATTTATCGATTAATGCGACATGTAATGATTGTGGGATTTGTCTTGCTGTTTGTCCGGCAGAAGCGATAGCAGGCGAAAATTACAGAGCATCAGCATTACAGAAAGCAGTACAGGGAACTGGCTCCTTACTAATAAATTGCACAAAGCAAGATAGTAGTAGCGACTGGCCATGCCTTGGCTTCCTTGACGCGCGTCTACTTGTCGGTCTGGCCCTGAATATGAATGAGGATCGCAGCATTCTGATTGACGACAGCGGTTGTGAGAAGTGTAGAGTGCGGGTTAAGGAGCAGCTTTCCAACAGTGTCGAGAAGGCTAATGTCTTATTGGCTTATTTTTCTAGGCCTGTAATTAAAATTGGAGATTATTCTCAGATAATTGAAGGCGATAACAATCTCATATCGCGACGCAAGTTTTTTACACAACTCTTGGGTGCTGCAATTGAAACTGCGAAAGAAGTGGTTCTTCCGGTTACAACTACTCCTGAACCATTGTCAAGAAACTCTTTTTATTCGCGAATTAGTGAGAATGGATTTGAACTGCCGGAATGTGCAAGTCAGCAAGTATTAACAACAATTACGCTAACTTCCTCGTGCCGCGCCTGTGGTTTATGTGCAAAAGTCTGTCCTAATAGGGCGATCGTTATAAAAGAAAAGGGCGAGACTGAGATTCAGTTGTATCATAATCCACTCCTTTGTACTCGGTGCGGCGTTTGTACCACTTTTTGTTCGCAGCAGGCTATTGGGTTTACGTGGGCCAGAAAATTAAAAACTCAATTAGTTGCAAATTTGTCATTACCTCAGTGTAGGTGCTGTGGCAAGTATTATCAGCCGATTGGCGAAGGAGAAATCTGTCTGGAATGCAAACTCCAAAACCAAATATTGATACGGTAACATAAAAACGATAACAACGGAGAAACCATAAGCGGGGACTGTATTGAAATTATATTTTCAACACAGTCCCCGCTTTCTTGGTTATTGCGAGTGTTTTACATTTAACGAAATCAGATTTATATCGATAGATGGAATACTGTCTGGTATATCCAGCGAGCAGCAGAGGTCCAAGAATGCTTTCATGGGCGGTGTAATCCATTTTTCCTGGTGGTAAATCAATTGCGTTTTTACTTCGAGTTTTGGGCCGGCCCAATTAAGCTCGACCAGTTTGCCGCTTGCCAAGTCGTCCCTGACAGAGATCTTCGGCAGGATTGTTACTCCCAGGCCACAGATGGTACATTGCTTGATTGCGCCGACACTGGACAGTTCCATGAAGGAGGCAGGTTTTACGTTTTGTTTTTTCAGCATGTCCAATATGAGTGGCCGGTAGCCGCAGCCGGGCAAGGTGAGAATCAGGCATTCCTCAGCAAGGTCAGGCGGTGTAATGCTGAGCTTTTTGGCTAGCGGATGAAGGGGACTTGCTATCATGGCCATGGTTTCATCATGCAGGGTTTGTACCGTAAGTTCAGGTGCTTTGATTTTGTCGGTGAGAACCATGGCAATATCAATATGGTTGGCTTTGATGGCTTCAATAAAGTTGTCGCAGCTGTCTGTCTGAACCCGTATTTCCACAAGGGGGTAGAGCTTGCGATAGTGCCGGAGCACTTCAGGGAGACGGTAGACACAGAGGGTTTCGGCGGCGCCGATGCTGAGGATGCCGCGAAACACATCTGGTGAGAATTCTCCTTTGGCTTTTTCGCATAAAAAGAGAATTTGGTTTGCATTCTCCAGAAATTTCCTTCCTTCATTTGTCAGTTGAATGCCGCGCCCCAGTCGTTCGAAAAGCTTGACTTGCAATTCTTCTTCAAGCTGGCGAATTTGACCGGTGATATTAGACTGCGCATAACCGAGTTTTGCGCCTGCTTTTGTGAAATTAAGCGTTTGGGCAGCCGTACTGAATATTTGCAGTTGGCGTAATTCCATACCTACCTCCGCTCAAAGTAATCATTTAAAGTGATCATAATGATACAAAACAATCATTTTTTATATTATTAGCTACATGATATACTACAGAAAAAAATATGTCTAGGTTTCAGAATTAGCAAAATAGAGAAAGGGGAAGAGAAAATGAGCAATGTTTTTTATCGTGCGGTTAATAAAAAATTGCTGGAGGTAGATCACGGAGACGGGATTTATTTGTATGACACTGATGGTAATAAATATATTGATGCCTGTTCGGGTGCTGCCGTATCTAATTTGGGTCATGCTCATCCTGTTATTCTCGAAGCTATGCTGGAGCAGGCTAAGAAAGTTGCGTTTAGCCATTTGTCCCGTTGGACATCTAAGCCTATCCAGGAGGTCGCCGACTTGGTCGCCGAACTGGCACCCGGGTCTTTAAATAAACTATATTTAGTGTCAGGTGGCTCTGAGGCAACTGAATCAGCGTTAAAAATGGCCAGAGGTTACTTTGTCGAGCGCGACGGGCAGAGCTCAAAATACCGCATTATATCACGTTGGAAGAGTTTTCACGGCAATACCATCGGCTCGCTGTCGATGACCGGAGATAAGCGCCGGAAAAAATACACACCACTCTTATTAAACTTTCCTCATATTGCTCCTGCTTACTGCTACCGTTGTCCCTTCGGCAAAAGCCAGGATACTTGCCAAGTGGAGTGTGCCCATGATCTGGAGCGGGCAATAAAAACAGAAGGAGCAGAGTATGTAGCCGCCTTTATTGCCGAGCCGGTAGGCGGGGCAGCTTGCGGTGCCATTGTTCCACACAAAGATTATTTTAAAATCATTCGTCAGATTTGTGATCATTATGATATTTTGCTCATTGACGATGAAGTTATGGCTGGTTTTGGCCGGACCGGAACCATGTTTAGTATTGAAGATTTCGGTGTTGTTCCTGATATGATTTGTGCCGCCAAAGGAATGAGCGCCGGGTATTCACCGCTGGGCGCTGTAATCGCAAAAGACGAAATTTATAATACGTATAAAAACGGCTCAGGTATTTTTGTTCATGGGCATACATATGGCGGCAATCCTTTATCTGCTGCCGTAGCTTTAGCAGTAGTGAAAACCTTAATACGAGATAACCTTGTAGAAAACTCGCGGGTTATTGGCGAATATCTTTTGACGCAGCTTAAAGAAAAATTGCTACCGTTTTCTTTTGTGGGAGATGTACGCGGCAAAGGTCTTATGCTCGGGGTAGAAATCGTCAGGGACAAGGTTACGAAAGAGGCTTATCCGGTAGCTATGGGCATGGCGGAAAAACTGACGGTTACGCTGGTAAAACACGGAGTTATTGTTTATCCGGGCAACGGTAATGCGGACGGGGTAGACGGTGATCAGTTCCTATTGGCTCCGCCGCTGACAATTACGAAAGATCAGGCAGACGAACTTATTGACAAAATGCTGGCCGGATTTAAAGAGTTTGCTGATAGTATCGGCTCAATGAAATAGGGAGGTATTGATAGTGTGGAAAAGCTGATTATAACTATTGCGCCAACCGGGAATGTTCCTACTAAGGCTATGACGCCGCATGTTCCGGTAACGCCGGCGGAAATAGCCAAGGACATAATTGCCTGCAACCAGGCCGGCGCGGCTGTTGCCCATATTCACGCCAGGGATGAGCAGCAGGCTCCTACCACAGACATAAAATACTTCGCAGAAACAGTGCGGCTTCTGGACGCTGCAGGCTGCTTAATCATCAAACAGATCTCCACAGGGGCACGGGGCGGCAAATCAGGCGAAGCACGGGCCGAAGCACTTGCCTTGCAGCCTCAGTCGGCTAGCCTCGCGACAGGGTCTTCGAATTTTCCTGCCAGTGTGAATGCCAATGATCCAGGTCTTGTGGAATATATGGCCAAAGTTATGCTGGATAAAAACATTAAACCGGAGATTGAAGTTTTTGATACGGCAATGATTTATAATGCTGTTCATTTGCAAAAGGCCGGACTGTTAAAAGGACCGCTGTTATTTAATTTGGTATTAGGGGTCAAAGGTTCTTTGCCGGCTACAGCTAAAAATTTGTTTTTCCTTGTGGAGAGTTTGCCGGTGGATGCGGTATGGAGTGTTTCTATTATTGGGCCGCAGCACGTAAATTTGTCTACGATTGCGATTGCTCTGGGCGGTCATGTTCGGGTTGGGATTGAAGATAATATCTATTATACTAAAGGGGTACTTGCCACAAATGTTTCCTTGGTAGAACGAATGGCTAACATAGCTAAAAGTATGGGACGTGAACTAGCGACGCCGGGAGATGTCATGAGAATTTGGGGAATGTAAGAACGATAGCAATGTAGAAAAACATGGGGCTGTCTTAGTGCGATTAGCCTATAAAAGGAAAAGGGATGTTTCTGTATCTACCGCCGTTTACATGTCATTGGGTGTTGAAAAATAAAAATCTTTCGTAATTTAGTATTGTATTTTATAATGATGATAATTATAAGAAGTCAGGGTGAGTTTTTTGTGGATTTGAATCCATTTTTTAAACAAGTTTACACCATTGTCGAGCAAATACCTTACGGCAGGGTGATATCCTACGGCGAGATCGCTCGGATGCTGGGACGCCCCCGCGGGGCACGTGTGGTCGGTTGGGCTATGCGGTGCTGCCCGGATAATTTGCCGTGGCAGCGAGTCGTTATGGCGGACGGTTCCATTACAGGTGGTTTGTATGCGCATATACGCAAGGCTCTTTTGGAAGCCGAAGGTGTGACTTTCCTAAGGGACGGCCGCGTTGATATGAAGTCGTGCCGTTGGCGCGAATGAATTGGTTTCGTGCTATGCCCCAGGCCTGCTCTTTGGACGACGTTTTAATCTCTATATAGAGGTGTGGAAAAATATCTACTGCCCGTATCTGCTGATAAAACGACAATTAGTTTGTCGCCGTTTTCTGGTCGAAGTGCTATTTGAACGGCCGCATGAAGTGCAGCGCCACTTGATATCCCAACTAATACACCTTCCGTTTTTGCCACTTGCCTGGAAGCCGTGAAGGCTTCTTCGGTTTTTACGACAAAGATTTCATCGAGTATATCTACATTAAGTGTGCTAGGAATAAAGCCTGCGCTAACACCGATGCCTTGAAGTTGATGCGCTCTAGGTTCTGAACCTTTAGAGAGAACCGGGGAATCGAAGGGTTCAACTCCGATTATTTTTACATCTGGCTTTTTTGATTTTAGTGCTTCTCCAACGCCGGTAATTGTGCCGCCGGTTCCTATTCCTGCCATGAAAATATCAACTTGCCCATCCGTATCTTGCCAAACCTCTGGCCCAGTGGTTAAACGATGGATTTCAGTATTGGCGGGATTTTTAAACTGATGGAGCATGAAAGAGTGTTCAATTTCTTGGCGTAACTCTTCCGCCTTAGCAATAGCGGCCTTCATCCCGCCGCTTGCAGGCGTAAGTACAACTTTAGCGCCAAGGGCTTTTAGGATATGTATTCTTTCTTCACTCGCATTGTCTGGCATAGTGACAATTAACTGATAACCCTTTGCAGCGGCAACAGAGGCAAGACCTACACCCGTATTACCGCTTGTAGGTTCAATCAGTGTTGTTTGAGGGCCGATAAAGCCTCGCTCTTCAGCTTCTTCAATCATGGCATGCCCAATCCGATCTTTTACACTGCCCTGGGGGTTAAAGTATTCTAATTTTACTAAAAGTGGTTTATTTAGGCGATGGAGACGACTATAGTTATTTAAACGTAGAAGCGGGGTATTGCCAATTAAATCAGTAATCGTTTCCGCAATCTTCATATATGCCTCCAATTATAGTAGGACATTTTAGATTATTATTTTCTGGAAAATTATGAATAATATACCTCTGCTCTATTGACCCCTCGTTATTTACTAAAAAGTAAGTAATGGAGGGGTTATATATTTTTGATTGTTTGAAATGCACCAGAATCTATGTAGCGGATGCTTTGATATAAGGCTAAGTCAAGCAAAGTATAACGGGTATAATCGATTTGAAGAGGTAGAAACTAATTAAGATAGTATATCGTTGTATTAAAATCGCAGGCTAAACTTTAAGTAAAACTGTGGAGTAGGAGGAAAGGAGATCGATGATAAAAGAGGCTAGTGCTATAAGCTGGAACTTAGATAACAGCTATTTCCGATTGCCGAATATATTTTTTCGTAGCGTAACCCCAACTCCTGTACGTTTGCCGGAGTTAGTAATGTTTAATTCTCCCTTAGCAGCAGTTATGGGACTCAACGATAAGGCGCTGCAAGGTCAAGAGGGTATTGCAGTACTTGCTGGCAATCAGATCCCAGAAGGTTCCTCGCCTTTTGCCCAAGCATATGCGGGACATCAGTTTGGGCATTTTACCATGTTAGGAGATGGCCGGGCTATATTGCTCGGCGAGCAGCTTACGCCCACAGGCCAGCGATTTGATATTCAATTAAAGGGTTCAGGGAAAACTCCGTATTCGCGCGGCGGCGATGGTCGAGCGGCTCTTGGACCAATGCTGCGTGAATATATTATCAGCGAGGCTATGCATGCACTTGGTATTCCTACTACCCGAAGTCTTGCGGTTGTTAAAACTGGGGAAGCCGTAATTCGCGAAACTAAACAGCCGGGGGCAATTCTAACACGTGTGTCCTCCAGTCATTTGCGAGTAGGAACTTTTCAATATGCCTCAGAGTGGGGAGCTTTTGATGATCTGCGAGTTCTGGCTGACTATACACTAAATCGCCACTTTCCAGATGTTGAGGTTGGCGAGAACTCTTATCTTGCATTATTTCAGGAAGTAATAAAGCGCCAAGCTTTATTGATTGCAAAATGGCAGTTGGTAGGCTTTATCCACGGGGTAATGAATACTGACAACATGACCATCAGTGGCGAAACTATCGATTACGGTCCTTGTGCTTTCATGGATACGTATGATCTGTCGACAGTTTTTAGTTCTATTGACATTAAAGGTCGTTATGCTTATGGCAATCAGCCGTATATTGGCGGTTGGAATCTTGCAAGATTTGCCGAAACGCTTTTGCCGCTGCTGCATTCCGAGCATGAGCAGGCTGTCAAACTGGCCCAAGCCGAAATTGCAAAGTTTAGCGAATTAAATTATTACAATTGGCTTAGGGGAATGAGGGCAAAGCTTGGAATATGTAACGAAGAGGAACAAGATAAGAACCTTATTGAAGGGCTGCTAAGCATGATGCAGGAGTATCGTGCAGACTATACCAATACTTTTCGGGCATTAACGTTGGATACACTGGATGATTCGCTGCTATTTGGAAGTACTGATTTTGGTGATTGGTACAAGCTATGGAAGGCTCGACTTGCGCGGCAGCAAGGAACAGAAGCCGCGGCGCACCAATTAATGAAGAAATCCAATCCTGCAATAATTCCTCGTAACCATCGAGTAGAAGCAGTGCTAGAAGCCGCAGTGCAACGAGATGATTACAGATTACTGAAAGAGTTTCTGGGTGTTCATAGAGATCCTTATGCGTATTCTTCGGAACAAGAAGAGTATACTTCACTTCCAGAGCGTTCAAGCCAGCCTTACAAGACCTATTGTGGTACCTGAGTAGAGTTTTGAATAGCATGTTTTTGTTTACATGGAAACAAAAACATGCTATTCTTATATTGTTTCCTAGTAAACAAAGGAGGATATAGGTGGATAATGCAAGTAAAGTTATAAAATCACTTACGCGAATACAAGAACGTTCCAGTATTTTTGAGCATCATCGCGAAGAGATTTTTGCAGGAATTAATTTGGCGGAAGTACATTGCATCGACAAGATCGGCTCAACGAATTTTGCCAATGTCACGAAAATAGCTGCTGAGATGGGTATGACACGGGGAGCCATAAGTAAAATTAGTAGAAAATTACTTAACAAAGAGTTAATTGACACTTATCAAAAGCCGGAAAATAATAAAGAGATTTATTTTTGTCTGACCCAGCAAGGACAGAAAGTATATGATGAACATAAAAAATGTCATAATCAAGCGTTGGAAGAAAAACTAGCTATTTTATCAACCTATAGTGAATACGAGCAGTCTATTATATTACGGTTTCTAAATGATATAAACCAGAAGTATGATAGGAAAATAGATGAAGAAGTATAAGAATAGGATAGAAGGAGGGGCTGGAATTGAATCAAAAATATGTGTATGCAGTGGCAGTAAGTCATTTTTTCTGTGATATTGGCATGGGAGCATTGCCGGCGATTTTGCCGTTCTTTATTTTACAATATGGTATGGATTATCAAGCTGTAGCTGGGTTAATGTTTGCGTCCTGTTTTTTATCTTCTGTCGTGCAGCCTACGTTCGGCTGGTTGGCAGATCGTACGTCCAAAACATGGCTTATGCCGCTGGGGGTTTTTTTAGCGGGTGCAGCAATGGGAGCGGCAGGACTTTTTGAAGATTATTGGGCCATTTTTGCAGTAGTAACGGTAAGTGGAATCGGTGGTGCTATTTTTCATCCAGAAGCGGCGAGGATGATCCATAAACTTTCTGGAACAAAAAAAGGTACGGCCATGAGCATTTTCTCTGTAGGCGGAAACGGTGGTTTCGCTGTTGGGCCGATTATTGCCGTGACTGCCATTACGGCATTTGGCATGAAGGGGACAGCGGTATTTTGTCTGTTGGCATTGGTTATGGCAATGATTTTACTGGTGATTGTTCCGAAAATGAAAGCAGATATTGCGCAGATAACAGTTGTTGAGAAAAGCACTGAGGGAAAGAGCACAGAACCGAAAAGCAATCTTCAAAATGACTGGGTATCCTTTGCGCGCTTGACATTGCTTATAGTTTTTAGCTCAATTGTTATTTGCGGGCTGCGAAGCTTTATTCCGCTTTACTTAGTAAAGGTTGTGGGAGTTTCTGCTGCCTCGGCTGCGTCGGCGTTGACATTATTGTTCATGTTTGGCGTAGTGACTACACTCATTGGGGGACTGTTGGCAGACAGAATCGGTTATTTGAAAGTGGTACAAATGAGTTATGTATTGTTGGCACCAATGGTAGGCTTACTATCGCAGACGACGAATGCATTCATTAGTTATGCGTTGATGATACCGATTGGATTTGCTATGTTTTCGCCGTTTAGTTCAGTCGTTGTTTTGGGGCAGAGCTATTTAGCTCGTAGTATAGGTTTTGCTTCCGGAGTGACCCTAGGGCTTTCTTTCAGTGTGGGTGGTATGTTTATTCCGCTAATCGGCGGGTTTGCAGATAATCATGGCTTGCCAGCAACGATGGAGCTTTTGACATTGTTTGCAATAGTGGCAGCGTTTTGTTCTTTCTTATTATCCAAACCTATACATAGCGGGGTTAGTCAAGCGGCAAAGGCTGTATAGGTAGGCAGTAACTGCAATGAAAGCGAGGAAATAACTATGTTTAGAGAAATGAGAAGAGGTATTAACATTATCTTTTTGGGTTCGACAACCACGGTCAATTATGTTTTGGAACCTACTTCCTATTAAGCCGGGGTAAATCCAAAACCTTATGGTACTTATAAAATAACCAAAACAAAAACCAGTCAGATATGTATGAATATCCGATATTCCAACCGCTATAACTCATGTGACCTGTGACGATGTGAATCCATTCAATAGTTATTGCAATTGCCGTCCAGATGAACCAATAGGTAAACATTCTGGCAGGGGTGCGCTTTGCAGGCAGCCATTGAAGGAATAAATAGACAACAACAATGTAAACACTTACATCGTCTGACAGTTCAGCAAACATATTATCGCCTTCGGTATCGTAAATCCATATTGCATAATGATGGGTAATAATGTCGGTAAATGCTCCTAAAAAAGCAGCAAAGCTACACACTGGGAGCATCTCCTTCCAGCGTGACTTATCGGCAAAAATTAGCCAGAATATCCAAAACACAATAAACCGAATGATCCAGAACATTGCCAACTCACATCGCTTCTAATTTTAGTAAAGGTGCTCACTTTTTGGATAGAGCAAAACGCCTTGCGAAATTCGCAGGGCGTCTATATTTTGGGAAATCTAATCGTCCATAAAGAAAAAGCGATTACGGTTATGATGAATTATTTCTTTAAATCCAAGCCTACAAAGATTCCGGCGCCGAATGTGGTTAGTAAAACAATCCCATGGAATAGAAACCAGGCCCATTTTCCATAAGAAAGGGCTTCGCTCGCAATGGGCGCTCGTACAGAAGCTGGGACTGATCCACTCAAACAATAGCATATAAATCCACCATGCTGAATAGGAGTACCACAAATCCCAGGATGGCTGGTACTTAATGATGTAACAGACATCTGTATGCCTCCGCAAACACTCAATAATTACACGGAATACCTAGTCCATTGAGTAGTGTAACCATTTGTATTCAATTAATCCAGAGCTTCAATTCTAGACAGGCAATTGACTTCAGTTTACTTTAAGTTCAATAAAATCTAATTGTTGAAAAAGGGCAATATGTATTCGGTGATTGCTTCCAATTGGATACACAGTGAATATTCGTGTATCCACTAATTTTTGTACTCTTTTCTTTCCTTGCTGATCTCAACTGCTGAAATGTAAATAGCAATTAAATAAAATATGAGCAGTTCCATTTTTTTTACGATGTCAGAACTGATATTCTTATGAGGCGAAGAGGTTAGATATGGACATTTAGTTTTTGAAAACTTTTTTAATGGTCGCAAAACTTGGTAACATGATCCAAGCGGCAGAACAATTGAATTTTACCCAGCCAACGATTACGGGACAGATACGCGCTTTAGAGCAAGATTTTGGCGGTATGCTATTTAACCGAGTCGGGTATGACCTCATTCCCTTCTGAGCATACATAGAGAATGATTGGCTAAACAACTTGTTGAAGTAATTAATAGGGAAGAGGATATAGAATGGAAGTTATAATTCGAGCAGTTTGTTTGGTAGATTTAGATCGTATCTCTGAAATTGAAGCAATATGTTTTCCCGCGGCGGAAGCCGCGACAAGGGAAACGTTCCGAGAAAGAATTGTCGCATTTCCAGAATCTTTTCTTATCGCTGAAATAGATGGAGTAATAATTGGATTTATTAACGGGTGTGCTACGAATAGCTCTGTTATCTATGATGAATTGTTTCATAGTACGGAGGGGCATATAGTTGAGGGGAAAAACTTATCTGTTTTTGGCTTAGATGTTATTCCTGAATATCGAAAGCAGCGAGTTGCTTCTAAGCTAATGCAACAATTTATTCAAGTTGCTAGAAGTACCGGCAAGGAAAAAGTTATTTTGACGTGCAAAGATCGATTAGTTCATTACTATGAGTCCTTTGGTTTTGAAAATAATGGAATATCAAATTCCACACATGGGGGGGCTAAGTGGTTTGATATGACTCTTGTCTTGTGAGTAGAATATGTTAGTAATCACATTTTTTCTTGACAAGATCAGGGAAACCAAGTAACTTAATAATTATTATGTGTATATACACTGATGTTTTCGCTGTCATTTTACTATAATTGTTGCGAATCTGCCTTTCACAGAAACCTAAAGTATGTGAGATAGCCCTGATTGGTAACATAAGGAGGATTCTATCTGATTACCACGCAAAGAACGAAATCTGCTTGGCTGTTAATGCTGAGTGCGGCAGCTATTTTGATGATTACGATGGGGGCTAGGCAGTCTGTGGGGTTGTTTGTTACCCCGCTGGATGCGGCTACGGGTTTGGGTATTGTTTCGATCAGTTTTGCCTTGGCTATTGGCCAGTTTGTGTGGGGCCTGGTCCAACCCATATTTGGGGCTATTGCTGATAAGAAAGGATCCTATCATGTCCTGATCTTTGGCACGTTGCTGTTAGCGGGCGGCACGGCACTGACGACCCTGGTGGAATCGGAATGGGGGTTGGTGGTGACGATGGGTATTTTAAGTGCGGCTGGCGCAGGTGCAGGCAGTTTTTCTGTCCTGATCGGAGCCACCAGCGGACAACTACCGGCCGAAAAACGGGCATTCGCCGGCGGCTTTATTAATGCCGGCGGTTCGTTGGGACAGTTCGTTTTTGCCCCTTTGCTGCAAGCCATTATCAGTGGCTTTGGCTGGGTTACGGCAATGTTGACCATGGCTGCCACCACTTTGCTGGCTATTCCGCTCTCTAGCGTGCTGTGCGGCAGGTCTGTTACACCTCAGCTTGCGCCTAGTCCTACCGCAGATGGGTTATACGCGCAAGTACTACAGGCTTTACGGAATCCAAGTTATTTGTGTCTGCACGCCGGTTTCTTCACCTGTGGCTTTCATGTAGCGTTTTTGGTTACTCATTTGCCAGGGGAAGTATCGTTATGTGGCCATACGGCCAGCGTATCGGCTACATCGCTGGCTCTTATCGGCCTGTTTAATATTGCCGGCAGCCTGGAGGCCGGTGCGTTGGGCAATCGTTATCAGATGAAATATATTTTGGCCGTTATGTACGCCAGCCGCGCGGTTATGATTGCTATGTACCTTCTCGCTCCGAAGACGCCGCTTACTTTCTACATATTTGCCGCCGGCCTAGGCTTCACTTGGCTGGCCACAGTGCCACCCACCGCAGGCCTAGTTGGTAAACTGTTCGGTACGCGCTATATGGCTACCTTATTGGGGCTAACAATTTTCACCCATCAGATTGGTGGTTTTCTAGGTGCGTGGCTGGGTGGAATCGCGATGGCACAGGATGGTAACTACCAGTGGATGTGGTATGCCGATATGCTGCTTGCCGGTGCGGCCGCTCTGGTAAATTTGCCGATCAAGGAAGCTAAAGTTTCTAACGACCCGGTATTGGTGCATAAGTAAGAGAGTAAAAGAATACCACCCGTTTTTGGGTGGTATTCTTTTAGGAAACACGCGGCAGATTTTCACACGACAACAACGTTTGAAGAAGCTGCCAAGTATGTAGCGGAGCAGGGTAAGGCCGGTTTTTACGCAATAATAAAATTACGCGATACAATATAGGAAGATTTATTGTGTTATTTCCTGTAGAATATGTTGTAATAGGATTGTTAGTGGAGGTAAGCATAATGAACCAAGAACCGGATGTAGGGCAGGATAAACTTCAAAATTTCGTGAATGCGTACTAAGAAGGATACTATATATGAAAGATTCTAGCCGAATTTCTGATGATAGGAAATGGCAAGCAGTCGTGAATTGTGATAGAAACTATGACGGTATTTTTTTCTACGGAGTAAAGACAACAGGGATTTTCTGCAAACCGTCCTGTAAGTCGAAAACTCCTGTACGCGAAAATGTAAATTTCTTTGCTCACACAGCAGAGGCACTGAAGCATGGATTTCGTCCGTGCAAAAGGTGTTGTCCTAACAAAGACGTTTTTGAGCCTGAGTTAGAACTTGTAGGACAGGCTAAAGATATAATTAACGCAGATTATAATCAGCAAATTGATATAAGTTATATTGCAAAGCAACTTGGGGTTAGTAAAAACCACCTAATAAGACTTTTCAAACGGCATAGTGAGTTTACGCCTACACAGTACTTTACTAAAGTAAGGGTAGGTAAAGCACGGGAATTACTAGACCAAGAAGATCTAAGTATTCTCGAGCTTGCTTATGCGGTTGGTTTCAAAAGCTTGTCTAATTTCTACAAATGCTTTAAGGAACAGACTGGGCGTACACCGCATGAATATAGGAAAAGGCGAGATGATGATAGTGACGATTTACTTTTATGAAACGGACATTGGCAAAATCGGTATAGCCGAAAAGAATGGAAGTATTACTAACTTGTACTTTGCCAATGATAACTTGCCTAAAGATGTTGAAATATATGAAGCGCCAATATTGAAAGAAGCGGCACAACAGCTTAAAAGCTATCTTGCAGGCACTCTTACAAACTTTTCTTTACCTCTTGAACCTGGTGGCACAGCCTTTATGAAGCAGGTCTGGGGAAGTCTTTGTGAAATACCATACGGAAAAACAGCAAGTTATAAGAGCATAGCTGAAAAAATTGGTAACCCTAATGCTGCGCGTGCTGTAGGACTAGCAAATAATCGTAATCCAATTCCGATATTCATTCCCTGTCACCGTGTTGTCGGTGCCAATGGCGCATTAGTAGGTTACCGTGGAGGGCTTGAATTGAAAAATAAGTTAATAAAAATGGAGATTAGGCAATAATATGCGGTTTTTTGAATATGGGTATACAGAAATTGAACACTTAAAACGCCGAGATAAAAAGCTTGGAGAAGCGATTGAGCGGATTGGCATGATACAGCGCGAAATTAAGCCTGATTCGTTTGCTGCACTTGTTTCAAGCATTGTTAGTCAACAAATCTCGAAGAAGGCCGCCGAAACGGTCGGGGGTAGGCTATCTGTTCTTCTTGGAAAAATAACACCAGAAAATATTGCAATGGTAAACCTGGATGAAATTCAACGTTGTGGTATGTCTGCAAAAAAAGCCGGCTATATACAGGGAATTGCCAATGCTGCCACTTCTGGTGTGGTGAATTTTGAGACACTTCATACCTTGAGTGATGAAGCGATAATAAAAAAACTATCTTCACTAAATGGAGTTGGTGTTTGGACTGCCGAAATGTTGTTGATTTTCTCACTATGCCGGCCTGATGTGGTAAGTTACGGGGATTTAGCCATTCGGCGGGGAATGATGAATTTATATGGTCTTAAAGAACTCCGTAAGGAAAAGTTTGATAGGTATGTAAAAAGGTATTCACCATATGGATCGGTTGCATCATTGTACCTCTGGGAGCTTTCAGTAATGTGAAATGGGGACAGGTGATTTGTTTCATTGAAGCCAATAATTTATATATTAGTATGAAAAAGTGATTATTTCTCTGGGGGCTAATACGGATGGGATTTCTTCTAACCTTCTTAGCGGTCTACGGACTTGCAAACTTATATATAGGTACTCGGTTTTTTTACTGGTTAAGAACAGTAGTATATATTCCGCCAATATGGTATTGGGTTATATTTATTTTGGTAGCAATCGCTCCCATCTTCGCACGTATCTTGGCAAGGGCGGGTATAGCTAAGACAGAAAACTTGTTTATCATTGGTGATTGGTGGTTAGCCATAACCTATTTGTCAGTACTGTTGTGGATTATGGTAGATATTACAAAAGGCGCTGATAAACGATTAAATTTCTTGCCGGCTATAGCTAAAGATATGACCAACCAAGGTTATCTGGTTTTATTTATTCTCCTGGGAATGCTGGCTTATGGTGCTTGGAATGCACTAAACCCAGTTATAACCCGCTATGAACTTTCAATCAATAAAAAGGCCGAAGGAATAGAGCATTTAAAGGTTGTTTTAGTTTCAGATATTCATATGGGTCGAGTTGTTGGAAGTGATCGTGTGGAACGATTAGCCAAATCCTTACGTGAACTGAAGCCTGATATAATTTTGTATGCTGGCGATCAAATTGATGATGACGCTGCCTATGTGGCAAACAACAAGATCGCAGAACCACTTCAAGCTGTTAAGGCTCGGTTTGGATCATACGCGGTTCTTGGCAACCACGAATATATTAGCGGACAACCAGCTTTAGCCGTTTCGTTATTAGAAAATAACGGTATTACTGTCCTGCAAGATCAATGGGCTATGATTGGTGATGCAATTTATATAGTTGGTCGTGATGATCTTGCCGCTAGCCGATATGCCGGCAGAGGAACAGGGACGCTTGCCAATATAATGAAAGATATTGATAAAAAGAAAACAATAATAGTAATAGACCATCAACCATCACGCATTAATGAGGCGGTTCAACAAGGTGTGGATCTTCAAGTATCTGGTCATACACACAAGGGGCAGTTCTTCCCCAATAATCTCATCACGCAAAGAATATATGAACAAGATTGGGGTTATCTGAAAAAAGAGGCATATCAACTTATTGTGTCGTGCGGCTATGGTACCTGGGGCCCGCCAATAAGAATTGGTAACCAACCAGAGATTGTCGAAATTAATATCAAATTTGAATAACCTCTTACCCTAAGTGACCAAGAGCTAAAGCGCATAGAGCAGGCAAAATTATAAAAAAGGCGGTTTACTGCATGAATTTTGCAGTTGCATTTCTAGGAATGTTAACATATTATTAAGATAGTACCAATATTCGCACAACTGGAGGCTGATACAAATGACTAAAATTAATCGTAAACCTATTTTAGACGTCAGTTATCTTAGTTTATTGAATTTAGTTGCAGAAACTCCAGCGAAACTTGCCAAATGCGATGTCCGACATATTGCCGATGCAGCTAATAAGGCTGGTGTACTTAAAGGATTTGCAGACTGGTTGGTTACGCAAGAAGAAGTGCGGGAAGAAGTTCTTAGGGCATTTCGCAATTACCTTTCGGGTGAATATCGGTTAGTTTGCTAAAGAGCTGCGTCAGCTAAACCTTGTTTAGTTGACGCAGTTTTGTTTCAGCTTGGTACATTTTATAAATTAGAACTGTGAGATTTTAGGAAAATCGGATATGTGTAAGGGTTGCAAAATAGAAAGGAAGATATAGTATGAGTAATTTTACAAACAAGCAGGCTGCTGCATTTCTAGATCGTGATGGTACTATTAATGTTGACAAAGGCTATTTTTATCGATCGCAGGACTTTGAGTTTGAACCAGGTTCTATTGAAGCCATTCGATTATTAAATAAGGCCGGATATCGGGTGTTTGTTATTTCCAACCAAGCAGGTATTGCTTTGGGACATTTTAACGAAGAACAAGTAGATGAACTGCATAACTGGCTTACGGAAGAATTAAAGCAATACGATGCTCATATTGATGCCTTTTATTATTGCCCACATCATCCGAAACTTGGTATTGGTCACTACAAGACGTCTTGTGAGTGTCGAAAGCCTTCGCCAGGTTTGCTGTTAAAGGCGGCTGATGAATGGGGGATTGATATTGAGCAGTCTTATATGATCGGAGATCATAATAGTGATGTAGAAGCAGGCCGCGCTGCTGGTGTAAAACCCATCTTTGTACGGACAGGACATGGGGACCATGAAGAACAATATGTTGCTTTAGATATCCCAAGAGCAGCAAATCTTTATAAAGCAGTAACAAAGTATATATTAGAGTAATTGAAATAGCTTGTATAATTTAGCAGCAGCCATCTAATAATATATGTCTAATAGATATATATCAGATGCCGAGAGGGGTTGCTGATGAGTAATCAGGTACTATTATGGACTATGTTTATTGTTCCTTGGTTGAGTCTTTTCTTTATGAAGAAAGATGATATTAGACGATATATGCCTGCCGGATTATTTAGCTCATTTTTGCTTGTGATCTTACAGGAAGCAGGGGTTGCGAATGATTGGTGGTATTTTCAGGAAACCATCTATCCTTTATTAGGTGTGTTTACACCCTTCACTGAGTCGGTGGACGTAATAATACCGATGTGGGTTTTAAAATATACTTATGGACGATTTGGGTATTACTTTTTAATTGAAATTGCTGGAAATATAGCTTTTTTCTTTTTGCTTCTTCCTTGGTTTGCCGACAGAGGAATTATGAGCTGGCCAGCCTATGCCGGGATAATAGCGTTTAGTTTCTCAACAGTAATAAATTTAGCTGTGTACCGTTTTCATATGTGGCAGGAAGGCGTCTGCGATTATTCGAAGAAAACTGAGGCCACAATGGTCTTGCGGCCAGCAGCCTCTAAACTAATGCCTAATGAATCTGAAAACAAGGATGATAAAAAATAATTATACCGTAAAAAGTGGCCATATAAACTGGCCACTTTTTTGCGGTAAACACATTTATAAATTAGATAAATAGAGACTTAGTTCTGGCAGCGTTTTGGTGACTCCTGAATTTTAGACGAAACTATCCTAACGTCTAGCCGCTTGCCTGTGTCTGTATGTGCAACTATATGGAATAATTATTATTGAATTTGGTTTGCTCCGTCAAGTTCTTTTCCGCTACTTTTATCCGGTTGCGGCCTTCCCTTTTTGCCTGGTAGAGGGCGCTGTCAGCCGCAGTAATGATAGCTACTGGTAGGGTGTCTGGAGCAGGTGATATAACAGCTATACCGATACTAACGGTAACATGCGTGCTGATTGATGAGCCTGCGTGTTCGATATCTAGTTTTTCGACACCAACACGTATTTTTTCTGCCACTGTTATTGCGTTTGGCTCGTCCGTATCTGGTAATACAATGGCAAATTCCTCTCCGCCATAGCGGGCTGCAGTATCCATAGGCCGCTTTGGTGTAGTATCCAGCACTTTTGCAATCAATTTCAAGCAGTCGTCGCCAGCTAAGTGGCCGTATGTGTCATTATAAGCCTTAAAGAAATCAATATCCACCATGAGTAGTGCCAAAGGCTTTTTCTCCTGGGTTGCCCGTTGCCATTCTCGTTCTAAAAAAACGTCAAAATAGCGGCGATTGGCAATACCTGTGAGGCCGTCTGCCAGGGAAGTCCGCCTTAATTCTTCATTTAAGATGAGCAATTGCGTGTTCGTAGCTGCGAGCTCTTGGGAGTAATGGGATATTGCAACTGTTCGTTCCTGGACTTTATGTTCCAGTTGGGCATTGAGTTGCCGAAGGGCTTCTTCGGCTGCCTGCCGTTCAGAAATTTCTTCTTCCAGTGTTGCATTCATGTCTTGGATTTCAATTATTTTGCTTTCAAGCTTGGCATCTTTTTCCTTAAGCTGGTTGATCGTGTTTTCGATTTTAGAACTCATACTGACAAACGTATCGCAAAGGATCAATAGTTCGTGCAACATATTTCTCGATAGTTTTTCTTGAGCGACCATCTGGTATTCTTCGGCAGCGACCCATTGCGACTGTTGTATAAGCCAGTCGATAGGCTGCTTAATTCGATTGGTTAGCCATGCAGCCAAGGGAAGAATTAGAAAAAGCATACAAATAGTACCGCCTGCCATTAGGGCTAGTTGGTTATAAATAGGAGCAAGAACTTCTTGTTCATTAATCTTGCCGATGAGCGTCCAACCTCGATTCGGTACATCTAGATAAGCGCCCAATACTTTATTACCTTGGTAATCGATCCAGGTGGCGGCGCCGGACTCGCCAAGCCGGATATTTCTCAAAGCATCATCAGTAATTTTAAACTTCATTTTGATCGGACCTTTAATTATGCCCTTCTCAACCAACGTATGGATGTGGCGCGGCTCGGTTAGCATTATACCTTCGCGATTAACCAGAAATATCTCGCCTGTGTGACCAATCCAATTATCCTGTAAAAGGGTTTCTAATGTTGACATTCTTATCGATCCAAGGATCAGTCCCTGAAAATTTCCTTGGTAGTCATAAATAGGGGAGGAAAAATTGATTATGGGTAAGCCGCTATTTCGTCCAACAACGACATCGGAAACGTAGTCTTTTCCTGCCAGTGCCGCCTCATAATAAGGCTTGCCAATGGCTGACGGGAACTTAATGCCTGTACTAAGGGTAGACATTACGAAAACTCCGTCTTTATTGATATATGATAAAGAATCAAAATTATAGTCACCCTGTTGCGCAAAATCGAGAGTATACTTCATTTGCTGACTATTTAACATTCGAAAAGTATCTGTTTGGCTAAGCTTGCGAACATCGGCGGCCCGTTCGGTTACCCAATAGTCTATTAGCTGATCTTGCAAAAGTACCCGTTGCTGGAGACTATCCAGGTGTTGCTGTTTAGCCGCCGAAATTTGGCCAAAAGTATATATAGCCATAATGAGCAGGCTCGGGACAATGATAAGCAGAAACGTCCATAATCTGAAGTGGCGCTGTAAAGTCATGCTTCCCTTTGACTCCTTATTTAAATTTGTCTGTAAATTTAAAGATTCGACAAAAAACATAAAAATCTTTTCGAATTATTTGGTTTTTTAAAAAATAATAGGAAAAATTATCAAAAAAAGTTTAGGCATAATCATAAAAGTTAATTATTATAACGATAACAGATTGTAATTTCCTTCATCCCATAAATGCCTATTATAATAGTAGTTAAACCATGGGGGGGAAAAAACAATGAGGGCTCACAGTGAACCGTAATGCCTTTTGCGGACACCAAGAATGGCTGGTACAATAAAACCAGGAGGTGTCCGACATGAAAGGTCAGCGATTCGATGCAGAGTTCAAAAAAGATATCGTGAAACTCTACCTAAG
>Ga0316604_10000684_pt1 | contig 37428 bp, 35 predicted proteins | sample OWC_soil_day20_C_FD_207650 | JGI IMG/M metagenome (GOLD analysis project Ga0316604, IMG submission 207650) | Wetland soil microbial communities from Old Woman Creek delta, Ohio, United States - OWC_soil_day20_CT | ecosystem: Environmental > Terrestrial > Soil > Wetlands | place: USA: Ohio... | reverse complement strand
GCTGGCGCTGGGAACAAGGCTGACTGCCGAGCGGGGGACTAATGCAATGCCGACATCGGCAACTGCCCACGCTAATAGGGGCAAAACATCGTCGCTTTCGCAGAGTATTGTAGGCGTGAAACCTATATTATGGCAGTGCTCTAGCAGCATTCCCTTATATTTGCGATGAATCATTAATGGTTTATCTGCCAACTCTGTTAGGTTGATCTCTGTCGAATTACTGCCAATGTTGTTCCTATGACCGGCTTTGAAGGCAATGACAAGTGGTTCGCGCGGTAGTTCAATAGACTCATAGATTTCGGTATCAAAGGGAACCCGTACCATGCCGATGTCGACAATGCCCTTGTCGAGCAGTTCTGTGATGCGTCGACTTTCTCCTTCACGCAAATAAAACTGTACATGGGGATAGCGGTCGCGAAATATTCTGATAAGATCAGGCAAAAGCGTGACCCAAGAGGAGGTAACCGCACCGATTGATAGGGTGCCACGCAGCCCTGTTTCGAATTCTTTTAATTCTCGAATTGTGCTATTCGTCAGTTCTAAAATTTGTTCAGCGCGATTGCGCAGGAGATTACCAGCTTCAGTTATTTTTATTTTACGTCTGCCGCGTTCGAATAATTGAACGCCGAGCTGTGTTTCTAATTGTTTCATTTGTCGGCTGAGCGGTGGTTGTGCAATATGCAGACGTTTGGCGGCCGCAGTTATGCTTCCCTCTTCAACAATAGTGAGGAAATACTGCAAGTCCTGAGTATTCATGATAACCCTCCAGCAATACCGAAATGATATAGTAAGTGATTATATTTGGTATTTTACGTATAGTAAAAGACTTGATACAATCATATGCGTGATCGGTATCAGTAGTCAACGGTAATTTGCGGAGGGATTTATATGAATTTTAGTACTGTACATTTGTTTGGCTTTTTTGCCACGATTATGATAGTTTTTGCAGTTGGCATCTATTCGGCGAGAAAAGTAAAATCGGCCGAGTCATTCAGTCTCGGAGGACGTTCAGCAGGGCCCGCAATCGTTTTGGGAACAATTGCGGGCACGATTATTGGTGGGTCTGCTACCATCGGTACAACGCAATTTGCATATTCGGTAGGTTTATCCGCATGGTGGTATACGCTTGGAGCGGGTATTAGTTTTTTGATAATGGGCATTTTCTACGCGCGCCCGCTGCGTAAAACAGGATTGGAAACCATTTCTCAGTATCTTGTCCTGAACTATGGCAGACCGATGGGACCATTGACTAGCGTTATTTCGTCAGTCGGGATCTTCTTCAGTTTGGTGGCAAGTGGTTTGTCGGCCATTCATTTACTGACAACGCTTTTTGGCTTTACGCCATGGCAGGCGGCGGTTATTACCGTTTTTCTGGTTGCGGTTTATGTTTTCTGGGGTGGTATGCAGGGAACCGGTTTATCTGGTTTGATCAAGATAGCGATCATTTACGTAACACTATTTACAGCAGGGTGGTATGCATTTCAATCTTTGCAACAATTGCCTAGTTTAGAAACGGCATTCCCCTCGCCCATGTGGTTCAGTCTGGTTGGCGATATGTGGGGCAGTCTTGGCAACGTATTTTCTCTGATTGTTGGTATTGTTTGTACTCAGACCTATATCCAAGCAATATTTGCAGCGCGTGATTCACAGACGGCCTTGATTGGTACGTGTACGGCTGCGGTGATAACCATCCCAGTAGGATTGCCGGCTGTTGCGATTGGTATGTTTATGCGGGTAAACTATCCTGATATTTTACCGATTGATGCACTGCCATTGTATATGATGCATCATATGCCGGCTTGGCTTGGTGGTATCGGCCTTGCAGGGCTTTTGATCTCAGTCGTGGGCTCAATTGCTGGACTGTTGCTGGGAGTATCCACCATGGTTGCCCGTGATATCTTTTGTGGGGTATATGGTGTTAGTGATAATCGCCGTTTACTGTGGATTAATCGAACAACCATTGTTGTGGTGGCGTTTTGCGCTATGTTGACGGCGCTGGCTAACATGCAGTCGTTTGTATTAACCTGGAACTATTTATCGATGGCATTGCGTGGCGCGGGTGTATTTTTACCGTTAACATTAGCCGTGTTTTTGCCAGGCGTTTTAAAGAAAAAATGGGCGATTTCCTCTATGGTCGTAAGTACGTTGTTCGCTATTACTGGCTATTCCCTATTGTCATTTTCTGTTAATCCGCTATTTGCGGGCCTGACAGTAAGCTTGTTAATTATTTTAGTGGGGAATTGTTTTTCCTGGTTTTCACAGAGAAAGCATATATTTGAGTGAAATGAAGTATTTGTTGCCTGAAATCTGGAGACTTACGGGAACGGATAGTTGTTGCTTTATAAGAAGTTTGCACCAGAACCCATTTTTCAGCTTGAGTCGCTTAAGATACAAGTATATAATTAATAAATAGATTATTTTGGAGAATAGTAGCGGCGAAATTAACGATTAAGTCTTGGTAATAAAGCTAAGACTTTTTTTGTTAAGGAGGTTTTGTATGGCGATTAGACTGGAAAAACTATTTAAACAGGCGGCGCATCCCTATGAAATGAAGCTTATTGCTGGTAAAGGTGGAATAGGGAATATCATCAATTGGGTTCACATGATTGAGGATGATCAGGTTGCGGAATTTTTACGTGGCAATGAACTGATAATTACCACAGGCATTGCTCATAATACAGAGGCGTGGCTCAATGGATTTGCACACAGGCTTTTTCATAATCAGACAAGTGGACTTATCCTCAATGTAGGGCCGTATATCAACACTGTTCCGCAAGATGTTATTGATTTTTGTGATCAAAGTAATTTTCCGCTATTCACCATACCTTGGCACATCCGGTTGGTAGATGTAACACGCGATTTTTGCCGTCGCATTATTAAAAGTGAGCAAACAGAAATCGGTTTATCCAGTGCTTTTAAAAACGCCATTTTTTTCCCGGAAGATGTCTCACAATATCAAGCGCAGTTGGAACGGCACGGTTTTAATGCATCTTCCTATTTTTGCGCAGTTGTGCTATCGATAAATTCCTATGACGAGTCCAGAAGAAAGGAGGATATAGCTGCTGTACGTTTTCGTATTGAAAATGTTGTCAACCGGTTCGGTGATAAGTATAATATCTTTTCGCAGGATAATCGGCTAAATCTCGTATTGGCTAAGTTTTCCGATAAGGATATAGCTGCTTGTATGAACAGCGTGATTGAGTACTACCAATCCTGTAGGCCGGGCTATAAACTGCATATTGGTATAGGGCAGAATGTAGAAGGGTTGTCAAACTTGGCCAGAAGCTATAAACAGGCTTCCTCTGCGCTGCATATGGCAGTAAAAAGTGATCAGGCCAGGGTTTACTATCAACAATTAGGAATATATAAAATTCTGCTTTCGACAGAAGATAGTACCGTATTGAGTGAGGTTTACAATGATGTGCTGGGGAAGCTGGCTGACTATGATGTTGCTAAAAACACAGATTATATGAGTACACTTAAGGTATATCTTGAAAACGATGCCAGTGTACAGGCTGTGGCCAAACTCTCTTTTGTGCATCGCAATACGATTAACTATAAACTGAACAAAATCAAAGAAATTACAGGCTATGATATTGCTCGTGAGGAGGACCGGCTAAAGATCATGCTGGCCTTTATGATTAAAGATATTTTGTAGATTAGTCGTCGCTTGTGCTGGAGCACAAATTACTTTGTGTTTTGAACTATTGTATTGCATGATTCTGCAATGCTATACTTGGTACAAGAAAACAAGATAATGCTTACGAAATAAGGATAAAAGCAAAGGGGCTTTGTTCAATGAGAACAAAGCTCCTTTGTGTTATTCTAGGAGGTTTTATTGTGCAAAATGCTGCTTTACTGAGTGTACCCAAGATTATTGCCGGCAGCAATGCAATCGAAACATTGGGTAAAGAAATTGTGGGGATTGGCCGCAAGCCGCTGCTTATAATTGGTTCCGGTTCAATTAAACAGAGTGGAACGTTTGATCGCCTGGCAGCTGGTTTGGGTGCAAACTATGCCTTATTTGAAAATGTGCCGTCAGATCCAGACATTGAAACAGTTAACGCTGGTCTTACTGTGTACAGGACGAACGACTGTGATTGCATAGTGGCCGTGGGAGGCGGTAGTGTTCTTGATGCTGCTAAGGCTATTGGGTTGCTGGCGACGAATCCCGGCAAGATCACAGATTATGAATTTACACCGCCCAAATACAAATGCCCGCCAATTATGGCGATACCAACAACGGCAGGTACGGGCAGCGAGGTTACAAAGTGGAGTATTATTACCGATCCGGTGCTGAAAAAGAAAATGGCTATCGGCCATGAATATTTGATGCCGACAATGGTAGTGCTTGATCCGATATTGACAATTTCCATGCCAAGAGAAGTAACAGCAGCGACGGGGATGGATGCGTTGACACATGCTATCGAAGCCTTTATATCAGATAAGGCGACGCCGCTCTCCGAACTATGGAGTTTAAAAGCCATAAGCATGCTGACCAAGAATATCCTTACCGCAACCTATAATCCTACCGATATACATGCCCGGACAGAAATGCTGCTTGGGCAGATGTACGCCGGCGTTGCTTTTAATAACTCTTCGGTCGCTTTGGTACACGCGATGTCCAGACCCCTTGGTGCTTACTACGGTATTCCGCACGGGGAAGCTAATGCCATGCTGTTGGCAACAGTGCTTGACTTTAACCGACTGGCTTGCACTGATCGATATAAACCGATTGCCGAGGCAGTAGGCATTAGGACTGAAAACAAGGATCGGGATTATATTGCCAAAAGTCTTGTTTCGTATGTTGCCGAACTATTTAGCGAATTGCCCTTGAAAAGTAAACTTAGGCAGTTTGAGGTATCTGTTGACGATATTCCCAAAATGGCGAAAGACGCTTATGTTAACGCCAGTGCCAAGGTCAATCCCCGTAAAGCCTTAGAAACCGAAGTAATTGCTATTTACAAAAGTATCTATTAAACAGGATGTCATCAGACGATTGCGTAAAAATAAATTGGAGTGATTAAAATGCTGACAGGACAGGAAGTAAAAGAAAAAGATTTGCAATACAATTTGCATTCGTGGTCAAAGCAGGGTAACCTCAATCCAATACCAGTAGCCAAAAGCGAGGGAATATATTTTTGGGACTATGATGGCAAGCGCTATATAGATATGTCTTCCCAGTTGGTAAACATGAATTTAGGACACGGCAACCAGGCGATTATAGCAGCGATCAAAGAGCAGGCGGAAAAACTCTGTTTCATAGCACCAAGCTATGCTGTGGAGTCGCGCTCCATCTTGGCCGAAAAACTGATCGCGTTAATGCCTGATAATATGGGCAAAGTATTTTTTACGAACGGCGGAGCCGATGCGAATGAGAACGCCATAAAGATGGCCAGAATGTTCACCGGACGCAACAAGGTATTCAGCCGCTACCGCAGCTATCATGGTTCCACTTTTGGTGCTGGAAACCTTACCGGCGAACCAAGACGATATCCGTTGGAACCGGGTATTCCCGGCTTTGTAAAATTCTTTGATCCCTATATTTACCGGGAGTCTATTCAATTTGAGAGCCCGGAAAAAGCGGCAGCCTACTATGTGGCTAAACTGCGTGAACAAATTATTTATGAAGGTTCCAACAATGTTGCGGCGATTGTACTTGAGACGGTTACCGGCTCTAATGGCGTTATTATTCCGCCAGACGGTTATCTCCAGGGAGTCCGCAAAATTTGCGATGATTATGGCATTATGATGATCTGTGATGAAGTAATGGCTGGTTTTTGCCGCACTGGTAAAATGTTTGCCTTTGAACACTGGAATGTAAAGCCTGATATTGTGTCGTTTGCAAAAGGTATTACTTGCGGTTATGTACCGCTAGGCGGGGTTGCGGTCAGCAAAGAAATTGCTGCTTACTTCAATGATAATACCTTGCTTTGCGGACTTACCTACAGTGGTCATCCCTTGGCCTGTGCCGCCGGTGTGGCAGCCCTGAACTATTATCAGGAGGCTGACATTCTGGGGAATGTGCAAAAAACTGGCAAGCTTTTAGGCGATATACTTGATGGATTTAAAGCCAAACATGCTTGTGTCGGCGATGTAAGATATATCGGTTTATTCTCGGCAATTGAGTTAGTTAAGGACAAAGAGACCAGAGAGCCACTGGTGCAGTATGGAACTGATCCAGAGGGTATTATGGGCCGCATTATTAAGATGCTGGTACAAAAAGGCTTTATCACTTATTCGCATGAAAATATGATTCTTGTTGCACCGCCATTAATTATTACCGCAGAGCAGATGATGGAAGCCATGGCAATCATGGATGAAGTACTGGCTGCTGTGGATCGTGAATTTATCTAGTCGGAGATGATGTGATGAGTTTACTGCATGATGAGATTAAAGAACTTTCGGTAAAGGTTCATCCTGAGGCAGTTGATTTTGCTGTCAGGCTGATTCAGACAAAGAGTATCAGCTGTAACGAAAAGGCCGTGGCAGACTGTTATATGAATGAAATGCGTAAACTCGGCTATGAAAGTGTTTTCCGTGATGAAATGGGAAACGTTGTAGGCTGTATTACCTTCAGTGATGACGGCCCGGCCATTATGTACAATTCCCATATGGATCATGTGGATGAAGGTGCCTTAGATAACTGGCAGGGATATGACCCCTATGGGGGCTTACTAGATGAATGCCAGGTAGACAATCAGGACGCTTCGGCTCAGGAAATAGCCCGTTGTATTCATGGACGCGCGGCTTCTGACGTAAAGGGCGGAGCCGCAGTCGCAGTGTATACAGGCGCAATGTTAAAGGAACTTAAACAGCGGGGGTTTGCAATAAAAGGCAAATTTATCTTTACGGGCGTTGTTCAGGAAGAGCCGGCCGAATGTGCAGGTATGAGCTATTTAATTGACACTACGTTTCCTAAACACAATCTTACCTATGATGCGATGGTAAGCTCTGAGGCCAGTTCCCTTAGGCTGGTACTTGGTTCGCGGGGCAGAGTAGAGCTGTTGGTAACGATTCAGGGCAGAACTTCCCATGCAAGCACACCCTGGCGCGGTATTAATGCTATTGAAAAGGCTGCTTTTTTTCTAAGTGCTCTGAGGGAATTTGCTGATAAACTGCCTTGTGATGACGACTTGGGCAGGGCAACAATTGCCCCCACGATTATATCCTGCACGCCTGGGCAGTTAAGTATCATACCAGATCGCTGCCAGATTGCGATAGACCGCAGACTGTTACCGGGTGAAACGGCAGAGACAGCCATGGATGAGATCCAGACGATTATTGATACGATTAAACGGCAGGATACTACCTTTAGTGCGGAGGTTAAAGTGAACTCCATACCGCAGACTTCTTATACTGGGTTAACACATGTTTTGCCTAAGGCTATGGTAGCTTGGAAGATTGCTAAAGATCATCCTTTTGTTACGGCTTGCGCAGAGGCGCTTGAAGCGGTGGGGCAAGAAGTTCAATATAGCTATTGGGATTTCGGTACAGATGCCTCAAAAACAGCCGGGCTTGACCGCAAACCGTGTATAGGCTATTCGCCGATGCAAGAACAATATGCGCACACTCCTTATGATAAGGTACGATGCGATTATATACGTAAGGCGCTCGCCGGCAATGCAGCAATCTACATCGCGGTCAGCAGCCGAACCCGGGAAACATTTAAAGCAATATAGAGGGGGAAAACAACATGAATTTATCCAAAAAGTGGTTGGCGCTCTGTTTCGTAGTTGCCATGGCAACGTTATCCCTTACAGGCTGTTCAAGCAATTCAAAAGGCTCAGACACGGCGAGTAAAGAAGAGGGTATTAAGATCGGGGTGCTTTACTCGACAACTGGCCCATTCTCTATTTCGGAAAAACCAATGCTTAATGCCGCTAAATTGGCGATTGAAGAAATTAATGCCGCCGGTGGCATTAAGGGAAAAAAATTAATTCCTGTCTATGAAGATTATGCTTCCGATCCGGCTAAAGCCACAGAAAAAATCAAAAAACTGATTTTACAGGATAAAGTTGTTGCTACCATTGGCACCAACTCTTCGGCTTCCCGGCTGGCGGTAATTCCTGAAGTGGAGCGCAATAATTCAGTACTGGTATACAATACCTATTATGAAGGTGAAAAACCATCCCCGAATGTTATCTATACCAATACGGTTCCCAGTCAGCAAATTGCTGAGTATATGCCTTGGATAGTAAAAAATATCGGCAAGCGTGTTATGTTCGTTGGTTCTGACTATGTATTCCCCGTAAATTCAATCAAAAAAGCTAAAGCAATGCTGATTCAAGCTGGCGGTGAAGTGGTAGGCGAAGAATATGTACCACTTGGACATACGGAGTTTTCTTCATTAATTAACAAGATAAAACAAGCCAAACCGGATGTTGTATTTTCCGCCATTGCCGGTGACAGTGTGGTACCGTTTTATAAACAATATCAGCAATATGGCATCTTTGCTAAAGACATTCCTATCTGCTCGATTGCGACTCATGAGGCCACTGTAAAAGGTATCGGTGCCGCAGCCGCTGCAGGACATTACAGTTCCTTTGACTACTTCCAGGTTATTGATACACCGGAAAGCAAAAAGTTTATTGACGCTTACAATAAGGCCTTTAATGATAACACGACAGTAACTAATTTAGCGGAAGGCGCATATCACGGTGTATATCTTTTGGCCAAGGCTTTGGAAAAAGCAAGTGCTTACGATGGCAAAACGTTAATCAATGCCTTTAAAGGACTGGAAATTGATTCGCCGCAAGGCAAGATTAAAGTGGATGAAAGTAATAACCATACCTGGCTGCAATCACGGATTGCCAGAATTAAAGAAGATGGGACATTTGAAATTGTTTATAGCTCCAAAGATTTGGTTAAACCCGAGCTGTAGTCCAATAGGCTTACTCTGACAAAATAGTAGCGCCGGCGAAGACTGGCAAAATAATAACAGTGCTTGTAGCACAGTGTAGTGCGCCGCTCTAATTTTCCTGATGGGATCTTAGAGCGGTGTATTCTTTTGTTTAGGCACTTACTAGAGAGGAATGGCGATCATGGAACTTCTCCTTTCACAACTGATAAATGGTGTGAGTGTTTCCGCGATGTTGTTTATTGCGGCATTAGGGCTGGTCATTATATTTGGGTTGATGGATGTTGTCAATATGGCTCACGGTGATCTCATCATGCTGGGTGCCTATATAACCTATTTTGTAACTACCGTTTTTCATGCTTCCTTTTTCCTTGCTATGGCAGTAGCGTTTATTCTTACTGCTCTATTCGGCGTAGTAATTGAAGCAACACTGATAAAAAAACTGTACGGAAAAGTTGCTGAAACCTTGTTGGCGACCTTTGCACTCTCCATCATTATCCAGCAAGTGGTCAGAATGACCATGGGACCGGAAGACAAGTTTGTCGGCTTGCCGATAGAGGGGAGCCTTACTGTCGGGAGTATAGTAATACCGCAGTACAATCTGTTTCTTATAGCAATTTCGATTTTAATTTTGCTGGCAACGTTAGGCTTGTTCTTTAAGACTTCCTTTGGTATGCAGCTAAGAGCCGTCACTAAGAACAGAAGCATGTCACAGTGCCTTGGTATTAATACGACACGCATCGATAGTCTCACTTTTGCGCTTGGCTCAGGGCTGGCAGGATTGGCAGGTGCCCTTTTGGCGCCAGTCAAAAGTGTAACGCCTTATATGGGTACTGCTTATATTGTAGACGGCTTTCTTACAGTTGTATTAGGAGGATTTACCTCGATCATCGGGACTGCCGCCAGTTCAGTGGTAATTAGTGAATCGGTTACCGCAATGGCCGGCTATATGAGTGAAATAACAGCTAGAGTTCTTGTTTTCTGCATCATTATCATTCTAATCAGGTTTAAACCTGAAGGGTTATTTACGAGCGAAAGGAGATGACTGCTGTGCTCAATAAAATCAGGAATTTAGGTATAGAAAAATATATTGATCTTATTCTGTTGATCTTTTTAATAAGCTTTCCGTTGCTTGCATCGCCCTTTCGGGTAGAGCTTATGAGTAAATGCGTAATATATCTGATATTTGCACTTTCGCTTGATATCCTGTGGGGGAGTGCCGGATTAATGAATTTAGGTCATGCCATGTTCTTTGGTTTGGGAGGATACGTACTAGCGCTTTCGTATGCGGTGAAAAATGGAGTTCCAGCCTTTATGGTTAGTTTCGGCGTTACCGAACTTCCTTGGTTTATGCAGATTCTGCAAAATCAGGCAGTGGCTTTCTTGCTTGGATTACTGGTACCTGGTGCAGTCGCTGCCCTCCTTGGTTACTTTATTTTTACCAGTAGGGTAAAGGGCGTTTTTTTCAATATAATTACATTGGCTTTAGCCTCTTTGATAGAACTGTTTTTCAATAACCAGCAAAAATATACCGGTGGTGCCAACGGTATCAGCGGTTTACCACCACTGTCCTTTGGCGGGTCGCCGCTATCCATTCTGGAGACCTATTATTTGGTGCTGGTGGTAGCTCTACTGGTGTATATTTTCTGTCGGTGGCTGAATAACTGCCGCTTTGGACTGATTCTCCGCTCCGTGCGGGAGAATGAAAGCCGCTTGCAGTTTTTAGGGTTTAATCCGGCGGCCTTTAAACTGGTTGTCTTTGTGGTTTCAGGTATGATTGCCGGACTGTCCGGTATGCTGTATGTTCCGGTCAATTCCTTTATTTCACCGAACAATATTGGGGTAGTATTTTCAACCTCAGTTTTGGTATGGCTGGCAGTCGGTGGCCGGGGAAATTTAACGGGAGCCATGATTGGCGCCTTTTTGATAACCTGGATGGAGAGTCTGTTGTCTGAAAGACTTGACGATAGCTGGCAATTAGTGCTAGGGGCAGTCATGCTGATCGTGGTTGTCTTCTTTCCCAAAGGAATTATCGGTACTTTGATCGATTGGCGGAAAAACAAAACAGGCCATCAGCAACCGTCAGAGTGTGATGACAGTGCTGAGCAGGCAATAACTCCTGATAACTATAATGTGATAAGAGAGAAGGTGTAGACAATGTCCTTCTTAGAACTACAAGATGTCAGTGTAAGTTTTAGCGGATTTTTGGCTGTCGATAAAGTTTCTCTAGGGGTTGAGCAGGGAGAAACGAGGGTTATCATTGGTCCCAACGGTGCCGGTAAAACTACCATCATTGATATGATTACAGGTAAAACGGCTCCGACCGGAGGTAAAATTCTGTTGGACGGGGCAGATATTGCCGGACTGGATCCTTATGAAATAGCCTCTAAACATAAAGTCGGACGTAAATTTCAAGGACCTAATTTATTTGATTGTCTTACCGTTTACGAAAATATTGAGGTGGCTTTAGCCGGGCACAGCAGTGTTTTCAAAAGCTTTGTTTATAAGCGCGATAAGGCTATAAAAGAGGAAATAAAGTCTATATTGAGTCAGATTAATCTATATAACAAGCGTGATGTGCTTTCAACTTCTTTATCGCACGGAGAACGGCAATGGCTGGAGATGGGGATGGTGATTGCACAGAAACCAGAGCTTATTACCCTCGACGAGCCTACAGCAGGTATGACCGCTGATGAAACTTGTAAAACCGGGGAAATGATAAAAACAATGATGAAAGATAAGACGGTTATTGTGGTGGAGCATGACATTGATTTTGTAGAACAAATTGCCCAAAAGGTTACTGTTTTGCATCAAGGTAAATTACTGGCAGAGGGTTCCTTTGACGAGGTCAAGAAAAATCCGAAGGTTGTGCAGGTTTATCTTAAGGACGATGATGACGAGGAGGTGGAAAAAGATGCTTGAAATCTGTAATGTATCCGTAAATTACGGACAAAGCAGGGTTGTCAATAATGTCTCATTTCAGGTGGAGCCATTAGAAAAAATGGTCATTCTCGGCCGTAACGGAGTCGGTAAAACTACGCTGCTGAAAAGTATTATCGGTTTACTGCCGCTGCAAAATGGCAAAATCATTCTCAATAATGAAGACCTTAGCGGCCTGAAAGCCTATGAACGAGCCATTGGCGGCGTGGCGTATGTGCCGCAAGGCAGGGAAATTATTCCTCACCTTACCGTTGGGGAGAATTTGAAGTTGGCAGCGCTGGCACATACCAAAGAAATTACCCAGCGTATGGAAGAGGTTTTTGAATACTTCCCGATTCTAACAGAGCATCTGCACCGCAAAGGCGGTGTGTTATCCGGCGGACAGCAGCAACAGCTGGCTATCGGCAGAGCTCTTATGAGTCATCCACAGGCATTGCTGCTGGATGAACCGACAGAAGGAATACAACCCAATGTGGTCGCTGAAATCGCCAATATTTTGATCAGAATACACCGGAAAATGTTGATTCCGATTATTATCGTGGAGCAGAATCTAAAATTTGCCAGGAAGCTTGCCGACCGCTTTGTCGTTATGCAAAAAGGCGAAATAGTGGCCAGCGGCAAAGCGGGCGAATTGACAGACGAAATTATTCATAAATACTTAACGGTGTAAGGATTGCTTAGCAGATATACTACATGAGCCGTACTTAAGAAAAGGGGTGAATTCATGTCACTCATCCAAAAAACAATTCAGGAGTTAGCGCCGTTAATTAAGCAGAAGCAAATTTCACCGGTTGAATTGGTTACTGCCTGCTTGGAACAGATTGCAAAAACTGAACCGGAACTGAACGCCTATATCACAGTTTTTAAGGAAGAGTCGCTGCGAGCGGCAAATAGAGCCGAAAAGGATATTCTGCAAGGACGGTACCAAGGAGTTTTGCACGGCATCCCCTATTCCGCCAAAGACTTATATTATACAAAAGGAATCAGAACTACAGGCGGTTCAGAAGTATTAACAGATTTTATTCCAGATTATAGTGCCACTGTTATTGAACGGCTAACCCAAGCCGGTGCCATATTGCTGGGGAAAAATAACCTGCACGAATTTGCATATGGGACAACTAATGAAAATGAATATTTCGGGCCTTGCCGCAATCCCTGGAATACCAAGAGGATACCCGGAGGGTCGAGCGGTGGCTCGGCTGCCTCGGTCGCGGCAGGCAGTTCCATATTTTCTATAGGAACCGATACAGGAGGATCGATACGGATACCGTCCGCATTATGTGGTGTCACCGGCTTAAAGCCAACATATGGCAGAGTAAGCAAGTACGGTGTCATCCCTTTAAGCTGGTCACAAGATCATGCCGGTCCTATTGCTAAATCAGTTTGGGATAACGCCGCCGTTCTGACGGCAATTGCCGGGTTTGATCCTCAAGATCCGGCTTCGGCTCTAGTACCCTGTGATGATTATATTGAGCCGTTATCCCGGAATAGTATTTCCAAAATTAAGGGTATGCGCATCGGAGTTTGCCCGGATTGTTATGACGGTATTTTAGAGCCGGACATTGCCAAGGTACTTAAAGAGGTTCTTTGCTGGTTTGAAGATAATGGTGCCTGCATCAAAACACTTTCTTATCCGCCTCGGGATATCCTTGGAATTACCGGCGTACTTACGATGGGAGAAGTTTACGCGTATCATGAACGGTTTTTAAAAACTTGTCCTGAAAAGTATGGCAGCATAGTACGGCGAAGAATGGAAAAAAGCCAGTACGTTCCGGCCCATACCTATGTGAATGCGCAGCGCCTGCGTCAGCTGGATCAGCAGGAATGGGCCAAGATATATAACGAAGTCGATTTAGTCATATTGCCGACGACCATTGTTTCCGCTTTTCCAATCGGAATCGATACAATTCCTTTTGGTGATGAAGAAGTAGACCCAAGAATTCATAATACGCTAACCCTAATGACCGCAATCAGTGATTTCAATGGCTATCCTGCTATTTCCCTGCCTTGCGGCTTTACGGCAGACGGATTACCGATAGGTATTCAACTGCAGGGCAAACCATTTGAGGAGGCCAGCCTGTTACAAACAGCGTATATTTACGAGCAGACACATACAAACCAGCGGCGGCTGCCGCCGCTATGTTGTTAAGTTATCAACGCTAACGAAATGAGGTGAATGGATTATGCAGGTAACTACCTTGCGCGATATAACGGCACAATTTTCTGGCAGAAATACCGATGCCTTCATAGAGTCTCACTTACCGCAGTATACATTGGAACTAGAGACGCTGCTGCAATCGGTCAATACGGTTGCTCGGAATTTTCCGCTGGAACTGAGCCCTGCTCAGGCTTTTATCCCTTATTATAAAAGGAATGTTGGTAAATAGAAGCTGTACTTGTTTTAGCTATTCTTACAGAAGGTGAGGAGAAGGAAGATGTGTAAAGAATTGACCATGATCGCTGCAGAGCTAAAACCACTTGCTGTTGAGTTTTGTCAGCGGCTGATACGTGTACCGGCATTATCCGGGCGCGAGGAAGGGGTAGCTGATTTATACCTCGCGGAGATGGAGAAACTCGGGTATGATGAGGTTTTTAGGGATGAATGGGGTAATGTTGTCGGTATCATTAAAGGCACCGAACCAGGGCCGACCATTATGTACAACTGCCATTTAGATCACGTAGACCCTGGTGACTATAGTGAGTGGCAAGGATATGATCCATATGGCGCCGCCATTGATATAGATGAAATGGAAAATCAGGATCGTACCGCGCTGGAAAAGACGGAAGTAATCCATGGCAGAGCTGCGTCTGACGTAAAGGGAGGCGGTGCTTGTCAGGTTTACTCGGGGGCAGTTCTGCTGAAACTCCGGGAAAAGGGGTATAAGATTACCGGTAATTATATGTTTACTGGGGTGGTGTTGGAGGAACCTGCTGAACAACTAGGTATGATTAAACTTGTCGAAGAGACTTTACCGGCGAAGGGGATACCCTTCGATGGTGTGGTTTCCTGTGAAGCTACCGGGCTGAAACTGTATTTAGGGCACAGGGGGCGTGTAGAACTCAAGGTTACTGTTGAGGGCGTTACTTCTCATGGCAGTGCTCCATGGTTAGGCGTTAATGCTGTCAATAAGGCTGCCAAATTTATCGAAAAAGTCGAAGCGTCAGTAGCCGAAAGTGCGCTTCAGGACCCACAACTTGGACGTTCAAGTATTGCGCTGACTAATATAACCTGTTCGCCTGGCTCTATGTGTATTGTGCCTGACAGGTGTTATATAACCTATGACCGTCGGCTTGTTCCCGGCGAGACACCAGAAAGCTGTGTGCAGCAGATACAAGACATTATTGATGCCATTTCTGCACTAGATCAGGATTTTAGGGCTAAAGTCGAAATAGCCGCAGTACCTCGCATATCTTATACAGGTAAAGGTGCCACGTTGCCAAACGTTAAAGAAGCCTGGAAAATAAGCGAAACCAATCCTTTTGTTCAAGCTGCGTCAGCAGGACTTGCGAAGTTAGGTCAGCCAGTTAAATATGGCTATTGGGATTTTGGCACCGATTTATCGGTTGTCTGCGGGCGTATACGCAAGCCGTCGGTTGGCTATTCTCCCATGCAGGAACTGTATTGTCACCGGCCTATTGATAAAGTAAGAATTGATTACATGGAAAAAGCAATTGCCGGTAATGTGGCTATTTTTTTAGAAATGTGCCAGCTTGCCAGTGATGCATTTGTGCTTGATTAATAATTTGGTATAAAATAAATGATGCTAAATTAGTGAGATCAACTGATATTGTCAGATATGTTCCCTCCCCCAATAAAAAAATCCCCTGTACAAAATTGTACAGGGGATTTTTCCCATTTAGTACTACCTGACGGGTAGTATTGTTGAGTGAGCTTCCGTTTGTGCCACGACCCTTAGTTGTATTCCCTCCAAACAGGGAAGCAGACGCAATAATAACTCGACTCTGTTTACAGGCTTTGCGCTTTATTTCAACGTATACTTTAAATTTGATTACGTATCTCTAGGTGAAAGCCGAACAGGAGTTGGCAGACTAACGGTCTGCTATTACAAATTTAGCGGTTTCCGGACAACATCTATAATGCTGCCGTCACGATATTCAATCACAGCGACAATATCTTCCGGGTTATGGCTGTATTCGATTTCCTTCGGTTTACCTACAAAACCATAGGCGATTGCTTGCAACTCCTGTATGGTCATAATCGGTAATTTGCTGTTTTTTAGCTTTTGTAGCAAATCAGTACGCTTTGGATTTATTGCTATGCCGCGTTCCGTAACAATAGCGTCAATGCTGTCGCCGGGAGTTATGACCGTTTGTACCCGATCCCGGATCATCGGCAGGCGGCCTCTGATTGCCGGCAATACAATGATTGCCAGCTTAGCCCCTGCCGCGGTATCGCTGTGCCCGCCGGATGCGCCCATGAGAATCCCGTTGGAATCTGTCATGCAGTTTACATTAAAGTCAAGGTCAACTTCTGTTGCGCTTAAAATAACGATATCAAGGTCGTTGACAATTGGTCCGGGATTCCAGGGATTTGCATAATGAGAGGCTGATATTTCGATGTGCCGGGGCGATTCATAAAGCGATTTAGCCGCCGCAGTATCAAATGTTTGTATATCGTAAAGTGCTTCAAACAAACCGTCAGACAGCATTTGCGTGAATATTCCCGTGGCTCCGCCAATACCAAAGCCACCTTTAATATCTTTTTTATTCATCTTTTCTTTAATAAATTTTGCCGCGGTAAGAGAGGCACCGCCGCCGCCAAGCTGGCAGGAAAAATCGCTCGTTAAATATCCGGTTTCATCCATGATTTCAGCCGCATATTCGGCGAGACAAAGGGTCAGGGGATTATTGCTGACCCTGATGGGGCCTGTTGCGATACCCTTAGGGTCACCTATCTGATCAACAATAACAATGTAATCCACATCTGTTTGCGGGATGCTGTATGGATAAACATAATCAACAAGATTATCTGTAATCATTACTACGTGCTCGGCGTATTTGCAGTCTGTCATGGCATAACCCATTGCGCCGAAGGCGGATGGACCCTGCCTTCCGGTAGCATTGCCAAAGCGGTCACAAGCCGGTGCTCCCATAAAAGCCACGTCGATTTTGACCTCCCCGTTTTCAACCGCACGGGCGCGTCCGCCATGGGAGCGGATAATCACTGGCCGTTTCAGCTTGCCCGGATTTTTGGTCAGGTATTTGCCGAGTTCATCCCGAAGTCCGCTTGTTTCCAGCGCTGTAACCGTGCCATTTTCGATATAGTCAATCAGAAAGTCATGGCAGGGATTTAATGAACTTGCCGCTATGGTGATATCTTTAATTCCTTTGGCGGCAATTGCTTCAATGACCATTTTTACAATATAGTCGCCATTTCTTAAGTGATGATGGAAAGAAATGGTCATGCCGTCTGATAAATTGGTTTTTTCTATTGCCTCAGCCAGCGATGAGAGCATTTTATTGTCTCCCGGCCGGCCCTGGCGAATTGATTTACCATGTATTCTGCCTAACGGCAGGGGGGAGAATTGACCTTCATAGAGTCTGAATTTTTTCAGTCCGGGAATGTTGTCCGGTATTTCCCTTCCTATGCTGTTTTTCATATGATTAAAATCTCCTTTTGTCGTAGTGATTAACGGGCAGATGCATACGTTGATCTGTCCGGTTTTTTGGTCTAATAGAATTTATAAGTAAATTCTATTGACATAAGTGCAACCAGCGGCTTGGTTGTCTGGGAAGACACTGGACTGAGGGGTTTTACTGGAACTGTTGAAGATCAATTCCTGCAGCCTTGGCTTGGGCGACTACCCGTTCGGCTCGTACAACAATCGGGCCGTCAATCATTTTTCCGTCTACGCTGATTACACCTTTGTTATTTTTTAAAGCATCCGCAAATGAGCTTAAAACTTTAACGGCGTGTCTGATTTGTTTTTCCGTTGGCGTGTAGATTTCGTTTACTATTTTTATCTGTTTCGGATGGACAACAGATTTTCCGTCAAAACCCATATCGTGGATAAAGTTTACCTCAGATCTAAAGCCCTCAACATCCTCTATGTCTGAAAACACTGTGTCAAAGCACTGGATTTCGGCATGACGGGCGGCCATTAAAATTTCTGAGCGTGCATGGTAAAGCTCAACACCGGTCTTGGTTCTTTGCGTTTTTATATTAGCGATAAAATCTTCGGCGCCAAGAGCGACGGCGACAAAGCGGGGCTGTTTGCATATTTCCCGGACATTATATAACCCTTTAATACTTTCGATTGCGCCGATAATGTTAATTGTTCCTTCCGGCCAGCCGTGACGTTTTTCCACTTTTTCGATTTCAGCGGCAACCAGTTGCACTTCTTCGACGGACTCAACCTTCGGCAAACGGATCATGTCCGGTTTGGCCGGTAATATGCATGCCAAATCATCCATGCCAAAAGGCGTTTGGGTAGGATGATTGATTCTGACAACGGTTTCGCTTTTGAACTTAATTGCCATCAATGCATGGCTGATTAACAGTCGTGCGGTATCCTTTTCGGTTACAGCAATTGCGTCTTCGACGTCAAACATAATACTATCTGCACCATAAATGTCGGCATTGTTAATCATTTTAGGACTGTTGGCCGGTACGAACATCATGGTACGGCGAAGTTTTGTTTTTGGATCAATCATCTTTCATTCCCCTTTCCAAGGCGGTAAGCACCCGGGCTTTTATAGTATAATCCCAGGCGCCCTTGTCTTTTATGTCTAATATAATATTGTTAAATCCAGCACTTTTTACAATTGCAGCAATTAAATCTCGGATATGGTCGCCAAATTGTAACAATACCGGCGAGGTGATGTTGATTTGAATTCCGGTGCCTTCATTTGCCGGAACAGCGTGTACCAGCACATCGTTTTTTTCTTCGAAGCCGGCGGTAGCCATATGACGAAGTTTTCTTGTTTCGCTCATTTTCTCTTCCTCCTAAAACTAAATGTATCATAAATTTATTTTGAATATAGTGCCACCGTTTTGAAAAAGCCGTCTTGCTATATTTTGGCTTTATTATACAAATACAGTACAAATAAAAAAAATAGAAAATTGTAATTGCAATTAATAAAAAATTCTTATTTTACAAAAAAATATAAATTTTAGTACAATTACAGAAGAAGGTTGGCAGAAGCTGCCAATAAAGTGACAAAGGGATATAAATAGAAGAAAAAGGAGGAGAAAATTTATGGATGTTTTGTCAATTCTTGCGCTTATCATGATCTTAACTTTTATGTGCCTGATTATGGCAAAAAAAATGCAACCAGTGACGGCTTTAATTTTGGTACCGTTAGTCTTTGCCGTGATTGCCACCTATTGTTTGGGGTATGGTGATCCTTGGAAAATCAGCAAATGGATGATTGATGGCGTGAAAAAGATATCCCCCACTTTTACCATGCTGCTATTTGCAATTATGTATTTTGGTATTATGATTGATGTGGGCCTTTTTGATCCGCTGGTGGTGAGAATTCTTCGAATTGTTAAAGGCGATCCTGTCAAAATTATCGTTGCAACTGTTTGCACAACAGCCGCCGTCGCTTTGGATGGCGACGGATCGACAACTTTTATGATTATCGTTACAGCCTTTCTGCCGCTTTATCTAAGAGTAGGCATTAGTCCGGTGGTGTTAGCCGTTTTTGCTTTAATGACCAATAATGTTCTTAATATTATTCCATGGGGAGGGCCGACCGCCCGCGTTATGGCCGCCTTGCAACTGGACGCAAGCGACGTGTTCAATCCACTTATTCCGGGAATGATCGGCTCATTTATTTTTTTGGTTATTGTCGCCTATTTTGTTGGGATGAAGGAGAGACGTCGTCTTGGCATTGTGGCAATGGATGAAGAGCAGTTAAAGAAAATTGAAGCTAAGATTGCGGAAGAAAAGCAAGAATTAAAAAGGCCTCAGTTTTTCTGGCTTAATTTGATGCTGACCTTGATTTTGCTTGTTGCCCTGCTTTCTGATAAATTCCCGCTCGGTATTATTTTCGCAATTGGCACGAGCCTGGCACTGACCATTAATTTCAGGGATGTCAAGGAGCAGGGAAAGCGTTTGGCTGCCCATGCGTCTGAAGCGCTGAATGTTGTTATGATCATTATCGGTGCCGGTTGCTTTATGGGTATTCTTAACGGAACAAAAATGGATGCGGCTCTCACTCAATCTCTGGTGGCGATGATCCCGGAATCACTGGGGCCCCATCTGGCTTTAATTACGGCGCTCATTAGTGCGCCCGGCACGTTTTTTCTTTCCAATGATGCTTTCTATTATGGTATTGTACCTATCATCGCCAAGACTGCTGCCGTTTATGGCATCACTCCGGCGGAAATTGCCCGTGCTTCGTTAATAGGCCAGCCGATCCATTTCCTGTCACCGTTAGTTGGCGCTTTGTGGCTCCTACTCGGTATTACCAATGTGTCACTTGCCGATATTCAGAAATATGGCTTACCTGTTGCTCTGGGCATGATGTTTATCTACATTGTAATCGCCGGTATTTTGGGGGTTATTCCACTTTAACTACTGAAAGTGCCTGGGAGAAAATTTGAGACGAAGAAAAAATATCACCCCGAACGACAGGCCGTTCCGACAGCGGGTGATGGCATGAAGACTTTCATGTACCGTTATCGGCAATATTTGTAAAACTAGTATTAAAGAAATCGGCGGCGGTACAACGTACGTTTCATCGTGTTCCGTCGCCTAATGTTTTCGCCGGAGGTACTTTGGCATGCAGAATTAAATTTAGATCAGGAGGCAAACCAAAATATGGAAACAATGATTCATCAGTATCCCTGGCTAGACGAACTTCTGATGGGTTTCATCGGACTTTCCTGGAAGCACGTTATCATGTGGGCCATTGGCGCCTTGCTCATTTATCTTGCGGTAAAGCAGGACTATGAGCCGACGCTGTTATTGCCGATCGGCTTTGGCTCAATACTGGCCAACATTCCGCATTCTTCGGCAGTTTCAACGGTACCCGGCGAGGAAGGCTTTCTGGTTGTCCTCTATCAGGCCGGTATTGCTAACGAGCTTTTCCCCGTACTTATATTTATTGCCATCGGCGCAATGTGCGATTTTACTCCCCTTATCCGCCGCCCTTCGGTAATGCTGTTTGCAGCGGCCGCTCAAGTCGGCATATTTGCGACGGCCATTGGTGCCACAATGGTTGGCTTTTCCTTTGAACATGCAGCAGCAATCGGCATCATCGGTGCCGCTGACGGGCCGACAACAATTTATGTAGCCAGCCGTTTCGCCAAAGAACTTTTGGGGCCTTTATCGGTTGCGGCTTATTCCTATATGTCGCTGGTACCGGTTATTCAGCCGCCGGTTATCAAGGCGCTGACAACCGCGAGTGAACGGAAAATCAAAATGGGCTTTGAAGGCGAAGAGCCGGTTTCGCCAGTAACTAAATTTCTGTTTCCCATCATGATTGTGGTGATTGCCGGTATTGTGGCGCCTATTTCAGTTGCCCTGATTGGTAGTCTGATGTTCGGCAATTTGCTGAAAGAAAGCGGCGTCGTAGATAATTTATCGAATGCGGCACAGAATGAGCTGGCAAATCTGGTAACTCTGGTGCTAGGTATTACGATCGGCGGCACAATGTCGGCGGAACGGTTCCTGACGCTTGATGTGGCACTGATCATGGCACTGGGAGCAGTGGCGTTTGTATTTGATACAGCCGGCGGCGTCTTGTTTGCAAAGTTAATGAATTTATTCAGTTCAACGAAGATTAATCCGATGATTGGGGCCTGCGGTATATCGGCATTTCCAATGTCCGGGCGGGTAATTGCCAAAATGGCATTAAAGGAAGACCCGACTAATTTTATCATACAGCATGCAATCGGAGTAAATGTGGCTGGTCAAGTGGCTTCCGTTGTGGCCGGCGGGCTGGTATTGGCGCTGATTCCGGCGCTGGCGAAGTGAACTCGTTTCAGCAGAGCTGAAACATCGGGGGTTCAGGTGGGAGAGTCTACTCCACCTGAACTGACGCCGCCTGTAGAGGCGGGAGTCTTGACTCAGCGATTAAGATAAAAGGGGGGAATCAGATGGAAAGTGCTGTTTCAAAGGCAATTACATTAGGAACGGTTGCATTGCCGGCCATGTTTTTTGTGATCGGAGTATTTATACTGGCCACCAAGGCTTTACATGCAGCCTTCCCGGCGAAACCTGAGGAAGATCAGAGTTAAGTTTACACGAACGAATACAGTGTTAAAATTAATCGAAGGGATCGGCTTGGATGTAACATAAATTTTTCGGTTTACGAGGCAGGCTGAAAAAATGTTTCAGCCTGCCTGACATACCGTCATTGGCAACTGCAGGAAGAATAGTGTAGAGCAGGGGGGCTGATGGAAACTTTAGATCGGTCTGGTTAATTTCCGCCGGACTTATCGGTTCATTCGGCTTTAGACGGGCGTGAGGTTTGGACTGTGGCTTATATGGTGGCAACCCAAGGAAACCGACGTATGCATTTTAAACCCGGTGATCAGATGCTGGCGGCTTCCGGAGCCGGGGTGATTGACGCCACTTGGGAGAAGCGCCGGAAAGATGGATTCGTTCTTCTGTCATCATACATTGTTCATGTAATAAATGAAATTAAATTAGTGACAATTGGAGTGTATTACAATGGAAGACCGCGATTGGACAATAATTAAGGTTTTAAGCGCAGAAAAGAATATTACCAAAGCTGCTCAGGTAATGTATATGTCGCAGCCTGCGTTGACTTCCCGGCTTCGCCAGATTGAACAGGAGTTTGATGTGCAGATAGTCTACCGCAGTTCCAAGGGAATACAGTTTACTCCTGCTGGCGAGTGGCTTGTGGGAATGGCGGAAGAGTTTATTGACCGTATGGAACATATCAGGGATAAAGTCCGGCACTTTTCTGATGAAAATGCCGGTACTTTGGTAATCGGTGCTTCAAATTATTTTACCATGTTTACACTGCCGTCGTTATTGCGGTTATTTAAAGAAAAATATCCCCATGCGAATTTTACGATTATGACAGATTGGTCGAAAAATGTTTTCAGCATGATTCATGCACAAAAAGCTCATGTTGGCTTTGTCAGTGTAAATTATGGCGGAGTAAAGAACATACACTGCCTTTATGAAGAGCCTGTTTGTATTTGCTATCACAAGCCGTTTACCCAGGAGGATTTGCCTAGGCTGCCGCTTATCGAATATCAAAGCGACTATATGATTCAATCCCGACTGAATAAGTGGTGGCGGAGAAATTTTCCTGTATCGCCTATTGTGGGCGTGAGAGTAAACAACCTGACGATATGCAGGGAAATGGTGCAGAATGGTTTGGGATATGCGTTTTTACCGCAAAGGATGGCTCGTGATATTGGGTGTGTATACATGGAAATTAATGATGACGATGATCAGAAACTAACTCGTAAAACATGGATGATTTATAATAATCAGGCAATCAACCTGCCGCTTGTGCAAAAATTCATTGATTTTGTTAATGCTATGGACTTTCAATTACCCAAGGATAGCCTGCATAGCCCGGTTGATGGACTGGTAAGTTAATTGATACAAAATTCTGATTGACAACTATTACATTTCTGAATTTTTCATCAATATAGCGATTCGTTATAATTGTTGCAAGAGGCAGTAAGGCTGCAGGGGTTGTGCACCAGCCAGACGTCGTCCCTGCTTATCTAAATTCAAGTGGATTATTCCGGTATGGAAAAAATCACACGGGCGAGTGATAAGTTTCTGGAAATAGCCCAGGGAATGCTCAGATTTCGGGTTGCTTAAAAACTGGAATAGAAAACATTGTGAATTTACTATACTTTTGCACCATTTAAGCGAAAGGGAGGATGTAAATGACTAAACCACTAAAAATTGTTGAAACTGTTTTGCGGGATGGGCATCAGTCACTGGCGGCAACGCGGATGAGAATGAGTGATATGATTCCTGTTTTAGAACAACTGGATGAAGTTGGGTTTTGGGCACTGGAGGCCTGGGGGGGAGCAACCTTTGACAGTTGCCTGCGCTTTTTGAACGAGGACCCTTGGGAACGCTTGCGCACGCTTAAAAAGTATATCCGGAAAACACCTATTCAAATGTTGCTCCGGGGTCAGAATATTCTTGGGTATAATCACTATGCCGATGACGTGGTCAGGGAGTTTATCCATCGGGCTGTTGATAACGGCGTAGGCGTCATCAGGATTTTTGACGCGTTAAATGACGTCCGTAACCTGGCGGTTTCGATTCGGGCCGCAAAGGAAGCCGGGGCACACGTGCAGGGTGCTTTTGTGTATACTATTAGTCCTTATCACGATATCGAAAACTTTCTAACAGTAGCCCAAGAACTAGTTAGCTTAGGCGTAGACTCTGTTTGCATTAAAGACATGGCCGGGTTGCTGTCTCCCTATACTGCTTTTGATTTGGTACAGGCATTAAAGTCCAAGATATCGGTACCGATCCATCTGCATACGCACTACACCAGCGGAATGGCCTCCATGACTTATCTGAAGGCGGTTGAAGCTGGTGTTGATATTGTCGATTGTGCCCTGTCTCCCTTCGCGCTGGGGACTTCACAGCCTGCCACCGAGGCGATTATTGCTGCCCTGGAAGGGACTGGCCATGATACTGGGATCGTGAAAGAAAACCTATATCCAATCGCCGACCATTTTCGCGGGGTAAAAAAGGAACTGGCTGAGACCTTTAATTTGAACACAGCGATTGATATCGATACGAAAGTACTTACTTTCCAGATTCCCGGCGGCATGCTGTCCAATTTGCTTAACCAGTTGAAGGAGCAGGGAATGGCCGATAAGTATCCGGAACTGTTGGCAGAAATACCGCGTGTCCGTGCAGAACTCGGATATCCGCCGCTGGTTACTCCCACCAGCCAAATTACAGGCTCGATGGCAACGTTTAACGTGATGCTCGGCAGATACAAAATTGTACCGCGGGAAGTGAAAGACCTGGCTCGCGGCAAATATGGCCGGACACCTGCACCGATTGATCCGGAGATCCGCAGTATAATTCTTGGTGATGAACCAAAAATTGAGCATCGGCCGGCAGACGATATTCCGCCGCAACTGACAACATTGCGGGCTGAGCTTGCGGCTCAGGGCTATCCTAAGGCATCGGCCGAGGATGTTTTAACCTATGCTTTATTTTCTGAAGTTGCATTAAACTTTTTTCAAAACAATCGGCAATAAACGAAAAGAATTTTAGGCAGGAAAGAGATTTGTTGGAATCGTGTGATTTCCTAATGATCGGGGATTTAGAGTCTGCTGGAAAGGGGGGGGGAGGTAATGGGTTTCTTTGATTTTCTGTTCGGCGGCGGAAAAAAGGACAAACACGCCAGGGAGAAACAGAAGCCTGCTCGTGCTCCCAGCGAAGCCGTAGAAACAAAGGAAGCTGTCATGAGTATTGAGATCATTGCAGCCATTAGTGCCGGTATTCATATGACTTTGACGGACGATGACATGATTGCGGCCATAACCGCTGCGGTTCACCATGCAGCCAATGGGGGAATGCCGGATGATGCGGTCATTGCGGCTATTTCCGCTACAATCCGCCATTCCAATAGTACAAGCTTTGGTTAAAGACTTCCGATCAATTAAACGTCAGTAACGCTTGGTTGATGCTGGCCGTCAGAAACCAGTGGATAGCCGATAAAATACACCTTAAATAAAAAATGGAGGGTATCAAGAAATGAGAGAATTCACAGTTGAAGTGAATGGTGTACCGTACAGTGTTGTCGTAAAAGAAAAAGGCGTAACCAGCGTTATTGCCCCTGCCGTTGCTCTCGCCCCGGCGCCTGCACCTAAAGCTGCGCCGGCGGAAGTTGCTGCGGGCGATACGCCGATTACTGCTCCCATGCCGGGAAAAATTACCAGAATAATTGCCAAAGCCGGCGCCAAAGTAAACCGGGGTGATATCATTCTGATTCTCGAGGCAATGAAGATGCAGAACGAGATAGGGGCGTCAACAGCCGGTATCGTAAAGTCCATTCACGTTGGTATTGGTCAGAACGTAAAACCCGGCGAGATAATGGCGGTTATCGGTTAGGATTGGAAGGAACGGCTTAGTTTTGCCTGGATATAACAGAATTACTGCAAATTTTCTGTTGACATCAGTAGTGTAATCAAATGGCTATTACTGTCGCTTAGTCCCGGCGTTAGCCGGTTTTTTTTATATATCAAAGTATAAAAATGGAGAGCCTAAGACAGGAGAAATGACGCGGGTTTGGGGAAGTAAGGCTGTATGGAAAAAAGTATCCTATGGCGAATATTTTTTGATGAGTGTCAAACATGGAATCGGTTTGTTGAAAAATATGGAACTCGTATTTGACTGTGATATTTATGATAGATGAAGAACTACGAGTCATCTTTGCAAAACATCGATTTTTGTTAAAAGACTTGATGGAATACAGCATATACCAGATGAAAACATTAAACTTATTCGTCATTATGGAATATATGGTACGCTAATAAGGAAGAGCGACAACAAAACAATAATAAATGACAAAAAAACCAAAGCAAAGATGCTTTGGTTTTTTTGTTAGCAATATTATCAAAATACATTGCAACTAAGTGAATGAAGTGTAAATCAAAACAAAGTATCATGTCAATTAAAATAGTAAAGGAGGGGCAATACATGCTCAAGACTGTCAGAGCTGGCATTTCGGCAAGACATGTGCATTTGTCGCGAGAGCATTTGGATATCTTGTTTGGTTCGGGTTATCAGCTTCGACCCTACAAATGTGTTCGACAGCCTGGTCAATATGCTGCAGAGGAAACCGTTGATCTGGTTACACCTAAAGCTACTTTTAATAATGTGCGGGTGTTGGGACCGGAGCGAAAAGAAACTCAAGTCGAAATTTCGCTTACGGATGCACTAAAAATCGGGCTTACTGCTCCGGTCAGGGACTCAGGTGATATCAAAGGTTCACCGGGAATTACCCTGATGGGACCCAAGGGCATGGTTGTTTTGCAAAAAGGCGTGATAGTAGCTTGGCGGCATATTCATATGAACTTGGAGGATGCAGCTAAAGTAGGTGTCAAAGATCGCGATTTTGTGCGAGTACGCAGTGGTAGCGATACAAGACCACTTGTCTTGGAAAAAGTATTGGTAAGAGTAGATGAAAGCTTTGTTTTAGAAATGCACCTTGATACAGATGAGGCTAATGCTGGGATGATAGCAAATGGTGATTTACTTGAGATTATTTAGCTTATATTAATTTTTTATGGAGGAATGAACTATGCCAAGACCAGTTTTTCATGAAGAAAAATGTAAAGGATGTGAGTTGTGTTTAGATGTATGCCCTATGGGTATTATTGTGATGTCCCAGGGGTTTAACGGTAAGGGCTATCATCCGGCGGCTTGTGTCGATGAAACAAAATGTGTTGGGTGCGCTCTATGTGCCAAGTCCTGTCCAGATCTAGTAATTGAAATTAACGAGTAATGGGGAGTGGAAATTTTGTCTGAAAAATTGCTGATGAAAGGTAATGAAGCAATTGGTAAAGCAGCAATTATTGCCGGTTGCAGATATTATTTTGGTTATCCTATAACGCCGCAGTCTGAGCTAATTGAATATATGGCCAAGCATCTTCCGCAAACAGGTGGAACGTTTTTGCAAGCGGAAAGTGAGGTTGCAGCCATTAATATGGTTTACGGTGCTGCCGGAGCTGGAGCTAGAGTTATGACTTCCTCATCCAGTCCTGGAGTGAGTCTTAAACAAGAAGGTATTTCCTATATTGCCGCTGCCGAACTTCCCTGTGTCATTGTCAACATTATGAGAGGTGGCCCCGGGCTGGGGGGAATCCAGCCCGGGCAAGCTGATTACTTTCAAGCGACAAAAGGTGGTGGGCACGGTGATTATCACTGCATAGTAGTCGCGCCGAACAGTGCGCAGGAAATGGCAGATCTGACGATACATGCTTTTAATGTAGCAGATCAATATCGAAATCCAGTAATGATCTTAGGCGATGGGGCTCTCGGCCAAATGATGGAGCCGGTTGCTTTCCATGATAATCCGCTGGTTCCGGTTGATAAGCCCTGGGCTACAACGGGGATGGGAGAACGAGGTAAGCCCAATAATATCAATACTCTCTATCTTGAGCCTGAGGCGCTAGAACAAGTAAATATGAAACTGCAGCAAAAGTACCAAGTCATTCAAGAGCGGGAGGTACGATGGGAAACAAGCCATACTGACGATGCAGAGCTAATACTTGTTGCCTATGGAATAACCTCGCGCATTGCATTTTCGGCAATGAAAATGGCACGGACCGCTGGTTTAAAGGTGGGGCTGTTTCGACCAATTACTTTATGGCCGTTCCCAAAAGAAGCATTAGCTAACGCGGTGACAAATGCGTCGGCTGTTTTAACAATAGAACTTAGTACCGGGCAGATGGTGGAAGATGTTAATCTTGCCATTAAGTGTTCAAAACCAGTATATTTCCAAGGACGCACTGGTGGCATGATAATGAGCTCAAAGGATATCTATGAAAAAATAGTTGAAATATTTAAAGCAGAGAGAGGTGAATAACAATGGAGGGGATTTTGTTCGCGTGGCCACAAGCATTAGTGGATATACCAACTCATTATTGCCCAGGTTGCCAGCATGGGCTAGCCCATCGTTTGGTAGCAGAGGTGATTGATGAATTAGAGATACAGAAAAAAACGATCGGTGTGGTACCTGTTGGTTGTTCAGTTATGGCAGACAAATATTTTAATCTAGACGCTCAGGAGGCTGCTCACGGGAGAGCACCAGCAGTAGCGACAGGGATTAAACGGGTCCATCCCGATAAAGTCGTATTTACCTATCAGGGAGATGGCGACATTGCTGCGATCGGCATGGCGGAAATAGTGCATGCCGCTGCACGCGGCGAAAAGATAACGACGATATTTATTAATAATGCGATCTATGGCATGACTGGTGGACAAATGGCACCAACTACGCTGGTAAACCAAGTTACGGCAACATCACCATTCGGTCGTCAACAATCTTCAACCGGTTATCCCATTCGGTTATCCGAGATGCTGGCTACCCTTGATGGGGCGAAATATATTGCCCGTGTTTCTGTAAACGATCCTGCCAATATGAATAAAGCCAAGAAGGCGATTAAAACTGCTTTTGAAACGCAGATCCGCGGCGAGGGTTTTGCGATGGTAGAAGTACTAGCTGCTTGCCCAACTAATTGGGGCCTATCACCAGTTAATGCCAAACGTTGGTTAGAGGAGAATATGCTGCCGCAATTCCCACTTGGCGTCTACAAAAACAGTGCGGAGGTGAAATAATGAGATACGAAATAATTATGTCTGGGTTTGGCGGACAAGGGGTTATGGTTATGGGACAGCTCCTGACCTATGCAGGAATGATGGAAAATAGAAATGTATCATGGATGCCATCCTATGGTCCGGAGATGAGGGGCGGAACGGCTAATTGCGGTGTCATTATTAGTGATGATGAAGTAGGCGCACCAATTGTTAGTGAACCGTCGGCGGCAATTATAATGAACGTGCCATCATTGGAAAAGTTCGAACCAGTACTAACGGAAAACGGAGCTATGGTTATTAATAGTTCACTTGTTGATAAAACCGTGCAACGCAATGATATTCAGGCTTATTATGTACCTATTAATGAAATTGCCAACGAACTAGGCAGTATAAAAATGATCAATATGGTGGCTTTGGGAGCTTTTTCAGCTGCAACTGGTATAGTAAAAAATGAATCGATTATTAATGCTTTTGCAAAGAAATTTGCATCGAAGCCTAAGCTTTTGGCAGCGAATGAAGAAGCATTTGGACGGGGTTATGATTTTGTGGCGAAGATTAAGGCTACTCGAAAATAATTTATTGCCAGGGAATGTGAAAAAGGGGAAAAAACAACGATGGCATATAGGATTTTAACGATAAATCCAGGGTCTACTTCGACAAAAATAGGCGCATTTAACGATTCAACCGAGATCTGGAGTAAAAATCTCAGTCACTGTGCCGGTGAAATAAGCCGATTTACCTCAGTAAATGACCAGTATTTGTATCGATTGGAAAAAATCAGAGAAGAACTTCAGCGCAATGAAACTGGTCTAAATGAGTTTGATGCTTTTGTCGCGCGGGGTGGGCTGTTAAAACCTATAATGGGGGGAACCTATACAATAAATGAAAGTATGCTGGCAGATTTACAGGGAGCACGATACGGTACACATGCTTCTAATCTGGGAGCTGTTTTAGCAAAGAGCTTAGCCATGGAGGCTGATAAACCGGCATTCATCGTGGACCCGGTCGTGGTAGATGAATTGATGCCGATTGCGCGTATTACTGGTCGGCCCGAGATAAAAAAACGCAGTATTTTTCATGCACTCAACCAAAAAGCGATTGCTCGTAGGCTGGCTAAAAACGTTAATAGCCACTATGAAGACCTTAATCTGATTGTTGCTCATTTGGGCGGTGGTATATCTGTGGGGTGTCATAATAAGGGTAACGTTATCGAGGTGAACAATGCGCTGAACGGTGAGGGGCCTTTTTCACCAGAGCGATCGGGAACGGTACAGGCTGAGCAATTTGCGGAATTAATATTTTCGCTCAAGCTGGATAAGGAAATGGTAAGTAAGCTGATTGCCGGGCGGGGTGGCCTTGTTGCTTATCTTGAGACTAATGATGCGAGGGCAGTGGAAAAGCGCATAGCGGCTGGTGACTGTCAGGCAAAACTGGTGTATGACGCCATGATTTATCAGGTCGCCCGCTTTATTGCTGCAGCTGCAGTCTCTGTTTGTGGATGTGTGGATTACATTGCAATTACTGGTGGTATGGCGTATTCCCAATATATCACAGAAAAACTAACTAAGTATGTTTCATTCGTCGCGCCTGTTATGATTTTCCCGGGTGAAGATGAGCTTAAGGCACTGGCTGAAGGAGCACTCAGGGTATTATTAGGTGAGGAAGAATGTCGGGAGTATGTTTAGTGTATACTAAATAGAAGAATAGTGTGTAGGGGCATCGGCGGTTCTGCCGATGCCCCTAGTTAATTTTCTTATTTGGTTAAGAGTTTGCAGGAATAAGTAAGTTTTTGTTGAAAAATAAAGCTGAATGTTCTTTATTGATGGAAAGTGTTCAGTAATAAAGAACATTGCTTCTGCTTTCATTGTACCAATCATTTGTGAGGTGACTGGACGTGCCAAAAATCAATCAACTAGGGAAGACGCAGCTTTTTGAATGGGGTTCTATTCTTTGGTTTGTGGAGCCTGACAATCTGGATGTTGAGCGGATGAGCGCTGGTCTTGTAACTTTTTACCCCAATACGATGCAGGAGGAACATCTCCATTTTGGGGATGAGCAAGTTATCTATGTTGTTTCCGGCAATGGTGTACAGATTATCGACGGGCAAACTTTTACACTTAAGCCGGGAGATATCAGGCATATGTCTCCATACACGCGCCATAAGGTATTCAATGATTCGGCACAAGAACTAAAGCTACTTATTGTCTATACACCGTCTAAGTTTCAAAGATTACTTTCTCAGCCACCTGAAGCAGCTGGTTTAAGCGAGGATAGCGACATCCGGTCTTTTCTTGACATGCAGGTAATTGATGGGCTGTTAAACCGGTTGTCTGAGGCCTTAGGACTTAGCCTGGCTATCCTTGATACTGCAGGGGAATTTATCATCAAGACCGATAATTACCCCGAATTTTGCGGCCTGCTTCATAATGCCAGTGATGGTAGCCATTGCCGCCGGCGTATCCAAAAAGCAGTTCAGGAAATTGAAAATATCGGCAAACCGCATTTGTTTTTTTGTTGTAATGACATTGCCAGTATTATAATTCCGATTTTGAGCGGAAAGTCGGTCAAAGGTTATATCAAATGTGGGGAAGTATTCTTGACTAAACCGGACGGTGAACAAATGAGGCATTCAATCCGGGACTTAGCCGCTGTTTATCGACTGCCGGTCAACGATGTCTTGACCACCGTTTCGGCAATAAGAACTGAACCAAAAAGTCGGCTGTACGCGGCTGCTGAGGCGACTTTCGCCATAGCCAACTGTATTGCCGAAATGACGAGCACGGCGCTGCGGCAAAAGGAATTGGACAATAGCCGGCTTTCACTGATAAAGGAACAGATAGCTACGGAAAAACTAGAGAAAGCGTTGAAAGAGGCTGATTTTAAATTACTGCAATCACAAATCAACCCGCATTTTTTGTTTAATACACTTAATACTATCGCCCATCTGGCCTATATTGACGGATCTGAAAAGGTTGCCAAGCTGGTTTGGAGTTTGTCAGATTTACTGCGATTTACATTACAGAAAACAGAACAGTTAATTCCGCTGTATGAGGAGATGAGAATGTTAAATAGTTTTCTTACCATTCAGCAAGCAAGGTTTGGCAAACGCTTAAACATCATTTTGGACATTGAACAAGGGTTAGATAAGGTATTTATTCCGGGAATGCTGCTGCAACCGCTAGTTGAGAATGCCATTATTCATGGAATTGAGATAAATACGCAGCCAGGATTGATTAAAGTGACTATAAAACGGCAAGGAGATAAACTTTGTTGCCGAATCAAGGATAATGGTATCGGCTTTGATACCAAGGCCATGGGGACGAAAAAACAGGGTATCGGCTTGAATAGTGTAAAAAGCCGATTGCAGTATTACTTTAACGATGAATTTGATTTCCGCGTTGTAAGTCAGCCAGAGAAAGGCACTTCCGTTGAGCTGAGTTTTCCCATAGGTGGTAATGAAAATGCGCAATATTAGAGTTTTTGTGGCAGATGATGAATCCACGGTCAGAACCTTTATCCAGTTAGTTATTAACAAGGAACAAATGCCGGTCTCTGCTTTTGCAGAAGCAGAAAACGGAAAAGATGCAGTGAGAATTGCCCGTGATTTTAAGCCTGATCTGGTTTTTCTTGATATACGTATGCCTGGTTTGGATGGACTGCAGGTAGCGGAGATACTCTTAGCCGATAATCCTAAGACTACTATTGTTATCGTATCAGCGTATAATGATTTTGAGTATGCCAGGGCAGCGTTTCGGGCCGGAGTTGATGATTATATTCTAAAGCCCATAAGGCCAAATGAAGTAATGGAGATAATCAAAAAAACTGCCGAGAAATATGAAGCTTGTGCTGATGCCCCTCAGCAGACTGTCAAAACTCCAACTTTAGTTAAAGCAGTGATTGATTATATTGAAGTGAATTTAAGCGGGCCGCTTCATTTACGGGATATTGCCGGAGCTGTTTTTGTAAGTCCCTGTCATCTTAGTCGTACCTTCAAATATCTAGCTGGGCAATCTATTGTTGATTATATCCAGGAACAGCGATTGTTAAAGGCAAGTGAGTTACTGGCCAGTAGCGATTTATCCATTACAGAAATAGCTGGTAAGGTAGGCTTTAATGATGCCGCGTACTTTGCAACCTGTTTTAAAAATAAAATGGGAGCTACACCGATGAAGTATCGAAAAACGCAAGAAATTAAAAAAATATAACAATAAAACGAACAACACAGACAAAATGTCGGTGTTGTTTTTTTGTCAGCATAATATTGAATACTTTTAACAACTTACTGAATGAATAATCAGACAGAAAGAATTATCATGTAATTAAATCTATTCAAGGGAGAGGATTTAGAATGCGTAGTGACATTGTCAAAAAAGGTTCCACTCGAACTGCCCATCGTTCTCTATTTTATGCAATGGGGTATACACCAGAAGACTTAAAGAAACCGTTAATCGGTGTTGTCAACTCATTCAACGAAATAATTCCCGGACACTTCCACCTGCGTGATATTGCTGATGCGGTGAAACTTGGCGTTTCGGCTGGCGGCGGCACTCCGGTGGAGTTTCCGTCCATCGGCATCTGTGATGGTATTGCCATGGGGCATGACGGTATGAAGTATCCTCTACCGAGCCGTGAATTGATTGCTGATTCGATTGAAGCTGTGGCAACTGGCCATGGTTTTGACGGTCTAGTGCTTATTCCCAATTGTGATAAAATTGTTCCCGGAATGCTGATGGCCGCAGCCCGGCTTAATATTCCATCGATTGTCGTTAGTGGCGGTCCGATGCTGTCAGGGCGTTACAAAGGGGCTGACATCAGTGTTAGTACAATGTTTGAGGCAGCCGGATTGTATGAAGCAGGTAAAATTACCGCAGATGAGCTTGATTGTATGGAAAAATCGGCATGTCCAGGCTGTGGGTCATGTGCAGGTCTCTTTACTGCAAATACCATGAATTGCCTTACAGAAGCCCTGGGCATGGGCCTACCTGGTAATGGAACAATACCGGCGGCTCATTTTGGGGCTCGCCGAATGTTAGCTAAAGCAGCGGGTGAAACCATAGTTCACTTGGTGGAAAGGGATCTTAAGCCCCGCGATATCATGACGAAAAAAGCGTTTGCCAACGCGATTACTGTTGACATGGGCATTGGTGGCTCGTCAAACACTGTTCTACATTTACCCGCGATTGCCTATGAAGCTGGAATTGAATTGCCTCTTGAACTGTTTGATACAATAAGTGGAAAAACCCCCTACATTACGAAGTTGAGCCCTGGTGGTACGAATCATATGCAAGATCTCAACGAAGCCGGCGGCATTTCTGCTGTCATGAAGGAACTGGAGAAACTTGGTCTTATTCATACTGATGTAACCACCGTGACTGGTGAACTGAGTGAGCGGTTAAAGCATGCTGTTATTGAACGTTCAGACGTAATTAAGAGTGTAGAGCAACCCTATCGCCGGACAGGTGGAATTGCTATTCTTAAAGGGAACTTGGCTCCGGACGGTGCGGTTGTAAAAGAAAGTGCAGTAGCTGAAGATATGCTGGTGTTAAAAGGCCCGGCACGAGTATTTGATTCTGAGGACAAGGCTATTGAGGCCATTGTCGGTAAGACAATCAAAGATGGTGATGTGGTTATTATTAGGTATGAAGGTCCGCAAGGCGGTCCCGGTATGCGTGAGATGCTTAATCCAACTGCAATCATCACCGGTATGGGATTAAAAGTAGCATTATTAACGGACGGGCGATTCAGCGGCGCGACCCGGGGCGCATGTATCGGTCATATTGCTCCGGAAGCAATGGCTGGAGGACCTATTGGGCTAATTCGGGACGGCGATATTATTGCAATTGATATCCCAGGGCGGATGCTGAATGTAGAGTTGAGTGACAACGAGCTCGCTGAACGTAAAGCAGCTTGGGTAAAGCCAGCACCGAAGGTGACTACTGGATATCTTGCCCGTTATGCCAAACTTGTTACATCAGCAAAGATTGGTGCTGTACTAAAATAAGGAGGAGTTTCTATGGAAAAATTAGAAAGAGCAGCTCAATTTATAACTAAACTATTTCCGGTATGGGTCATTGTTTTTGCGGCAGTTGCCTTCTTCAGCCCTAATCCGTTTAAGCCCTTTGGCACATATATACCATATTTGCTAGGGTTGATTATGCTAGGCATGGGTCTTACCATGAGTCTGGATGACTTCAAACTGGTCTTTACCCGACCTAAGGATGTAATCTATGGGGTAGTCCTACGATTCGTAATTATGCCCGGAGTCGCGTTTGCTGTTGCTAAGCTAATGGATTTGCCGCCTTCACTGGCGGCCGGTCTAATTCTCGTAGGTGCTTGTCCCAGCGGCACCGCATCAAATGTCATGACATTTATTGCTAAGGGTGATACCGCACTATCGGTAACTGTCTCCAGTATTAATACCGTATTGGCTCCATTTCTCACGCCCTATATATTCTTACTTTTGGCTGGTACACTTATTCCGATTAATGCCGAGGCATTATTGGCAGATATCCTGAAAATCGTATTATTTCCTGTAGCTCTTGGCATTGTGATTCGCATATTTGCTGCAAGTTTTGTTGAGCGAGTTATAAAAATCATACCGTTAGTATCTGTGTTATCTATCATCGCCATTATTACCATCGTAGTTGCGTTGAGTGCTGCTAAGCTAGCTACCGTTGCTGCAATTGGTTTTATCGCTGTAGCTATGCATAATGGTATCGGCTTAGGTATGGGCTATGGCGCCTCTCGGACTCTTGGTTTGACTCACAAAAAAGCAAAAGCATTAGCCTTCGAAATTGGTATGGAGAATTCAGGTTTGGCAGTAGCCTTAGCGGTAGCGCATCTTGATCCAATTGCGGCAATTCCTGGCGCTATTTTTAGTGTATGGCATAATTTCACCGGGTCACTGCTTGCAGGCTATTGGGGATCAAAAGATTCAGATGAGATGATCAGCCCCAATGACGTCAAAGCCTAATTAGGAAAAGCAGCCCCACTGACGGGGCTGCTTAAGCTAAACCATTTAATGAGGTGATGATGATAATGAATGACGAAAAGTGGCTGTATAATGAAATGTCGCATTCCGGGGTGGACTTCTCTGATAGTAGAGAAGTCCAGATATATGATTCCTATATGCAGAAAATCAGGAATATAGAGCCGGAAGTTGCAAAAATGAAAGACGCTCTAATACTGGGGTCTGACGACAGCGTATTAGATATTGGCACAGGAACTGGAGAAATGGCCATTGGATTAGCTTGTCACTGTAAACAGGTGTTGGCGATAGATGTCTCTGCGGCCATGATAGAGTACGCCGAGCAGAAAGCAGAAAGGCGAGGTTGTAGTAATATTACCTTTCAACAAGCTGGTTTTTTAACCTTTGCGCAACCGCAGCAATCATTGGATAGAGTTATTTCCCAATTTGCCCTGCACCATTTACCTGATTTTTGGAAATTTATCGCGTTAAAGAGGATATATACTGCCTTAAAGCCAGGTGGGATATTTTGTCTACAAGATGCTGTGTTACCAGTAAAGGTTGACGACTATAAACGGTATTTTACTGACGTTGTTAAGCAAATTGAGATTAGCGGAGGCGAGAAAGTAGCTAGGGATACAGAAAAAACTATTCGTGACGAGTATGTAACTTTGGATTGGATAATGGAAGGTTTGTTAGAAAAGGCCGGCTTTACAATCACCAGTCAAGAATATGGAGCTCCTTTTATAGGGACATATCTCTGTACTAAATAGGAGATAATATAAATAAGTACGGAGGAAAGGTAATGAACATCCTTGACAATCTTGTTGGCCTAGTATCAATTATCAAAGGTTTGTTTGTGAGTGATATCGGCATTAGTATAACTGACAGGGAAAAATTCGTGTACTATCTACCTGGCCGGAAGCTCGATCTCAAAGTGTCAATTGAAACTCCATTGAGCGAAGATATGATTACTAGTCAGGCAATGAAAAATCGGGCCCGTATAGTCAGGAAAATGGATGCTTCTCTTTGGGGGGTACCATTTATTGCCGTGGCGGTTCCTATTATTAACGAGTATGGTGAGGTTGTAGGAGCTATTTCAGTGCAAGAAACCATAGACCGTCAAGAAGCCTTACAACGAATGGCCAATTCATTTACCGATAGTATTAACATATTGGCTAGCACAACCGAGGAGTTATCAGCGCAGGCCGAAGAAATTTCGGCAACCTGCCAAAGCCTGTCGGTGCAGGTTGTTGGTTCTGTGTCAAGGGCTAAGGAAACAGATAGGGTAGTAGGTTTTATTCAGGAAATATCAAGTCAAACCAATCTACTAGGGCTAAACGCTGCTATTGAAGCGGCGCGTGTAGGCGAGCAAGGACGTGGGTTTGGTGTAGTGG